>Ga0334722_10001278_pt1 | contig 32364 bp, 28 predicted proteins | sample C3_bottom_MG_FD_207210 | JGI IMG/M metagenome (GOLD analysis project Ga0334722, IMG submission 207210) | Sediment microbial communities from Yellowstone Lake, YNP, Wyoming, USA - C3_bottom | ecosystem: Environmental > Aquatic > Freshwater > Lake > Sediment | place: USA: Wyoming | collected... | reverse complement strand
GCATCCGTACGGAAGCGGAAATACTCTGAAGAAAAGTGAGGCATGTAGAAATCGATTTCATCCAGGTTCAGGTTCCGCTTCTTCACGAGGTCCACCAGAAAGCGACTGGCCATCTGGACGATGTTCTCCCCGAGCAGTCTGACATCCTGGCGGAGTGCAAACAGTGACCGGTTCATCAGGTCTTCTGCCCCGAATTCCCTCCAGCCTTTCATCCGGCCGTCATCCTGTTTCTCACCGCCCGCATACATGCACGTTCCCAACTGGTTGGCGTACGAGATCGATTCGATCCACTCGATTCGCAACGAAAGGCCGTCCGGGTTTGGCTCATTCCGGAGAAGGGCAGCCCCCGCCCCGTCGGACAGCATCCAGCGGAGAAACTCTTTTTCAAATGCCAGGATGGGATCCTGATCGAGCTGGTGAAGGCACTCGGTCTCCTTCTCAAAGTTGCGCGACCGCATGTGGGGGGAGAACAACTCGGACCCGGCACACACCGCGTTGTTCTTCTCACCGGCCTTGATGGCCAGGTACGCATGCTTCATGGCGTGCATACCGGTTGCGCACGAGCCGGCCGGTGAGAGGATCTCCATCGGCCTGCCGCCCAGTTCACCATGCACCATGGACGTGTGCGAAGGCAGGATTTGATCCGGCATCGTCGTGCCGCAGGACAGCAGGGCAATGTCGTCTACCGTGAAGCGTTCATCGAGAAGCCCACGGATCGCTTCCGCCGCCAGCTGTGCATTGGTGTGGGTCAGCCGGCCCTGCTCATCGAGCGCGTAGTACCGGTTGGTGATCTTGTTGTTACGCAGGACGATCGCCTTCGCTCTGGACGGTTTACCGTCGATCATTCCCAGGAACTGCTCCATCCGGTCGTTGTCAACCGGCCGGTTGGGAAGGAACTTGGCGAGGCGCGTAATGTAGACCCGATTGATCATGGCAGGAGTGCTTCAAAGTACAGATGAGGGATCACCGTCAACACAACCGCAAACGGAAGACCACCGCTACACGCCGGAGTACTCTTTGACGACTCTGTTGGCGGCACCCCGGTCCAGCAGGAAGATCAGACGAAACAAGGCCGAAACAAAAGGGGAAACCAGGTAGATGACCGTGAAGAGATAGTACTTGAATCCTCTGAGCCAGCCTTCTCGTGCCGGATCATTGTAAACGCCTCGCTTCAGAATCATGTTCGCCCAGATGCCGAACATCATTTTACCCCGCTTCTCGATATTCATCAGGACCGGGTCGACCTTCACAGCGCCCGCCTGCACGAGCTGTTCCTGCAGATGACGATGATCGCCGGTTGACAGTGATGCTCTGATGACGTCTCCGAAGGACGACGCATTCTCGATGTCTTTCTGAGGCACGCCTGCCGGAGGGAATTGCTTTCCCAGCCACTTGAACGCTGCTTTTTCGCCCTTCATCATCCAGCGGACGACGGTCATGACACTGGTCAGGTTCGGCGCCGGATCAGCCAGCACAATGTTGCCAATCAACCGGCCACCGAGTGCGGTGATCCTGGCTTTCACCCGTTCCTGCGCCATGATCCACATGTTCCTCACCCCGATAACGGTAATGACCTCCTTGTCCTTCAGTAACTTCCTTGCAGATTCGCTTTGCAGGAAGGAACTGATGGGGATGGACGGCGAGAGATACCAGACCTGATAGGCCAGGATGACCAGGTCGTAGTCTTCACCGGGGGTGGTTCGAAGGGGCTCCAGTTCGCAGGGGATTTCCTTGACCGATTCCGGAAAGACCTGGAAGAAAGGCATGCCGTTCCAGGGGAATGGATAGGCGGGAACCGGCTTTAGTTCCAGGTACGAAAGCCGGTAATCTCCTGCCAAGGGCGCAGTGACAGAATCAACGATCTCCTTCAACTGCCCGGTCTGGGAGTAATAGACAATCAGGATTTCTTTCATTTCTACTATCTTATCGCCCCTCCCGGCTTGATCAGGCCCTGCGCTCGCAGGAAGTCCGCCAACGTCGCCGCCGTGAGGGCCTCGCCCGCCTCATTGAGATGGGAGTCGTCCGGGAAGTACACGTTCACGCCGCGCTCGACGCGGTCCTGCAACACCGTGGTCAGGTCCAGAAATGGAATCCCGGCCTGCTCGCAGAAACGCCGCATCAGGACGTTCTGCGCCAGCCGGTTCCGTGCGAACTGCGCGAGATCCGGTGGCGCGGGCGTATCCGGCAGGGAGAAACGCAGCGCCCTGACGAGATCCGCCGCGGAAAGCGTGCGCTCGAGCAGGGGGAGGTACACCTGGCTCTTGAACGGGACGAACATCAGCACGAATCGGGCCCCGGCGTCGCGCGAGGCGCGCTCCATGCCGCGGATGTTCTCGAGCGCCAGGGTCCAGCCGCGCCGCGCCGCAAGATCGTCCCCTGAGAAGTGGAGCAGATTGAGATACGGCGGCATGAACGCAAATCGAAGCATGTGCCCGCCGATCGGCACCGTGAACACGCCGCGATCGAAGCGCGGACCCTCGGCGACGGACACGGCGTCCGGCGGCCGACGCTCGGCGCCCGTCGCCCCCGCCGACGCGGCAGACTCGCCGGCCGGCAGCGGCGCGCCGGCAGCGGCCGCCCGGGCAGCCGCCTGGATCGCGCTGGTCAGATACCAGGTGTCTGCCCGAATCACGACGTCCCTGATGGGCCAGCCGAGTGTCGGCTGCGTCAGATCGTGATCGCCGCGTTCGAATTCCTCGAACCGCTCTGCATCGCGGATGTCGTTGCCGGCGAAGAACGCCAGCACCACGACCCGCGGATGATGCGCCAGCGCGAAGTCCTGAAGGACGAGCCGTTCCTGCTGTGGCCCGAAGCCGGCCGTTCCGTAGTTCTGCACGGCAAGGCCAAGACGGCCTTCGAGTTGCGCCGGCCACGCCGCCTCAACCGCCATCGTCAGCGCGTCCGTGAAGGAATCCCCGATTGCCGCAATGTCGATCACCTCGCGCGTGACCGGGTTGCGGAAGCCCTCGCGATCGCTTTCGAACCCGTATCGATGCACGCGCCGTTCGCTCATCGCGGGCGCCACGAAGCCCATGCGGATGATGTCGCCGTCACGCCATTCGTTGTCGGTGCCCCGGACGTTGGGCATCAGGCGCCGCCCGTAGCGCGGTGACGACTGCCAGCGCGGATCGGCGACGGGCTCACCCAAGTCGTGGCGGAGTACGCTGATCCCGCCCGGTAGCCGGCTCGACGCCACGCGCAAACCGACCTCGACGGCGACGAGCGCCGCCCCCGCGCTGACAAAGACCGTCAGCGCGGCCATCCAGGCAAGCTGCCCTGAAGCGCGTTGGCCGTCGGCGGGGCGCAGCCATCGGCACCGGCGGCCGGCCTGGCGCCAGATCAACCCGCAGACCAGGAGGATGCCGAGCAACCACAGTTCCGGACCAATCCGCAGATTCCGACGCAGCCGCAGGTCGGACCACGTCAGTTCTCCATGCGTGACGATGTCCACGATGCCGCTTCCGGCGGGAAATGGGACGACGATCGACGTCGGTCCGGCCACCGCTTCACGGGCGACGACCGTGTCGGATTCGCCCTGCCTGATGTGGATCTCGTAGCTCGCGATGCCCGCCGGCGCCACGTGCGCCCGGATGGTGGCGTCCTGCCCGATGGCGGCACGAAACGACACCCGTTCGTCGCGCAGGATGATGCGTGGAACGACGCCGGTCCTATCCAGATCGAAACGCTGCCGCGCGGTCGATCCCACCGCGTCGTCCACCCGATGGTCGAGATAGAGGCGGTAGGTGGCGACGTAGGCCCATTCCTTGACCATGAGGAGTACCGTCGCAAGCGCGACGGCGAGCAGCACGTGGGGAATCAGGCGGACGGTGCGCACAGGGCTCGATCGTACGCTCCAGAGGGCAAGGGAAAGCGTTCACTTTGGTACACCCTCCGATTCGCGCGCGCGGCTTGCGCAGGGCCTCCTGCGGCCGTGCCTCAGGTTCGTGCGTGAGCCTGTCGCCGCCACACGATGAAGGTCAGCACCAACGCGAGGCCGATCAGCCCCAGGGGCCGCATGGCCGGCACGGCGAGCGGCGGCCACTTCGCGTACCGCGTGACGTTGGCCGCGCCGGTATCGCGATCGTAGGCGAACGACCCCGAGAAGGTGCCGCCATTGGTGAGCGTCCCACCCGTGATCGTCCAGGTGCGGGGCGTGGCGGATGCAATCCCCGAGAACGCGAAGAGGAACAGGCGCGCGCACGAGAGACAGCGCGCCGCGAGTCGAGAGGCTACGGGCGTTCCAATGGATACTAGTTTAGTCGGTGTTTACAATATAGTAGTAGTTACTGGACTCGATCAACGGGATTCTCAGGACCGCGCGTTCGCCAGGCCGGACCCTCGCCGGGGCGGCCAGGCAGGCCACAAGGTAGACCTATGTCACTGACGACCGGCTCGCGCCTCGGCGCGTACGAGATTCTCGCGCCTATCGGCGCTGGCGGCATGGGCGAGGTGTATCGCGCGAAGGACACCACGCTCGATCGCGAAGTGGCGATCAAGATCCTGCCCGACGTCTTCGCGCACGACGCCGAGCGCGTGACCCGGTTCGCGCGCGAGGCGAAGACGCTGGCATCGCTGAACCACCCCAACATCGCGCAGATCTACGGGCTTCTGGAGGAGGCTCCGGCGGCCGCCTCGACGAACTCGGGGCCGGGCGAAGCGAACCACGTTCACGCCCTCGTGATGGAACTGGTCGAGGGCCACGATCTCGCCGTGGTCATCGCGAGAGGGGCGCTGCCGCTCGCCGAGGCGCTCCCGATCGCGCGGCAGATCGCCGACGCGCTCGAAGCCGCGCACGAGCAGGGCGTCGTCCACCGCGACCTGAAGCCCGCGAACATCAAGGTCCGCGCGGACGGCACGGTGAAGGTGCTCGATTTCGGCCTCGCGAAGGCGCTCGATCCGGCCGGCGCCTCGGGCGGCGGCGATGTCGCCCATTCGCCGACGATGACGGCCCGAGCCACCCAGATGGGCATGATCATCGGGACGGCGGCCTACATGGCGCCTGAGCAGGCGAAAGGGAAGTCAGTCGACAGGCGCGCCGACATCTGGGCATTCGGCGTCGTGCTCTTCGAGATGCTCACGGGCCGCCGCGCGTTTCAGGGCGACGACGTATCCGACGTGCTGGCGTCGGTCCTGAAGAGCGATCCCGACTGGGGCGTGGTGCCGGCGGGCTTGCCGGCCGGCGTGCGCCGCCTGTTGCGCCGTTGCCTGGAGAAGGACCCGCGCAAGCGCCTCAGCGCGATTGGCGATGCGCGGCTCGATCTCGACGAAACCGAGCAGGCGGAGGCGTCGGCGCCGCCGGTCCCCGCGCCTCCGGCGCTCCCGGCTCCTCCGGCATCCCGCCGCCTGGTGCCGTGGGCCGCCGCCGCGCTGGTGATCCTCGGTGCCGCCGGCGCGATAGGACTCTGGGTGACCATTGGCCCGGGCGCGCGCAACGCCGCGGAGAAGCCTCGCGGGCCCGTCCATCTGTCGCTCAGCGTCCCGTTGAACATCCGCGTGCTCGATGCCGCCGTGAACCCGGACGGCCGCACCCTGCTCATGTTCGGAACTGCTCGCAAGCCTGACGGCACAGAAGAGCCCAGGCCGCGCGCGTACACGCGGAAGCTCGACGAGGACTCGTTCAAGGCGATTCCGGGAACCGAGGGCATTCAGAACGTCATCCTGTCGCCGGACGGCAAGTGGCTGGCGTTCGTCGCCGCCGTTTCGGAGCAATCCTCGCAGAAGCGCCTCGCCAAGGTGGCGGTCGACGGCAGTGCGCCGCCGGTCGCGCTGGCGGACTGGGACGACGCCTGGATTTCGCTGCTGGCCTGGCTCGAAGGCGGAGACATCCTGGTGACGTTGAACGGCGGCGCCAGCTACGTCCGCCTGCCTGCTGCCGGGGGCGCGGCGAGCCCGCCGCAGTTGATGGACACCGGGCCGGTTCGAGGCAATCCCGCCCAGGGCTGGACGCTCCCAGGCGATCGCGGCGTCCTCTTCTCGATGGAGTCGTGGGGCCCGCGAGGATACCAGCAGGACTTGTGGTTGCTCGATCCGAAAAGCGGCAAGGCACGCCGCCTGATCGAGAGTGCGACCAATGGGATCTACCTGCCGACTGGCCACCTCGTCTTCTCGCGGGGTGCCGTGCTGATGGCCGCACCGTTCGATCTCAACCGGCTGGCCCTGACCGGCGAGGTCATTGCGCTCGCCGACGGTCTCCGGACAGCGAATTCGTGGAGTTCGGGGACCTTCAGCGTGTCAGGCGACGGGACGCTCGTGTTTGCCCCCGGCGGCCGGCTGGGCACGGACCGCCGGCTGGTGACGGTCGACGCGTCTGACCGGATCACCACGTTCGGGGCGGACGCGCGCGCCTTCGAGACTCCGCCGCGGATCTCTCGCGACGGCCGCCTCGCCGCAGTGGTGATCGCCAATGCCAAGGGCACCTACGAAACGTGGACGGTTGAAGCCGGCCGTCCGGGCGTCAGACGGGTTCTCAGCCTCCCCAATGCCGACTGCTGGTCGGCGATCTGGTCGCCGGATGGTCAGCGGCTGGTCTATGGCCGCGTCGCGCGTGACAACGACGACGGCCTTTACGTGCAGCGCGCCGACGGGACGGCACCCTCTCAGGTGATCCTCAAGTCGGGCTCGCCCGAGACCAGCCTCCGGGCAACGTCCTGGGCACCCGACGGGACCGGGATCCTCGTCACCAAGGTCGTCGGCGGCACCACCGACATCCTGTTCGTGCCCGTCTCCGCGACGGGCCGCGCGGGCACGCCCCGCGCGCTGCGCGCGACGCCTGCGTCCGAAGATCAAGGCAAGTTCTCTCCCGACGGGCGGCTGGTGGCGTTCCAGTCGAACGAATCCGGCAAGACCGAGGTCTACGTGGCCCCCATCGGCGCCGATGGTTCGCTCGGCCCCGCCGCGCTGGTATCGAACGGCGGCGGCGGCACCCCTGCGTGGGCGAACGACAGCCGCCACCTGTACTACTACCGCCAGCCTGACACCGTCATGTCGGCCGTGATCACCGTGACGCCCGGCGTGTCGGCGTCGGCATCGGTCGTCGCGTACGACCTCAAGAAGCTCCGGGTGAACCCGGGCGAGTGGGACATCATGCCGGACGGACGCCTCTTCGCGATTCAGAAGGGCCCCGGCGAAGACGACATCACCGCCTTCAACGTCGTTCTCAACTGGTTCGACGAGTTGCGCGTGCGCATGCCGAGGGGCAAGTAGGCCGGGCAGGCGGAGCGCCCACGCCCCCGCGATCGGAAAAACGCGCGGTTTTGGACCTGACCCCAGCGTTTGCGGTGCACGGGCCGAGTCGAATGGCGGAAGCGCCTGGGAGTCGAACCCAGCCCCCCCGCGAGTAGCGGGGAGCGACCGATTTTGAAGACCGGGAGGGCCACCGGGCCCCGTTCGCTTCCGTGGATGGCAGGAGGGGCGAACCGCGTGTCCGGCTCGGCCGGCGAGGGGGAGAGTGGAACGGTCCGGCTCCGGCGCGTCTGCCGGAGCCGATCCTTGGCGCAGCAGAGAGTCTAGCCCTCGACGAGGCGAACGTCGCCCGCGCGCGGCCCCTTCTGCGATTCTTCAATCACGAATTCGACCCGCTGGCCTTCGCGCAGCAGTTCGAACACCGCGCCCCGGACGGCACTGCGGTGAAAGAAGTGTTCAATTCCGCTCTCATCACGGATGAATCCGAATCCCTTGTCGATGAGCAGTCGCGCGATCGTCCCGCTTGGCATAGACTCGTCCTCCGAACAGTTTTCCCCGTTGGATTGACGGGGGTTCCAGCCCACCCTCGCCCGACCGCCCACACGTCCGATGCCGCGGGGGAATCGAGACTCTTCGAGCCGGAAATCGGGGCCAGTTTAGGAACTTCACCGGGAGAAGTCAAGCCCGGAGCGTCATTTACGGGATAATGGATCCTCGCATCGAGTAGGATCGGCAGAATTGGATCATGGTTGTAGGCATACTCCTTGCCGCCGGAGCCTCCTCCCGGATGGGCCATCCGAAGGCGCTCCTGCCCCTCGGGAAGGACACTTTTCTCACGCGGATCTGTCAGACGTGCCAGGCCGCCGGCCTCTCAGAACTCGTGGTTGTCGCCGGCGGGCCCGACCTCGACGCCATCGCCGGAGTGCTCGATGCGGCCGGCTGCGCCGCCAGGCTCGTCGAGAACCCGTCGCGAGAGGAGGGGCAGCTGTCCTCGCTGCTGGTGGGGCTCGCCGTGGCAGATCGGCCAGGCGTTGAGGCGGTGGTCGTCAACCTCGTTGACGTGCCGCTGGTGCAGGCGGGCACGGTGCGCGCGGTGATTGAGGCTTTCGGCCGCACGCGGGCGCCCGTCGTCCGTCCGGTCCACCGCGACGGCCGTCACGGCCACCCGGTGCTCTTCAGCCGGGCGGTGTTCGACGAACTGCGCCACGCAGACCCGCGGACGGGGGCGAAGACCGTTGTTCGCGCGCACGCGACGGCGGCCGTGGACGTGCCGATCGACGACGAAGGCGCCTTCGCCGACGTCGACACGCCCGACGACTACCGGCGTCTCATCGAATCTGCTTCAGGTACTTGAAGAACTCGCCCTCGGTCGACAGGATCAGCGTCGAGTCCGTCGAGAACGTCTTCCGGTACGTCTCCATCGTCTTCAGGAACTGGTAGAGCTCCGGGTCGCGGTTGTAGGCCTCGGCGTAGATCCTGGTGGACTCGGCGTCAGCCTTGCCCATGATCTCCTGGGCCTTCTTGTAGGCCTCGGACTGGATGCCCTTCAGGTCGCGTTCCTTCTGGCCGCGGACTTCGGCGGCCTTGCCCTGGCCCTCGGACCGTGACCGCTCGGCGATCCGGCGCCGCTCGGAGATCATGCGGTCGAAGACCTTCTGCTGCACGTCCTGCACGTAGTTGACGCGCTTGATCTGGACATCGACCAGCTCGATGCCGAACCCCGCGACGATCGGGCTCGACTTGTCGAGGACGGCCTTGACGATCTTCGCGCGGCCGTTGGTGATGGGCCCGGTCGCCTCGGTGACGCCCATGTTCGTGTTGTCGGCGGCTTCCGCGAACTGGCGGTCGCTGCTCCGCACGATCTCGATGAGATCGTTGCTGGCGATGACGTTGCGCGTTTCGCCTTCGACGATGTCGTCCAGGCGGGACTGCGCGGACCGTTCGTCGCGCATGCCCTGGAAGAAGAGCAGCGGGTCCTTGATACGCCACCGGGTGTAGGTCGACACGTCCAGGAGTTTCTTGTCCCGGGTGACGATCAGGCTGGAGTCGCCCGTCCATTCGAGCCACCGCTTGTCGAAGCGGTTGACCTGCTGGATGAACGGCACCTTGAAGTAGAGGCCGGCTTCCGCGTGCGCCGTGCCGATCGGCTTGCCGAACTCTGTCAGGATGACCTGCTCGGTTTCGCTGATGGTGTAAACCGAACCGCTCAGGAGCAGCAGGCCCAGGAAGATGGCGCCGGCGATCAGGGCGTTCCTCATCACTTGGCCTCCTGCTTGATGGTGTCGAGGTTGAGCAGGGGCAGCAGGCCCTTCATGCTCGAGTCGACGATGAGCTTCCGGCCGGTCTTCGGCAGGATGTCGGCCAGCGTTTCGAGATAGAGCCGCCGGCGCGTCACTTCGGGCGCCTTGCGGTACTCCTCCTGGATGTTGACGAAGCGCGACACGTCGCCGTGCGCGTTGTTGACGCGCTCGAGCGCGTAGCCTTCGGCGGCGCGAATCGTGCGCTCCGCCTCGCCGCGGGCGTTCGGCACCGTCTGGTTGTAGTCGGCCCACGCCTCGTTGATGAGGCGCTCGCGTTCCTGGATCGCCTGGTTGACCTCGTTGAACGCCGGCTTGACCTTGTCGGGCGGTGTCACGTCCTGCAGCACGATCTGGGAAATCTCGATGCCGGTCTCGTAGTGGTCGCACAGCCGCTGCAGCGCCGTCCGCGCCTCGACCTGGACGATCTCTCGGCCGACGGTGAGCACTTCGTTGACGCTGTGGTCGCCGATGACGGCGCGCATCACGGCTTCGTTCATGTCGCGGAAGGTGGTTTCGATGCGGCGGTTGGTCGAGTCGAGATTCCGCACCTTGAACAGGTACTGGTACGGATCCTTCACCTTGTACTGGACGATCCACTCGACCACGGCGACGTTGAGATCGCCGGTGAGCATCTGGGACTCGCCGCGGGTCTCTTCGGAGTCCGGCTCGTACGAGGACCGGATGGCGGCCGTCGCCGTCCTGAACCCGAACTCGGCCTTGAGCAGCCGCTTGACGGGGACGATCGTGACCGTCTCGATGAACGGGATCTTGACGTGCGGGCCCGGGTACGTCGTGCGATCGAAGCGGCCGAACCGCTGGACCACGGCCACTTCTTCGACGTCCACCTGGTAGTAGGTGGACAGGAGGGCAATCAGGACGAGGAAGGCGAGGGCGATCCGGCTGACGAGCCGGCCCCGGCCCTTGAGCGAGAACTTCGGCAACTGGCCCACGTCAATGACGCCGCCAGCGCGCTTCTGCCATTCAGAGACATCCATAAAATGTAAACCTCGATGCCCGCTAGGATACTCCAGATGCCGCCCGCCGACGCGGAGGCCGCACCGGCGCGCGACGGAACGCCCGCCGCGCCGCGCAATCGCGCCCGGAAACTGGAGGTGAGGTCGGGTTGGGAGAGGGGGAGAGTGGTGGACCTGACCGGGATCGAACCGGTGACCTCCTGAATGCCATTCAGGCGCGCTCCCAGCTGCGCTACAGGCCCACTCGAGACGAAACTACATTTTACCGCATTCGCTCCCCGCGGAGAAGGGCCGTTCAGTACTCCCTGAACATCCGCCGGATTTCGGTGGCGTCGGCCGTCTTCGTCAGCGCCAGCATCAGCAGGATGCGCGCCTTGACCGGCTGCAGATCCTCGCCGCCGCCCTGCACCCGTCCGCTGCCCGTCCTCGTGGTCGAGATGGTCACCACGCCCTTCGTCCTCGCGTACGCGATGCCCTCGGACTGGGTGCCGCTGGTCGCGCCCGCGCCGGCGCCCGCGATCACGATCCCCTTCGCGCCCAGGTCCACGGCCGCCTTGATGATGTCGCCGGTCGCGCCCTGGTAGACCCAGAAGACATCCACGCGCGGGAGCGCGGTGATAGCAGCCACGTCGAATTCGCTGGCGGCGGTGTGGCGCTTCAGGGTGTTCCGGTAGAACACCACGCGATCCGAGTCCACCACGCCGAGGAGGCCGACCGTGCGGCTCTGGAAGGTCTGCAGCCGGAGCGAGTCGGTCTTGGTCACGTCGCGCGCGGAGTTGATCTCGTCGTTCAGCACCACGAGCACGCCCTTGCCTTTGGCATCGGGCGACGCGGCCACGCGAAACGCCTCGAGGAGGTTCGCGGCGCCTTCGTAGCCGAGCGTGCTCGGGTTGCGCATCGACCCGACGACGACCACCGGCCGCTCGTCGCGGACGGTGAGGTGCAGGAAGTACGCGAGCTCCTCCAGCGTGTCGGTGCCCGAGGTCACCACCAGGCCCGCGAGGTCCGGCTGCGTCGTGAACAGCGTATTCAGCCGCCGCGACAGGTCGAGCCACTGGTTCAGCGTCAGCGCCGAACTCGACAGGTTCGAGAACTGCTCGGCGTCAACCCTGGCGTACCGCTCGACGGCCGGGATCAACGCGATGAGTTCGGCGGCCGTCAGCCGGCCTCCGTCCTTGTTCGAAATGGTGCCGCCCGTCGCCACCAGCGTCACGCGAGGCAGATCGGCTGCCATCGCGAATGCGGACGTCAAGACGAGCAGTGCCAGACACAATGCGACCGTGCGGATTCTGTTGAGGGGCATGTGGGGACCTACTTGGATGCGTCGGGTGCGCCGTGGTGAGCGAGTGACAGCCACTGGAACAGCCGCGTCGCCGCGGCATCAGGGGTCGTTCCGTAGAAAGGCATCAACGCGGACGGCATGCCGGGCTTGCGCGCGATCTGGGCGCGCCATCGATCCGCCTGGATCGGGGACGCCTCGATGACGTAGAGACGCCCGCCGATTTCCTGCTCGAATCGATGAATGACCAGTGCCATGAACGCCCTATGATGCCAGACCAACCCGGAAGAAGAAGAGTCAGCATTCTATGTCTTCCTGCGGCGCGATCAAGCGAAGAACGGCGCGAAGGTCCCGTCCACAGATCGGAGATCGCGGCAAAGCCGCCCCTGGCCCCGCCCGGATGATCCACGTGTCGGGGCGTCCACAGGCTTTCCACGGGTTGTTCCACAGCTTTTCCACACCACCGTCTTCGCCGGCTTGACGCTCCAGGGACCGCGCACTACGCTTGCGAAGCCATGCCCGGATCCGCCGCCGCCATCCTCGCCGCGCGTTGGCGCGTCCGCGCGGTCGCCGGCGTGATCGCCGCGGGCCTGCTGCTGACGCGCGCGGCGGTCGCGCACGCGCAGCCCGCGCCGGAAACAGACCTGTACCGCATCTTCCTCAAGGCGGGCCCGGCCGTGGTCAGCTGGGGCGACTTCGCCAGGATTGGCGACCGCGTCGCGTTCTCGCTTCCCATTGGCGACCCCGCGAAACCGACGACCCTGCAACTGGTCAGTCTGGCGGCCGATGTCATCGACTGGGACCGCACGAACGAGTACGCCGACAGCGTGCGGTACCGCCGCTACGCGGCCACACACGGAGAAGCCGACTACAAGGCGCTGACCGCAGAGATGGCCCGGACGCTGCAGGCGATTGCCTTCTCGACCGACGCGGTTGCGCGGCTCGCGGCGGCCGAGGAAGCGCGGCGGCGCCTTGCCGAATGGCCCGCGCAGCATTTCGGCTATCGCGCCACAGACGTGCGGGAACTTGCCGCGGCCGTCGAGGAGACCATTGCGGGCCTCCGCGCGGACGCCGGCGAACGGCATTTCGAGATCAACCTGGTGGCGACACTGGAGCCGCCGTCGACACCGATGCTGCCGGCACCGACGCTGCAGGAGTCCATCGAACTGGCGCGCACCGTCGCGCGGACCACTGATGTGCCGGAAGCGCGGCGCTCGCTGCAGGCGGCCATTTCCGAGGCACTCGGCGGCAACCGGCGCCCGGGATCGCCGGCGTGGGCGGCATCGGCCCTGCGGCGCGTGAAAGCGGACGTCCGCGCGGCCGAGCGAGTCGATCGGCGCTACGCGAATCTCGCCGTGCGCGCGACGCGGGACGCGATGTCGCGTGCCCGCGCCGCCGACGTGACGGGGGTCGAGGCGATCCTGGCCGGCGTGCGGCGCGCAGACGCCCGCAGCCGCTTCGCGCGCCCGGAGGAGATCCGAAATCTGACGGCGGTCCTCGGCGAGCAACTCGACGTGGCGCGCCAGCGCCGGCTCGACCTGGACCGCTGGCGCCTCCGGGAGACGACGTACCGCGGGTACCGGAGGAGCATTGCCGCACGCCTGGCCGCGCTCGACGAACTCGTGAAGGCCGCGGACCAGGTCCGGGCCATGTCGGGTCCGCCGCTCCGCGACCTTGTCCGCGCCGAGCGCGGCGTGTCCGACGCGGCGCTGGCCCTCCGGCCGCTGACGCCGCCCGACGATCTCCGGGCATCACACGACGCCCTGGTGAGCGCGGTGGGGCTCCTGCAGGCCGCCTTCGGCGGCCGGCGCGTCGCCATCGTCTCGGCCGACCTGTCGGCGGCCCGGAACGCGTCCGCGGCGGCGGCCGGCGCGCTCCTCCTGGTGGAACAGGCGCGCGCCGAGATCCGCCGCTACTTCAGCCCTCCGGACCTGCGGTGATTACGCCACGCATCACTCGGCTCGTCCGGGCGCGCGACCTGCGGGGGTTTCGACAGGCGATTCGCGCGCGCGCGCTGTCCGGCGGCGTGGAGGCCGCGCGGCGCAGGGCCGTCATCGTGCCATCACGCACCGCCGCCGAGCAGTTGCGGCGGATGCTCGAGGAAGCGGCCCTTGCCGGGCCGGCCTCGGCGATCGTGCTGCCGCACCTCGTCACGCGGGACGGGTGGCGGGCGATCGCCGCCGGGTCCGCCGCCTCGCACGGCCGCCCGTTGTCGCCGCACGAACGCGAAGTCCTGCTCGGCGCAGCGGCGCGAGAAGCGGTGGCGGCCGGGGCCGTGCCCCCGTTCAGCGTGCGGCCGGGCCTGCTCGCGCTGATGCTCGAGTTCTACGATGGCCTGCGGCGGAACCTGAAGAGCGTCGACGATTTCGAGCGGCTCGTCGCCGGGCGCTTCGAAGACAGCCAGGACTCGGACGGCGGCGCCGTCCGGATGCTGGCGCAAACGAGGTTCCTGGCCGCCGCATTCCGCGCGTACGAAGCGCGTCTGGGTGCGATCGGCGCGGTCGACGAGCACGGGCTCCGGCAGCAGTTGCTCGACGACGGCCCGCCCGTGCTGACGCATGTCATCGTCGCCGTCGGCGACCGGGCGGGCGACCCGCATGGACTGTGGCTCGCGGATTTCGATCTGCTCGCCAGGCAGGCCGGCGTGGAACGCCTGGACGTCGTGGCGACCGAGGCCATGCTGGCGGCCGGGTACGGCGAACGCCTGCGGGCCCTGCTGCCGGGCATCGAAGACGAGCCCGCTCCTGCCGACGCCGTCAGGCCCTCCCTCGTCTCGCCGTCGGGGATCGGGGGACCGCTCTTCTTTACGTACCGCGATCGCGAGGAGGAGCTCCGCGGCGTGGCCCGCCGCATCAAGCGCAGGCACGGCGCGCCGGATGCCGCGCCGCTGTGGAAGTCCGGCGTCGTCTTCAGGCGGCCGCTGCCGTACGTCTACCTCGCAGGGCAGATCTTCCCGGCCGCCGGCGTGCCGTATCAGGCGTTCGACGCGCTTCCGCTCGCGTCCGAAGCGTATGCGGCGGCGCTCGACTTGATCGTTGAGTGTCTCGACACGGCGTTTGCCCGTGCGCCGCTGGTCGCGCTGCTGCGATCGCCGGCGCTCGCGTTCACCGCCGACGGCCGCCCGCTTCCATCCGCGGCGGTGAGCGCGCTCGACCGCCAGCTGGCCGAAGCGCGGTACCTGGGCGACGCGGCCGAACTGGCCAGGCTCGTCTCCGCCTGGACATCGGGCCTTGCAGAGGATCCCGGACAGCGCGGCGCAGGGCGGCTGGCGGACGCCGTCATCGCCGGGAAGGCGGCCGTCGACGCCGGCTCCGCCCTCCGGGGACTGGCAGACGATGACCGGCCCTCGTCGCAGATCGAGCGGCTGCTGGCGTATCTTGACGCGCACGAGCCGGCGCCGCCCGGTGAGGACGAGGTCGGAGAGCGGATGCGGCGCGCGCGCGGCGCCATCCTCGGGTCGTTGCGCGGACTCCGGGATGCGCACCGCCTGCATGACGATCCGCCGCGTGCGTTCCGGGAGACGGCTGCGGCCATCCGCCGCTGGATTGAAGGGCAGACGTTCGCGCCCAGACGGGGCAGGGACGGCGTCCAGTTGCTCGACGCCGACGCCGCGCGTTTCGGCGACTTCGACGTCATGTACCTGGTCGGCCTCACGCAGGGCGAGTGGCCGGGGTCCGAACGTGTCAACGTCTTCTACCGCGCGGGTGTGCTCGCCGATCTCGGCTGGCCGGCGGAAGCGGACGCGCGCGCCGCCGACCGCGCCGCCTTCGAGGATCTCGTGTCGTCCGCGGGCCGCGAGGTCGTCGTGTCCACGTTCACGCTGGAGCACGACGTCATTGTCGAACAGTCTCCGTGCCTCGAAGACCTCCCGGAGGCGGCGCTGCCCGCCAGCGAGGACGCCGCGCCCGGCGGCGAGCGCATCTTCGTCGACGAGGCGCTGATGGGAGACCCGGCGACGCCGGACCCGCTCAGCGAACCAGCCGCCCGCTGGCTCGCGATCCGACGGAGCCGCACGGATGCCGCCGCGCCGATCTTCCGGGGGCGGACGTTCGATCCCGCGCTGCCGGCCTACAAGGTCAGCTCGCTCGACTTGTACCTCGGGTGTCCGTTTGCGTATTTCGCGACGCACGTGCTGCGACTCGAAGAAGACCTCGAGGACGAAGAAGCACTCGGGCCACGAACGCAGGGCAAGCTCGTGCACGCGGTGCTGCAGCAGTTCTACGAGGCGTGGCAGGCGGACGGCCTGGGCGCGATCACCGCCGACAACATCGCGCTGGCCCGTCGCCGGTTTGCCGAGATCGTCGACGGTGCGCTCGCCGGGCTTCCCGATGCGGATGCGGCGCTGGTGCGCGTCCGCATGCTCGGTTCGCCGGTCGCTCCCGGCTACGGCGAGACGGTCTTCCGCCTTGAGGCCGAGCATCCGGTGCCTGTCGTCGAGCGGTTGCTCGAGTTCGAGCTCAATGCCGACGCCCCGCTGCGGACGGCGGGCGGCGTCCGCCGCATCCCGCTCCGGGCCGTCGCCGATCGCATCGACCTGCTGGCAGACGGCACGTTCCGCGTGTTCGACTACAAGCTGACGAAGGCGCCGGACAAGCGGGACGTCGTGCAACTGCCCGCGTACGCCGCGTGCGCGGTCACGAAGCTGGAGGGCCGTCACGGCCGGACGTGGCGGGCGTCGGAAGCGGCCTACATCGCGTTCGGCAAGGTCGCGTACGCGCCGCTGGCGCCGAACGCGGAGGGGCTCGACGAGGCCCTGCGCGAAGGCGAGGCCAGGCTGGTCGAGGCGGTCGCGAACATCGAGCGCGGCGAGTTTCCGGCGAAGCCGAGGAAGGAGTTCCGCTGCACGTATTGCCCGTTCACGTCGGTGTGCCGGAAGGAGATCGCCGATGCCGAGTAGCGGCGTGACCCCGCCCGTCCCTCGAGGACCCGGCGCGCCGGGGTTCCGCCCGCCGGACGAGGCGGCGCGGCAGGCGGCGGTGAATCCGAGGCGCAACATCGTCCTCGAAGCATCGGCCGGCACGGGCAAGACCTGGGTGCTCGTGAACCGGTACGTCAACCTCGTCCGGGAGAACGTGGATCCCGCCAACATCCTGGCGATCACGTTCACACGCGCCGCCGCGGCCGAGATGCGCGCCCGCATCATCGCCGAGCTCCGCGCGGCCGCCGATCGATCGCCCGAGGACCAGGCGCGGTGGGCGAAGCTCCGGGACCGGCTCGGCGAGATTGCCGTCTGCACCATCGACGCCTTCTGCCTCCTGCTGCTGCGCGAGTTCCCCCTCGAAGCCAACCTGGACCCCGCGTTCGAAGTCGCAGACGAGTCGGCGATGGCGACGCTCGTCGAGGAGTCGCTCGATTCGGCGATGCGGATTGCGCGAAGCCGCGCGCGCACGGCTCCGGATCTCGCCCTGCTGTTCGCCCAGCTGGGCGAGCCGAGGCTGCGGGCGGGGCTCGCGTCGCTCGTCGAGCGCAGGCTGGTGGCGGTCGACGTTCTCCGGCGCGTGCTCAGTCGCGGCCCTCGCGACCTGACGATTGAATCGGCGAGCGAGGCCGGCCGCGACCGGCTGATCGGCGCGATCGGCGGCGGGCCGGGGGGCGTCGAGGCGTTTCTCGGCGGCGGCCCGTTGGGCCTGCCCCGATTCGCGATGCTCGCCGCCGCCGTGCGGGCCGGCGTTGCCGGGGCCGCGGCGGACCCTGCGGCGCTGCGCAGGCTGATGGACCAGCTCGCGGGGCACCTGCTGACGAAGAAGGGCGAGCCGCGCCAGCGGCTATCCGGCGACTGCCGGGACGATTGCTTCCCCGGCGGCGCCCGCGCGAAGCGGGACCACCAGAAGGCCGTGGCCGGCATCGCCGCCGGCGTGCTGGACGCGATCCAGGCCTTCCGCCGGGATCTCAACGTCATCCTGTCGAGGGCCGTCTGGCAGGTCTTCAGGATTGCGCTCGAGTGCCACCTCCGGACGCTGGACGCGCACGGCGTGCTCGACTTCGGCGAACTGCTGTCGCGGGCCACGCAGCTGCTCGGGCAGATGGACGAGTTCGCCCGGAGCCGGTACCTGCTCGACGCGCGCTACCATCACGTGCTCGTCGATGAGTTCCAGGACACGTCGCGGGCGCAGTGGGGGCTCGTGTCGCAGCTCGTGCACACCTGGGGCGAAGGCCTCGGCGTGACGCAGGACGCCCCGCTGCAGCCGTCCATCTTCATCGTCGGCGACCGCAAGCAGTCCATCTACGGCTTCCGCGACGCCGAGGTCCGGGTGATCAACGAAGCGGCGGACGCCATCGCCAGCCTGAAGCCTGCCGACGATCCGCGATACAGCATCAGCCACAGCTTCCGATCGCGCCCGGCGCTGCTCGCCTTCGCCAACGACGTGTTCGACAGCGTGACGAAAGAGCCCGATCGGCCGGACGCATTCACGTACGGCGGGCAGGATGCGTTTCCGATCGACGACGAGCCGGACGGGGCTGCCGACGAGCCGCTGCTCGGTGTGACGGCGGCCACGGAGAGCGGGACCTGCGCCGCCGCCGTCGCCAGGGAGATCGAACGCCTGCTGGCGGGCACGATGGTACGGGACCCCCAGCAGAAGACCCTGCGGGAGGCCCGGCCGGGCGACATCGCGATCCTGTTTCGATCGCGGGCCAGCCACCGGGACTACGAGCGGGCCCTCGACGCGCTGGGGATTCCCTCGTACGTCTACAAGGGGCTCGGCTTCTTCGACGCTCCGGAGATCCTCGACGTGGTGGCGCTCATCCGGTACCTCGCCGATCCCGCGTCGGACCTGCGCACGGCGGCGCTGCTGCGTTCCCGCATCGTCCGGCTGTCCGACCCGGGGCTGCAGCGGCTGGCGCAGAAACCCGCGCCCGGTCTGGCCCGGGCGCTGTCCGACGCCGGCGCGCCGGCGGCAATGGCCGGCCTGACCGCCGAGGACCGATCGGTGTTCGGCCTGTTGCGGCAGCATGCGCAGGCCTGGCTCGCGCTCGTCGATCGCGTGCCGCCTGCCGAGCTGATCGACACGATTCTCGCTGAGACCGCATACCTGTTCGAGCTGCGCGGGCCGCGGCACGCGCAGGCCAGGGAGAACGTCAAGAAGATCCGCAGCCTCGTGCGCCGGATCCAGAACCGCGGCTACCGCACGTTCGGGCGCCTGGCTGACGAACTGGACCAGCTCCGGCTGACCGACGAGTCAAACGCGACAATCGATGCGCTCGACGCCGTCAAGCTGATGACCGTTCACGCCGCCAAGGGACTCGAGTTTCCCGTGGTGTTCATCGTCAACCTGGCCCGCGGCACGCGCGGAACGGGCGACGCCATCCGCCTGGCGCCTGATGCGCCGGAGGACGAGGAGATCTCGATTGGGGACTTCCGGAACGAGAGCGACGCCGATGCCGGGGACCGCGACAAGGAGGAGACCAAGCGCCTGCTGTACGTCGCGGTGACGCGGGCACGCGATCGGCTCTACCTCTCGTCACTCGTCAAGGACGGCAAGCTGGTCCCAGGCCCGCGCAGCCTTGGGAGCGTCATGCCGGAGTCGCTGAAGACGATGATCGCCGGCGCGGCGACCGGGCCCGGCGACGTGGAGACCCTTGAGTGGCCGGGGCCGTCGGGGCGCGTGCACCGCTTCCGGCGCTGCCAGGCGGTACCGGCATCGCCCGCCCCCGCCGTGGTTCCGGGCAGGCCCGTGATCGCCGGACTCCCTGGCGCGCCGGACGACTTCACCCGCCTGGCCGACTCCGGCGCGCCCGTGCGCGTGTCCGTAACCGATGTCGTCAAGACACCGGACGCCGCCGACTGGGGGCCGCCGACCGGCGGCGACCGTGACGCGCTGGCGGCGGGCAGCCTTGTCCACCGGCTGTTCCAGTTCGAAGTGGATCCGGCCGACCGGGCCGCGGCGCGATTGCGTGCGTCGGCCCTGCTCGACGACGAGGAACGCGCGGGCGTCCGGGATGCCGAGGCGGTGATCGACCGAGCGCTCGCTGTCTACACGCAGATGCGCGCGCGGCCCGGGGTCCGGGCCATCCTCGACGAGGCATTGTGCTTCTACGAAGTGCCGGTGTCGTTCGGCGGTGACGGCGAGCCGAACCGGATCGTCCGAGGGGTGATTGACTGCGTGGCCTGCCGCCCGGGCGGCGAGGTTGTCGTGGTGGATTTCAAGACGGGTGCGCCGCGGGAGACCGACCAGCGCCAGCTCGACCTCTACGTCAGCGCCGCCCGGCATCTCTATCCCGGCGCACCGGTGCGGGGCGCCATCGTCTATCCGGACTAGCCGACTTTCCCGTCGGCCCAGTCCCGGGCGCGGTCTTCAGCTTCCTTCCGGGTGCGCCCGACGAGCAGGATCGCCCCGTCCGGTTTGCCCTCGGGTGTTCTGACCACCCAGGCCACCCAGTGGCCGCCGCGCAGTTCCGACTTGATTTCGTATGAGGCCGTAGTCATGGCAAGTGCTCTCCAGCCAGTAGTTATACCTCATGCCGGGCCGCGAAAGATCTCGATTGCCACCGTCACCCGCCATTCCGTACAATCATCTTGCGCGTCCGGCTCATCGGCCGGCACCGCGCACGAAGGAGCCGACAATGCCTGTAGCGTGCCCCGGTTGCGGCAACGCGAAGAGCTTTCTGGTGAAGACCCTGCAGATGCACGTGGTCCAGCTCGAAGGGTCCGACGTCAACGTGGCTGAAGAGAATCTCCCCGCCGTATTCGAAGTACTCTGCGACGAGTGCGAAGGCGCGCTCAATTTCGACGAGTTCGATGCGGAGACCCGCCGCGAGATTCTGGTCCGCCTCGGCGCCCGCTAGCTAGCGCTCATTCCGGATCGCTGTCCTCGACTTCCTCCTCGTAGGAACAGTCGGGGCAGACCCATTCACGGACCATGTGCGTCACCGTCTGGGAGACGCCGGGTATCCGATCGACCTGCTCGTGAGTCCGAATCCTCATCACCTCGAGGCAGACCGGGCATTCCTTGCGGCGTTGCTGGAGTTCGACGTCGTTCATGACACGGCCTATCGCCGGACGGTCACCTGGACGGGGATGCGCGCCGGGCTGTTGGGCACGCCTTCCATCATCACGGTGACGGTGGCGTAGTACGAACCGGGCGGCAGCCCCGGTGCGACTTCCAGCTGGATAAACCCCGGCGAAATCCCTTCGCTCGGGACCAGCCTGAGCCAGTTCGCGTCCGTGGACGCGTGCCAGTCGAGCGCCTGGCCGCCGCTCTGGACGGCAAGCCGCGTGGGTTCGGGCCTGACGTTCCCGGAAACGGCGATCGCCGCCGTCGGCGGCAGCACCATCAGCGCCGTGTTCTGGTAGATCGTGATGACGCGGATCCACATCTGCGGCGCGGCTGTCTGGGGCGGCATCGACGAATCCGCGACGCCCAACGTGAACTGGTACGATCCGGCGGCGCCGGAAATGCCCGTGATGGCGCCGTTCGACAGCACGAGGCCCGGCGGCAGACGGCCCTGGAGCACGCGGATGCTGTACGGCGGCCGGCCGCCCTTGATCGGGATCGCCTGGGTGTACGGCATGTTCCGCGTGGCGGGCGGCATCATCGTCGGTGAGACCGTCAGGCCCGTGCCGCCCTGGCGGTCGGGCTGGTTCTCGCCAATCGACAGCACGACGGGCACGGTCAACAGCGGCATGCCCGACAGGTCAACGAACTGGACTGTGCCGCGCTGTTCGCCGGGCTGGAGGTCTCCCGGCGACGCCTTGACCGAGACCGACGCCGGCGTGGTGCCGCGCGAGGGTTCGACGGTGATCCAGCGCGAGTCCGTGCGCGCCGTCCACGCGACGGCGCCGCGGCCCGGCGGCGCGCTCAGCTCGACAACCGTCGAGACCGGCGTCCGCGAGCCGATGGGCGATTGCAGCTTGACCTGCCCGGATTCCGCGTCGGCCGCCTGCGCGGGCTGATCCACCCGCGGTGCGGCGGGCGCCGCGGCCGGCGGCGGCTGGTTGACCGGGGGCGGCTGGGCGGGCTGGTCGGCCGGCGCTCTGGATGCCGACACGAGCCGGAGCGTCACCTCGATCGTCGCCGGCGAATCGTCGGCATCTCCCACCGCCTCGATGACCACGCGCCCGGAGTAGTCGCCGGTCGTCAGGCGCGAGGTGTCGATGCTCACCATCACCGCGCTCGGCGCCGTCCCCTCCGAGGGGGACACCTGAATCCACGGCACCGACGCCGTCGCACGCCATCCGAGCGTCCCGCTGCCCGCATTGCGGATCCGGACCTGCTGGGAGGGCGGGAGCTGGCTGGTGCCCGATGTCAGGAACGACAGTTTGTTGGTCGAGACGCTGAGCACAGGAATCTGCGCGTCGGCGGGCCGGGGAAGCAACAGGAGAAAAGCCAGCAGTGCGGAACGCATGACTGATGGCAGAATACTAGCACGCGGCCCGGCGGACGGGCCGGGGACACTGCAATGACCCGACACGTGGACATCCTCGTCGTGCTGTACCGGCTCTGGGGGTTCCTGGCTCTGGCGACGGGCCTCGCCGTGGTCGCCCTCGGCGTGGGCGCTCTGGCTGTCGTGACGTCGGCCCAGCGGGTGGCGTACAACGGCGGGCTGGTGGCGGGCCTGACGGCCTTCACGTTCTTCGTGCTTGGGATTGGCGCACTCGTGTGGGGCGGCGCCCACATCCTGACCGCGAATGCGGCGCGCCGGCGGCGTCACTGGTCGAGGCTGGTCGGTCTGTGCCTCGCCGTCATCAATCTGTTCTTCCTGCCGTTCGGCACCGCCCTCGCGATCTACGCGTTCTGGGTGCTGCTCAACAACGACGCACGCCACCAGTTCAACGGGCACGCCGAGTCTTCGCAGGGCTGACAGGCATTCCGGCGCGCGTGCCGGGATCGCCGGGCTCCCCTTCGGCTTCGCTCAGGGCGGGCAGCCTGGCTGACAGGAATGCTCTTGAGGCCGTGGCACAGGGCTTCAGCCCTGTGTGACAGGCGGCTGCGGCGGATCGGGTTCCTCTGCAAACCGCTCCGCGTCGCCCGTCGCACGGCGGGAGTGCCGGAATCGCCAGGCTCCAGCCTGGCTGAAAGAAGAGGGCTGAACGCCTTCTTCCGGAGGCTACGGCTCGTCGACCGTCCCGGCCGGCGTCCATGGCCCGCAGCGGGCGATGCGCTTCGCGGCTTTCCAGGCGCCGGCCAGCACGCCGTCCCTCGCGATGACGGCGGCGGCATACCGGCTGCAGGTCGGCTTGAAACGGCAGCGGAATCCCATCCAGCCCAGCACCGGCGACAGCGTTCGCTGGTAGACGTGGATGCTCAGGACTGCGGCGTGTGTGGTGAGTTGAGCCGCCGGCGGCCGGGCCAGGTCGAGGGCCACGGCCGCCAGCAGGATGATCAGGGCAAGCCGCGTGCGCCGGCCGACGGTCACCGCAACCTCGCGATCACCGGTTCGTTCAGCCGCACGTCGGTTGCTCCCCGGCTAGAACTTGTCCGCGAACTCGCTCACGAACGGCAGCGTGAACCGCTGGCCGTTCAGGCCCTTGACGATGGCCAGCACGTGGATGACGAGGATGCCGAGCGCGACAAGCGGGAACAGCATGCCGAGCAGGCAGCCCAGCAGGGCCGTCGCGAGCGCCAGAATGTTCATGACGATGGTCAGCACGATCCAGAGGGCGATCTCGGCCACCATCAGGACCACGCCGTGCTTGGCGTGCCAGCGGACTTCCTGGTCTTCCTTCTCGGTCAGCAGCGGAACCAGCGCGAGAATCCACAGGTACGAGAGGACGATCATCACGCCGCGGTTGCTGGACGGAGCGATGCTGGGCGATGGCTCGGCCATGGTCTGACTCTCCTTGGTTGTGGGGTGCTTCTCCGAAGCGGAGTTTACCGGAACGGACGCACCGCGTAAAGCGCCGCGCCCCCGAAAACAGACCTGCTACCGTATCTTGCGAAACGAGAAAAGGTAGCAGGTCTGTTTTCGGCGCTACACCTCGACGTTGATGACCTCGGGCGCGCCCAGCCCCAGCGACGCGAGCCCGTCCTCGATCCGGGCCCGATCGCCGACAGCCACGACGGTCAGCGCCGCCGGGTGGAGATGCGCGGCGGCCGCCGCCGCGAGATCGCCGGTGCCGAGGGACCGGATGGCCGGGACGAACCGGTCAAACGTGTCGTCCGGCAGGCCGTGGACGGCGAGCACGGTCAGGGCGCGGGCGATCTGCGACGTCGACTCGAAGTGCCGGGCGTACCCGCGCGTGACCGACGCGCGGCAGAACGCCATCTCGTCGGCGGTCGGCGGACGGTCGCTCCCGATGGCGCGGATCTCGGCGATCGACTCGGCGACGGCGTCAGCGGTGGCGTCGGTCTGGACGCTGGTCTGCAGCGCGAACGCACCGGCCTGACGGCGGAAGTCGAAGCTCGTGTAGGCGCCGTACGTGTATGCCCTGCGCTCCCGCAGATTCAGGTTGATGCGGCTGACGAACTGGCCGCCCAGCACGGCATTCAAGAGGACCAGCGCGTGATAGTCCGGCGTTCGCCGCGCCACGGACGCGTGGCCGACGCGCAGTTCCGTCTGGGCGGCGCCCGGGCGATCGACCAGCACGATGCGCGGCGCGGCGGGACGTGCCGGCTCCGGCGCTGCGCCCGCCTCCGGCCCGGCCGCGCCGTCTACCGCTGGCGGGCGGGCGGCCGCCCAACGGCCGGACGCGGCATCCGCGACGCCGGCGGCCTCGCCAGCGCCGATCGCGCCGGCGAGGACGAGCGTCGCGCGATCAGGCCGCCATGCCGCGGCGTGGAGGCGCACGACGTCGTCGATCGTCATCCGCTCAAGGGCGCCAGACACCCCGTAGGGCGGGTGCCCGTATGGGTGGGTGCCGAATACCGATTGTGCGAACGCGTGGTCCGCGAGCGCCCCCGGGGACTGGCGCAACGGGCGCAGGCGATTCAGCCGGAGCGTGCGGATGCGCTCGAAGTCGGCGTTCGCCAGTGTCGGCCGCCCGACGCAGTCGAAGAGCAGGTCGCACGCCGCGCGCAGATGTTCCGGCAGCACGGCAAGCGACACGAGCACCGCGTCGGCGCCGACATCGATCTCGAGTGACGTCCCGAGGCGGCCGAACGCCTCCTGAATCCCGATGGCGGACAGGCCTGACGATCCTTCGTCGAGCATGTCGGCGGTGAGCGACGCCAGCCCGGGTGCCCGGGCGGGATCGATGGAAGATCCCGCCGGCACCACCAGCGTGACGGTGACGAGCGGAAGCCGGCGCCGCTCGATCGACCACACCCCGAGGCCGTTCGCGAGCCTGGCGCGGGCGACGCGCGGGAACGCGAAGAACGGATCGGGCGCGAGCGGCGGCGGAGGACGCCGGACGAGGCTGTTCACGACACCACCAGCGGCGCCGAATCCGGCGCCGCGAGATCCGCGCGCCCGGCGGGCACGACGCTCAGCACGACGCGACGGGCAGGCGACAGGAAACGGGCCACGGCCGATCGGACGCCATCCGCGCTCGCCAGGCGGTAGCGGTCGAGATCGCGCGCGAATGATCCGGGGTCACCCAGCAGCACGTTGTAGCTGTTCAGCTGATCGGCGCGGCCGCCGAACCCGCCGATCTGCTCCAACCGGGACACGAACGAGGTCTCGGTCAGCGCGAGCGCCCGCGCCAGCTCGTCCGGGGTCGGGCCTTCGCGGGCGAGTGCCGCCAGTTCGCCCGACACGGCCTCCTCGAGACGTCCGAGCGGCACGCCAGGCACGGCGGTGGCCGTCACCACGAAGTGGCTGCCGAGCTCGCGCGAGTTCTGCGAGGCGCTGACGGCCGTGGCGATGCGCTCCTCGTACACCAGGCGGCGGTAGAGCCGCGACGGTTTGCCGCCGGTGAGGATGACGGCGGCGAGGTCCAGCTCGGCGTCCGACGCGTCGAACATCGCGGGCGTCAGGCTCGCGAGATAGAGCCGCGGCAGCTCCACCGTATCTTCCATCACCCGCCTTGACGCGGGCGCCGCGGCCGGGGCCGGCTCCACCCGCGTCACCCGATCTCCGGCGGGGCAGCCGAGGAAGTACTCCTCTGCGAGGCGGATCACGGCGCCGGGGTCCACGTCTCCCGCGACGGTCAGCGAGGCGTTGGCGGGATGGTAGAAGCGCCGGAAGAAGTCGCGCACATCGCCGATCGTTGCGCTCGCGATGTCCTCCGCCGCGCCGATCGTGATCCAGTGATACGGATGATCGGGCGGATACAGCCCGGCGGCCAGCGCCACCGGCGCGAGGCCGTACGGCCGGTTCTCGTAGTTCTGGCGGCGCTCGTTGAGCACGACGCCGCGCTGTGTCTCGAAGGACTCGTCGGTGAGGCTGGGCAGCATGTGGCCCATGCGGTCGGCTTCCATCCACAGCGCGAGATCGAGCGCCGGAGCCGGCACCAGGGCCCAGTAGTTGGTTCGATCTGTATTCGTCGACCCGTTGATCTGCCCGCCCGCCCGCTGGAGGATCTCGAAGTACGTCGCGCCAAAGTGCTTCGCGGGCTCGAACATCAGGTGCTCGAACAGGTGGGCGAATCCCGTGCGGCCGGGAACCTCGTTCTTCGACCCGACGTGATACCAGATGTTCACGGCCGCGAGCGGGCAGTCATGGTCCTCGTGCACCACCACCTGGAGGCCGTTGGGCAGGATGTGCCTGGTGAACGGGATCTCGAGCTTGCGGCTCTCAGGGTCGTTCATCGCGTGGTATCGTCATGAGACTCCGCATCATCGTAGCGGCATTTGGAGCAGATGGGAAACCAACAACAGGCCTGGCGTATGCTGGCCCTGCTCGGTCTCGCGGAACTGCTGGGCATGACCCCGTGGTTCTCGGCCACGGCCGTCACGTCTGGCATTGTCGCCGACTACCACCTGAGCGGCGCCCAGGCCGCGTGGCTGACGATGGCCGTGCAGGGCGGGTTCGTCGCCGGCACGCTCGTGAGCGCCGCGCTGAATCTCGCGGACCTCGTCAGTGCGCGATGGGTGTTCGCCGCCGGCTGCGTGGCGGCGGCGGCGGCGAACGCGCTCGTCACCACCGCGGCATCGCCCGTCGACGTCGTCGGCTGGCGGTTTGCCACCGGCGCCTCCCTGGCGCTCGTCTACCCGCCCGCGATGAAGATAGCCGCCGGCTGGTTCAAGGCGCGCCGCGGCGCGGCCCTCGGCATCCTGATCGGGTGCCTGACGCTCGGCAAGGCGCTGCCGTATCTCCTGGCGGCCGTGTCGGACGGCACCTGGCGGTCGATGATGCTGTGGTCGTCGTGGTTCGCCGGCGCCGGCGGCCTCCTCGTGGTGATGGCGGTCAAGGACGGCCCGTTCCTGGCCGCCAGCGCGCCGTTCAACCCGTCGGCCGCCCTGCGCGTGTTCAGCGTGCGCGGCACGCGGCTCGGCATTCTCGGCTACCTCGGCCACATGTGGGAGCTGTACAGCATGTGGGCGTGGGTCGGCGTCTACGTGGCCGCCGCCATGGCGGCACAGCACCGTCCGTCCGCCGAGCACCTCGGATCGCTGGCGGCCTTCGTCGCGCTCGGGGCCGGTGCCGCCGGCTGCGTGGTGGCGGGGTTCTGGGCCGACCGGGTCGGCCGCGCCCGCGTTGCCGCGATGGCGATGATGGTGAGTGCAACCTGCTGCGCGTTGACCGCCGCCGCCTACGGCGCGCCCTATCCGGTCCTGCTCGGCCTGGTTGCGGTCTGGGGCTTCTCGGTGGTCGCCGACTCGGCGCAGTTCTCTGCCATCGTGTCCGAGACCAGTTCGGACGAGTACGTCGGAACAGCCCTGACCGTCCAGACGTGCCTGGGGTTCCTCCTGACCATGGCGTCGATACGGCTGACGTTCGCCGCGGCCGCCTGGGCCGGCTGGCAGTGGGCGTTCCTGCTGATCCTGCCGGGGCCCGTGCTCGGCGTGCAGGCCATGGTGGCATTGATGAAGCCGCGACTCCGCCGCGACTAGCCCTCAGGCCCGGACCCAACCGTCCGCCCGGCTGGCGCGTCCAATCCAGTGCAACCTGTCCGGCGATCCCCGCGTATTGGTATCTGGATGCGCGGTACGGGGTGTAAACTATGCTCGGGTCGTTGCTGTCCATGAGCTTCGCACGTCTCAGCCTGAGCCTGTTCGGTGCCGTGGCCGTCGCGTCGGCGGTGCTGGCCAGTGCCGCGATCTGGCTGCTCATCACCGACCCGGTCACCGTCGCCGACGCGGTCGAGACGGGCCAGGTGTCACCGCTCGTGCACGCGCTGGCGGGCGTCCTCTACAACGCCTTCCAGGGCATTCTCAAGTACCTGTAACGGCTCCTACAGCCGCCTCCGCAGGAAGCTCACCAGGTAGTAGCCATCGATGTACTTGAAGGGCGTCACGCCCGTCGTGTAGTGCCCGCACGGCAGGACCCTCACCTCGGCCCTGGGGTTGAGCAGCCGGAACGACGCCACCAGTTCGCGGGACAGCGGCAGCGGAAACGTCAGGTCATACAGCGCGTAGACGAGCAGGGCCGGCTTGTCGCGGATTCGCCCGAGGTACGCCTGCGGGCTGATCGGCTTCCACAGTTCGCGGAGCGACGGGAGGTCGACGTGCCCCTCGAGGCCGGCGCGCACGTGTGCCGTCGAGAGCCCTTCCCAGATGACGTCGGCAAACCACGGCGACACATGGTTGAGCGCGATCGCGTCGACCAGCGGTTCGTGGGCCGCCGCCAGCATGGCGAGGCAGGACCCCAGGCTCGTGCCGAGCAGGCCGATGCGCTCGTAGCCCTGCTGGTGCAACCAGGCGACGGCGCGCCGGGCATCGAGCACGGCTTGCCGGCACACCTGGAGGGTGCGGGCGACGTTTGGCGAGACGACGTAGTCGGCGCGCTCCATGCCGGCCGGGCGCCGTTGTTCGTGATACGGCAGGGTCATGCGCAGTGCACTGATCCCGACTCGCTGCAGCAGCCGGCAGAGCGCCACGTGCCCGTCGGCGTCGGCGTTCCATTGCGCCATCACCACGACGGCTCGCCGGCGGGCGCCTCGCCCGGCACCCGCGGCGAGGAAGTACCGGCCGAACACGGTGTTGTTCTCGGCGTCCGGTGTTTCAATCGCGCTCGGAAACGTCACGAGCCGTTCGCCCGCCGAGCCTTGCACCGGCGCCGACTCGTACGCCGGCGGCGGCCCGGCGGCGAACCACGTCTCCGAGTGACGTAGCGCTCCGGCCGCCCAGTCCCGCACGACGCCCGGCGCACCGGATGAACCCGCAGCGGGCCTCTCGCTGGCCGGGATCCAGTCGGCGCCCCATTCGAACGGGCGCACCTTCCGGTTGTCGTCGACGGAGGCAAGCCGGCGCTCCCAGCGGTGAAACGACGAACGCAGCATGGGCCCTAGGTTCGCACGCGGCAGACGCAAGGAGCAAGCCCGGCGGAAGCGCGGGCCGGCGGGCGACCCGAATGTGCGTGATATCATCCGCTATTCCCGCTGCTGGCCTCGAAGGCCGCCCCTGGGCCGGGTGCCCGCGTGTCGCAGGAGTGCTGGTTCCATGAAGCTGTCGGTTGTCATGCCGGTCTACAACGAGCGCCGGACCATCCGGGAGATCATCTCCCGCGTGCTCGCCGCGGACCTGCCGACCCTCGAGCGGGAACTGGTGATCGTTGACGACGGGTCGACCGACGGCACGCGCGACGAACTGGCCCGTCTCGACGGCCGTGACGGGATTCGTGTCGTGTTGCAGCCGCGCAATATGGGCAAGGGTGCCGCCGTGGCCCGGGGATTCCGCGAGGCGACGGGCGACATCCTGGTGATCCAGGACGCCGACCTCGAGTACGACCCGGCGGAATTCGGCGTGCTCCTCCGGCCGATCCTCGCGGGCGAGGCCGACGTCGTGTTCGGGTCCAGGTTCCTCGGCACCCCGACCGGGCACCGTGTGCTCTACTTCTGGCACTCCGTCGGCAACTGGGCCCTCACACTGCTGTCGAACATCTTCAGCGGGCTGAATCTCACCGACATGGAGACGTGCTACAAGGCCCTGACGCGGGAATTCGCGTCGCGCCTCGATCTCCGGTCCCGACGGTTTGGCGTTGAACCCGAAATCACGCTGAAGGTCGCGAAACTGCAGGCCCGGGTGTACGAGGTGCCGATCTCCTATCACGGCCGGACGTACACCGAGGGCAAGAAGATCGGTCTCAAGGACGCGGTGCTGGCCGTCGCCACGCTGCTGCGTTTTGCGTGGTGGAGAGCCCCGCGCGGTTGACGCGCCTGTCGCCCGTCCCCGGCGGCGCATCCCACATGCACCATCCGGATCTCTCGATCATCGTCGTCAACTTCAACGCGGGCGCCTGCCTGGATCGGTGCCTGCAGTCGATCGAGGAACATGCCGGCGCAACCGACTGGCGCGCGGTCGTCGTCGACAACGGTTCCCGTGACGGCAGCGAGCGCGCGGCGGAGGGGCGAGACCCGCGGGTGACACTCGTCGGCAACACGGAGAATGTCGGGTTCGCCCGCGCGGTCAACCAGGGAGCCGCCCTGACCGCGGGCGGGTTCCTGCTGCTGCTCAACCCGGATGGATGTCTGCTTCCCGGTGCGGTGGACGCCATGCGCGCGGTGATGGCCGCCCACCCCGATTGCGCGGTGGTCGGTCCTACCGTCCGCGACGAGGACGGGCGCGAGCAGGGGAGTGCGCGCGGCGATCCCGACATGATGACGGGGTTGTTCGGCCGCTCGACATGGCTCGCGCGCCGTTTCCCGTCCCTGGCGGTTGCCCGGCGGAACGTCGTGGCCGGCGGGCACGCGGGCGTTGGCGATCCGGGCGTCGAGGTCGATTGGGTCAGCGGGTCCTGCATGCTGATCCGGCGGGCGGCGTTTGACGCCGTGGGCGGATTCGACGAGCGCTACTTCCTGTTCTGGGAGGATGCCGACCTCTGCCGCCGCTGCCGGGCTGCCGGCTGGCGCGTGCGCTACGTCCCGGGTGCGAGCGTCGCCCACACGGTCGGGCAGTCGAGCCGCACGGCACCCTCGCTCTCGATCCGTGCCTTCCATCGGAGCGCCTACCTGTACTACCGGACGCACTCCGCGCCGTCGCCGTGGAATCCGTTGCGCTGGCTGGCGTACCTGCTGCTGGCGGCCCGCTGCGGGCTGCGGCTGGGCGAAGCGGCTGTCCGGGGAAGGCTGCGCCGCGGTTAGGTGTGGCGGTACGGCGCGCGCACCGCCAGAAGAACCGCCAGACCGGCCGACACGACGGCCACGGCAGCCGCGACGACAAGGCCTGCCGCGCCCCCGACCTTGACGAACCAGGCTGCGGCAGCGCCGGCGGCCCCGAGCCCGTAGAGCGCGGCCACAGCCGCGCGTTCGCTGAGACCGAGCGTCACGAGGCGATGCGAGAGGTGGTCGGTGCCGCCGGTGGTGGCCGAGCGGCCCGCGAAACGGCGAAGCACGAACACGAAGGTCGCGTCCAGCAGCGGGACGATGAAGACGAGGCAGAGCGGCAGGCCGTTCTCGAACGGGGCGGTGTCCGGTCTGGCCAGCAAGGCGAGCGAGGTGCCCGCCAGCAGGGCGCCGATGAACAGGCTGCCGCAGTCCCCCATGAAGAGTCGTGCGGGCTTTGCGTTCCAGACGAGGAAGCCCGCGGCCGAACCGGCAAGCGCAGCGAGCAGGGCCGCGAACGCCGGACCGGCCTCCGTCCCGAACAGCGCGGCGAGCGCCAGCGTGGACACGAGCGTCACGCCGCCGGCCAGGCCGTCCATGTTGTCGATGAGGTTGAAGGCATTGACGACGCCGGCGTACCAGAGCACGAGCATCACGCCCTGCCACCACGGCCGCGCCATCCCCGTCGTGAGGGCCAGGCCGGCGACGAGCAGCGTCCCCGCGACAATCGAGACGGCGAGCTTCGTGAGCGGCGCGACCTGGCGGTGGTCGTCGAGGAACCCGATGAGGAACAGGATGGCCGCGGCAGCTGCGACCAGCGCGATCTCTGCACCCGGGCGCGGGGTGTCCGGAGCCATCCACGCCAACACGGCGGCCACGATCGTGGCGCCAACGATCGCCACGCCGCCGAACGTCGGCGTCGGCCGGCGGTGCCACCGATCCGGACGGATCGCCACGACGGCGCCTGCCCGTATCGCGGTGCGGCGAACCGCGAAGCCGAGCACCACGCTCACGGCGGCGCCCGCCAGAAATACCGCCGAAAAGCCCATTAGTACCTAGACTATCATGGTGAGGCGCGCGCGTTCCCACGCTGCGACGATCGCATGATTCCCACACCTGAGGCCCGATCGGCGATGCGACGGCCGCTGGCGTCCGTGCTGATCCTCCCGGTCTGCGCGCTGCTGTGGCAGTCGTTCTTCTGGATTCCCGACGCGAGCCTCCCGGTGAAGGCGGGCTATGCCGGGTTGACGCTCCTCGCCGCCGCGAGGCCGCGCGACGCTCTGCTGATCGTCACCGCGCTGGCCACCCTCGCGACGCCGCTCTCATGGCTCATCGGCACGCCGGCAAAGACCGGTGAGGCGATGGTCCTGGCGTTCCTGACCGGCTGGATCGCGCGTGCCGCCGTGCGCCGCGAGCCGCTGCTGCCGGCTGACGACAGCCTCCGCCGGCCGCTGGTCCTGTTCGCCGTCACCGTTGGCGCATCGCTTGCCGTCGTGATGACGATGATTCAAGCTGCCGTCGGGCCGGCCTTGCCGTTCGTCGAGCGCGCCTCCAGCCTGCTCGCGCGCACGTACCTCCACGGCAGCGCCTTCGAAATCCGCAACTGGT
>Ga0334722_10001277_pt1 | contig 32403 bp, 30 predicted proteins | sample C3_bottom_MG_FD_207210 | JGI IMG/M metagenome (GOLD analysis project Ga0334722, IMG submission 207210) | Sediment microbial communities from Yellowstone Lake, YNP, Wyoming, USA - C3_bottom | ecosystem: Environmental > Aquatic > Freshwater > Lake > Sediment | place: USA: Wyoming | collected... | reverse complement strand
CAAATGCGGATGCTGCTGGCCAGGCCCCGGGTCGTCTCTCCTATAGAGAACTGTGGCCAAGCTATGGCATCGCGGTCGCTTCGACACGCAACCGCACAATATGAGAATGCTCGGGAAACTGTCAAGTACTCTAGCGGTTGAGCAACTAGATTCGTCGACGCATCGCTCTTGAACCAGCCGACGGACATCGCTCACGGTACCGCGACTTAGAGGGCCCGTTTTTCCACTCCGAGGCGAAGTTGGCGGCGCCGGACGCGCCGCCTATCCTGTCGAGATGGATACGGTGACGCCGCAGGAGCCACAGACGCCGCCATCGCGGGCGGACATCAAGCGCTACCGGGAGAACTGGCAGGGCGAGGTGGACGGCGTCGCGCTATACCAGCGGCTGGCGCGCTCGGAGAAGAACCCGCAGCGCTCGCAGATCTTCCTCGACCTCGCGGAGACGGAGAAGCGCCACCTGAAGCTGTGGGCGGACAAGCTGGCCGCCGCCGGCGAGGAGCTGCCGGCCGACCCGAAGCCGTCGCTGCGCGTGCGCATCATGGTGCTGCTGGCGGACCGGCTGGGCGCGAAGGCCGTGCTGCCGATGGTGAGCGCCATGGAGTCCGGCGGCTTCGACAACTACATGGCGCAGCCGGAGGCGGGCCCGCGCATGGCGGGCGACGAGCGCGCCCACGCGCGCACGCTCTCGACGATGTACTCGCCGGGCGGCGGGACGGACGTCGCCGGCATCGCGCGCGGGGAGCGCTGGCATCGCGTCGACACGGGCGGGCAGCTGCGGGCGGCGATTTTCGGGATCAGCGACGGCCTGATCTCGAACCTGAGCCTGGTGATCGGCGTCGCGGGCGCGAACCCGGACGGGAGCTTCATCGTCCTCGCCGGAGTCGCCGGGCTGCTCGCCGGGGCGTTCTCGATGGGGGCGGGCGAGTTCGTGTCGGTGACGTCGCAGCGCGAGCTGTTCGAGCGGCAGATCGCACTCGAGAAGGAAGAGCTGGAGACGAACCCGGAGGAGGAGCGGCGCGAGCTGTCGTTGATCTATCGGGCGAAGGGGCTGCCGCAGGCGGAGGCGGATGATCTCTCGGCGCGGATCATCGCCGACCGGGGCGTGGCGTTGGAGACGCTGGCGCGGGAGGAGCTGGGGCTGAACCCGGAGGGGCTGGGGTCGCCGTACGGCGTGGCCGTCGCGTCGTTCTCGGCGTTTGCGGCCGGCGCGATCATCCCGGTGCTGCCGTGGTTCTTCGGGTCGAGCGCGCCGTACTTCGTCGCGTCGGTGATCATGAGCGGGATCGCGCTGTTCGCGGTCGGAGCGGGGGTGTCGCTGTTCACCGGGCGCAACTTCGCGTTCGCGGGCGTGCGCCAGCTGGCGATCGGCAGCGCGGCGGCGGCGGTGACGTTCACGATCGGGAAGGTCATCGGCATCAACACGGGTTGAGCGCCCAGGCGGGAACCCCGCCGACGCGGAGGCAGGGCCAGGCCCGGATGGCCGCGCTCAGGCCAGGGATCCCCGCCGGGAGGCTCGGGCGGCCGGCCCCGGACGCCGATACTTCAAGCAAGATGCCGCTATTCAGACGCAAGCCGGCCAATGGCGAGACCGCGGCGGAGCCGCCGAAGGTTGCCGACGTCGGCAGCGAAGAGGAAATGCTCGCGGCCGTCGCGGAGCAGATCGCGCGCGCGTCGGGTTCGGACGGGAGCTTCTGCCTGCTCCGGGTGAGCGCGCAGGTGCTGCCGGGAACGCGGATCAGCGCCGACGAGCTGACGGTCGTCGCCGACGCGATCCTCGGGCAGTTGCGCGAGGGCGACCGGGCGGGCCGGACCGGCGGCGACTACCTGGTGATCCTGCCGGATACGACCGCGGACCGGGCGATGGTGGCCGCGCAGCGTCTGGGGACCGAGGTGACGATGCGAAGCGCGGCGGTAAACCGGCGCAACTGGCGGGTGGGCGTCGCCGCGTACCCGGAGGACGGCATCCGCCCGGAGACGCTGATCGATGCCACGCGCGTCGCTATCCAGGGCCGGGGGCGCGCCGCGTAGGCCAGCGCGCGGCGCTGCCCGCGCACCTCGTCCCACTTACACCGGGCCGTTGACTCTCATAGACTTACCGTCTACGACGCGGAGAGCAGAGGACGGCGCCGGTGCGATGCGCAGCCTGCGGGCAGGAAAACCTCGAAGGCGTGAAGTTCTGCGGCGAGTGCGGCGCGCCGCAGCGCGTCGAGCAGGCGTGCGCGGGCTGCGGCAACGTCAACCCGCCGGGCACGAAATTCTGCCAGGAGTGCGGCCGCGCGGCCGCGCCGCCAGCCGAAGCCACGGCCCGGACGGCGGCTGCGCTGCCGGCATCGTTCGGCGGCGGGCGTTACAACGTGCGCTCGTTCCTGGGGGAGGGCGCGAAGAAGCGCGTGTACCTGGCGCACGACAGCCGCCTTGACCGCGAGGTCGCGTTTGCGCTGATCAAGACGGAGGGGCTCGACGCCGACGGCGTCGTGCGCGTGCGCCGCGAGGCGCAGGCGATGGGCCGCCTGGGCGACCACGCGCACATCGTGACGATCCACGACACGGGCGATGAGGCGGGGGCGCCGTACATCGTCTCACAGTACCGCTCGGGCGGCAGCGTCGAAGACCTGCTGGCGAAGGCAGAGGGCCACCGCGTCGCGCCGGACCGGGCGATGAAGATCGCCGAGCAGGTGTGCCTGGCGCTCGCGCACGCGCACGGACGGGGGATCGTCCACCGCGACCTGAAGCCGGGCAACGTCTGGCTCGACGCCGACGGCAACGCCGCTCTCGGCGACTTCGGGCTGGCGATCGCGGTGGACCGGTCGCGGATGACGATGGCGGGGATGATGGTGGGGACGGTGGCCTATATGGCGCCGGAGCAGGCGCTCGGCCGGACGCCGGACGCGCGCTCGGACCTGTACGCGCTGGGGGCGATGCTCTACGAGATGGTGACGGGGCGGCCGCCGTTCCTCGGCGACGACGCGGTCGGCGTGATCTCGCAGCACATCAACACGCGGCCGGTTGACCCTTCGTGGCACGAGCCGTCCGTGCCGAAGCCGCTCGAGGCGCTGGTGCTGCGGCTGCTGGCGAAGTCGCCGGACGAGCGCCCGGCCTCGGCGCAGGAGGTGGCCGCCGAGCTGCGGCGCATCATCGAGCGCTCGACCGTCGAGCCGCCGCCGGCAGCCGCCGCCGAGCCCGACGCCGTACGCGACCTGCGCGCCCTCAACTGGGCGTGGTTCGTCGGCCGGCGGGAGGAGATGGACGGGCTGAAAGAGTCGCTCGAGGGCGCGCTCTCCGGGAAGGGCGCCCTCGCCATGCTCGTGGGCGAGCCGGGCATCGGCAAGACCAAGCTGGCAGAGGAGTTCGGGGTGTACGCCGGGCTGCGCGGCGCCCAGGTGCTCACGGGCCACTGCTACGAGGGCGAGGCGTCGCTGCCGTACCGCCCGTTCGTGGAGGCGTTCCGGCAGTACACGCGCTCGCGCCCCGACGCGGAGCTGCGCCAGCTGCTGGGGCCGGGCGCGCCCGAGATCGCCACGCTGGTGTCGGAGATCCGGCAGCGCTTCCCGGACATCGAGGAGGCGGCGAAGCTCGAGCCCGAGGCGGAGCGGCTGCGGCTCTTCGAGAGCGTGGCGGAGTTCCTGCACAACGCCGCGGCGGCGCAGCCGCTGGTGCTGCACCTCGACGACCTGCACTGGGCGGACAAGCCGTCGCTGCTGCTGCTGCAGCACCTGGCGCAGCGGACGGCGCGCGACCGGCTGCTGGTGCTGGGGGCGTACCGCGACGTGGAGCTGGACCGCACGCACCCGTTGTCGGAGGTGCTCGGAGCGTTGCGGCGGCTACCGAACTACCGGCGCGTGCTGCTGCGCGGGCTGCCGCAGGAGTCGGTGCTCGACCTGCTGAAGGTGATGGACCCGTCGGAGGAGGGGCAGGCCGGGCGGCAGGCGCTGGCGGCCGCGCTCTACCAGGAGACGGAGGGCAACCCCTTCTTCATCCGCGAAGTGCTGGCGCACCTGATCGAGACGGGCAAGATCGTGCACGAGAACGGCCGCTGGGTGGGGCGCGTGACGAGCGTCAGCGAGCTGGGCATCCCGGAGGGCGTGCGGGAAGTAATCGGACGGCGGCTGTCGCGGCTCAGCGAGGGCTGCAACCGAATGCTGACGCTGGCCTCGACGATGACGGGCGGCTTCGGCTGGGACGCGCTGCAGGCGATCAACGGCGTCACCCCGGTAGGGGCGCAGCCTGCTGCGCCCGGCGCACCAACAGAGGCACAGCTGCTCGACCTGCTCGAGGAGGCGCTCGCCGCGCAGCTGATCGCGGAGCGCAAGGGAGAGCTCGCGGACACGTACGACTTCACGCACGCGCTGATCCGGCAGACGCTGTACGGGGAGCTGAGCGGCCCGCGGCGCGTGCTGCTGCACCGCCAGATCGGCGAGGCGCTCGAGCGCATGTACGCGGGCAACATCGACGCGCACCTGCCGGAGCTGGCGCACCACTTCTACCAGGCGGCGCCCGGCGGCGATGTGGCGAAGGGCATCGACTACGCGCGGCGCGCGGCGGAACGGGCGGCGTCGCTCTTCGCCTGGGAGGAGGCCGCCGAGCACTACGAGCGCGCGCTCCAGGCGATGGACCTGGCGGGCGCCGCGAGCGAGGAGCAGCGTGTCGATCTGCTGATGGCGCTCGGCGATGCGTTGTCGTACGTGGCGGCGTCGGCGGCGATGCCGGCGTACGAGCGCGCGGCCGTTGCCGCCAAGGCCGCCGGGCTTGCGGATCTCCAGGCGCGCGCGGCGGCCGAGTACGCCGTGTGCCTGAACAACGCAGATCCGCTGGGCGACCGATCCCGCGCGGTGGCGCTGCTCGATGACGCGCTGTCGGCGCTGCCCGACGGCGACAGTCTCGCGAGAGCGCTGGCCGTCGCGCGCCTGGCGAACTCCACGTACTTCACCGCGACGCGCGAGGAGGTGGCATCGCTGGCTCGCGAAGCGCTCGACATGGCGCGCCGGCTCGGCGACCCCGACACCCTGGTGAAGGTGCTCGGCGCCGCCCACTTTGCGCTCTCCGCACCGGAGACGGTGGACGAGCGCGTCGCCCTGGTGAACGAACTGCTGGCGCTGGCGACGGCGAGAGGCGATCGGGTGGGCATCGAAGAGGCGCACTTCTACCGCCGCTACGACCTCGCCGAGCTCGGTGACATCGACGGCGCGCAGCGCGACATCGAGACCTGTCTCGCGCTCGCGAAGGAGTCGCGAGACCAGGGCGCCACCTGGAGCGCCTCGGTGTGCCTCGCGATGCGACCGCTGCTCGAAGGCCGCTTCGACGAGGCGGAGCGGCTCATGCAGCAGGCGCTCGCCCTGGGCCAGCAGCTGCAGAGCGAGGCGCCGGTGCTCCTGTTCGGAGCGCAGCTCGTCGACGTGCGCCACCTGCAGGGCCGCCTGCAGGAAGTGGAGCCGCTCGTGCGGGCGCAATCCGAGCAGTACCCCAACGCGATCGCCTATCGGTCTGTGCTCGCGTTTTGCCACAGCGAAACCGGCCGGGGCGACGAGGCAAGAACTGAATTCGACGAGCTGGCCGCGCACGAGTTTGCCGACGCGGCGCGCGACACGAACTGGCTCGTGAACAACTACCTGTTGACCGAGGTCTGCGACTATCTCGACGATGCGCCGCGGGCGCGGCTGCTGTACGACCTGCTGCTGCCCTACGCCGGGCGAAACATCACCACGGGCTCGCCCGCGCTCTGCACGGGCTCCGCGTCGCGGCAGCTCGGCATGATGGCCGCCGTCATGGGCCGCTTCGACGTGGCCGAACCGCACTTCGAGGACGCGCTGGCGTTCGATGGGAAGATGGGCGCCCGGCCGTGGGTCGCGCACACGCGCTACCAGTACGCGAAGATGCTGGTGGCGCGCGACGCGCAGGGCGACCGGCAGAAGGCGCTCGCGCTCGTGCAGCAGGCGCTGGACACGGCGCAGGAGTTGGGCATGGCGAAGATCGTCGAGCGGGGGCTGGCGCTCAAGCTGCGCGCGCAGGGCGTGGCGGCGGGCGACATCTACACGTCGATCGACAACGTCGCCCGTGCCGTCGAGCGCGAGCGGCCGGAGATCAGCGTGCACCCGGCTCCCGACGGCACCGTCACAATCATGTTCAGCGACATCGAGGACTCGACGGTGCTGACGGAGCGGCTGGGTGACGACGCCTGGCAGGAGCTGCTGCGCAAGCACAACGCGCTGATCCGGGAGCAGCTGCGGGCGCACGACGGCTATGAGGTGAAGACGATGGGCGACGGCTTCATGGTGGCGTTCCGGTCGGCGCGGCGCGGGTTGGACTGCGCCGTCGCCATCCAGCGCGCCTTTGGGACGGCGTTCCCCAACGACCAACGACCAACGACCAACGACCAGATCAGAGTGCGCATCGGGTTGCACGCCGGTGAGGCGATCAAGGACGGGGATGACTTCTACGGGAAGAACGTGATCATGGCGTCGCGCGTCGCGGGCAAGGCGGCCGGCGGCGAGATCCTGGTGTCGTCGCTGCTGCGGCAGCTCGTCGAGAGCGGCGTCGGCGCCGGGGTGTTCGGCGAGGGGCGCGAGGTCGAGCTGAAGGGGCTTGCCGGCACGCACACGGTGTACGCGGTGGCGGCGGTGGACCTGGCGGCGCGGCCGTAGACAGCGACTCCGGGCATCGGCCCGCCGGCGAGCGCGCGTTTGGTCGCGTGCGTGCGCGTCCCGTATCATGCACGCACCTAACAGACCGCGGGAGCCGTTGATGTCGCAGGCAAAGCAGTACAACGTCGCCGTCGTCGGCGCCACCGGCGTCGTCGGGCGCGAGTTCCTCAAGATCGTAGCGGAGCGGCGCTTCCCGCTGAAGGGGCTGAAGCTGCTGGCGACGGAGCGGTCGGCGGGCACGCGCCTCGCCTTCGGAGAGGGCGAGATCGAGGTCGAGGCGACGGGGCACGATTCGTTCCGCGGCGCCGACTTCGTCTTCATCTCGGCCTCGGGCGCGGCCTCGCGCGAGTACGCGCCGCTCGCGCGCGACGCCGGCGCCATCGTCATCGACGACTCGAGCGTGTGGCGGCAGGAGCCGGACGTGCCGCTGGTGATCCCCGAGGTGAACGCGGACGACGTCGAGGGGCACAAGGGGATCCTGGCGATCCCGAACTGCTCGACGACGCCGTTGGTGCTCTGCCTGGCGCCGCTGCACCGGCTGAACCGCGTGACGCGCGTCATCGCCGACACGTACCAGTCGGTCTCGGGCACGGGGTCGGCGGCGGTCGGCGAGCTGGAGGAGCAGTCGCGCGCCTGGGCGCAGGGCGGCGACGCGGCGCCGCACGTCTACCCGCACGCCATCGCCTTCAACGTCCTGCCGCACGTTGACGTCTTCATGGACAGCGGCTACACGAAAGAGGAGTGGAAGATGACGGCGGAGACGCGCAAGATCATGCACGAGCCGGAACTGCGGCTCTCGGCGACGTGCGTGCGCGTGCCGGTGTTCATCAGCCACAGCATCGCCGCTCACGTCGAGTTCGAGCGCCCGATGCGCGCCGACGACGTGCGCGACGTGCTGGCGCGGGCGCCCGGCGTCGTCGTGGAGGACGACCCGTCGGTCGCGCTCTACCCGACGCCGCGTTCGGCGGCGGGGCACGATGCGGCGTACGTCGGCCGTATCCGCGAGGACATGTCGAGCGAGAACGGTGTGGCGATGTGGATTTCGTCTGACAACATCCGCAAGGGCGCCGCGCTCAACGCCGTGCAGATCGCGGAGGAGCTGATCCGGCGCGGGCTGGTGTAGCGAACCAAGAACCCAGAACCCAGGAACCGAGAACCGAGAACCGAGAACCGAGAACCGAGAACGATGGAACCGGGGCGCATCATCACCGCGATGGTCACGCCGTTCAGCGCGGACGGGGCGATGGACTACGCCGGCGCGCGCCGGCTGGCGACCGCGCTGCTGGACTCGGGCACGGAGTCGCTGCTCGTCGCCGGCACGACGGGCGAGGCGCCGACGCTGAGCGCCCGGGAGAAGCTGCGGCTGTGGTCTGAGGTGAAGGAGGCGGTGGGCAGCCGCGCGGCCGTCATCGCCGGCTCCGGCGACAACTGCACGGCCGACAGCATCGAGCTGAGCCGCGAGGCGGCGCGCACCGGCGTCGACGCGCTGCTGCTGACGGCGCCGTACTACAACAAACCCACGCAGGAAGGGCTCTACCGGCACTTCGCGGCGATCGCGTCGGCGGTGGACGCGCCGTGCATGTTCTACAACATCCCCGCCCGCACGGGCGTCAACATGACGGCGGCGACGCAGCTGCGCGTCGCGCGCGAGGGCAACGTGATCGGCGTCAAGGAGGCGAGCGGGGACCTGGCGCAGGTGGCGCGGGTGATCGAGGACGCGCCGGCCGGCTTTCGCGTCTGGTCGGGGAACGACGAGGACACCTTCGCCATCGTCAACCTGGGCGGCTACGGGGTGATCAGCGTGATCACGCACCTGGCGGGGCGCCAGGTCGCGCGCATGGTGCAGGCCCAGACCGATGGCCGGATCGAAGACGCGGCGGCGGTCCACCGGCGCCTGCTGCCGCTGATCGACGCGCTGTTCTGCGTGACGAATCCGATCCCGCTGAAGTACGCGCTCAACCAGATCGGCTTCCCGGCGGGGCCGCCGCGCCTGCCGCTCTGCGAGCCGGACGGGGAGACGGCGGCGAGGATCATGGCCGAGGTGCGCCGGCACGCGATCGACCTGCCGATGGCGGTGTGAGGGCGACGGGTCTGTCAGTCTGTCGCTGCCGCGGTCTGTCCGTCTTTCAGTCGGTCAGCGATCAGCCGCTGCCCGTGCGCCACTGCCGGTCAAGGCCGTTCGTCACACAGCGGGCGCGGCGGACAGCGACGCGAGAGCGCCGGGGGGGTCACACGACGGGAACTCCGTCTGGACGGGCGGCCAACGGCTGGCATTGGCTGCCCGCAGCCGCCTCGACCCAACGCCACGAACGCCGACACTCGATCGCGAGTCGCAAGAGTCTGACCGGACACGCATTGATCCCTCACCGCTGACCGCCAACCGCCAACCGCCAACCGCCAACCGCCAACCGCCAACCGCCAACCGCCAACCGCCAACCGCCAACCGCTAACCGCTAACCGCTAACCGCTAACCGCTAACCGCTAACCGCTAACCGCTAACCGCCAAGATGCTGACCGACAGACTGATCGACCGAAAGACGAACGCCCCTTGCCCCCTTCGCTGATCCTCGGCATCGAGACGTCGTGCGACGAGACGGCGGCGGCCGTCGTCGCGGACGGGCGCGTGGTGCGCTCGAACGTCATCGCCTCGCAGTTCCACCTGCACGCGCCGCACGGCGGCGTCGTGCCGGAGGTGGCGGCGCGGCACCACCTGGAGGTGATCCTGCAGGTGGTCGACGCGGCGCTCGCTGAAGCGGGCTGCGGCTGGGGCCAGCTGCGCGGCGTCGCCGTCACGGCGGGGCCGGGCCTGGCGGGCGCGCTGCTCGTCGGCGTCAACACGGCGAAGGCGCTGGCGTACGCGCACGGCCTGCCGCTGCTCGGCGTCAACCATCTCGAGGCGCATCTCTACGCGAACTGGCTCGAGGTGCCCGGACGCGAGTACCGCGTGCCGGAGCTGCCGGCGCTCGGGCTGATCGTTTCGGGCGGGCACACGGACCTCGTGCTGATGCGCGGGCACGGCGGCTACCGGCGCCTGGGCCGCACGCGCGACGACGCCGCCGGCGAGGCGTTCGACAAGGTGGGGCGCCTGCTGGGGCTGGGGTTCCCCGGCGGTCCGGCGATCGAGCGCGCCGCCCGCGAAGCGCCGCCCCAGGAGTCGTTGCGGCTGCCGCGCTCGTGGCTCAAGGGCAGCGACGACTTCAGCTTCAGCGGGTTGAAGACGGCGGTGCTGCACACCGTCCGCGGTGAGAGCGGGCCGGCGCCGCCGACGCCTGAGGTCGCGGCGGCGTTCCAGGCGGCGGTGATCGACGTGCTCACGAAGAAGACGGTGCGCGCGGCGCTGCGCGAGGGCGCGCGCAGCGTGCTGCTCTGCGGCGGCGTCGCGGCGAACGCCGCGCTGCGCGACCAGCTCACCGGGCGCTCGCCGCTGCCCGTCTTCGCGCCGCCGCCGGTGCTGTGCACCGACAACGGGGCGATGATCGCGGCGTGCGCGCACTATCGCTTCGACGAGCTGCGGGCCGGCTGGGACCTCGACCCGCAGCCGGGGATGACGTTCGCGGTCTAGCAGATAGCGGTCAGCGATCAGCGGTTAGCGATTAGCCGTTCGCGCTTCGGTGTTCGCGCCTTGCTGCCCGCGCCTCGCTGTCCCGCTTTGCTCTCTGTTGTCTGTGGTCTGCTGTTCCTTGTCTGTTGGCTCTTTGCTGTTTGCCTTTGCTGTTTGCTGTTTGCTCTTTGTTGTCCGCCGTCTGTTGTCCGCGGTCTGTTGTCCGCCGTCTGTTGTCCGCCGTCTGTTGTCCGCCGTCTGTTGTCTGTTGTCTGTTGTCTGTTGTCTGTCGTCTGTCGTCTGTTGTCCGGCGCCCGCCCCCCGCTACCCGCTCAACGAGCAGCGGCCGCAGCCGCCGGCCGTGCACCAGTTCTGGCGCAGCTCGAGGAGCCCCTGGGCGCGGCGGGCGGTGATCTTCACGCGCATGCCCTCCGAAGCGAGGGCGTTCTCGATGAAGCGCGTGGCGCCGTAGGAAGCGGGCCTGGGGAGCGCGGCGTAGAGCCGGCGCGCCTGCGCGGCGAGCGACGGACCGCCGGCGGCGGCGGCGGCGGGCAGCACGGCGTTGAGCGCGATCTCGAGGGCGCGCGAGCGGCCGACGAGCGCCGGCGGCAGCCGGCAGGGCGCGGCGCAGACGTCGTGGTGGTGCAGCCAGAACCCGGAGGCGCGCGCGAGGAGCGGCGCGACGGCCTCGGCGGTGGTGGGCGCGGCGGCGACGCGCAGCAGCTGCGCCGGCGCGTCCAGCGGGGCGAGGAGCGCCGCGGCGGCGGCGACGCGGCGGGCGGGCGCGTTCTCGGGGCGGATGCCCCAGAGCTTCCAGAGTGTCGAAGGCAGCGCGCTCAGGCCCGAGCCCGCGAAGAGCCGCTCGGCCGAAGCGACGTAGGGCTCGACGGGGCCGCCGTGGCCGCGCTGCGACGGCAGCAGGCCGGCGCTGCCGAGCAACAGCGCTTCGACGATCTGCTGACGGCCCGGCGCGTGCGGCGCCAGCGCGGAGAGACGCTGCCAGGGCAGGAGGCGGGCGAGCGCGCGCATCTGCGGCGCGTTGCCGCCGTAGCCGAGGGCTTCGAGGAGCGCTTCGTAGAGCGCCTGGTCGAGGCCCGAGGCAGCGACCGCCGCGCGGGCGCGCGCGACCTTCGCCTCGAAGCGGCGGTCGCCCTCGGCGTCGAGCGCCGCGCCGGCGCCGTCGAGGCCGAGGCGCATGACGGCGTCGTGGCAGGGCTCGCGCCAGAGCAGCGGCCGCTCGAGCCAGCGCGCGAGCTCGCCGGCGCGGCGCGCCACCCAGGGGGCGAGGGCGATCACGGGCGCGCTGCCGCCGCCGGGGAGCGGCGTGTCGGCGCCGGTGTCGTCATTGAAGACGACGTGGAGGACGACGTTGGCGTACGCCGGGTCGTCGGCGTGGCCGTGGGCGCGAAAGGACGACGAGCGCACGTGGAGCTCGACGTCGCCGCTGAGGACGACGCCGGAGGGGCCGGCGATGCGCGCGCCGCGGAAGTCCGGCCCGGGACCGCGGCCCGGGCGTCCGGCGAAGATCACGGTGACCGGCACGCCGTGCCGCGTGACGAGCGCGCCCTGCGGGAAGCGGCGGCCGCGCCACAGCTCGGCGAGCTGCCGCTCGGTCAGCGGCGGTTCGCCGCCGCCGGCGGCGGCAGCGCCCGCCGGCACGGCGGGTACGTAGGCAGCCCGCGGCTCCCGGACGGCGGTGGCGATCACGGCTCCTCCGGGCGGTAGCGGAAGCCGGCGCGCTCGGCGACGATCGTCAGCAACCGCCCGCTGGCGCCGCGCGGGCGGTAGGCGCCGGTCTCCCACTCGCTGACGGTCTGCTGGCGCACGCCCAACGCCTCGGCGAGCTGCTCCTGCGTCAGCTCCAGGTGGCGGCGCAGACCGCGCACCGAGCCTGAGTCCCATTGCGGCGGAGGGTTGCGCGGCATAGCGCAGCCTACACGGAACCGTGTAGAGCGGCAACAACTAGCGCGTTCCGAAAGTGTCCGGGCATATACTCAAGGGATGGAACGGCCAGAATGGAACCCGCCCGCGGAATACGGCTGGCCCGGTTGGTGTGTGTATCCGTATGTCTGGCTCATTCAATGGGTCAGGTGGAAGTTCAGCAAGCCTGAAGGGTGGTGGATCAGAGACCAGAGCCACCAACCGGGCACCGCTCCGAAAGACAAAGACTGAGGGATCCGATTCGGGACGCTCTTCGAGGCGCCAAGCCTCGGCCGTGACCGGCGCATCGTGCCCCGACCACCGACCGACCCACCGACCACCGAGCACCGACCACCGACCACCGAGCACCGAGCACCGAGAACCGACAACCGACAACCGACCCTTGCAGCATCGGGATCGCTGCGCTACTATCTGCTTGGCACTCTCCACGGACGAGTGCCAGACCGCACCCGTACCAGATTCGGAATCCAGATTCTCTCAGACCACAGGAGGTTCATCGTGGCCAAGGCTGTAGCGCGAAAACCGGCTCCGAAGATGAAGATGAAGGTGAAGCCAAGGAGCAGCAACGGCGCCAGGGCGGCGACGAAGCTCGTGCCGCTGCACGACCGCATCGTCATCCGGCCGGTGATGCAGGAGGAGGTGCTGGCCAGCGGCATCGTCATCCCCGACACGGCGAAGGAGAAGCCCCAGCAGGGCGTCGTCATCGCCGCCGGGCCGGGCCGGCTCGACGACAACGGCAAGCGCGTAGCGATGGACGTGCACGTCGGCGACCGCGTGCTCTTCGCGAAGTACACGGGGCAGGAGATCAAGCTCGACCAGGAGGAGCTGATCGTGCTGTCCGAGAAGGACGTGCTGGCGAAGGTTCAGTAGCGGTGCGAGCAGTCGCTGGTCACTTGTCGCTGGTGGCCGCGCAACGTTCGAATCGCCCAGCGACCGGAGACTAGCGACCAGGAGACGGGCACGAGATGGCAAAACAACTGGTATTCGACGAGGAGGCGCGGCGCTCGCTCAAGGTGGGCGTCGACGCGCTGGCGGACGCGCTGAAGGTGACGCTGGGGCCGCGCGGCCGCAACGTCGTACTGGACAAGAAGTTCGGGCCGCCGGCCGTCGTCAACGACGGCGTCTCGATCGCCAAGGAGATCGAGCTGAAGGACCCCTTCGAGAACATGGGGGCGCAGCTCGCCAAGGAGATCGCGACGAAGACGAACGACGTCGCCGGCGATGGCACGACGACGGCGACGGTGCTGGGCCAGGCGATGGTGCGCGAGGGGATGAAGAACGTCGCCGCCGGGGCCAACCCGATGGCGCTGAAGCGCGGGCTCGAGGTCGGCGTGCAGGCGGTGCTGAAATCGCTGCGCCAGCTCGCCTCGCCGGTGTCGGGCCGCAACCAGATCGCGCAGGTGGCGACGATCTCCGCGGCGGACGAGGAGGTCGGCGAGATGATCGCCGACGTCATGGAGAAGGTCGGCAAGGACGGCGTGATCACCGTCGAGGAGTCGAAGGGGCTGAAGTTCGAGACGGAGTTCGTCGAGGGCATGGCGATCGACCGCGGCTATGTCTCGCCGTACTTCGTGACGAACGCCGAGCGGATGGAGGCGTCGCTCGACGAGCCCTACATCCTGATCACCGACAAGAAGGTCTCGGCGGTGGCGGACATCCTGCCGGTGCTGGAGAAGGTGCTGCAGGTGACGAAGAACTTCGTCGTCATCTGCGACGACGCCGACGGCGAGGCGCTGGCGACGCTGGTGGTGAACAAGCTGCGCGGCACGATCAACGCGCTGGTCGTGAAGGCGCCCGGCTTCGGCGACCGCCGCAAGGCGATGCTCGAAGACATCGCGATCCTCACGGGCGGCACGTTCATCACCGAGGACATGGGGATCAAGCTGGAGAACGCGCAGGTGAGCGACCTGGGCCGCGCCCGGCGCGTGACGTCGACGAAGGACGAGACGACGATCATCGAGGGCTACGGGACGGACAAGGCGATCCAGGACCGCATCCGCCAGATCAAGGCGCAGACCGACGAGGCGACGTCCGAGTTCGACCGCGAGAAGCTGCAGGAGCGGCTGGCGAAGCTCGCCGGCGGCGTGGCGGTGATCAAGGTCGGCGCGGCCACCGAGATCGAGCTGAAGGAGAAGAAGCTGCGCGTCGAGGACGCGCTCTCCGCGACGCGGGCCGCTGTCGAGGAGGGGATCGTGCCGGGCGGCGGCGTCGCGCTGCTGCGCGCCATCGGCGCCGTGCGCAAGATCAAGGAGACGCTCGAGGGCGACGAGAAGACCGGCGCGGCGATCCTCGAGCGGGCGCTCGAGGAGCCGACGCGGATCATCGCCGAGAACGCCGGCCAGGAGGGCTCGGTGGTGATCGAGAACATCCGCACCGGCGGCGCCAAGAGCAAGGCGTACGGCTACGACGCGAAGAACGACGTGTACACGGACCTGCTGAAGGCGGGGATCATCGACCCGGCGAAGGTGACGCGCTCGGCGCTGGAGAACGCGGCGTCGATCGCGGCGATGGTGCTGACGACGGAGGCGCTGGTGACGGAGATCCCGGAGGCGCCGTCCGCGGCGCCGGCGCCGCCGCCGATGGACTACTGACGCAGGTTGTCAGTGCTAGGTTGTAGGTTGTAGCGAGGGGCGCCCGCACGGGCGCCCCTCTTCATGTTGCGATGGGTCAGGGCGGGGATGAGCGCGCGGCGTTGGCCCGTGCCGAGAGCACGAGCAGTGCGACGCCGGCCACGAGAAACGGCGCGTGCGTTGCGAGGAGAAGGGCGTCTCGCGATGTGAGCTGCACCGGATGGACGAACGCGGTGACCTCCATGTGGTGACCCGCCCGTGCCGACCAGTGATCCCAGACGATGGCCGCGGCGCCGATGCCGAGCGTGAGAAAGCCGAACGCCGTCAGGAGCAGCCGTCTGAGTGAAAGGGCGGCGAGGCTGAGCACGATCACCACGACCGACGCGGTCGACATTGCCCCCAGATACTGGTCCAACGCGTCACTCAACGCCTCGATGAACCTTGTCCGACAGTCTCCCGGCGCCGCGCGAGCAGGACGGCGCTCAGCCCGCCGGCGAGGAGCAGCGCCGCGATGGCCAGAACCACCACGATCGAGGGCGAGCCGCCGTCGACGGGTGGCGTTCCTGTGCCAGGCAATTGTACACTTGCGCCGCCCGGCTCCGGCGGCCCGAATCCCCAGGTGGCTTCGCCGCGAGTTCCCGGCGTGAAGACGACTTCGTGAGCGATCACGAACCCTCGCGACGTGCGCACGACGACTTGATAGGTACCCGGCGGCACGTCCTCGATCGTGACCGTGCTGTCGGTAGCCGTGGTGATCTTTGCCGTGGGGACGCTCGGGTCGAGTGTCACAGCGACTGCGTTATCGGGCGCAGCCTCGAACGTCGCCGGGTCATACGTAACGATGTGGATCGTGAGACTCCCCGGTCCGCCCGGCGCCGACGGCGAGGCGAACGCGAAGTCGATGCCACTGACGGTCGAGCCAGCTGTGACGGTCACTTTGAACGCGCGGGCAGTCAGCGGCGGATCCGTGGGCGATGCCTGTGCCTGGACTGCTTCGGGGGGTTCGACCGCGTAGGTTAGGGTTGGCGCGAGAGCAGCGACCAGATAGTCGCCGGTAGCCAAGCCGGTCACGAAGTAGATGCCACTGGTGTCCGGCTGAACGAGCCCAACGCCCGCGCGGCTTGAGGGAATGTTAGCGGTTGCGCCGGGCGATTCGTAGCTGGAGAGATCCACGGGCTGCTTGATGGCGGCCGGCACGACGAGAACGAGGTGATTTTGCGGGTGCTTGACGCCGCTGTCATCAACGTCGTAAACGCTCCCTGCGATCGCGCCCGGAGGCTCGGGCGTGGTCGCGACCGGCGCGGCAGCGACCGGCGTGGCCGCCGACGAAGTGTTGGCAGGATGAGACAGAACTGCACCCGCGAGCCCCACGACTGCGACCGTGAAGAGGCCCAGGGTTCCGATCCGCGCCGCAGTGCTGGTGATCACCGCGCTTCTCCTTCCTAGTCATCCAACCCGAGCTGGATGATGTATGGGCCCGTGCCGGACACATTGAACCGGAATTGGTACGCTCCTTTGGGAAGATCAAGTGCTCCACTGCTGCCGTAGCGCGCGAAGCGAATCGTGCCCGCGAGTTGTCCCGCCTCGGTCACCCAGGTAATGAAGGCGCCGTTCGTGTAGGTAAGCTGCGCGCCCGTTATCGTCCCGTTGTAGGTCAGGTTAAACAGCCGGAAATAGTCCCGGTTCTGTTCGTTCTGCGTATCGGAAGTGCCAACGGCTTTGCCGTAGTAGATGGGCTGGCGGTTCATGCAGGTTTCACTACCATCACTGCCTTCCGTGGGCAGTTGGTAGTTATTCCTGCCGTTGGCGGAGAAGCACCGTTCCCCGTCCTCGCTCATGAAGTTGAAACTATAGCTGTGTACACCGGGCGGGCGGTTCTGATAGAAGGTCGTGATCGTCGAGCCCTCCAGCGAGCTCTTCTTCCGGACGCGCATGCCGTTCGTCACCTGCTCATTGTGGACACTGTGAGTGCCACTATTCACCGTGTCGTAGTAGAAATAGCCGTGGTCAGTGTCTGAGACACCAACGAAGTTCACCCAGGGCACACCCCCTACCTCGTACGCCTTTCGGACATCGCCACCATCGTGATCAGTGGGATAGTGATCTCCAAACTGATTCGGCGTGGAACAGCCCCAGTCTTCCATGATGCTATCGACATCAGAGCGGCAAGCTGGGGTGGTCGGTTGGTAGTAATGATCGTCGAGGCCGAGGTCGTGGCCGATCTCGTGGGTGAGCCCGGTCTTCTTAAGTTCTTCCGATAGGCCGTCGAATCCCCCAGACCCGCCCGTGACCAAAACCACCCCGTTCGATTGCTCATAGTTGGGCGCCCCGATATCGGTTTCGCCGCATCCTTCTTGGTCCAGGCTCGCCTGCGAAACGTGAAGGGCTTTGAAGTTGTATCCTGCGCACTCCGACCCCACCTTGTACCGCACCCTGAGGTCCTATGGCGCCGAGCCCACGCTTTGGAACACGACGCGGGCCATCCGTACGTTCCACCGGTCTATCGCAGCCTGCGAGTAGCTCGCGAGGCTTGCATCCGAGAACACCCGGATTGGCCCGGCGTCGCGCAACCTGGTGTTGATCGCCCCGAGCGCACCAAGCGAATAGCCGGTCGCGGACGGGTGCCCGCCACCCGGGTCTCCATCGTTATGGCTGGCGAGGCCCACGATGCTCACGAGAGCGATGACCGCCGCCAAGGAACCGAACCGCTGGAGGGCCCTTGGGATCAGTTTCACGGCGCTTGAGTGTGGCATCGGCGAGTCCTCCGTTTTGCATGCGCCTTCTGGACAGAGGTACCGGTCAGTCAGGATGCGAGACGTAGCATACGCCGGGGGGGGCCTAGTCAAGGGTTTTGGGACGAGTTTCGCAGTGACTTTGCTGCCGGGCCAAAACGACTAGTGGCTTAGTCCGTTGTTTGGGCGCTTCACGCACGGATACCCTGCGCGCGATGAAGCGCGTCGACATGATCATCCCCTGCTACAACGAGGAGCGCGTGCTCGCGGAGAGCGTCGAGAAGCTGCGGGCGTGGGCGGGCGCGCAGCTGCCGTACGCCTGGCGCATCGTGGTCGCTGACAACGCGTCGACCGACGGCACGCTGGCGGTGGCACAGCGGCTCGCCGCCGCGGATCCGGACGGTTGCCGCGTCGTCCACCTCGACCGCAAGGGACGGGGGTGGGCGCTGACGAAGGCGTGGCTGGAGAGCGACGGCGACGCGATGTGCTACATGGACGTCGACCTGTCGACGGACCTGGCGTCGCTGATCCCGCTGCTCGCAGGCGTCTGCGAGGAGGGGTACGACCTGGCGTACGGGTCGCGCGTGGCGAAGGCGGCGGACATCGAGCGGTCGCTGAGACGCGAGATCAACTCGCGCGGCTACATCCTGCTGATCAAGGCGCTGTTCCGGACGAAGTTCTCCGACGCGCAGTGCGGCTTCAAGGCGATCACGCGCGAGGCGGCGCGCGAACTGCTGCCGCAGGTGCGAGACGGCGAGTGGTTCTGGGACACGGAGCTGCTGGTGATCGCGGAGAAGGCGGGCTACCGGCTGAAGGAAGTGCCGGTGCGCTGGGTCGAGGACCCGGACTCGCGCGTGAAGTTCCCGCAGGACGTCCTCAAGATGGCGGGCCGGCTCGCGCGGCTGCGGATGCGGAAGCTGCCGCGGCGCGGGGAGCTGGCCGGCGGTCAGCGATCGCCATAACGGCGACGGTCCGTCGAGATCGGGTCATCGGGCCAGGAAGCGGAACATCGTGATGCCGCGTTCGAGCGGGCGCGGCTCCGCGACGAGGCGGTGCGAGCCGACGGAGAACGTCTCGGTCTCCGGCGCATCGAAGCGGACCTCCTCGAATCCGGCGTCGGTGAACCACTCCCTGATGCGCGGCGTCGCGTCGTGTTCGCGCCGGCGGCCGCGGGTCCAGATGACGGTGGCGCGCGGCGCGCACAGCGCGGGCAGGTGCCCGACCGTGCGCCGGATGTCGTCGTCGGAGATGTTGCCGAAGATGCCGCAGGCGAGGACGATGCCGGCCGGGACCGCGCCGGCGTAGCTATCGGTGGCCGCGGCGTCCGCGCACTCGACGCGCACGCCGGTGAGTCCCGCGCGCGACGCCGCGTCGCGGGCGATGCGGGCGATCCCGGCGTCCAGCTCGATGAGCACGGCGGACAGATCGTCGCGGCGGCCGTGCGCGGCGAGCACGCCGAGCAGGTCGCGCCCCTCGCCGGCGCACATGCTGACGATGCGGAGTGGGCCGGGCCGCGCGTCGATCGCGTCGCGGAGGTGCGCCTGGACGACGGCGAGGCGCCGGCCGAGCCGCGACGTGGGGTCGTCGTACTCGCGGTGCCAGTCCAGCCAGTCCGGCGCGGCGCCGTCACGCGTCATCGGCTACCGCCTCCGCGGCTTCCAGGTGTGAGCATCCCGCGCGGGGGATGCACGGCGCCCGTAGCAACTGGCCGCGCCTGACAGGCCGCCGCCGCGCTCAGACCTCGACGTAAACGTCGTCGCCTTCGACGCGCGTGGGGTAGGAGGGGACGCCGCGCTTGAGGATGCCGGGGAAGCTGGCGTCCATCAGGAGCTTGTACCACGTGGGGTGGGTGACCCAGCCGGCGATCCCGCCGTCGGTGACGTCGAACTTCGCGCCGTGGAGCGCGCACTCGAGGACGGTGCCGCAGAGCGTGCCGTTGTGGAGGTGGCCGCGCAGGTGGGTGCAGCGGTCGCCGATGGCATAGGCGGCGCCGTCGATGTTGGCGACGAGGATCTCCTTGCCCTTCGCTCTGACGCCCTTGATCGTGCCGGGAGGAATCTCGGAGAGGCGGGCGACACGCACGAATTCAGCCACGAATCGCTCCTGGCGGCCGCGGCGAGCCGGCGCACATGCGTCGCCGCCCCGGGCCGTCCGATCGGGCGCGATTGTACCCAACGTCCGGCGGACGCGCCAACGCCGCGGCCGGCGGTCTGCGGGATTCGCAGCTCGGCGGTCGCGCCGCGGGACGGCTCCCGGCGTTAGAATCGACGCGAGGAGGCGGCCATGAGCGACGACAGCGAGGATTTCGAGGGGATCGACATCAACGGCCCGTGGGGCGGGGTGCGGATCGGCTCGGGGCGGGGGCGCCGCGAGCGCGGCGATGGTGATGGCGACGACGAGTACCGGCGGGCGCGGCGGCGGGTGCGCAGACGGCTGGACTTCTACCGCAACACGGCGTTGTACGCGTTCGTCGTGGGGGCGCTGGCGGTACTGGACTGGTTGACGGGAGGCGGCTGGTGGGTGCAATGGCTGGCGATCATCTGGGGGGCGTTGCTGGTGCTGCAGTTCTTCACGACGTTCGTGTCGCCGTACCTCTGGGGCCGCGACGTGGAGGAGCGGATGGTGCGGCGGGAGCTGGAGCGCCGGCGGGGGAGGATCAGCGTCACGCGCCCGCCGGACGAGGGCGGCGAAGGCTGACCCCCGCCGCCGTGCCGCGAGGCGCTTGCCGGGGCGAACACGCTGGCCCTACACTCGGCGCGTGAGCAGGCAGTCTCCCGGCGGCAGACCGGGGCTCCAGGGCGACCTCGGCGCGCTGCGCCGCTACTGGTGGCTCCCCCTTTCGACGCTGGCGATCGCTCTCATCGCGGCGCTGGCCATCGGCGCGCTGCGCTCGACCGAGCGCGAGGCGCGTTTCCGCGAGAATGTCATCGTGGACGCGCTGCCGCCGCTGTTCGGGCCGCCCCTCCTGCCATCACCGTTCGACTACGCGCGGCTGGCGACGAGCGACGGCGTTGTCGCGGACGTCGCGCGGGCGGCGGGGGGGACGCCGGAGGGCTTGCGGCCGCGGCTGCGGGCGGAGGCGCGCTTCAACCGGCCGGAGGTGGACTTCACGGTGAGCGGCGCGGGCGCGTTGCCGGTGGCGCGCGCCTGGCAGCAGGCGTTCGCGGAGGCGGCGGCGTCCGGGTCGGGAGACATCGAGCGGGAGTTGACGGCGCCGTACCGGCGGCAGCTGGAGGAAGCACGCGGGCAGCTGGCCGCCGCATCCGCGGCGGCGGCGGCGCGTCCCGGCGACGCGGCGACGACGCAGGAGTTGAAGGCGGCGGAGGAGAACTACGAGACGGCGTCGAAGCTGGCGCAGTCGTACGAGGTCGTGGCGCGGACGATGACGGCGACGGCGGTGAGCGTCGTGGCGCCGCACGAGCGGAGCGCGGGTATCGGCTCGACAGCCGGACGGCTCGGGATCGCGCTGGCGTTCGGACTGCTCGCGGGGGTGGCAGGGGCGCTGGCGCTGGACTACGGGGCGCGGCGGCGGCCGCCCGCGCGCGCTGAGGAGCCGGCGCCGATCGAGGCGCTGGGGCGCCGGCGCGACGCCTCGGGGTCGTAGCTGAACCGAGGGGCCTTGTTTTTCGCTTTCGGCGATCGTTGCGCCAGCGACAGCGTGTGCGATCCGGACCCCCGGCGGGCGCAGCAGGCTGCGCCCCTACGGGCATCGAGACGATCTCGGGCGCTGGCCGCGCGTGAGCGATCGTTGCGCCAGCGCAGCGTGTGCGATCGGACCCCCCGGCGGGCGCAGCAGGCTGCGCCCCTACGGGCATCGAGACGATCTCGAGCACTGGCCGCGCGTGAGTGTTGACGTCCCGCCGCTCAATGCCGCGAGGGGACTTCCTGCTGGAACCCGGAGGCCGGAGGCCACGCCGCCGACGCCGGCGGCCTTGCTTACGGAAGCCAGTATTCGAGCTGAATGTTGTCCGGATCGCGGAACGCGACGTACCAGTTCCCGGTGAAGAAGCGTTCGACGCCGCTCGTTTCGACGCCCGCCGCCATCAGTTTCTCGGCGAGGCGCTCCAGTGCTTCCTTGTTTGGTGCCGCGAACCCAAGATGATCCAAGCCGATGCGATACTCGCTGAACCGGTCGCCTTCGGCCGGCCGTTTGGACGGGAAGAACCAGAACGTCGTGCCGCCCGTCTCGAAGTAGAAGCCCGCGCCGGGGTTTGCCGGCACATCGAGGAGCGTGAACCCGAGCAAACCGCCATAGAACTCGCGCGACCTCGCAAGGTCCGAGATCGTCAGGATCACGTGGTTCAGTCCGGGCGTGTCCATCGGTCCCACGCTTTCGAGTTTCGTGCGGAAGGCATTCGTCGGCAACGGCACGTCGTCAACGCCGTGGTGAGGGTATCAGTTGGGGCGAGCGTGCGCGGTCACGCGCGCGGGCCCGGTGCCCGTATCCGGCGTGGGCGTTTCGGGCCGCCGAACGCGGTCCAACAATGGGATCCGGCGGCGCGCGTCAGCGCCTACAATGCTGTCCGATGAGCAATCGATCGCGCGTCAGTCGCGGGGTTGGAGACCAGACGCCGTGCGGATGCTGATGATCTGCGCCCTCGATGTGTGGTCGCTCGACCAGGGCAAGGGAGCGCCGACGCTGGAACGCACGCTGCGCGCATACGGCGGAGCGGGGCATCGCGTCGACGCGGTGCTGCCGGACGTCGGGGCGAACCACTTCTATCGCCGGGGCGAGGGGGCGGCGCGCGCGCGGTCGGAGTCGCGGCCGGAGATCGGCGGCGTGACGTTTCACGCGTTCCACATGCCGAGCGTGCGGGATCTGCCGTTGCCTTCGCTGCCGGCGCCCGTCGCGGCGCTCGACCAGAAGCTGCGCTTCGCGCTGGCGTTCCCGTGGCTGGCCGCGCGCGAGGCCGAGCGCCTGGCGCGCGACGCGTCGCCGCCGTTCGACCTTGTGTACGGGTACGAGGTGCACGGCGTGCTCGCGGCGCGACTGCTGCGGCGGCGGGGCTACGGGCTGCCGCTGGTGGCGCGCTTCCAGGGGACGGTGATGTACCCGGCGCTGAAGGACCGGCTGCTCTACTACCGGCGATACGAGGAGGCGCTGGCGCTGAAGACGCCGGCCGAGCTGTACGTGATGACGGACGACGGTACGCAGGGCGACCGCGTGCTGGCGCGGCTGAACCCGGCAGCGAAGGGGCGTGTGCGGTTCTGGCGGAACGGTCTGGACCTGGACCGGCTCCGCCCGCGGACGGCGGCGGAGCGCGACGAGTCGCGCCGCCGGCTGGGCGTGCCGGCCGACGCGTTCGTGATGCTGACGGCATCGCGGCTGGCGGCGTGGAAGCGCGTCGACCGGGCGGTGCGGGCGATGCAGCGCGTTCGGACGTGGCTGCCGGGCTCGCTGCTGCTCGTCGTCGGCGACGGCGAGGAGCGGGCGCGGCTGGAGGCGCTGGCCCGCGAACTGGGGGTAGCGGACAGCGTGCGCTTCGCCGGGGCGGTGCCGCAGACCGAGGTTGCGGCGTACATGCGGGCGGCGGACGTGTTTCTGGCGATCGCCGACCTCTCGAACATCGGGAACCCGCTGCTCGAGGCGATGGCGTGCGGGATGTGCATCGTTGCGGTGGATGCCGGCGACACGCGCGACCTGATCGCGGACGGCGCGACGGGGCGGCTCGTCGACAACTCGCAGCGGTCGGGGTTCGTGAAGCCGCTCGAGGAGCGGCTGGCGGATCTGCTGGTGGCGCTGGCGAACGACGCCGGGCAGCGGGCTCGCCTGGCGGCCGGGGCCGCGGCCTACGCGCAGGAGCACTTCTGGACGTGGGAGGCGCGCATGGCGGCGGAGGTCGCGGCGGTGGAGGAGGTGGCGGCGGGGCCGGCGCAATAGCGCGCGCTCACGAGCGAGCCGGCCGAGCGCCTGAGGGCGGACCGGCTGGCCCGCCCCCAGGATGTGGTTCCGCTACATGCCGACGCGGTACGGGTGGGGGCCGAACTCGGCCTCGTAGAAGGGGGCGACGCTGTCGCCGCGGCGGATGACGCGGTTGATCGCCTTGCGGTCGTCCTCGCCGATCTCGACCTTGAGTGCGCCCATGTTGTCCTCGTACTGCTCCATGGTGCGGGGGCCGATGATCGGGCTGGTGACGCCGGGCTGCTGCATGACCCAGGCGAGCGAGAGCTGGGAGAGCGTGCAGCCCTTCTCTTCGGCGATCGGCTTGAGGCCGTCGACCACGTCGTAGATGCGGTCGTTGAGGCGGCGGCGGTAGATCGGGTTGGATTGGTCGCCGAAGCGGGCGCCCTCGGGCGGCTCCTCGCCGCGCTGGTACTTGCCGGTGAGCAGGCCGCCGGCGAGCGGGCTCCAGGGGATGACGGCGAAGCCGTACGTGCGGGCCATAGGCAGCAGCTCGCGCTCGATGCGGCGGTCGAGCAGGTTGTAGGGGGGTTGTTCGCAGATGAAGCGGTTGAGGCCGAGTTCCTTGGAGACCCAGAGCGACTCGACGAGCTGCCAGGCGGCGAAGGTGCTGCTGCCGAGGTAGCGCACCTTGCCGGCGCGGACGAGATCGTCGAGCGCGCGGAGTGTTTCATCGATGGGGACGTCGGGCTGGGGGCGGTGGATCTGGTAGAGGTCGATCCAGTCGGTCTGGAGGCGGCGCAGACTGGCCTCGCACTGCTCGATGATGTGACGGCGCGTGTTGCCCTGCATGTTCGGGTCTTCGTTGCCCATGACGCCGTGGACCTTGGTCGCGAGGACGATGTGGTTGCGGCGGCCGTTGCGCTTGAGGGCCTCGCCGGTGACCTCTTCGCTGCGGCCGATGCTGTAGACGTTGGCGGTGTCGATGAAGTTGAAGCCTTCGTCGATGGCGCGGTCGATGATGGCGTAGGAGTCGTCGGGGGCGGTCTTGCCTCCGAACATCATGCAGCCAAGACAGAGGCTGCTGACCTTGACGCCGGTGCGGCCGAGCGGGCGGAATTCCATAATCGCGTCTCCTTGGGTCTACTGGCTGTGGATGGAGTGTAGGCGCGGCGGGCGTTAGGCGGAACGGCGGCGAGGGGTCAGCGGTCAGCCTTCAGCTGTCATCCGGGTAGGACGCTGAGGGACCAGACGGGATGGACCTCGTTGTGGCCGTGGACGCGGTCGAGCACCCAGGGGCCGCGTGCGCGCACGCGGTCGCCGACGCGGGGCATCGGGAGAGCGTCGCGGTCGCGCGGGACGATCTCCATGTGCAGCCAGCCGTGCATGTTCGCGCGGTTGCCGTCGTTGAGCAGGCGCAGGTCGTCGCCCGACAGCTCGACATCGAAGGAGAGATCGCCATCGCCTTCGCCATCCTCCGGCAGTTCGATTGCGCGCACGACGCCCTCGACGGTGACGCACGGCGCGAGCACGTCGAGGCGGGAAGGCAGATAGACGCCGGCGAGGACGTCGCCGTCGACGCAGCCGTCGGCGCCAAACGAGCGCGGCGCGTCGGCCGGCAGCGGCGCGCCGGCGGCGGCGAGCGCCGTCTGGAGGAAGTGGTCGGCGAGGCGCCAGCGCCCGTCCTCGCGCTGCATGAAGGCGACGTCGGACAGCGGGAAGCGCTGGCCACGGTAGGTGACGATGAGGGTGATCTGGATCTGCGCCTGGTCGCCGTTGACGGTTTGTTCGCCGACCTCGTCGAGGTCGACGTGGAAGTCCGGATCGTCGTCGACGAGCTGCTGGAGGACGGCGAGGGTGTGGGCGTCGGTCACGGCGCGCTGCGCTTCGGCGGAGAGCGCGGCGTAGAAGCGGGCGGTGTCGTGAGCGTTCATGGCGTCGAGCAGGTCGCGAAATGCGTCGAGCGGCGCTGAGGGCGAGTCGGCGGTCGGCGTCGCGATTAGCGCCGCGGGCGGGTTTGCATGGTCACGACAGGCGGTGAGCGCCACGGAGGCGAGGAGCGCCGTGCAGCAGGCGAAGAGGCCGCGAGCGATCACCGTTCGGCCGCGATTGGCGCGGGCGTCGGGGTGCCGGCAGGTTCCGCGGCGCCGTAGCCGAGGCGGGCGGCGACCTCAACGGCGAGCAGGCCGAGGGCGTTCGCGCCGACAAGCAGCAGGCCGAGCGCAAAGCCCGTCGAGGCGCCCTGGGCGGGCGTGGCGCCGGCGCGGTGGAGGAGGCCGGAGAAGCTGGACTCGCGGACGCCGAGACCGCCGAGGGTGAGCGGGAAGAGCACGGCGACGGCGACGGCCCAGGTGACGAACGCCCAGTACCACCACGAGACGGATACGCCGAGCGCGCGGCCGGCGAGAGCGATCGTGGAGATGTAGAGGGCCTGGATGACGAGGGAGAACAGCGTCATGCGGTAGACGGCGTGGAGCTCGCGGCGGTGGGCGATGAGGTTGCGCAGGAAGTGGTCGTGGCGCACGGCGGGGAAGGGCAGGCGCGGCAGCAGGAAGGCGAGGACGAGCGCGGCGGCGGCGCCGGCGGCGAGAGCGAGGGCGCCGATCGCGGCGTCGCCGTAGTAGAACGCGGCGCCCAGCGCGCCGAGGCCGGTCATGGCGGCATAGCCGGTCGCGCGCTCGTAGAGGACGCTCATCGTCACGTCGGCGGCGCGCGCCGCGGACTGGCGCTGGATGCGGTACACGCGATAGACGTCGCCGCCGACGGCGGTGGGCAGGATGTTGCTGAGCAGGTTGCCCACGCAGTAGGCGCGGACAACGTGGAGCAGCGGCGCACGGACGTCGCGGGCGGCGAGGAGGACGCGCCACTTGACGACGACGAGCGCCTGGACGACGCACATAAGCGCGAGGGCGGCGAGCAGCAACGGCGCATCGGCCGCGCGAAACGTGGCGCGCAGCTCGCCGGGCGAAAGCTTGAGGATGAGGCCGGCAAGGATCGCCAGGGTGACAGCGATGCGCACGACGGCGAAGGCGCGGCCGCCGAGGACGCCCGGGGCGGGCCGGTCAGCTGTTGCGCCGGCGTTTGCGTCGATGGCCAAGAATGCTCTGCAGCAACCCGAGTGAGCCCAAGATCGTTACCAGGGAGCTGCCGCCCTGGCTCACGAGCGGCAACGGCACGCCCGTCACCGGCACCAGTCTAATGTTTACGCCGATGTTCACAAACACCTGGAAGAGGATGAAGACGACGACGCCGACGGCGATCAGACGGCCGAAGGCGTCATCCGCGAGGTTGGCGACGCGGAGACAGCGGAAGAGGAGCACGACGAAGAGGGCGAAGAGCACCATGGCGCCGGCGAAGCCGAGCTCTTCGGCGCCGACGCTGAACACGTAGTCGGTGGTCTGCGTGCGCAGGTAGTCCAGTTGCGTCTGCGTGCCGTGGGTGAAACCTTTTCCGAGCAGGCCGCCCGAGCCGATGCTGATCTCCGCCTGGAGAATGTTGAAGCCGGCGCCGAGCGGGTCGCGGTCAGGGTGCAGCCACGACTCGAAGCGGGCGCGCTGGTAGTCGTGGCCCAGGCGATAGACGAGCGGGGCGACGGCGGCGACGCAGCCGGCGAGCGCGGCGAAGTGGAGCGGACGGACGCCGGCGACAACGGCGACGCCGAGCCAGATCACGGCGAAGACGATCGCCGAGCCGAGATCGGGCTCGACGAGGACGAGCGCCGCCGGAACAGCGGCGATGAGCAGCGACGTAGCGACGACGCGGACGGATTTCATGCGCTCTTCGTTATCGGAGAAGAACTTGGCGAGCATGATCGTCGTGCAGACCTTGGCGATCTCGGAGGGCTGGACCTGGGTGCCGCCGAGGACGATCCAGCGGCGCGAGCCGTACGCGCTGGAGCCGAGGGCGAGGACGAAGATCAGGCCGGCGATGGAGAGCACGTACAGGGCGACGCTCGCCGGGCCGAGGAGCCGGTAGTCGAGGCGCGAGAGCGCGACCATGGCAAGGAGGCCGGCGGCGGCGAAGATGAGCTGACGCGAGACGGGGTGTGAGAACGCGCGGGACGGCGAGCCGTACGTCGTGAGGCTGCCGCTGTAGATGAGCAGCGCACCGTACGCCGTGAGCGCGACGGCGGAGAAGAGGAGGATGTAGTCGAACTCGCGCGTCGGGGTGTTGCGCAGGTTCACGGCGCACCTCCGGCAGGCGCGGCGGCGGCAGCAGCCTGCGGCCGCGGGCGGTGGAAGTAGTAGTCGAGGATCTTCGAGGCAAGCGGGGCGGCATCGATGGCGCCGACACCGCGCTCGAGGAAGACGGTGACGGCGATCTGCGGATCGTCGGCGGGGGCGAAGCCACTGAACCAGGCGTGCGTCTCGTAGGAGCCGTCGGCGAAGCGGGGGCCGAATTCGGCGGTCCCGGTCTTGCCGGCGACGCGGATACCGGGAACAGCGCCCTGGTTGGCGCTTCCCCAGCTGACCGCCTGGGTCATGGCGTCGCGGAGGATAGCGAAATTGGCAGCGCTGACCGGCACCTGGCTCGCGATCACCGGCGTGGCGGGGACGATGACGTGGCCCTGCGCGTCGCGCACCTCGCGGACGACGCGCGGCGTGAGGAGCGTGCCGCCGTTGGCGACGGCGGCGGTGACGCGCACCATCTGGATCGGCGTGACGGCGACGAAGCCCTGACCGATGCCCATGTTGTACGTGTCACCGAGACGCCAGTCGTCGCCGAACGTCTTCTTCTTCCAGGCGGGGTCGGGGATGTTGCCGTCGGCCTCGCCGGCGATGTCGATGCCGGTGGGGCGGCCGAGGCCGAAGGCGCGGGCGTAGCGGGCGAGGCGGTCGACTCCGAGGCCGTCGAAGCTCTGGCCGTAGGCGTGGTAGCCGCCGGACAGGTAGTAGAAGTAGACGTCCGACGACATGGCGACGCCACCGTAGAAGTTGAGGGCGCCGAGGGTGCGCCAGTCCTTGAAGGTGTAGACGATCGAGGGGTCGTTCTCGTTCGGGACGTTGATGTAGCCGTTGCTGACGATCGTCGTCGAGGGGTTGGCGACGCCCTCCTGCAGCGCGGCCGCGCCGGTGACCTGCTTGAAGATCGAGCCAGGGGCGTACTGCTCGGAGAGGGCGTGGTTGACCAGGGGCTTCTTCGGGTCGGCGAGGTACTGCTCGAGGCGGGCCTCATCGATCTTGCCGGAGAGGACGTTGTTGTCGTAGAGCGGCAGCGAGACGAGGGCGAGCACTTCGCCGGTATGCACGTCCATGACGATGGCGGCGGCCTGGCCGCCGTGGGCGGCGTCGGTGACGAGCTGGGTCGTCTTGCGCTGGAGGTCGAGGTCGATGGAGAGCGTGAGGTCGTTGCCCGGCGTGGCGGCGTTTTGCTGGAGGACGCGGATCTCGCGGCCGGATGCGTCCTTCTCGATCTCCTTGCGGCCGGTCGCACCTCGGAGGTAGGTCTCGTAGGCGGCCTCGACGCCGGCCTTGCCGATGCGGTCGCTGGCGAGATAGCCCTCGTCCTTGAGCGCGGCGTAGTCGTCCTCGTCGACGCGGCCGGTGTAGCCGAGCACGTCGGCGAGCTCGGGGCCGCCGACGTAACGGCGCACGGGCTCGACGACGATCTGGACGCCGGGGAGGGCGGCGAGCGCCTCGCGCAGGTGGAAGGCGGCGGTCTGGTCGAGGCCTTCCTTGAGGATCACCGGCGTGAACGGATCGTTGGAGGCGCGCGCCTGCTGGATCTTGAGCGTCGTTTCGAGCGGCGGCACGCCCAGGAGCCGCTGGACGCCATCGGCGATCTCGAGCGTGCGGTCTTTCGGAACGTCGGCGGCGACGACGGCGGCGGCGAAGCCGGGCACGTTCTCGACGACGGGCTGGCCGTTACGGTCGTAGATCAGGCCGCGCGAAGGGATCACGGATTCGATGCGGAGCTGGTTGAGCGCGGCGCGCTGCTGGAACTCCGAGCCGCGCATGAGCTGGAGGCGCGCGAGCTGGCCGGCGAGGACGGCGAAGGCGATGAGGATCGCGATGCGCATGGCCCAGAGGCGGCGGCTGACCTGCTGCCGGGGGTCGGTCTCCTCGACCTGTTCGGAGCGCCAGCGGCGGCGGCGCGTGGTGGTGAGCAGTCCCATCGATTCCCTTCACGTCGGCGCGCCGGCGGCCGGCGCGGGCGCGTCCATGCGGGACGCCGCCATCAGTACGAAAGCCTGCGCCCTTTGGCTCCGGTCCTGGCGAAGCGCATCGCGAAGTAGACAGGCAGCGCGAGCGCGAGATTCACGAGGGTGGCGGGGATGACGGCGCTGCGCATGCCCGTGATGACGTCGCGCGAGCCGCCGGACGCCATGACGCTGAGCAGCAGGACGGATTCGTACGCAAGCGAGGCGCCGAGCACGATCAGCAGCGTGAGCACGGCGTCGCTGTGGACGATGTGCAGCTCGCGCAGGACGCCGAGCGCGGCGACGGGGAGCAGCGCGAGGAGGATGAGGCCGGGCGTCTGGAGGCCGATGAGGCCGAGCGTGACGCCGGCGACGAAGATCATCGGCAGGACGTCTTCCAGGCCGCGGACGACGAGCCAGGCGACGAGGACGACGAGCATGAGGTTGGGAACGACGCCGAGCACCTTGAACTGATCGATGCTGGCGGCCTGGAGGACGGCGAGGAGGAAGGCGAAGGCGGCGCCAAGCCAGTAGCGCATCAGGGCGCCTCCAGGTGGTGCGGCTCGAAGCTCGTGAGGACGAGGACCTTCTCGAGCCCGCTGAGGCTCGCGAGGTGGTCGACGTGGACGCTCTGGAAGAGGTCCTGTTCGGTCTTCTGCACGGTGGAGACGCGGCCGATGACGACGCCGGCCGGATAACCGCCGCCGACGGCGGACGTGAGCACGAAGTCGCCCTGCTTGACGGCGGCGCCCTGGCCGACGAACTCCATGTTGAGCGCGCCGTCGTAGTTGCCGGCGACGACGCCCTCGGCGCGGGACTCCTGGACGATGGCGCTGACGGCGCTCTTCGGATCGGTGATCAGCGTGACCCAGGAGTAGCCGTCGTAGACGCGCGAGATGGTGCCGACGAGGCTGCGGCCTTCGGTGACGACGATCATGCCGGGACGCACGCCGTCGCTGGCGCCGCGGTTGATGGCGACGATGGCGCGGACGTTGCTGGAGTCGCGGGAGACGACGTCGGCGGCGAGGAAGCTGTCGTTGGGGAACTGCTTGCGGACGGCGTCGAGGTCGCGCGCGTCCTGCTGCTGCACGGCGTCCTCGCGGGCGCGCGCGAGCTCGTTGGTGAGGCGCTCGTTCTCCTCGCCGAGGCGCTTGTTCTCGGCCGAGAGGCCGCTGGCGTCGGTGAGGTTGTTCACCCAGTCGGCGATCGGGCGGGTGGCGTTGTGGAGAGAGGACGAGAGCGGCGAGGTGACGTTGAGGGTGAGGTTCTCGACGGGGTCGAGGACGGTGAGGCGGCTGGCCGCCATGAGGGTGAAGGCGACGATGGCGATGAATCCGGTCCAGACGAGCGTTCGCGCGGTCAAGATTGCGGCATCTCCTGCGGCAGAGCACCGGCGTGCTACGTGTTATGTGAAGACGCGCGCTCGCCCGCCGGACATCTTCTTGAGTCGAGGAGAGGTGTGAGCCAGCGGCGAGTATATCCGATGGGGGCGCGCGGGCGAAGGGGAAGTTGTTACGAGTTGGGCGGGTTTGGCGGCGGGCGCGGGCGATTTGGATGTTGGATGTTGGAAGTTAGATTTCGGGCGTCGCCGTTATGATCTGGCGCGGGCGGGTGACGCCCGCGTGTGGGATAATCCGCCGGTGCGCAAGCGGGCGCGTGCGATACGCCGTCGGCGGGCAGTCGACTCCGCCGTGGGCGCGCCCCTGAACCACGTGCTACGTGGAACTTGCGTGCTGACCGGGCACGCACGCGGCGCAAGAGGCGGGGGCGCACTGACATCCCGGAGAAGAGGAGCGTGGCATGTCTCGTTCTGTCATCTGCATCTCACGGACGACCGGTGCGACCGGCGAGGAGCTCGCGAAGATCGTGGCGGAGAAGCTCGGCTTCAGCTACATCGACGACGAGATCGTGGTCCGTGCCGCCCAGGTCGCCGGCGTCTCGCCGCAGGCGATCGCGGAGGCCGAAGCCTCGGACGTGAACACGGAGTACTCAGCCCTGATCGAGGACGTCATCCGCGAGACCGCCGACCTGGGGAACGTGGTGATCTTCGCGCACGGCGCGAGCATCCCGCTGGCGGGGCGGGCTGACGTGCTGCGCGTGCTGGTGACGGCGTCGCCGGAAGCGCGGGCGCGACGGCTCGCGAGCGACGGCGAGATGGATGAGCAAGGCGCACGAGACGCCGTGGACGAGTCGGACCGCGCGCGGGAGCGTTATCTCGAGCGCTTCTACCAGGTCGGGCAGGAGAAACCCACGCACTACGACCTGACCGTGAACACCGAGACGATGACGGCGAAGCGCGCGGCGCGGCTCGTGATGCAGGCCGCGCTGACGCTGTAGGTTCGCACGCGCGCGCGCCGCCACCGCTCTAGCAAGGCAGACGCTCAGACACCGGAACCTTCAGGTGCGGTCGTCGCTCGTGGAACTCCAACCGGATGCAGCCCAGCGTGCTCCCGCTTGAATCGAAGATCCGAAGCCAATCAACATTTCCCGCGCTCGTCACGTTCACGAGAAAGGACCCGCCCGGCGGGAGCGTTTTCCGGCGGTATACGTCGCCGCATGCGGAGCCGTCGTTGCATTGCCGTACATCGATCGTCTGCAATGTGTCGTTTAACACGTCCACGGGAAACACCTTGTCGCCGGATTCGTTGCACGCGCCGGCAATGATCCCGGTGATCAGGATGGTGCCGACGACCTTTGCGAGCGCCATCAGAAGCCCCAGTTCCAATCGACACCCTCGTCGCGGCTACTTCCATAGAGCCTGAGGCCGCCGAAGTCCTCGTCGCGCCGTCCCGAAAACCAATTGCTCGTCGCGCATGTTGCCCGAGAGCGCTCGCTCCCGCCGAAGGGCCAGTACGTGCGGCTCGCCAGCACGGTGTCCGTCGCCGGGTCGACGATGGCGCTCGTGCTGCCGAGGTGGTCGGCGAGGATGTAGAGCACCTGGCCGCCCGTGCCCTTGCGCATCGCGACGGCGTGGCCGCTGGCGGCGTAGTACTTCGTCAC
>Ga0334722_10001276_pt1 | contig 32441 bp, 23 predicted proteins | sample C3_bottom_MG_FD_207210 | JGI IMG/M metagenome (GOLD analysis project Ga0334722, IMG submission 207210) | Sediment microbial communities from Yellowstone Lake, YNP, Wyoming, USA - C3_bottom | ecosystem: Environmental > Aquatic > Freshwater > Lake > Sediment | place: USA: Wyoming | collected... | reverse complement strand
AAGTTTCCAAGCTTAGATGGGGTAAATACACCGCGAAACTACTATTGATTTATGATGATGGACATCGTGATGTGCCGATTGAAGCGGAGGTTAGTTTCTGGGTAGTGCCGTGGAGGTTGATTGGGGGTGGACTTTTTATCGCAATTTTTGTTCTGATCGGCTTGAAGTCAACTTTACAAAGCTGGTATAAAAAAAGCAAAAATCTTTTAGGGAAGAAATAATTTACACTCAATGAAAAAAATATTTGTATCTTTGTTTTTTGTTTTGAGTCTGACTGGATTCATAACGAATTATGCACAAGCTCAAGATGGTGCTGAGGGATTCTCAGTTAATCCATTTTTCCAGGATGTAGCGTTAGAGAAGGACCAGGCTGAAAAAGCCTTTAAGGTGGAAATTGGAAATAATACGGAAAACACAGTTGTGCTCAAATTGTCGACGCTCGACTTCGGTGTCCTGGATGAATCAGGCGGAGTGGCTTTTGTCGGATCAGCTGAAAACCTGACTAATAAATATGCGCTGGCCTCTTGGATTAGTCTGGATAAAGATGCATTAGTTTTGAATCCGGGTGAGAAGCAATCTGTGAGAGTGACGATTCAAAACAAGGAATCACTTTCCCCTGGCGGACATTATGCGGCCATTATGGCGAAGGTAGATTTGTCGGGCGATAATAACAATGGCGGATCATCTGAGGTCGCTCTCGAACCATCATTTTCTTCTTTAATTTTCGTGAGAAAACTTGGCGGAGAAATTTATGGATTGGATCTCAGGGACAAAGAAATTGCCAAAAGTATTCTTGGTATGCCAACGGCGGTGCGTTTGCGCTTTCAAAATACAGGAAATGTCCATGTGGCTCCGCGCGGGATAGTGACCCTTAGTGATCCAATTGGGCGCATGGTGAAAAAAGCAATAATCAATCAAGATTCAGGATTGATCTTACCGGAAAGCTTTCGAGTTTTTCCGACGAACCTGCAAGAAATTGCACCGGCATTCATACCCGGAAGATATAATCTTTCTGTCGACTATCGCTTTGACGGAAAAGAAGATTTCACAATTGAACAACAATCTATTTTTATAATTCCCGCAATTGATATCTTGGCGTTGCTGATTGTCATCGCAGCGGGGTATGTTTTGGTCAAAATTAGGAGAAGAAGAAAATAAACTTTGTCATCCTGAATCAAGTCCGGAATGACAACCCCTTGAAGATTATAAATATGCTTACACCAAAAAACAAAAAAGCAGAACACAAAGAGGAAAATAATAAGACTTCCAAGGGCAGGCGCTATTTTCGAATCGGCGCTCTTTTTTTGTTTATCGCAATAATTGCCGGAGCATTTTTATTGTGGCGGGCTTTTCAGAATCCGGCAATCGGCGTCATCAAGACTACGAGCGAGACGGCCTTGCCAACTGAAACGGCAAAAATTACATTCGACCGCTTCGAGGGAAAGTATTTTTCTTTCCATCATACTTCTGACTATTCTGTTCGAGAGCATAAAGACGTCAATGTTTCCGGCGGAGTAATTCTGGAATCTGATTTCTTGGCCACAAGCAGTATTAATTCCAAGAAGATTGCAATTACTGTGGAGGATATGATCGGTAGAAGAATGGAAGATAGTGCAAATTATAACCTGCGCAAGATTAATCCCAAGAAGTATCGCGAAGAAAAATTTTCAGCTGGAGGCAGTGATGGAATTGCATTTACGGCAATCACTTCGGATGTCTACGAAAAAGTAATTTTCTTTTTTCGCCAGGATTATTTGGCTGAAATAAGCCTAATTGGTCCGCAGCTTTCAGATGATAGTATGGATCGAGAACTAGATGATATTGCGGGAAGTATTCAGTGGAAGAAATAATTTTTTTACACTAGAAACAGCAAACTGCCTATTAATGGCAGTTTTTGCATTAATGGCTTGTTTATGCCGATAATAAGCCAAAAAATATTGACAAAAGCCTAAAATGGGCGTATAATAACAATATGAAGCTTTGAAAAGGGGGCTTAAAGAGCGGGTGAATTGACCGTTCTTTATCTTTCTCGAATGTTTCAAAATCGGGTGAATCATTCTGCATTTACTTTGCACTGGCGAAGGCCAAAGTCCAAGGGGGACTAGTACAAAGTAAGTGTGGGATGATAGCCCGATTTTTTGTTTTTAGACTCCAAATGAAAACACAAATACAAAAACTAAAGCTAAAATTTATCTTTGCAATAGTCCTCGCCATACTAGGGGGACTTTTTGTTTTCCAAAATCATAATGCCAAGGCTGCAGCGGGCATATATAAAACAATTAATTTTCAAGGCAAGTTAGTAGCTAACGCAGATGGCACGAATGTTGCAAATGGAAACTATGATTTTGTGTTCGCTATATATTCACAACAAGCTCCCGGTGGAGCTGCTATCTGGACAGAAACAAGAACCGGTGGCAATCAAGTCGCAGTTAATGATGGAATCTTTCAGGTGAATCTGGGTTCAGTAACTGCATTGCCTGGCTCGGTTGATTTCAATACTGATAATATCTATCTTGGGATAAAAGTTGGGGCCGATGTTGAAATGACACCGCGTGTGCAATTCACTGCCTCACCCTATGCTTTCAACGCAGATAAGCTAGATGGCTTGGATGAAAGTGCTTTTGCACTTTTGGCAGGACGAGCCGGCGGACAAATGTTATACGGCGGAACGGCAAATAGTGAAAACTTAACCCTAGGATCAACATCAGCAGCGACCAAAGGAAAAATTCTTTTTGGAACTTCCGGCTATGACGAAGTTAATAATCGGCTGGGATTAGGAACAACTGCCCCAAGTTTTAAACTGGATATCACAACTGCACTGGCTAATGATCGCGGACTTAATATTTTAAACTCAGCTGCGACTGGAACTAACTACGGAATTTATTCTGCGCTTTCTGGAGCAGCGACGACTAACATCGGCGCATTTTTGAGTGTGTCTGGAGCAGCCACAAATAAATATGGCTTGCAAATTTCTGCTATGACCAGCGCGGGCGTAACAACTAATAAGGCCATTGTAATTGGAAACATTTCTGGTTCGACTGGCGGTTCAATTAATACTGGAATTGAAATCGGTACTATTGCTGGAACCGCGACTACGAATCAGGCATTCGTGTCAGGTGCAATTTCGGGTACAGCTACTAATGCCTACGGAATTAATCTAGGTACCCTAACCGGAGGAACGGCGACCAATGCGCAAGTCACGACCGGAGTCATTACGGTTACGGGCGGCGCAACAAACTATGGATTGAATATTGGGGGATTGACCGGAACAAGCAATGGTTCAGCTAATTATGGCATTGCAGTCGGCGCATTGAATTCAACCGGAACAACTACGAATAATTATGGATTGAGCTTGGGAGCTGTCAGTGGTGCAACAACGGCTAATTATGGAATTAACTTGGCATCGACTGCGGCAACTGCTTCTGCAACAAATTATGGTTTGAATATCGGAGGCTTGACGGGAACGGCGGCTTCGAGCACCAACTATGGAATGAATATCGGAACAATGAGCGCAACTGGAACAGCAACCTATGGCATAAAAATTACCGGACCGACTGGCGCTGCAACTTCCAATTATGGTTTGAATATAACTTCAGTCTCCGGCGCGACACATAACTCAGCTTTGGAAATTGGAACAGTTGCAACTGGTGCTGGGACATTTGCAATTTATTCGAGCGATACAAATGGTTCGTATCTGGCAGGAAATTTAGGAATCGGTACAGCTCCAACAACTACAACTTTCCTTGACCTAAGTGCAGCAACTACTACAAAATCAAATTTACGACTTGAGAGTTCAGCGGCCACACTCGGTTCTCCAGTAATTGGTGACTTGTGGTTCACTGGAACAACTCTAAATTTTAGAAAAGATGCGTCAAATACTATTGATCTTTTGGCTGGTGGTGGAATGGCAATCAACGGAGCAATTAGTGGAGCAACAACCGGGTCAGTGCTTTATGTAAATAGTTCAAATCAATTAGCTCAGGACAATGCCAATTTTTTCTGGGATGCCGCATCTCATCATCTTGGTGTTGGCACGACTGCACCGACTCAAGGGTTGGTAGTTGCTAATGGCGATATGGCTACTTTGGCACAAGGTGACATGCGGTTCTATGACACTGACAATTCCAACTACGCCGGATTCCAAGCTGCTTCAAATACGACGGTCAATATGACTTATACGCTGCCATCTAATACGGCTCCGGTCAGCGGTTATGCCTTGGTTTCAGATACATCCGGAAATTTGAGTTGGGCAGCGGCTGGCGGACTGACAAATCCAATGACCAATCAAGGGGATATGATTTATGGTGGAGCGGCGGGAGCACCAACAAGATTGGCGCCGGGCGCAAGTAATTATGTTTTGACTTTCAATACTGGTTCAAGCGCTCCACAGTGGGCAGCGCCTGGTGCATCAAGTATTTCAATTGGCAGTTCAATTACAGGTGCAGTTGGCGGTTCAATCTTGTTTGCGAACACTGCAAATCAATTTGCGCAAAACCCTTCTGATTTTTTCTGGGATGAAGTTAATAAGCATTTGGGAATCGGAACTTCCGCACCAAGCGGAGCGCAGGTCGTTATTAATGAAGCTGATACTGATCCATTGATGATTTTGCAAAGATCGGGCGTGAACAAATTGGTCATCGGAAATGATGGCGGCGTAACAGTTAATAGTGCCACGGCTAATATTGCTAAAACGGCAAATGGCGATTTCACAATTTCTGGATACACATCTTATAATTCAACTGCCGTGCAGGATACATTGAATATTACGGAGGGTGCAGCGGTTTTCACCACCTCCCCAGCGACGGCAGCAACTTTTGCTTCAGCTGGTGCTGGATCGCACTCAATTGTGCGAGATGATGGGAAAATTTTGATTATTCACGGAAACAGTACAGCAACCGCCTCGCTTTGGGATGGATCAAGCTCAACAATGTCATCAGTAACAGTGGCAGGCGCCAACGTTTCAGCCGGGGCAATTTCACTTAGACGGCCTGATGGGAGATACCTCTTGTTGACTGGTGTTAATCCAGCTGCATCGTATATATTTGATCCAATGAATACTGCTGCGGCACCAATTGCTGGGCCAACTCCATGTTCGAATGGTTATGGTGCGGGTACTAATGCATTTTTGAGGACAGACGGCAGATATGTGATTATGTGTGGCGGACAGACTAACTGGGGAATTTATGATCCGGTAAATAATAACAATCCGGCGACTGCTAGTGGTTATTTAGCTGGAACGGTGGTGGCTCCAGCAACTTTTAACGCCGGAGCAATGGCGCTACAAAGAGATGATAATACATTTATGATTTTGTTTAGTGGCGGTAATGGAGTACATGCCATTTATAATGCCAATCAGACGACAAATGCGACGACGAGTCCGTGGAGCAGTTTGAATGTTGGAGTGGGACAAACTTATCCGATTAATGCTGGTGCGGTCTCAGTCAGGAGAAATGACGGAAAATTCCTAATTCTTGGCGGAGGAGCTAGTCAATCAATGATCTATGATCCGGTGGCAACTATGGCGGCGCCATATGGAACCTTCTCCACTTCACCGAACGGGCCAGCCGGTGCCTTGGGTGACGGAGCGCAAATCGTATGGAGACAGGATGGAAAATATATTTTGTTGCGCGGAGGTGGCACGACTGACACATACATTGTTGATCCAGTTGCCTTGACTTTTACGGCAGGAACAGCTTTGCCAGCCGCCGCTAGTGCCGGAAGTCACTTGGTGGTTCGACCGGACGGAAAATATCAATTCATTAGAGCGAATGGAAGTGGAATTACGGATACAATAAACATCGGATTTCAAATGGGAGGTATGGTGGGAGCTGGCACGACTGGAATCAGTTCAACCGGCCCGCAGCTTTCATATTGGGAATCAGAATGTATGAGTAACACATCTTTGAATCCAACTTCGACCATCAGTTGGAATGCTAATCAAGAAGGCTACACTAATTTCCAGGTCAGAACGGGAACAAGTTGTTCAGCTGGTGGCGTGCCTGCGGCTACATACCGTGATGTTCAAAATAATGGCGACGAGATTGGTGCAGCCGGAGGAGACAACAAAGTTCAAGTCAGAATTTTCTTCCGACGAGACTTCCCGACCCCAGTTGATCAGGAGTGGGGTCTGTGGCGCGGACTCAATCAGACGAAATATCGTCGCAAGATTCAGGATCCGGCTGTTTATGATTTCACAATTAACAATTCCAGTCTTTTCCATCGCAATCAGTTTGATATGGGATTGGGCGTTTCCGCTAATCAGGATTCATCCGGTCCGGTTTCTTCGAATGTGAATGTGGCGGCCAATGGCAGTTTGCAATTATTGCAAGGAGTTGGCAATTCAAATATGGCGGCGGGAACTACTCCGGTGGGCAGCGCCTATGCAGGAGCTTTCTTGACGCACACCGCACTCAACACGCCGGCTGGCGAAGGTTCAATCACAATGAAAAGACCAGACGGAAGATATATGATGATTGTCGGTGGAACAGCGGCGCCATCCATTGCGACAGCGGAAATTTATGATCCAAGTTCAATGACCTTCACGAACAACACCGCGGCAGTCTATAATTCAAGTTGTTCCGGTACAATCACAAGCACTTCTTGTGTGCCGCATAATGGCGTGGCACCGGTCAGTGTTGGACGAGGATCGTTGGCTTTTAAGAGACCAGACGGAAAATTCTTGGTAGTGCTGGGTCAATCCGGAACAACTGGTATGGCTTCAACTTCTCCAGCGGTGAGTGGCATAATCGGCAGTACTAGTCCACAGTTTATGACCAATATCTATGATCCGGTGGCGAGCACTTTTGCCACGGGACCATCATTACAAACAGTTGTCGGTGCCACAGCACCAGGACGAGGATCATTCGCCATCCCATTGCCAAATGGTAATGTGTTGCTGGCGATGGGAAATTATTCAAAGAATACCGTGATTTATAATCCGACGCAAAATACAGTTAATCCTGGTCCGGACGTGCCGGTGGTGGTTGGCTTGGGTTCAATTGTGATTCCACGACCGGATGGAGCGTGGCTGGTTTTACCAGGATCAATAAACGATTCCTGCGGTCCAGCTGCAACGGCCTATGTCTTTGATCCATATGCAGTTAGCTTTACGGTATTTCCAACGGCTCCCTTAAGTACGGGTGCCGGTGCGATGACTTTTCAAAGATCTGACGGAAACTGGGTTATTTTAAGAGGCGCGTTTGGAAATGGATGTCCAGTCACAGCTGCGGCTTCGTATTTCATCTATAATACTCAAAGCAATCGTTTTCAGGCGACTGGAAGCAGTCTAGCCACGGCGATTGGTTGGGGGGCTCAAATCATGCAAAGACCTGATGGCAGTTGGCTGATTATGAATGGAAATAATACTTCAGCCGCGCAAATTTATCAAGAAAAAGCTGGTGTGTCATTCGAGGGTATTATGGCTGGAACGGCGATGGCTTTGGGAGCTGGAGTTTCTGCTCCACAAAATGTCGGTGATGGTTCATATAACTTTCAATTGGATAACGGCCGATACATTTCTGTGGCTGGCATGGTAGGTGCGACTGGAACTTCTCCCGGTGGATCATATCCCGGCACGGGAACTTCTAGTTCAGCTGTGGTGCAATATGATGCCGGTTGGGTAACCAATGGAATGTATCGCACCGAGCAGATGAACATCCCTGATTTGGATGCCAATTCAACCTTGAGTTGGAAAACCAGCGGACCTTCGATGCAAGGAATTTCGGCCGAAGTGCGGACTGCAACATCTAGAGATGGACTACAAACCGCGACATCTAGGGATGTATCAGTCGGCGGACTGATCAATCCTGGGGCAAGTGAAACTTGGATTCAGATTAATTTCAATTTCAAACGATCGTTCCCAGGCAAAGAAGGTATTTGGTCAGATGTGTGGATGGGTGGATCGGGCATCAAAAATCAAACTTGGAGAACGATTGCCAATCCAACTTTGGTAGAATTTCAAATCAATAAGGATAAAGATTTGCTTGATTTGCAGGCGGATGGATTGTCGCTTTTCCGTGTCAGTTCCAACGGGGACATCTATACTTCAGCCAACGGTTCGGTCAGGACTGGTGGAGCCGATCTTGCGGAAAATTATTCTTCCAGTGAAGAGTTGCAAAAGGGCGAAGTCGTTTCAATCGATCCAATCGGTGATCACAATGTGAGAAAGAGTCTCTATCAAAATCAGCCGGATGTTTTGGGAGTCGTGTCTTCCGATCCTGGATTCGTGGCAGGTTCATATACCAAAGATTCATATCCAATCGCTCTGGTCGGACGCGTGCCGGTCAAGGTTTCCACTGAGAATGGCATGATTCATGCGGGGGATTATCTGACGGCAGCCAGTGTGCCAGGACATGCGATGCGCGCCACGATGGCGGGACGCGTAATTGGAAAAGCTTTGCAAGATTTGGATCCGACAAAGTTGACAGAATGTCCAGCCAGCGATTTCCCGATGGCTGATCGCAAGTGCGGAGAGATTGTGATGTTTGTAAATTTGACTGACTATGCTGGCGTACCGGTGGAAAAATTGATGTCAGAAATGTCAGATAGCGGACAAACAATTGTCGGAGACGCAACGCATATCGCCAGCAATTCTTCGAGCCAAGCCGGGACAGCCTTCGGTGATTATAGCAAGCAAGGTCAAATTCTGGATTTCTTACAGAAAATGAAGGATGAGCAGATCAATAATCCAAACTCGTCAGAGATTTTGACTGGGCGATTATCAGCAACCAAAGAAATCATTGCTCCATCTATTTTCACGGATACCCTGGTGGCAAAAACAATCAGAGCGGATCACATCGAAGGCTTGGAATTCATCCAGACCGGAATGGCCGAGACGCAAGACGGCGTGGCAGTCGCGAATACACAAATCAAAAATGTCGGAACAGAACTGGATACTTTGAAGGTTCAGATGAATGATTTGCTATCAAAGGCCGGTGGAGCTGCAGATTCAATCGCAAATTCTTTGAAAGTTTTCTCGCTGGAAACCCAAAGCGGCATCAAGGTCGGCGGGCAGGCAGAATTTCAAGGACCATCAATTTTCAAGTCGGTCGCCGAATTCTTTGACAAGACCATCTTTCATAAGAGCGTTGAATTTGAAGGTCAAGTGACATTCAACAAAGATTCAGCTGGTTATGCGATTGTGAAAAAAGGTCTGGATAGTGTGGAGGTGAAATTTGAACAGGAATATCCAAATTCCCCTATCATCAATACTAGCTTGTCCTTGCAGCAATATGACAGCGCGGAAGTTCGACAAGCGGCAGAGGAGCTGTTGCTGGTGTCAGATGTAAAATATATCATCACCAATGTCACAACCAAAGGCTTCACAATTAGGATCAACCAATCAGCAGTGTCTGACATTCCGTTTTCATGGGAAGCGTTCGCGGTGAAGGATGCGCAGACTTTCGGAAAAGATGTGGCGGCAGCGAACAGTGGTGCCATCGAGTCAGCCCAAGCCACTGCTTCCAGTATTGTGAATAGTGCCAGTCAGCCATCAGAATCATCGCCGAGCGCACCGACACATGATTCAGCCAATGGAAATAATGTTTTGATGTCCGGAACATTTTCGGTGGACAATGCTGAATCCGGCGCAGCGCCCACAAATTAGGTCAATTCAGATAAAAGATTTAGATAAAAAACAGCTGTTTGGTTGGAGTCCGAATAGCTGTTTTTGTTTGTGTTGAGTCTGGAATAAAAGTCTGTTATAATGGGTTTACTGGTGTTAAAAAATTATGCAATTATGCTAAAATTTTTGAAGAAAATTATTGTTCCGGTTCTGTTTCTGGCGATCGGGTTTGGCGCTGGGTTGGCTTCCTATGAACAGTATTGCCAAAAAAATACTGTCGTACATCAAATTCGCCCTCAAAATAATGGAAGCTATAAATTCATCAATCCCTTGTATGAATGTGAAGTGGGCGGTGAAACATATTTGAGCAAATATATTCCCTTTGAGGATAAGATCAGGACCAGAATCAATGATGAGGTACAAAAGGATGGCGATTTTCAGCTGTCTGTCTATTTTAGGAATCTGCAAAACGGACCTTCATTTGGAATCAATCCCGATCAAGACTTTGCTCCGGCGAGCCTACTGAAACTGCCACTGATGATTGCATATTTCAAAAAAGCGGAGATAAATCCAGAATTGCTCAATGATGAGCTTGTGTTCACAGCGAATGAAAACTCAGACGGTTTGCGTGAAATGCAACAGATTGCTCCAGCTGAGCATCTGCAATCCGGCCAAAGCTACACAGTCGATGAGCTCATCAGGTGGATGATTATTGATTCGGACAATGATTCAATGGCGCTTTTGATGGAGCATTTTTCCAAAGATGATTTATATCAGATCTATGGCGAATTGGGAATTGTTAATCCATACAATAGCATTTCATCCGACAGTATAAGCGTGAAGGACTACGCCTCATTTTTACGAATCTTGTATAATGCCGCTTATTTAAGTCAGGCAAGTTCTGAAAAAGCATTGGGTCTTCTGGCGCAATCAAATTTCAAAGATGCACTGGTCGCAGGTGTGCCAGATTCAATCAAGGTTGCGCACAAGTTTGGCGAACGAGAAATGGCGGCGGGTGAAAAATATAGCGAAGAGTTCCATGATTGCGGCATCGTGTATTATGAAAAATACCCCTACCTATTATGCGTAATGACTAAGGGAAATGATAAGAATCAGCTAATTGGTGCAGTTCGTGACATTTCGCGCATAACATATGAGGAAATCGCACGCAGTTATCCATAATGCCAAGATTATGCTTCAAAATAAGCTTCTGAAAAACAATCTGGTGTATATGGCAAGTGTCGTTCTAGGAGGTGTCTTGGGGTATCTTTTCCATTTTGTGATTTCACGCCGGCTTTCAGTCGGGGAATATGGCGAACTGCAAGCCATCATATCAGTAACCGTGATTTTTGGAGTTTTTTTCTCGGCTTTTTCTTTGTTTACCATCAAGAACTCATCGGTTTTTGCTCTGCACAATGACCGAGAGGGTCAAGTTAAGTTCTTGGAGTTTGTGAAAAAAAGATTCAGACATCTGATTCTGGCCTTTCTGGTTTCATTTTTGATTCTTTTACCGGCGATTAAATTTTTTTTGCACTTGCATGACTATTGGGGAATTTTGTTAGCCGGATTGTCTGTTGCAATTTCTTTTTATGCGGCTTTGTACAGCAATTCTTTCCAGGGCTGGAGTGACTTTTTCATCATAGGCGTGATCGGGGTGTCGGGAGTTTTGGCGAAGCTTGCAAGCGGATATGTATTGGCCTTGTTTTTTCCTAGTGCGTCAGCCGTGGCCGGATCACTTTTGATTTCTGCTGTGGTCAGCTGGCTGATTGCGCGTGAATATTTCCGAAAAAAATGGCCAAGAAAAAAAGCTGAGACAGATGGGGATTGGCGGAAGAAATACTTCGACGGCGTCAGTTTTAAAAAAAGTCTTTTGCAAATCCTATTTTTTTCTTTCGGATTGGCGGTCATCAGTAATGTTGATATTCTACTGGTCAAGAATCTCGCTACTTCGCAAATAGCCGGGTATTATGCGGCTTTGAGTGTCTTGGGAAAAACGATTTTGTGGCTCAGTCTGTCCGTAGCGATGGTGCTGTTTCCGGAGGCGTGCGCGGATGGCTATTGTGGAAAGCCGGCCAAGAGAAAATCTATACTGGGTTCGTATGCACTTATTTTGCTCATAAGTTTGCCGGCGATTTGTATTTTCTATTTCTTTCCGAATTTTCTGGTCGGGACTATGTTTGGTTCGGATTATTTGAGCGTCGCCCCTAACCTTTGGCTGTTTGGACTGATGGCCTTTGCGCTTTCATTGCTGACATTGGAATCAAAGTTGGCTTTGGCACGGTATGATTTCAAGTCTACGGGCATATTGTTCGCAACCTTGGTTCTTATGGGCATCGGAGTTGGAATGTCTCACTCTGGAATTTCAACAATCGTAATTTCCGTATCCTCGGCCATTCTTCTGGGCTGGCTGATGATGTTCTCGTTGAATTTATTCCACCGTCTGCGATATGTTGCTAAAGAAAAAGAAAACCAAATATATGATCAAGTATAGTTTCATCATTCCGACTAAGGAAATAAATTTTTATATCCGGGAATTAGTTCCGAAGATTTCCGTGTTCTCGCGCGATGATTTTGAGATTATTATCTATCCAGATGCGGCGACTGATGAAGGGTGGGAGAAAACCAGACAGATTGCTACTGGCTCATTGGATCCGGCCGGCAAAAGGAACCTAGCCATCCGCGACGCACAAGGAGAAATCTTGATTTTTATCGATGACGATGCCTATGTCAGGGGTGATTTTTTGGAAATTCTCGGACGGGATTTTGAAAATGAAAAAATCGCGGCCGTCGGTGGCCCAGCGTTGACTCCGGCCGAAAGCACTTTTTGGCAAAAAGTTTCCGGCGCAATTTTTTTGAGCACATTGTCGGGCGGATTCCCTGAACGATATCGTCCCGTCGGAAAAAAGAAATTTGTCAGCGATTGGCCGACAGTCAATCTTTCCATCCGCAAGGATATTTTTGCCGAATTGGGCGGTTTTCAATGTCGGTATTGGCCAGGTGAAGACACTTATTTGTGCTATGAGCTTCTGACGAAAAAAAATATCCAGGTTTTGTATGATCCGGAATTGATCGCCTATCATTATCGACGGGAAAGCCTCAAGCAACATTTGCGTCAAATCAGTGCCTATGGATTGCATCGCGGATTTTTTGTAAAAAGATTTTCCAGGACCTCATTAAATTGGCGATATTTCATGCCTAGTTCATTAGTTGTATTTATTTTAGCTGGATTCATAGGAAGTTTTTTTTCCAGATCAATTTTTATGCTATATCTTTTAGGTTGGGGGATATACCTGGTGGCGCTTGGAAATGCGTTCTATGATATCTATAAGCATGAACGAAATGCATTAATTTCTTTAGCCGCCTTATATTATATTTTTCTGACGCATATTTTTTATGGGCTGAGATTTATGCAGGGATTGATATTTACGCGCGAGCTTAAGAGTAAACTAAGGCAATAACATTATGAAGATAGCTATTTCCTATCCGCCGCTAGAGTCAAATAAAGGCGTGCCACTCTTATCACAGAACCGGCAATTTCAGTGGTTTTCTGACGCGACTTTTATATATCCGGTCGTGCCAGCACAGGCCGCAACTTTGCTAATGGAAAATGATTACGCGGTTTTTTGGGATGATGGCATTGCGGAAAAATTGAGTTATGCAGATTGGCTGGAAAGAATTGTTCAAGCAAAGCCGGATCTAATCGCAATTGAAACTAAGACGCCAGTCATCAAAAAACACTGGGCTATTATCGATGAGTTAAAAGAACAATTTAAAATTAAAAATTTAAAATTGAGAATTGTTTTATTGGGCGATCATGTGACCGCCAATCCTGAGGAATCTTTGGAAAATTCATCGGTTGATTATGTGCTGACGGGCGGGGATTATGATTTTGCTCTATTGAATCTGGCTAATCATCTGACCAAAAGCGAACCTTTGGAAGGTGGGGTCTGGTATCGAGGAGAAAATGGTGAAATTTCAACTTCTGGATCAGCGGATATCGCAAAGCATAATTTGGAAAGTTTGCCAGTGATTGATCGCAAACTGACTCGCTGGGAATTGTATTCCCAAGCAAATGGTAATTTCAAATTAACTCCAGGAGCGTATATGATGAGCGGGCGTGATTGTTGGTGGGGAATGTGCAGTTTTTGTTCTTGGACGACACTCTTTCCACAAAAAAAATATCGGGCAATTTCTGCGAAAAAAGCGTTGGATGAGGTGGGTCATCTGATTGATTTGGGAGTTCGAGAAATCATGGAAGATTCCGGAACGCTGCCCATCGGAGATTGGCTTTTGGAATTTTGCCAGGGGATGATTTCACGCGGATACAATAAGAAAGTTGTCATCGATTGTAATATGCGATTGAATGCTATTCGAGACGCAAAGGTTTACCAGCTGATGAAAAGAGCCGGTTTCCGCATGATTTTGTTTGGCTTTGAATCAGCTAATCAAGCAACACTGGACCGATTAAATAAGAATTTGAAAATTGAAGAAGTTGAGCCAGCACTGGCAATGTGCAGCCGGGCTGGTTTGGAGCCTCATTTGACTGTGATGATCGGGTATCCCTGGGAAACTCAGGCAGACGCTGAAAATTCGCTGAATTTTGTGAAGAAACTTTTTGCCAAAGGCTTACTGAGTAGTTTGCAAGCAACACTTCTGATTCCATATCCCGGAACGCCGCTGTATGAGTATTGCCGAAAAAACGGATTACTTCTGACCGAGGAGTATGATCGTTTTGATCAAAGCGAACGCGTGATGAAAGCTGAAATGTCTGAAGCAGAAATTAAAAAAATGATCAGAAATTTTTATCGATCATTTTTAACGCCAAAATTTATTTTGCAAAAGATAGTCGCAATCCACAATTTGGATGAGGTGAAATTTGCTGTGCGAGCCGGACTTAAAATAGTCGGCCATCTCAAAGATTTTTCACGCAAAAAAAATAATTAAGTTGCGGGAGCGGAATCAGAAAGTGGAGGCATAGAAGAAAGATTGCTCTCGATGAGAGTTTTGTTTTGCAAAAGATTCGGTTCATTCGGATTTATTTCCAGAGCTTTTTTTATCTCCTGCTGAGCCAAGTCATACCAGCCTTGGCCAAAATAAATAGCAGCCAGATTTTGATGGGATTGCCACAGGTGCGGGTTTAGCTGAATAGCGGCTTGGTAGCTTTTGGCTGCGTCTTCGTATTTTTGCATCTGATAGTAGGTGTTGCCAAGGTTGTGATAGGCATCGGCATATTGCGGATTGATTTGAACGGCTAGGGCGAATTCCTGGATAGCTTTGTCATTCTCGCCTTTTCTTTGATAAATTACACCCATATTGTTGTGGATATTGGGACCGGAAGGCGAAACCTGTTCAGTTGCAACCCAGAGGGTTTCATCGTCTTTCCAATCTTGATTTCGAATGATTGTTCGAGCTGAAAGAGCAAAAACAATAAGCCAAAATATCATATAGACTGTAATTTTTATGTTTTTCATTTCAGAAAGTTTGTAAAAGACCCAAGCTACTAAAACAATGATTCCGAAAGTACTCAAATAGGCATATCTTTCTGCTACCGCCCAAGCGATGCGGAGTGGAGAAAGAGTGGCGAGGAGCGGCAGGATGAAAATGATCAGCCAAAAGGAAACCAGCTTTTCTTTTTTGAAGAAATAAATTATGGAGCTGACATAAATCAGGAAGGCAAATATGGTTATCCAATATTGAAACGGCGTGAACAGCATTTCAGTATGGTAGAGGGTCAGTTTGTCGGGCCAGAATATGAGTTGAAAATAGCTGGCAACTGAGGTCGGGACTTTTGTCAGCAAGCTGTCTGTGCCTGGAGCTAAGTAGTAGTTTGTTTGCAAGGTATTCATACGGCCACCCACCCCGCTCAATAGAAACAGGGTAACGGCCAGACTGACACTGAAAAAAGTGATTGATTTCTTCCAGTTTTGTCGGATGTTGCCGAAATAAATTTCATAAAGCGGAAAGGCGAGGCAGAGCGCCACAGCTTTTTCCGAAGCTGAGATGGCTAATAAATAAAATAATAAAGAAAAATAATAATATTTTTTATTCTGCTTGGACAAGATGTACATAGATAAGGATAGCAAAAAGAAGAAACCTTGTTGGGCGTAGCCTCCACCGGAAATCCAAGTGACAGATTCGGTGAGTATCGGGTGGACGGCAAAAAGTGTGGCTGCGATGATAGCGAGCGATCTTGGCGCAATCAAATAGAGAACAAAGAAAGCTGAGAGCGTGGCTCCGAGATGGAAAAGAACGATAGGCAGGCGGAAATAGAGCGGATTTAGCCCGCCAATTTTAAAGGCGGCAAAATAAAGGACGCGCTGGAGGATGCCAAATGGCGTGGTGAAGATAAGTTTGAAATTACTGATATCAGGATTCATAGCAATGGCGGGGACATCATCAGAAAGGAAGGCATTGTGCAGAGAATTGGCATAGGAAATAGCGACTAAAAAAGCTAAGAAAAGGAGGATATATTTATTTTCTACAAAAAAATCCTTAAAATTGAAGGCTTTGGCCTCCGGCATACCTTCCTTAATATATTGCTTGTTTTTATGTTTTGCTGACATGCTATGTTTATTTTCGAATAGTTCAATTATACTATAGATAGGGGTAATCGTAAAAGATAGAATCCGCTTATGCAAGTATCTGTTGTAATTACAACTAAAAACGAGGAGAAAAATATTCAGAATTGCTTAGATTCGATTTTGAAGCAGACTTTTTCACGCGAAGAAATGGAAATTATCGTAGCAGATAACAATTCAACTGATCGAACAAAAGAAGTCGCGCGGCAATGTACAAATAATATTTTTGATGATGGGCTTGCCCCGTTAAATCTGGAAGTATTTAACTGGGGTCCAGAACGTTCGGCGCAAAGAAATTTTGGCGTGGGAAAAGCGATGGGGGAATATATTTTATATCTAGATGCAGATATGATCTTGTCTCCCGGTGTCATCAATGAGTGCGTAGAAAAAATAAGAGAGGACGACACTCTGGTCGCTCTGTATATCCCGGAAATTATTATGGGAGAAGGCCTTCTTAGTCGGGTGCGGGGATTTGAGCGGAGTTTTTATGATGGCACGGTGATCGACGCGGTGCGCTTTGTTAAAAGAGATGTATTTACCGGAGTTGGCGGGTTTGATGAATCTTTGACTGGGCCTGAAGATTGGGATTTTGACAGGAAAATACGAGAAATTGGAAAGGTGGACATTATTGCCAGCCCCCTCTATCATAATGAAAGACATTTGAATCTCAAGAATTATTTGAATAAAAAGGCTTACTATAGCCAAAATTTTCAAAAATACATTAATAAATGGGGGGCGCAGGATACAAATATTCGGAAACAATTCGGCTTATATTACCGCTATTTCGGCGTTTTTCTGGAACAAGGGAAATGGAAAAAGGTGGTGAGTCATCCAATTTTGGCCTGTGGGATGCTTTGTCTGAGATTTTTGGTAGGAGTTAATTATTTACTAAGAAAATGAAAATCAGCATTTTGATGCCTAGTTATAACGGAGCGGCAGTCATTGGGGACACTTTGCAAAGCATTTTGAAGCAAGGCTTTTCTGATTATGAGATTATAGTTCAAGATGATGCTTCTAACGATAATACCGAAGGTATTGTCAATGCATTTGGCGATGCGCGGATAAAATTTTTCAAAAACGCGAGCAATCTCGGCTATCCGGCTAATTTGGAGGAAGCCCGAAAAAAAGCAATTGGAGAAATAGTGTATTTAATGGGTCAGGATGATATTTTGGCCTCTGGAGCATTGGAAAACACCTGGCAAGCCTTTCAGGTCTCGGAAGACATTGGAGCGGTCACTCGGCCATATTTTTGGTTCGATAAGTCGATTAAGAGGCCAGTGAGGGCGAAAAAACAGTTGAATGCAAAGCAGGATGAGGTGGTTCGCATCGATGATAATCCAAAGCGAGTCGTGGCAGTTTTCGAGACTCTGGATCAGCTTTCTGGATTGGCCTATCGAAGGAAATTTATGGATATGCCCTTTCATCCGGACATCTTCCCCTGCCATGTCTATCCGTTTGCCGCCATTTTCAAAGAACATCCCGTGGTATTTCTTAAAGATTATAATGTAGCAGTCAGGATAAGCTCAAGCCAATCAAGGAAAATATCCAGCATCTATGACAAATCACCGATGCAAAGCTGGGTGGAAATGTTCAATTTAATTTTTTTTGAAAAAGAATTGCAGGGTGTAAAAAATTATTGTATCCAAAATTTTGTGGCCAAAAATTATGTCGGCCTAGTTCAGATCAAAAATTATGCGAAGTATAGATATGTGTGGCGGGAAATAGCCTATCTGGTGAAATATCGCTGGCAGAACTTATTTAATTTGCAATTCTGGTTTTTTAGCATAGGAAGTTTGATAGTGCCGGCGTTTGTTCTGATATTATTGGTTGATTGGTATAAGGAAAAAATAAATTCAAAAATGATTAAAATAGATGCAAATTTTTGAAATATTAAAATTTATTCAATGTCCTGATTGTGGCGGAGAACTGGCAATTAATCAGAACAATTTGATGTGTGAAAAATGCAAAAATAATTTTGCGGTTATTGGGGGTGTGCCAGTCCTATTCGCTCACAAAAATTTGAATGATCAAGAAAAGACCCAAAAGGAATGGTTCGAGGATCATTATGCAGTATTTTCTAACTCGGAATATAAATTAGAACGATGGCGCCAGAGCATGTTGCAGCGTATTTTTGATGTTGATTTGAGAGATAAGGTTAAGACATACTTGGATATCGGGTGCGGAGCAACTGGCTATACTGTGATTGAAGGCGCTAAGCGAAATAACTGGATTTCAGTCGGAGCGGATATTTCTGTGGAAGCTATGGTACGGGCGAAAAAGATGGCGGAGTTGCAGGGAGTTGATGACAAAACGGCTTTTGTGGTGTGCTCAGCGGAAAATATGCCCTTGAAAAAAGGGATATTTGACTATATCTCTGTAATTTCTATCCTAGAGCATTTACAAGAGGATGGAAATGCGGCTGATGAAGTTTCGCGCCTGCTTAAAGAAACTGGATATGTGTATGTCTGCGTGCCGAATGCGTATCGTCTAATCTGGCCGTTTCTCTGGCCGTTCTATCTATATGCGGATCATAAGATCGGTCATAAAAGGCATTATTCTATCAATGAGTTGGATAAATTATTTAACGGCAAAAATTCATTCAAGCGAAAAAAATTATTTTATAATGGACATCTTATAAAATTCTCGCAGTTGTTATTGGAAAAGCTATATAGTGTTGATGATGAAAAATGGTGGAGTCTTGAAAAAAAAGATATAAATCGCAATTCCGGAGGCGTGCAGCTGAATGTGATATATATGCGCCAGAACAAACCAAGTCGAGAAAAAATACTTTTGATAAATCCCCCGTTGTATTTTTCTGATGGCCAGCCAAAATCATTGGATGTATCGATGCCCCCGTTGGGATCATTGCTACTAGCCTCCTACATCAATCGGTACTCTGATCAATTTCAAGCAGAAATAATCGATGCCGGAGCAGAAAAAATCAGTCTAGCTGATTTGGGAGAAAAAATAAAAAAAACAGATCCATTTGTGATCGCAATTTCTGCTATGACACCGCAATTGCAGGGCGCGGTTGAATTGGCGGAATTTATAAAAAACAAATTAAAAAGCCGAGCCAAAATTTTCTTGGGCGGTCCGCATATCAGCGCGGATAATGATTTTATAAATCGGCACCGAGACCTGTTTGACTATGCAATCACTGGCGAGGCGGAAAAAACTTTTTTGGAATCCTTAGATAGACTGAAAGCCGGCGAAGAGATTGAGTTGTTGCAGACTGGAGATGCAATTATGGACTTGGATGAGGTGCCTATTCCTGATCGCAGCTTGATTAAGAAGGAATTATATCTACCAGTGGCATCGATGTTATTTTCTAGAGGGTGTCCGTTCCAGTGTTATTATTGCAGTCGTCCATCGATCAGTCGAAAGGTGCGATATCGGTCAGTTGGAAACTTGTTGCAAGAAATTAGGAATTATCAGGCTGAAGGCATAAATAAGATAAATTTTCAGGATGACACTTTCACGATGAACCGGCAGATGGTTGTCGACCTGTGCCGGCAAATAATTTCAGATAGAATAAAAATCGAGTGGTATTGCAATACGCGGATCGATTTAGTGGATGATGAGTTGCTTGGTCTTATGAAAAAATCCGGCTGTGCGCAGATAAACTTCGGCATTGAATCTGGCAATGAAAGAGTGCGGAAAGAAATAATCCATAAGGGAAGCTTTTCGAATGCGGATATTTTTGAGGTTTTCAGATTATGTCGAAAAAATCGCATAAAAATCGCCTGCTATTTCATGATTGGACATCCGACCGAAACAGAAGAAGAGTTGCTAGAAACAAAGCAGATGATTTTGCGTTCACACATTGATATTCTGGGATTATCAATCCCACTGCCTTTCCCCGGTTCGGCGCTGTATGAAATTGCGAAAAGGGATGGCCTGGTAAATAAACAAATCATTGATGATTTTGCGGCTAAAAAATTGGGCGAGGGTTATGCCGGTGTTTATCCGGAATATGTTTCAAATACTTTGGATCCTGCTTTTGTTCACGAACAGATGAAAGAAATAAACCGGAAATTTTATTTGAATTTCAGGACGTTTATTGGGCAGGTCAGGCAAAATATTTTCTCGCCGGCTAATCTAATAAATGGAGCCAGGGAAATGTTGTCACTGATTTTTCGCGGCATGTCTAGCCGTAAGCCGTATGTGGAGAAAAAGAAATAGAAAAATATATGGTCTCTATAATTATTGTTAATTGGAACGGAAAAAAATGGCTGGCAGGATGCCTGGAAGCTGTTTTTAATCAGTCATACAGAGATATCGAAGTGATTGTAGTGGATAATAATTCCAGTGATGATAGTCTAGATTTTATCCGGGCTAATTATCCGCAGATAAAAGTTGTAGAAAATTCAAGCAATCTTGGTTTTGGTCGGGCGAATAATATCGGGGTGAAAAAATCCGCGGGTAATACATTATTTTTTCTCAACAATGATACCTTGATGGAAGGCAATTTGATCGAAGATCTGTTGCAGGAGAAACTGGCTAAAAGCGCGAATATTGTCGGACCAAAAATATTGGATTATGAAAAAAATGACATCTATCAGAGTCGAAAAATTTCGATTGATTGCACGGGCTATTTGGGATGGGGCAAGAGGACTTTTTTTGTCGAGGGTTGTGCGCTTATGATTGATAAGACGGATTTTCTGAAACTGGGGGGTTTTGATGAAAAATATTTCATGTATAGTGAAGATATTGATTTGTGTTGGCGAGCATGGCTATGCGGAATGAAAGTTGAAATTTGTGATTCGGTCAGCCTGATCCACTTTGGTGGCGGATCTTCGGAAGCGACTATGCTGACAAAAGGGAAACGACACGTTGTTCCAATTTTTCGCCGATATGAAGTAGAGAAAAACAATTTGCGCAATTTATTGAAGAACTATAGCTGGTTCAATCTTATCTGGACGGTGCCGATGTTTTTGTGCCAAAGCTTTTTTGAAGCAGCGGTTTATGCGGTAACAGGTAATTTCAAGGCTTCTGGGGCTATTTGGAAAGCAATTTGGTGGAATATTTTAAATATTGGTGATACCATGGATAAACGCCAGGCTGTTCAGTCGGGCCGAAAGATCAGTGATTTGCACATATTTTCTAGGGTTAATTTACGACCGAATAAGATTCAGGCGCTTCTGGCTTCTGGCCTGCCAAAATTTAAATAAAAGTAATGGATCAGAAAAATAAACTCAACTTAGTGCTTGCTAATTTATGGCACTCACCTTCAAAGACCCCTCACTTTGGATTGGCCTCTTTGGCGGCTTATATCAGGCAGGAAAATCCCAATGTCACCATTTCCATTGTTGAGGGTATGGATATCAAAGATGAGATAATTCGGAAAAATCCGGATGTCATCGGTTTTACTGGTGATACTCTGATGTATAATCGTGTTGTTGATTTGGCCAAAAAGATAAAAGAAAAGAGTGCGGCAAAATTGATTATTGGTGGCGTGCATATAACGGCCCTGCCAAGCTCGTTTAATCCCATCTTTGATCTGGGTATTATCGGGGAGGGCGAAAAAACTTTTGTTGATGTTTTGAATCATTATTATAACGAAGGAGACTTTATAAAAAATAAGATAAAATATTTTCCTGGACTGGTTTTTTTTGATGAAAGTAGGTTGATTAACACAGGGCTGCCACCGCTTATTTGTAATATCGACGAATTGCCGTTTGCAGCTCGTGATTTGACCCCGATGGAGGATGTCTATCTGAAGGATCAATTCAATCTGTTCGGATCGAAGAGAACAATGTCAATCATGACCTCGCGGGGCTGTCCGTACCAATGTAGATTTTGCGGATCACCAGTACAGTGGGGAAGGGTCCGTTTTCATTCAGCTGAATACGTAGTGAGGGAAATCGAACATTTAGTGGAAAAATATCAGGTGGATGGCATAATGTTTTGGGACGATCTATTTATTACGCCTGAGCCGAGAATTATGAAAATTGTCGAATTAATCAAAGAGAAGGGTCTTGATAAGAAGCTGGTTTTTACTGGATTTGGCAGAGCCAATCTTATCAATGAAAAAATTTGCGAAGCCTTGGCGAGTATAAATGTGAGGAGACTGATTTTCGGGCTCGAAAGCGGTTCGGAGAAGATTCTCAAATATTTAAAGAAGGATTCAGTGACTGTAGTAGACAACCGCAGAGCGGTGACTTTATGCCGAAAATACGGGATTACGACCAGTAGTGGATTTATTGTTGGAACGCCGGGTGAAACAATGGATGATTTAAAGGATACCTATGAATTTATGAAGAAATATCCCTTGGACAATACACAAGTGTATATTTTAACGCCATATCCGGGAACTGAAATTTGGGAGACGGCTAAGGCGAGCGGCTTGATTAGGGATGATATAAATTTGGATTCTCTATTTGTGCAGCTGGAGGCGCCGACTTTACTGGATTTTATTCGCGGTGGAAAATCCAATATATTGAAGGGCAGGATTTTTTTAAACACTAAATATAGAAATAATCGGGCGTATAAAAATATGATATTTGTGATGGTGAAATTGGCAGCTTGGCAAAACTTCAAATTTTATATAAAGAGTGTTCCGCGAGAAACTGATTTGATAAAAAGAATAATTTCGGCAAAGATTAAGAAAATAACCGGCAAAATAAAATGAAGATTTTGGTGAACGCAATAACCTTGGATAACGCCAATATTGTTCCTTTGTTGATACGGCTCAAATATTGGCAATCACAAGAAAATCAAATAGTCATTTTTGGAAATGAATATTTGGAAAAAAGTGATTTACTATCTGAAGATTGTGAAAAATTTGATTACGTACGGCTTGAGAATAGATATGTCGGGCAAAAAAATATAAAGGATGCCAAGAGCAGGATTCAATTTATGTCTGAGTGCTTAAAGCGTAATATTCTGGCACTCTTTTTTGTGAGAAGAATATGGAAGCGATATGATTGGATATATTCAATCTCGGCTGTTTTAGACGTAGTCTTGTTTCCATATATTATGAAGCTTTTTGATAAGAAAATCCGATGGGCCGTAGTGTTTGATAATGTAGTTACTTTTTCCGGAGTAGGAAGCAAACGGCAGAGATTCTTAGCCTGGTTATTTTTTCGTCTGAGCCTTTTTTGCATCAGAAAGGCTGATGTGGTCTTTGCTATCTCAGAAGATTTGAAAAAATATCTGGTCAGTAGCGGTTTTGCTGAAAACAAAATTATTATCACCGGTAATGCAGTTGAAGCTGAAAGGATCAAGCAAGCCGCGACGGATGATCGATATGCTTTTGACGGGCTATTTGTCGGCAGAATAAATGAGGCTAAAGGAATTTTTGATCTGTTGCATATCTTGCAAGTAATCAAAGAAAAATATCCAAATTTTGGATTAGCGATTATGGGAGATGGGGATGAAGAAAGCAAGGAAAAATTCAAAGAAAAAATACATAAGATGAATCTTAGTGAGAATATTACTCTATTAGGCTACAAAGTTGGGCAGGAAAAATATAACATCATAAAGAGCAGCAAGTGCTTCATATTCCCGAGCAGAAAAGAAAGCTTTGGAATCGCACTGCTTGAAGCCGTGTGTTCAGGCTTGCCAGCTTTTGCATATGACCTGCCGCAATTTTTGCAGATATATGGGAATATGGAGGTTGATTTTTCTCTCAATGGACAGTGGGAGCAAATCGCGCAGAAAGTAATTGCACTTTTTGAAAAAGGAGTTTTCAAAAATGAAAATGGAGAAAAATTATTGAGTAGCTATAGTTGGAATCGAATTGCTCAAATTGAATATGAGCAGTTAAAAAAGATTTGAAGTATCCATATAATCCCATTTGATTGTATCATCAGCTTTGATGGTATAGCTGGAAGCCCCGACATCTGACATCTTGCCATTAATCTTAAACATCCAATAATAAGCGCCGTTCGGCTTGATGTCATAGATGCTATCCACAAAGGCGCCCCAAGACGAGGTTTCGTATGTCAGAGAAAATCCTTCCTTGGCGCTAGCTTTTTTCAGTGCTTCAAAAGCGTCTAGCCCTTCCTCAATTTTTTCGGTAAAAGTATGTTTGTCCTTGCCGGTGTCGATGATCAATTTGAATGTCAGCTCATTGTTTTGGGTCGTATTATCTTGCGGAGCAGGGTCGGGCGAAGTAGGGTTATTTGAGATTGAAGTATTCGAAGTTGAATCGTGGTGGGAATGATGTTTTTTTGCAGTATGTTTTTTCTCAACTTGCTTAGTAATCGGAGCGGGGATGATCTCAGACTTGGGTTTTTCTTGAGGCGCTGGCTTAGTTTCCGCAGGTTCATCTGGTTGTTGTGAATTTGCTTGATCAGACAAGATTGGATCAATTGGGGTAGTATTTTCTGTAGTCTCTGAATTGATTGCCTGAGCATTGTGGCCGTGCTTGGCTAAGATATCTTCATAAATAAATAGGCTGGCAATAATAATGGCCATGCTTGCTAGGGCAAAAAGTCGTTTTTTGCTCTGCGCTCCTTCTTGAATGGTTCGATTGTCCATAGATTTCTTTAAATACCGATTTGACTGGGAGTTTGGATAGATCTTTTTGTAATATAAATTTGGCTTGCCTCATAAATTCCGAAAAAGACAGAGCTAAAGAAGAGATCACCCAAGAGGGTATTGCGGAAAAATGGAATAGCCAAATAGAAGCAGTGGGTCAGTCCGGAAAAGTTATGAGCATACCAATTGCCAAAGATCCAGACCGAAAAATTAGTCAGAAAGAAAAATAAAATTGAGCCCAGAAGTGACCCGCCAATGATTGTGGCTAGAGATGTTTTTTTACGAATTTGGATGCCCAAAAAAGCGATTAGGATAAAGCTGAAATAAACGGAAAGCATTATGCCAGTCTGGTAAAAGCCAAGGAAGATGTCAGTTAGAAAAAGGATAGCCACAGGAATAAGGGCGAAACGCATCTTGCGGAAATAGAATCCTCCGAATAGGGCAATAGCGGCTAAGGGTGAAAAATTAGGCGGATGGGGAACAAAACGGTAAAAAACTCCAATAATTAGGAGGAGCAGGGCAAAGGCGGCTTTTTCTCTGGAAATATAACGCATAAATTTAATTTAAAAGTGATAATATGGTAACATGTAATTTTTTAAGTAGCAAATTAGGCTGAAAGAACTGTTTTTTAGCCATTTTTGTGCTAAAATACAAACATGAAAAATATTTATAAGGATATCTATAATAGCAAAAAAACTCTAGGTGCTTTAGAAAAGAATCCGCGGATAAAGATTATGGCGACTATGCTGAATAACCTGGATTTGCAAGAAAAGAATATTTTGGATGTTGGCTGTTACGATGGAACTTTTCTAGAATTGATTAAGAATCGGCAAAATAATTTTTATGGATTGGAGGCCAGCGATTGGGGTTCTGCTAAAGCACAAGAAAAAGGTATTGCAGTCACAAAGTATTTCTTTAACGATGTGGATAAATTGCCATATGAGGATAATTTTTTCGATATCATAATAGCGGGTGAGATTATTGAACATATCTATGATACTGATTTTTTCCTACAGGAAATCAAACGAATCTTGAAACCGGGAGGCAAGTTAATCTTGTCTACTCCAAATATTGCATCATTTGGCCGCCGAATTTTTCTTTTCTTCGGAATCAACCCGATTATAGAGACCTCCCCGAATCAACCTGATAGTTCAGGGCATATCCGCTATTTTACCTACAAATCCCTCAATCAGCTTCTGACAAAAAATAGCTTGAAAGTCATTGAGCAAAAAACTGATCAGATTAATTTTTCCGGAAGCGGTAAATTGAAGTCGGCCATTTTAGCGCGAATGTTTCCGGGTCTGGGGGCCAGCATTATTGCCATGGCGAAAAAATAATCCACAGGGACGAAAAACTATTGAGCGAATGACAAATTTGTGGTATTGTGTAGATAGAAAAAATAAAAAAATAATATGCCAAAAGCAAAAACAAAATCAACCGCAGATATCACAAAGTTATATAAAAAAAGTATTACAGCTAAACGAACCAGAACATCAGTAAAAGCTGTAAAAGTTGAAAAGCCTGTGGCAGCAGAGCAAGTTGAGACTGTGCAATCAGTACGACCAGTGGAAGCTCAACCAGAAAAAATAGATATGAAATTAGCGAGTGGCCCGTTCAGCCAGGTAAGTGTTCCAGAAAAGAGCGGACGTAAGAATATCGGAAAAATGATTGTGGTTGTCGTCATGCTATTAATGCTGATTTCACTGACTGGAGCAACTATATATTTCTATAAACAATGGAAGGATGCTAAAGCTGATCCGCAAGTTTTATCTCAACAGGATATCGCGAGTATCACTGCAAAGCTTGGAAAGTTCATTGATTTACCGGCTGGAGAAACTCCAACTTTGGCTACGGTGACAAATATTGAAAAGTTGAAGGATCAGCCGTTTTTCGCGCACGCGCAAAATGGCGATAAAGCCTTGGTATATGCTACGGCCGGTAAAGCTATTTTATATCGCCCGTCGACTAATCGAATAATTGAAATAATTTCACTAACTGGAAATATTCCTGGTAGTCAGTCACCAGCTGAGCAAACCACTCAGCCTGCTCCAGCGCCAGATCAAGCTGCTAGTCAGACACAATCAATTGAATCTGAACCAGCAACGGCTACTGATAGTGTCCAAGCGGCTAGCGTGGCTGTGTATAATGGTACTGATCAAAAGGGCTTGGCGAAAACTATCGGAACCAAGGCGGCTCAGATTTCTGGGGTTACTATTGCGACAACAGGAAACGCTAAGGGTGTTTATGTAAAAACTATCGTAATCGATCTTTCTGGTAAAAACTCAGAGTTAGCTAAAAAAATTGCTGAATCCTTGGGTGGGGAAATTGGAAGTCTGCCAGGATCGGAAGCGAAGCCGGATGCTGACATACTTGTGATTGCTGGTGGCGATTCGATAACAAAATAAATTGTATATTTAACTTTTGCGAATATCTATGAAAAATATGTGGTTCAAAAAAATTATGGCTGTTATAAATGGCGAGAAGAAGTTTTCATCGCTAGGGGCTGATTGGGCGGAGCGATTGTGTGATCTTGGTATTGATGGAAGCCTATTATTGATGTTTTTTGGCTTGCCGATTTTTTTTGTCGGCAAGACTTTTCAGGGAATTGCTTTTGAAAAAGAAGTATATTTTTATTTTATTGTTCTTTTATCCTTGGTTTTCTGGGCATTGAAAAGTGTCATTTCAGGAGAAATGAAGATTAGGAAAAGTCCACTGGATATTCCGCTCATCGCCTTTATCATAGTAGTTTTTATTTCCACTGTTCTTTCTGTAGATAAATGGCATAGTTTTCTAGGATCATTTGTTGATCCGTCCCGCGGACTAGTTGGTCTTATGGCGCTGACCGTCGCCTTTTATTTAATTTTTGAAAGAACTCGAGGTAAAAAGGCCACTGTTTTTATAGGTGCTCTGATTATTTCAAATTTTATTTTATCTGTCTGGACTGCTACACAGATTATGGATCTACATTTCCCCCCAGGCTTTTTGAGTAGTATCCCGCTTAATTTGAGCGACTCATTTACTGACCTAGTGTCATTTTTTAGTATGATGTTGCCTGTGCTTGTGGGGGTATTTATAAAAGCTAACGGATATCAAAAAAATAGATTGCGTAGAATTTTTCTTCTGTCATTCTTGGGACTAAGTGTCGTACTTGATCTTTTTCTAGTCTTTGCTTTTTACGCCTTTCTTTCATTGGCTGGTTGGATTGCGCTTATAGTCGGACTGGCTTTTTTTCTTATCTTCATTATTTCAAAGGTTGTTAGGCTTGAAAAACAATCGCTAATTTGGCTGCCAGCACTGATTTTTGCACTGTTGATGATTTTGTTTGCAGGCGGCAAACCAGTGAATATTGCACGAATAAATCTGCCAGCCGAGGTAAGCCTTAATTATCAAGCTTCAAAAGAAATTGCTAAGGGTGCGCTTGGGGAGAAACTCTTTTTTGGTTCCGGTCCGGCAACTTATGATTATGTCGCCTCACGATTTCATCCGAAAAATTTAAATCTTAATGCGGTTTATAATTTGCGTTTCTCTCAGGGCACCGGATTTGTGTTTGAATCACTAGCAACACTTGGCACATTGGGCACGGTTTTTCTTATCGTGCTGATCTTGTCATTCTTTGGTATCGGGACATATCTAATTACAAGTGGGAAAGATAGCGATAAGATGTATCCATTGGCATTATTTTCAGCCGCCATAGTTTTTTTGGGGAATCTACTCTTCGTGCGGACTGGTGGGCCACTGATTATTTCAGGTGCGCTTATTTCGATGCTGGCTATGGCCACTATGGCGCGGGATGGGCGGACCAAGAAAGATGTCATCACTTTTTCTCTAAAGGCATCGCCCAAATTTGCCCTGGCTTTGGCCTTTATTTTCATGGTAGTGAGTGTTAGTGTGCTAGGTTTATTTATTTTTGTAGGACGGATTTTTATAGCTGATATTTATGCCGGCGCAACACTGAATAATTTATCGGGAAATGAGTCGGTTCTGAAACTTACAAAAGCAATTGAATTTAATGGGCAAGAGGGGCGATATCACACCCGTCTGGGACAAGTATATCTGAATTTAGCCGTTTCGGAAGCTACTAAAGATGAACAAGGTCGTGATCTCAGTGCTTTGCGAAATAATCTTAATAGTTCCATAAGCGCTGCAACCAAGGGGCGGGATTTGATGCCAACTGATGCGGCGGCGCAAGAAGTTTTGGCACAAGTGTATGAGCAGGTGGGCGTATATGCGCCGGATTCACTCGGCTCAGCCGAAGATGCCTATAGAAAGGCTCTGCAAATGGAGCCAAATAATCCAAACTTCTTTCTCAAGCTTGGGTTAATTAAGGAGGCTCAGTCAATGACAGAAAAAGATATGACGGAAAAAACAAACAGTGTCCGCGAAGCTGAAAATTTATTCCAGCAATCAGTGGATTTAAAGCAGAACTTTTCCGTAGGCTATTATCAATTGGCGTTGGCTGAAGAAGCGCTAGGTGAAATAGATAGGGCAGTTGAAAATATGAAAACAGCTTTTCTCTTGGAAAATGGCAATATCAATTTTGCATTTAATTTAGGCCGGCTATATCAAGCACGTGGCAAGGGTGATGACAATGTGATTGCCGAATCAATTTTTAGGCAGATTATCGGAATTAATAATAAGGAAATTAATGCACACTATAATCTCGGATTCTTGTATGAAAAGCAAAAACGCAATGACGAGGCGAGTGTGGAATATCGGGCTGCCCTGGAGCTTTTGCCGGATACGGCGGAACAGGCTAGAGAGCAGACGCAAAAAATGATTGAAAATCTCAAAAAAGGCGTGGAAAATACCCCGGAAAATCTGAAGAGCTAAGTGACGTATTTTGTATTTCTTGATTTGTGGTATAATAAATTGAGAAGATTTAAACTTAAATTGCATAAATGAAAAAAACAACCTCCCCATCCAATCGCAGTGGATTTACCCTAGTTGAGCTTCTTTTGGTGATTGGCATTATTGCTACATTGGCCGTTGTCGTTTTTGTGGCGCTTGATCCGGCCAAGCGATTTGCTGATGCTCGGGATGCACGGAGAAATTCCGATGTGGAGACGATCCTGAGTGCAGTTCATCAATATGTCATTGATAATAAAGGACCCTTCCCGCCAACTTTGGCTTCAGGCGCAGAACAGGTATTGGGCACCACTACTGGAGGTTGCACCAATTATAGTAAGGGATGTAATGCTCAAATTGATGCTTGTCTTGATTTATCATTCTATCTTTCGAAATATTTGAAAACCATTCCGGCTGATCCAAATGGATCAAGCCTAAATACATTATATTCCATCTCACGAGATGATAATGGAATTGTAACAGTTAAGGCTTGTGGCGCTGAGGGCGATGCTGATATATCTGCTTCAAGATAGTCTCTATTAGCGGGGGTTTAAAATAAAAAAATAATAAAAAAAGTATGTCTTTGAATTTGGAAAATTATGCTAAGTTGATCGTTATTTTTTCTGTAATTGGCGTTTTGGATACGGCATACTTATCCTATCACTATATAATTAAAACCGCTCCAACTTGTTCAATATTTTCTAAGGATTGGTGTAAAAAAGTTTTCTTTAGTTCTTATAATAAAACCTTGGGTATCCCCAATGCTTTTGCGGGGTTGCTGGCGTATATCCTACTAATTGTATTGGCGATACTATTTATCAATAAAATCGTGCCATTTTATTTTGTGATTGCTCTGGTAATGATTGGTTTTGCAGCCTCAATGTACTTCCTATATTTGCAGTCAATGGTCATTCGCGCCTTTTGTTTTTGGTGTGTCATTTCGGCGGTTAATTTTATCTTGCTTTTCCTGGCCATTTATTTTATTCAAAAATAAGAGTCCTAGCATAAAGTTATGAAAATAAGAACAAAATTATTTATTGCACCCATCCTAACCGCAATCATTTTTATTGGGGGTGGTTTTTTTGTTTTTGAAAATTTGCAAAGTGTTATTGTGGCTAATCATATTCATGATACGGAAACAGATGAACTGATGGCAATTTCGAAGTTATCCACTGACTTGGATGCAATTCGGGGATCAATCGGAGAGATTATTTTCGGCATCTCTACGAGGGACATTTTTGAACGAAGTTGGCAAGACTATGATTCTGATAGCGCTAAATTAAGGGATATTCTTTCGCGAAAAAATCCATCATTAAGTCTAGATGATGATAGTAGCTCGGATGTAATTTCTGAAAAGAATAGCTTGGAAATTTTTCAAGCAATTGATGATAAGGTTCAAATTTTGCGCGGAAAATCAAATGAGCTTGTGGATAATTTTGCTAATGAGGACAATGCTCAGGTTAAAGATGAATATAATAGTACCGACCAATTATTCTATGATTTTTCTGGCGCATTTAAGGATATGTCGAATGATAATTTGGGCGAGTTGGCAACGGTGAACGCGATGGTTGATGCGATGCAAAAAAGAGCTCAATTATTGATTATTACTTTATTTACTGCGGCAGTTTTGATAAGTTTATTCTTATCACATCTTATTTCAAGCAGGATTGCCAAAGAACTAAGATCAACTCAGACTACTATTACCGAAATACTTGGCGGTGATTTAAGTAAGAGAATTGAGAATACTTCAAAAGATGAGGTAGGTGAATTAGCCATGGCCTTCAATAATGTGGTGGAAAAGTTGCAAAAATCGAATGATGTATTGGAAGAAAAAGTCAAAGAAAGAACCAAAACTTTGGAGGCAGCAATGAGTGATGTAGAAAAACGCATTCAAGATAGAACTCAGGAGCTAAGCAAGACAGTTAAGGATTTGGAGCAAGCCAATGCATTAATGTCTGGGCGAGAAATGAAAATGATCGAATTGAAAGCGAAGATTAGGGATTTGGAAGCCAAGCTTGGGACATAGAAATTGATATAGTTTAATTTTTTTTATCATAATAATTATGCAAAATAAAAGAGATTATGTTTGGGGGATTCTCCGCATTCTAATGGGCTGGACATTTCTTTGGGCTTTTATAGACAAAACTTTTGGCCTGGGCTTTGCTACTTGTCGAGATGCGAAAACTCTAGTTGTGGACGCTATGTGCAAAGGCGCTTGGATCAATGGCGGCTCTCCGACGCTGGGGTTTTTGAAATTTGGAACCCATGGGCCTTTGGCTGGAATATATCAAAGCATGGCCGGCAACGGGCTGGTCGATTGGCTTTTTATGCTCGGATTATTGCTGATTGGAATGGCGCTTATTTTGGGTGTTGGGATGAGGGTTTCTGCACTGACTGGCTCATTATTGCTCTTCTTGATGTTCACTGCTGGTAGTTTGCCTCCAGCTCAAAATCCTTTGATAGATCAGCATATTATTTATATCTTGGTTTTGATCGGCTTATTTTTGGCAGATGCTGGAAACTATTTGGGACTTGGAAAATGGTGGTCAGAAACAAAATTAGTTCAGAAATGTCCAAGCTTGCGCTAAGAGTTTTTGTGTATGAAAAAAATTTACAACTTCTTTTTTGATAGAATAATAAATAGATACACCACCGGAGTCCCTTTCTTAATTTGGGGACTTTATGGTTTGGCCGTGGCCGTGTTTCTAATTATATTTAGAAATTATCCCTATATTAATTTTGGGAAGCTAGTTTATGTGCTGATATTTTCAACGGTCTGGCTGATTGCGAGTGATATTACAAAAAAGAAGGAATTGTTCAACAAGCGAATTCATTTCATCGTAGATAGTCTGATTTATGTGGCTATTTTCAGTGCTATATATTATTTCACCGGCGGCAGTCGCGGTGATTTGTCATTCATATTTTCATTAATTGCGGTCTCCGCGCCTATTTTTGGAACTTGGATTGAAACT
>Ga0334722_10001275_pt1 | contig 32447 bp, 29 predicted proteins | sample C3_bottom_MG_FD_207210 | JGI IMG/M metagenome (GOLD analysis project Ga0334722, IMG submission 207210) | Sediment microbial communities from Yellowstone Lake, YNP, Wyoming, USA - C3_bottom | ecosystem: Environmental > Aquatic > Freshwater > Lake > Sediment | place: USA: Wyoming | collected... | reverse complement strand
GGACTTGTCGGCGTTCAGCGAATCGCGCGACTGATCGACGTAGCCCACCTGCACCGTCTCGCCGATGCGCAGCGTTCCGGCATCGGGCGATTCCTGCCCGGTGATCATCCGGAACAACGTCGTCTTACCCGCGCCATTCGGCCCGATCACGCCAACGATGCCGCCGCGCGGCAGCGTGAAGTCCATCCCGTCCATCAGCAGGAGGTCGCCGTAGCCCTTCCGGACACCGCGCGCCTCGACGACGATATCGCCGAGGCGGGGGCCTGGCGGGATGTAGATCTCGGAGCGTTCGACGCGTTGCGCGCCTTCCTCGGCCAGCATCGCTTCGTACGCGTTCAGGCGGGCCTTGCCCTTGGCCTGCCGTGCGCGGGGGGACAGCCGGATCCAGTCGAGCTCGCGCTGCAGCGTCTGCTGGCGGCGCGCTTCCTGTTTCTCTTCCAGTTCCAGGCGCTTCTGTTTCTGTTCGAGCCACGAGGAGTAGTTGCCCTGCCACGGAATCCCGGACCCGCGGTCCAGTTCCAAGATCCAGCCGGCGACGTTGTCGAGGAAGTAGCGGTCGTGCGTGACGGCGACAACCGTGCCGGGGTAGTCGTGGAGGAAATGCTCGAGCCAGGCCACCGACTCGGCGTCGAGGTGGTTCGTGGGCTCGTCGAGCAGCAGCAGGTCCGGCGACTGCAGCAGCAGGCGGCAGAGCGCCACCCGGCGCCGCTCGCCGCCCGAGAGCGTGGTGACGTCGGCATCCGCCGGCGGCAGCCGGAGCGCGTCCATCGCCAGTTCGAGTTTCGAGTCCAGTTCCCACGCGCCAACCGCGTCGATCTTGTCCTGCAGGCGGCCCTGTTCCTCCAGTACCTTGTCCATCTCTTCGGCGCTCAGATCCTCGCCGAGCCTGGCGTTGATCTCGTCGTAGCGTTCGAGCAGCGCCTTCGTCTCGGCAACACCTTCTTCGACGTTGCCGAGGACGGTCTTCGACGGGTCCAGTTTCGGCTCCTGCTGCAGGTAGCCGACCGTCGTGCCTTCCGCCTGAAACGCCTCGCCCAGGAAGTTCGTCTCGACGCCGGCCATGATCTTCAGAATCGTGCTCTTGCCCGCGCCGTTCAGGCCAAGGACGCCGATCTTGGCGCCCGGCAGGAACGACAGCCAGATATCTTTCAGGACCACCTGGTCGGGCGGATACGCCTTTCCCAGGCCTTTCATCGTGTAAATATATTGCGCTGCCATCAAGAACCTCTTCTCGGGTGTGCGTTGCGGCGGGCGTTTCGCCTTCCGCCTTCGCCCTTCCGCCTTTGGCCTGCCGCCTGACCCCAGACGCCTGAATAGCGTATGCTGACCGTCGCGGGGACTCAAGGCAACGTGGCAAACACACGAACCATCGAATGGACGGCGGGCCAGACCGTGACGGCCGCGATCCACCAGCCGGCCGCTGATCCGTTGGCCCTGGTCGTGCTGGCCCACGGGGCTGGCGGCAGCCAGTACAGCGACTTCATGCGGACTTTTTCGATGGCGCTGGCGTCGATGGGCCTGACCGTGGCCACGTTCAACTTTCCCTACACCGAACTCGACCGGAAGCTGCCCGATCGGCAGCCCATCCTCGAAAGCTGTTACCGGGGCATCCTGCGGGCGCTCGCGGCCGACAAGGATCTGGCGGCCCTGCCGATCTTCATCGGCGGCAAGTCGATGGGGGGCCGGATGGCGTCGCACGTGGCCGCCGCGCCAGACTCGGAACCCGAAGGCGCCGCCGAGTGGTGGCCGCGGCTCCGCGGGCTGGTCTTCCTGGGGTACCCCCTTCATCCCCCGGCCCGTCGCGAACAGGTCCGAGTCTCACACCTGCCCCGAATCTCGCACCCGATGCTTTTCGTGCAGGGCGAACGTGACGCGTTCGGGACGCCAGCGGAGATCCACACCTTCGCGGACGTGCTGCCGGCGCCGTGCACCGTGGTGCCGGTCCCGGGCGGCGGCCACTCGTTCGATGTGCTGAAGCGGTCAGGACTGTCGCAAGAGCAGGTACTGACGGACGCGCAGCAGGCCGTCGCGTCCTGGATTCGCGCGCGCCTCGGGGAGCGCTAGTTCCAAGGGGATTGCAATCGCGCGGGCGATCCGCGGACGTCGGCAGACGCGTGCGCAGGTGAATGTAGGTGAACTGGCACCACACGCGGCCGGGTGAATTTCACCCGGCGCTATGCTTCAGGCATTGGTCGTCGAATTGCCGGGAGCATCCAGCATGAACCCCAATCTCGCCATCCCCACTCTCCTCCTTCTATGCGCGTGCGGTGGAGGCCGCGACGCCGGGCGGTCCCCGACCGCGCCCTCCGGTGCGGCACCCGGCGCCGGAGTCTGGAGCGTGAGCCGAAACGGCAGTGTCCTGCAGGTCAACTACGGCACCGGGACGTCGTTCCCGCAGTATGCGGCGCTGCACACGGAGAGCGGCTTCCTCCGGCTCAACGCCGGCCCGACATCGGGTTGGGGTACCTCCGTGGTGCTGCTGCCGAGCTTCTGGTCAGGCGGGCGGTACTATCAGGGGGCTCCAGTCACCGCCACCTGGCGCGTGGAAGGCGTCGACCTGATCATCGCGTTCACGGGAGCCGTCTCGACGCTCGGCGTCCGGGGTGAGGTTCGGCTCCAGCCTCCCGTTCAGAACGAACAGTCGGCGACGGTCACGGTCACGGTGGACGGAAGCGTCGCCATCGACCGTCGGCCGGGCGAGGCCTTCAAGCCGGTGATGTTGTCCTCGATGCACGTCTCTGGCAGTCAGTGGGACGCGCAATCGGCGCACGTCGACGGGCAGACGTTCCAGTTCCCCGACGAAGGATGGATCATTCAACCCGCCGTACAGGGCACCTCCTTCGGACTGACGGGAGGGACGTCCAACTGGAAGACCAACGCGCCGACGATCGACGTCATGGCGGACCAGGGGTTCCAAATCACCGGCTGGGTCACACGGAGTTCGAACCCCAACGACGACAACATCGGCCTGTGGGGGGCGACTGACGATGTCGTGCGGAGTTGGCAATACACGCTGAGAGCGACGGCATCGTGACCCCTGGATTGGAACTCAGGGCGCGTTTCGCCGGCTTTCTGCCCAGGATGGTCCGCGTCGCCGGCCGCGCGGTGCGGGTCCTGGTGATCACGGCCACAGCGCTGATGGCTCTCGGTGTGACGAACGTGCTGGTGCACACATACCTCCATGTCTGCCCGCTCCACGTCGCGCACTTCGCCCAGGCCGCGCTGGTGCCGGTGGTGTACGGACTGCCGGTGGGAGGCGAGACATTTGAGAAAGCGGCGCGCGGTGAGATTGTCCTCGGGGGATGCGTGGTGGGCCCGGTCGCCGGTGTCTGTCCGTACTGCCGCTGGCCGGCGGCGTTCACGCACGGCTCACCGTCCGAAGTGACGCTCGACGACCAGGCCCTCGCCGGACTATTGACGTCCGAACGAGGCGCGGTCCGCGAGTTCATTGGCGCGATCTATCAGAAGGCCCGTGGCGACGAATGGGTGACGGCCGTGTGTGTCACGGCCGAGGATGTCTGGGTGGGCACCGTCAATTCAGGCCTGCATCGCCTGGACCGGAAGACCGGTGCGACGGCCGCGTTCCGAGGGGGCGATATCGGTGACTGCATCCACCGCATACGTCGGGACGGCAACCGCGTCGTCGTCGAGCACGAAGGCGGCGGCGCGAACAAGCTCACCAAGGAGACTGTCACCGCGGACCGGGGCCGGACGTGGCATTCCCACTAGCACGGCGTCAGGTCTCGGCGTCCGCATCCGCTGACGAACACACGACCAGCACGGCCTTCGCAAACCTCGTCCCCAGCGCCGCGTAGCTCGCCAGGCAGGCCAGCATCACACCGATCCCTGTCACTTCATCAACCCGGTTTCCCGGCTTGATCACGAGATTGTAGAACACGATCGCGCAGGCACAGGCTGTCCGGCCGAGCACCAGGCAGCCGCGCTTCAGCGAGACGAGGCGGACGACGGCGGCGATTGCCAGGACGATGAGGCCTGCGTCTGCCGCAACCAGCCAATCCGCTTCGGATACGGCGTGCCCTCGCAACCACCTGGTGAGCGCAAAGAAGAAGATGAGGGCGGCGAGGACGAGCGCGGCCGACGTACCGCCGAAGAGCGCGCCCATGACCGGGGGGCTCGAGAGCGCGCGACGCATGAGCCGAGATTCGACCGGCGGCCCCTCCGCCGGTGCGCGGTGGTGTACCCACGTCATGATTCGATTCCGCCTCTGGCACCTGAGTTGACAGGCACAAGTCCGCCTAGTATTCTACGACCTACGAGGTGCTAGTTGAGTTCATCCCTCTACGGCGCCAGCGCCGAGTATGCGTTGCATTCACTCCTCATCATGGTCGCGCGCACGGAGCCCGTCAGCGTGCGCGATCTCGCCCGTTTCCAGGACCTCCCGGAGCGGTTTCTCGCGAAGCTGTTTACCAGGCTCCAGCACGCCGGGATCGTCGACGGGACCGAAGGGATCCGCGGAGGATTCTCCCTGGCCCGTCCACCCGAGTTGATCGCGGTCAGAGACGTACTCGACGCCATCGACCCGAAGCGCTCCCTCTTTCAGTGCGGCGAGATCCGACGGCACTGTGCACTCTTCGGCAGCGAACCACCAACCTGGAGCATCGCCGGCACCTGTCGAATTCACCTCTTCATGAAGGAGGCCGAGTCGGTGCTGCGGAACTTCCTGATGTCGAAATCGCTCGCCGATCTGGGGCGCGAGTTCGAGCACAAAGCGCCCAATCGGTTCATCCGTGATGCCGAGCGTTGGTTCCACGATAGCCGGAACGAACGGACAAGTCGGACGTCGTCGGGATGCTGACACCGCCGCCCGTTGCAGTCACGCCTTCCTTCCCCTCAGCCGCATGAACGCGGACTCCAGGAGTAACCACATGACAAAACGCATCTTCCTGGCCGGCGCGTCTGGCGCCATCGGTCGCCGCCTTGCGCCCCTGCTGGTAGCCAACGGATGGCTGGTGTTCGGATCAACTCGATCCAAGGGCAAGGAAAGCGCGCTCCGTCGCATGGGGGTCGAGCCGATCCTGGTCGACGTCTTCGATGGCGCCGCGCTCGGCCGCCTCGTGTCCGAGCTCCGTCCGGAGATCGTCATCCACCAACTCACCGACCTGCCCTACGCCTTGGACGCAGGCGAGATGACCGCGGCCCTGGTGCGGAATGCGCGCTTGCGGGACGAAGGCACCAGGAAACTGATCTCCGCCGCCGTCACCGCCGGAGCCAAGCGGCTGATCGCCCAGAGTATCTCCTTTATTTATGCTGACGGACCCAGCCCGAAGACAGAGGCCGATCCGCTTCTGCCGGTGACCCATCCCGTTTACGGTGAAACCGTGCAGGGCGTCTTGAGCCTGGAGCGTCAAGTGCTCGCGGCACCGCTCGACGGGATTGTCCTCCGTTACGGCCTGTTCTACGGTCCCGGCACGGGCTTCGATGTCCCTATCGCGCCCGGCTCCGTTCACGTCGATGCAGCCGCCAAAGCCGCCGAACGCGCCGTCACGATGGGGCAACGGGGCATCTTCAACGTCGCCGAGACCGATGGCGCCGTATCGAGCGAGGCGGCGATCAGCGCCTTCGGATGGAACGCCGGATGGAGGGTGGGCGACTAGTCAATCGGCACGGCTTCCGTGCTGGTCCACCACTCCTTGCGCTGGAGACTGCCGCCACCCCGGTGCCCGGCCAACGCCTGGAAGAGGGACACGGCGATCGCGTACGACGCGGGAACCATCCGCCCGCGCAGGTCGCGCAGCACCGGCTCCATCGTCCAGCCCATCCGCACGTCGCCATCAGGCCCCAGCGTCTTGACGCGTCCGATCCACGGCGAGGCATCTTCACCGTCGAGAAGCGCGAACAGGACACGGAACCACAGTGTGCGCCCGAGGACGTAGCGGCAGGCGGACGAACGGTGCTCCCAGGCCGCAGCCGCCGCGGCCCTGGCCGGAAGGTCCTGCCCCATCTTGAGGTAGACCCTCGCCAGGTGGCAGAACGTCCCCGGTAGGTCGAAGTTGTCATCGACAAGCGTCAACAGAATCCGCTCCGCCTCGGGGCACTCGTCGCGCAGGAAAGAGTCCAGTGCGGCGCCTCGCCGGTGATAGGTGCTGCCTCGGACCTCGGGCTCCGCCACGTCCAGCGGTGCGTCGACCGGCTCTGCCGCAGTCGGGCGACTCGCAGGCCGCGACGCGGGGTTCCAGCGCTCCTCGGTCTCGAACGGGTTCGTCAAATCCAGCACGGTGTGGTCGGCGAGGTTCTTGATGAACTCCCATGATCCTTCGAAGGCGTCCCTGGATGGTTGCACGCGCCGGATGACGTCGCCGCGGATCTTGGCGCGCCCGATCGCGGGCGGGTACTCGACAGCGTGCTCGATGTTGTCCACACCCTCGAAGTGGTGGTCCAGCACGCCGGCGCGGTCCAGCGCGGCGAAGATCCCCTGGCCGCCCAGCTGGCTGAACCGCACGTCGCATTCGAACAACTCCTGACGCAATCGGATGAAGTCGCCGATGCCGTCCCACGACAGCCCTTTTGCGCGAACCAGCGAGTTGACCGCCCCCATCCACCACTTCAGTCTGTCCGGCGGATCGAGTAGGGCTTCCACGGGAATCGGCTTCCCGCGAGGCGCCTCGGCACGAAGCCGTGACCAGATCTCAGTCAGCACTTTTGTCCAATCGGCGATGCGCGCCCAGGTGAACCCGTGGCGCCCGAGCACGCGCTCGCTCGTCTTGCGTTTGATGCCCCAGTCGAGCACCGTCGAGACCGAGTCCGGGGCGTCCTCGAGACGATCGAGCATGTGTCGCCAGTGCTGGCAGGCCGTCTCGGCCCACGGAGGCATGAAGTCCGCGCGGACGTGTTCTTCAGCCAGACGCAGGTAGTGCCTCTGAATCTGGAGCGCGGTCAGTTCCCGGCCGCGGACGGCCACGCGCACCCGGCACGTCGGGTCGCCGACGATCGCGTGCAACGCGCGTACGGGATCGTCCAGCGCCACGTCCGCGCCCGGTCGAACGCCTCCTTCCACCAAGGCAATCACGAGCACGGTCGTCGCCGTGCGGAGCCACATGGCGGTCTCCGAGCACAGACTCTCCCCGACAATAATGTGGGCGCGGTTGTAGCCGCCGGCGGCGAGCGGCTCGTTCTTCGTATGGAAGATGCCGCGCCCGCAGGTGGAGTCACGCGCCGACGCCTGCTCGATCATCAGCGCCCTTGGCGACAGCACGAACTCGACGCCGGGTGAAAATGGATTGAAGCCGCCGGCACCGGCAAACACCGGGCGAGTCGCCAGGTGGGGAATCAGCTGATCCGGAAGGATCTCGGGGTCGATCTTGTGCCCGAAACTCTCGTGACAGCCCCACGATGACCCGAGATAGTCCACGTTGGTCTTCAGCAGCAGGGGTTCGGGCTCGCCGTGGCGCGGCCGCGCGAGCTGCTCCAGGATTCGTTCGCCCGCCAGAATATAGCGCGCGACATCCCACGGATTGGCGACCTCGGGCGTCGTCATTTCGGGGTGGTGGCCACAGTCCACGTAGAACCTGGCTCCGTTTTGGAAGAACACGCCCTGACTCGCGGGATCGGCAATGCACGGCGCCTCTTCGCGCGCTCGCGTGGCAAGGCCGTAGGCAATCGCGTCCCGGGTCGCCCCGTCGCGGTTCCCCGCGGCGCAAGCGATTCCATATTCGGTCTCGATCCCGAAGAGCCGCTCAGCCACGCGTCAGTGCTCCCCGCCGCCAGGCAACGACGCGGCGGCAATGTAGACGTGGGCAATGTCCATGTCGTCGCAGCCGTCGATTCGTGCCCGGGCGCACGCCGCGTCGGCAAGCGCGAGCGCCATCGCGGGCAGGGGCCCGCCCAGTGTCGCGGCCCGCTCGACCAGCGGCCGCACGTACTCATCTGCCACCCGGACCCGGTGATGGGTCACGAGGCCGGGAAGCGCAGCGCGCAAGGCATCGCAACTGTCGTCGACCGAGAGCGGCGCCACCGGGACCTCATGCAGGTGCCGCGCCACGGGCGAACCGTCGAACACCTTCCGCGAGGTGGCGGCCAGCGTTGCGACGATCCGCGCGCCGTTCTCCACGGCCCGGGCGATCGCCGCAGTGCCGTGTCGGGTCTCGGCACACACCAGGTCGAGCCGCTCCAACGCCAGCACGACGTGCCGGTCCGCCGCCGCCTCGTCCAGGACGGCGGCCAGCAGGTTCTCGCGCTCCGATTCGAGCAGCGTTCCCATGAACAGGTGTCCGAGATCGACGCTGACTACCCTCGTCCCCGGCACGATGCCGGCCAGTCGACTGGACAACACCGCCAGCAGATGGGACTTGCCGGCGCCTGGCATGCCGACGATCACCGGTAGCCTCGGGTGCAACGCGAGCAGCGATCCGGCCATACCCGCGAGCGTCTCGTAGTCGTTGCGGCCCTGATGGCCAGGCGGCGCCTGGACGTCGCGCCCGAACCTCGAGAGCATGGTGCCTTGGGGACTGCCGTCGAGTACGGGGCAGACCGGCAGCCACGCCGGTTCCCGGTCCTCGAACCCGACGGCGCAAAGCGCCGTTTCGACAATCGTCTCGAATGGCGCATCGATCCGCGAATCGAAGAAGACGATTCGCCAGCCTTGTTGCGTGGTGCCGCCGGCAAAGGCCCTGGCGAGCACAGGATCGGCCCCGGTGTAGAGCAGGTCTTCATCCACGGCAATCAGATAGGGCTGCCTGGACTTCGCCTGCTTGACCATCAGATTGGTGCCGGCCTTGCTGAAGTAATTTCGATTCGTCGGCACACCGCGCAGGACGATCGTGCCGGCGTCCTCTACCCGAATCCGGACGCGACACGCCTTGAGACGCACACCGACCGGCGACTCCGAGTCGAGGTTCGCCGCTCCACGCCGCGCACCGGCTTCTGCGCAAGCACTCATGATTCGCCCCGCGCTTACTGTCCGCCTTCCTGGCGGGACGACTTCAGGAATTCCTCGCTGTTGCCCGACAGGGCCTTCTCGATGGCCCGGTCGCTGGCGCGCAGGAAGCGCTCCCCTGCCGCCCGGCTTTCGTCGATGGCGCCCGTATCAACGGTGCCGGCGTTCGAGTCCGGACTTCCAAATCCACGTTCATCCAGCCGGCGTTCATGCAGTTCCATAACTACTCCTTCGTGTGGTTGAGCCCTCGGCTCCGAGGGCCATTCGGTCGAGCCTGTCCGCGATCTCTGAGAGGTCGGCACGGTCGTCGAACACATCGATCGCCTGCCGCTCGGTCCATTGAAGCGGGTCCGACAGATGGATCGTCCGGGGCATCCGCCAGCCGCCCCGGCCGACCGTGTCCACGCGCACCCAATCCCAGTTGGCATCCTCGACACCCGCGGCACCCGCGTGGCGCAAGAGCATGCCGCGGGTCCAGGCCCGGGTGCATTCAGGGGGATGGTCCACCAGCGTTGTCACGCGCTCGTCAGGCACCACCCGCTCCACCAACCCGGCGCGCTCGTACGTCCAGTAGAGACCCTCGTCCAGATCGAGACTCGAATAAAGATGGTCGAGGTGCTTGATCTGAGGCGACGACCACGTCAGGTTTGGCCGCTGGGCGATCGCCCGTTCCAGGATTGACATCTTGAGCACCCAGTCGAGCCGCGACACCAGCGGGTCGAGGTCTCTCGCGAGCAATCGGCTGACGGTGTCTTCCCACAGCGTGACAATCTCTCCGGCCCGAGGGACCACGCCCTCGCACCCGCCGCGGTCAACAAAGGCCCGGGCACACTCGACGAACCGAGCCTGCAGTTCGGCGGCCGTGATCTCGGTACCGTCGACCAGGCGTGCCCGCGCCCTGAGCGTCGGGTCGTGACTCCACCCCAGAACCGCATCGAGCGGATCATCGAGGATCAGCCGCGGATCCACCTCGCCCGCCTCGATCATCGCCAGGATGATCTGGAGCGACCCGAGCTTGAGCAGCGTCGAGACGTGGCACAGGGTGCTGTCGTAGAAGATCACGTGCAGTCGCGCCTTGTCGTCGCTCTCGCCGAAGCAGCCGGTTCCGCGGCCCAGACCGCAAAGAGGTTCGTCCCGGGTGTTCACCAGGGGTCTGTGGACAGTCGTCTGCGGACCGGAGAGTGTCTCGAAATAGTCCGCCCGTTGCGAAAGCTGGTACCGCGCGACCGGGGCCCCGTTTTCGCTGCCCACTTTTCCCTGACCGGTAAACACGATGCTCGACGCTTGGAACGCCGCGAGATAGAGCTGGTAATGAATCTTGCGGTCGAAGATGTTGTTCCACGCCGGGCGGCTGAGCAGCATGTTGACGTGGCTGCCGTAGCTGTTTCCGGTGCCATCGGTGTTGTTCACCAGCACCTGCATCCGCTGGCCAGCCGGCAGCTTGGCGTTGGCCGCGTCCTGCGCTTTGCGAGCCACGCGCAGGAGGGCGTGGAAACAGGCCACTTGATCGAAGGCTGACAACGTTTCGCTCGTCGCGACTTCGAGATGGTCGAGATCGATGTAGGCGCACGCCCCGTTGCTCAGGAACTTCCGCCCCCAGTCCTGGCGGTTGAGGTCCGGGGTGGCCGATGCCCACCCCCTTCCGTTCCAGGCCTGAGCCTGCCACCGGTTCGCCTTCGTGCCCGGATAGCCGTCGACCTCGCGAAGCAGCGCCCGGGACGCTTCAGCCCCGCTGCCCAGCACGCGATCGACGCCGAGGATGAAGTTCCCAAGCTCGACATCCATCCCGCATACCTTCGGCATCCTGGTTTCGCTGGTCTTCATTCGTTACCCCTGGACCACGTAGCGTTGCGGACGTGGCACCTTGCGTTCAATCATCTGGACGCTGACGACGTCGACGTCCTGCGGAAGGTCGGTGAGGTAGGCGCGACAGTTCGCGGGAGTGAGCACACGCGCCGCGCTGGTCATCTCGGCATCAAGCGCACACACCACATCGTCGAGGCGCACACCCGGCGATCCGTCGCACGCCTCGCGGACACACGCACGCTCGAGGGCCGCCAGCGCGATCTTCGCCAGGACCGCTCCGCTCACCAGGTCACGCGCCTTCACCTCGCGCCGCTTGCCGTCGCGGAACATCATCACGGCGAGGTCGCTCTCGCCGTTGGGCGCAAACAGGCGCGACATGGCGGCGTCGAGGATCTCCTCGCGCGTGGCTGCGACGTCGGGGCCGTGACCGTTCTGCGCGTACGGAATGTCGGAGCGCAGGTGCTTGCCGAGCACCGCGCGCGCCGCCTTGCGGTTGGGCGCCGGCACGTGGATGACGCAGTCGCCGAGGCGACCCGGGCGCGTGAGACCAGGATCAAGCGCGTCGCGGCGATTGGTGGACGCCACGACCATTACGTTTCCCCTGGACTCCAGCCCGTCAAGCTCGCTCATGAATGCGGTCAGCACCCGGTCGTCCACGCGGGTGCCCGCGTGACTGCGCGCCGCGCCAATCGAGTCCACTTCGTCGAAGTAGAGGACCACCGGGATGTTCGGATCGCGTTCACCCGCCGCCCGCGCAGCGCGAAAGATCTCGCGGTAGTTGCGCTCGGACTGGCCAAACCACATCGAGTTCAAACTGCCGGGTTTGATCGACGCGAACAACGCCCGGCCCGACGGCGAGATGGCACTCAGTTGATTCGCCACCGCACGCGCCAGCATCGTCTTGCCCGTCCCGGGCGGCCCCCAGAGCAGCACGGAACGCTTCGGCTTGAGACCGTACCGGGCGACCAGGGCGCCGTGATGGAACTTCATCAGCAGCGCGCGCTTCAGTTCCTCAATCTGCTCGTCGAGCCCCCCGATATCGGCAAAGGTCTCGGTGGGGGTGGCTTCGAGGAAGATGTCGTTCCCGCCGGATCGCCCCACGACTTCGAAGGCCATCCCGGTCGCCCTGTCCCAGCGGACGAGATCGCCGTTCTTCAGCGTGCTCGTGCCAACGCGCGCTGCCGCGTCGACCACGGTTTCTTCGTCGTGGACGTTGAGTACGATGCGGCCATCCGGGGTGTAGCGATCGAACACTGCCAGGTCGCCGACGCGCAGCGTGTTGACCTCCGACTTGGCGACGATGGCATTGGCTTCTTTGGTGAGGAAGACCTCGTCGCCGGGCGAGAGCGCTGCCAGGTCCACCCCGTCGTTCAGCATCACGATGCGCCGCGAAGAACCGTGGGCGATCATGGCCGCTTCGCCGGCGGGTGTCGCGGCCGGGCCCAGAAAGACGGCAGGCTGCCACGGCGGCGACGTCAGGCGGTCAAGCAGTGCGCCGAGCTCCTCCTGCGCCGACCGCGCCCGTGTCAGCCCGGAGTGATAGCGATAGAGATCGCCGAGCAGCGTGCGATCGAGCGCATCGTTTAACTCGGGTGTGTTGCGGCGGCACTCGGCTAGCCACAGCAGTTTCTCCTCGGCGTCGGGCGCACCCTCGCCCATGGCGGAGAGCCGCGCCGCCGCTGCGGCGTCCAGTTCGGGAACTGCTGTTCGCGACATGGTTCGAGTCCTCCTGGGTCGGCTGCCAATAAGCCCTTCGAGATACGGCGTCAAGTCCGGCGGGCTCACGACGTCTCCAACCCGACCACGGATACGCTGCGCGCCTGGATCATGCCGAGGCTCCACCCGTAGGCTGAGAAGCGCACCGTGGACGGCGTCACGAGATTGGCGACCAGCGCCACGGAATGGGCAGCCGCAAATACCGTCCGGTGAAGCGTCCGGTCCTGCTCGCTGAAGATGCCCTTCTCCGACGCGCAGCCGTCGTGGTCGAACGCCTGGCACTGATTGAGCCGACACCACTCAAACACCGGATGCGAGTGGTGCCAGCCGACGAGCCGCTCTCCCCTGCCGCGCCGCGCGATTTCGTCGCGCAAGCCCGACCAGGTCTCGGAGGTGAACAGGAGACTCACCACCGACGCCTCGGTATGCCGGGCCGGCAATTGGGCGGTGACGCGGGTATAGACGCGCCGGGCCTCGACGTCGTGGCAGAGGTGGCCGATGAGCGCGCCACCCGTTTCGAGCGGTCCGGCGTTGCGTGAGAGCTCCGCGATCTCGTCGAGCACATGGCGCGACACGAAGGCCGGCGCCTCACTTGGCGCCGGCTCACCGATGGTCAGCGCCCGGGCGACCAGGGGTTCCATCGATGCGCCGACGAACACGGGAGGCGGCGTGGCGTCAGTCACGACGAATGGCGGTGCCGCCGGGCGAGCGGATCGGCGGCGCTGCGCCGTGGCCAGGACCAGATACCGGAAGGTCTCGCCGGCGGCCAGGCAACCCGATTCAACGAACGGGGCCACGGAGTGTGTGGCCATCTGACGGAAGTAGCGCGACGGAAACGCGCACGACACCTCGCGCGGCTGGCCTTCGACCGCGATCGCCACGCGAAACCCCACGATGACGCGGGGATTGTCGCGGTGCCACACCGGGCGCACTTCCGCATCGTCGCCCGCCGCGGGCGCCCGGCCGTCGCACTGCGCGACGAGCCGGACCCACTCGCGCGCGGGCTCCCAGTCCGGATCGATCGACACCTGGCCGAGCGGCGTCCAGTCCTGGGCGTAGAGTGCCAGCGACCAGTCGAAGGGGTTCTTCAGCATGAACGTCCGGCGCCAGCATCGATATTTGGAGTCAGGGTCAGCGCGTCGCCGCTCTGCAGGCTCTCGCCCACGGTCTCCGCGCTGTGGAGGTGCCGACCTTCGCGATCGAGTCGCCCGTGGTACACGATGTCGCGGCCCGCGCTGTCGTTCCGCGGCAGCTTCATGTCCGCCAGCACACCGTTGATCAGTTCGCCAACGGTGCTGTCGACCGGTACATCGCTGACCTTCCTGGTCTTCTGGCCCGTGACGTCGCTGACCAGCAGGTTGTCGATGGAAGGACGGGCGGTGGTTGTTGCTGTGCTCATGTGTCTCTCCTGTGTGTGGTTGCGTGGCGCTGTCATGGTGTCCGGACGGTGTGTCACGTTGGTTGCGGTGCGGCCCATCCGGTGGCCGCGAGGTAGTGGATGGCAATGTGGTGGTTCCCGAACGTCTTCACCTCTCTCCCCGCCATGCGACCGCCGACGGACAGAGCGGAGAGAGCGTGGTGCAGTTCTGCCGCGGTGGCCGCGCTAGGGATGTCGGCTTCGAGGAAGACCGACGTCATTCCGTCGGCGGACTCGGCACCCGCCCTGACGAAGCGGACGAGGTGCGCCACGGTCAGCAACAGGATGGCGGTGGCGTCACGAGTCACGTCCTCCGCGGCGGCCAGCCGCGCGAGCTCCAACCTGGCTCGGCAGCCGCCTGTGCCGCTGGGCTCGACAATGGCCTGGCAGAATTGACCTCGGACGCCCAGATCGACCGCGAGCTGCCCGGAGGCGCGCGGCACACACGCCCAGCTGGCCTCCGCCACAAGTGCGGCGAGATCGGTTCCGACGTAGGCCGGGGCTTTCCTGGCCTGAGCCTGGTCGAAGGCAGCCCCGGCGTCATTGTCGGCCTTGATGTAGGCCGGGGCTTTAGCCCCGGCAATGGCCGCTAGGGCGAGACTGACGATCCCGTCGCGTGCCTGCCGCGACCTCGCCACGATATCGATGCCGTCCTCAACGGGTACGTCCGCCCGCAGTTCGACCGTCTGCGATCCTGGCACGACGACGCATTTCGCGGATCCGGGTGATGCCGCGGAAAGGTGGAGAGCTTCCCAGGGCGTGACGGACATGACGGCATCCCGCGGCTTCGCGCCGAAGACCAGCCAATCGTCAACGCGATCAACCGTGATGTCAATACGCGGCGTCGGTCGCGCGGCGTCGGTCGCGTTCATGCTTCACCTCCAGCCGCGGCCGGCTCTTCGATCGTGAACTGTCGCGTCCGACGCTTCAGCGGGCGCGCATCCACCGGAAACTGGTCCTGGTTCTGTCGGGCCCACGCTGCGGCATCCCGGTTGAGCGCGTCATGCGTCGCGTAGCGTTGGTAGGTCAGGATCTCGAAGATCTGGTAGAGGATGTCCACGAGGCCCGTGCCCGGGGCGAGCCGCCCGAGGCAGATCAGGGGTGCGCGATTCGAGATGTTCGGGTGCCACGTGAATTCGGGCCGGCACAGCCACACAACCGCCGTGTAGGGGTCGACTCGTCGGAGGTACTGGTCGTCGAAGAAGATCCCGACCGTCGCACCCTGCGTCTTGACGATCTCGCCCGCTGGCCTGCGGCTGAGCAGGAAGCAGTGGAACCGCGCAAGGTAGCGTTGCACCGGCGGGCCACCGCCCGGCTGGAGGTCCAGGAGATCGGACTCGCGCGCCAGGGCCATGCCCTCTGCGTACTGCCGCTCCAGGAAGGCCGCAAGGACCTTGTCGGTCACGATGCACCTCCTGCGGTGGACCGCGGGCGAGCGGGTGGGTCAGCCAGTTCGTAGTACCGCGCGAACGGGCCGCGGCGCAAAACGACGATGTCGCCCATCTCGAACCCGACGTTGCGCAGAGTGCGCTCCCCTGCGTCGCTGGCCAGGCTGTTCCCGTGAAGCCAGTCGACGATGTTCGGACCGATGGCCTCCTGGCGGCTGTGGCAGAGCTTGCACGTCCGCTCGCGCGCGGCGAGCCGGCTGCGCAGGCGAAGCGTCGGCATGGTGGTTCCGCAGCCCAGGCATGTGAGCCCGGTCACAAACGGCGAGGTCGCGGCCCGAAGCGAGACCGCGTGATCCGAGTCCGCCGGTCCGCGGAACGCCAGCACCTGCGCGAGCGTGATATCTTCGAGAGCGCTTCTCACCTTATGCAGCACCCACGCGTCGTGGTCCGCCAGCCTGCAGGTGTCGCGGCGTTTCAGCGTCGTCACGAACTGCCGGTGCGAAGCGGCATCGAGCACGATCTCGTGACTGCCGAGGGTCATGTCGGTTTCGCCGGCGAACAGGCGCTGCACTTCGATGGCCTGGACGGCCGCCGCGAGCGCGCCCAACTGTGCTGGCGCGTTGGTCGGCGCGGGCGCCCGACCGCCCGGTTGGCATGCGAAGTTCTGCTCGATGGCCTCGTAATCCGCCTGGTCCCAGTTGCATTCCAGGCACGCGCACTCCCGGGCACTGTGGAAGATGGATATCCTGGCCAGCGAACTGTCTGCCTGCACGCCCGCGTCGATGAGCGTCACGCCAAGATGTCTCGCGGTCTGGTTCAGGTACTGGCGAGCCGCGCGGTTGTCTACACACGCCAGGATCGCGTCTGCGCGCAGACGGCCGAGCGGCACTGACTCCACGGGCGCAAAGATGTTCGTCACTTCGAGCGACGGGTTGATCTTGCGCAAGCGAAGACCCTGGACCTGTGTCTTGCTTCGACCCACGGCACCGGGCGTGATGGCCTGCGTCGGGATGTTCGTGTCGTCGTACTTGTCCTGGTCGATGAGGACGATGCGCCCGACGTCGAGCATGCGCGCCAGGAGCGGCACCAGCTGACTGCCGATGTTTCCGAGGCCGACGATCACGACGGTGCGGCTCATGTCAGAACTCCTCTGGCTCCCAGCCGTTGCTGTCGATAGCGGTGGCGCAGCCGCACGCGGCACAGTGAGGGGCGTATGTCCAACACGTCAGCGCCGCAGACTCGTTCTGGTGGTGCCAGGCGCCGCAAACCGGATCCGGGCAGCGGACGGCCGGGCTGTCCCTCGCGATGTCGCCGGTGCAGCGGGCGCACCGCACCGAGTGCGCGCCAGCCGCGAGCGCGCCACTCGGGAGCGGCTCGATGTGCGCGATGCGTTCGTCTGCAAACACCGCGAGGGTCTGGCCGCACCGGATCTCGTCCCGGCTGTCCAACACGCGAGCGCCGGTGAAGACGGGCTCACCGTTTGCCGTGACGTGTGTTGTGTAGGAAGCGATGAGGACCCAGGGCGAGCCGAACTCAGCGCCGGCGCGGAGGATTGACACCCCCTGGCCGAGCCCGGCCGCTGCCCGGCTCGTCGGATCCCCGACCGTGGCCTCGACGCGCCCGCCGTCGTCTCCGCGCATCCACATGCTCGCCATTGCAACCTCGTGTGCGCAGGATACGACGAGGCGGAGTTCAGACTTCGACCGAGCGGGGCCGCGGTCGGCCCATTACGAAAGAACGCGCTGTAATTAGTGGTTTAGTGGGATGTAATTCGCCGTCCGTCACCTTCACTCACCACATCCCGGTGGTCATGCGAGATCGCCCAACGACCGCCATTCGATGACGCGACGAACAAGTTGGTCGTTCTCGTCTTGGAATGCCCTGCCGCCACTTGCAGGCCCTGTCGGTGGTATTCTCCCCGTCGAGTTGGACCGTTTCTTTGTGTTCGGAGAATCCCCGGATCTTCTCTCCGCGTCGCGGCGAGCAGATTCGCCTGGTGGGGAGTGTCGTGATGGCGAAGCTGAAACCTTACCCCTATCGCGCGTTCATCTGCTACGCGAGCGAAGACCTCGCCCTGGCGGAAATGGTCAGGGACGCGTTGACGGAGGTGGGCATCGTCGGCTGGCTGGACAAGAGGAGGATCAAGGGCGGTTCGGATTTCACGACGGAGATTCGCGAAGCCATCCTGTCTGCACACCTCTTCGTCCCAATCCTGACTGAGAAGGCGCACAGTCGACCTTGGGTGCATCAGGAGATCGGGTTCGCACACGCGCTCAACGTTCCGGTCTTGCCGATCGCCGTCGGGTTGGACCCGGCGGGGTTGATCCGCCACTTGCAGGCGGTCTCGGTCTCTGCAAGCCCGCGCCTCACTGAGCTTGTGCGACAGTTGGACGCCCTGGACCTTTCGGCGATTCTCGAACCAGCCGCAAAGGCGCGGAGAATGCTGGTTGAGATCGCGGCGAGCGCTATCGACCGGCCGCGGCTGATGGTCCAATACGCGGAGCGGACGCTTCGAGCGCTCGGCGGGGGCATGGTGCGCCAGAAGGCTTACTACACGAGCTTTAGCCTGCCTGACAAGCCAACGCACGATCCCATCTGGAGCCGACGGGAGCTCGGTCAAGAAAGGATGGCCGACTATCTCGAAGAGCAGCGACGCGAACGTCAAGTGATGGAGAAGTTGGCCCGGCTGGGCAAGTGCCGGCTTATCGTTGACCCGCGACCGCAGTTGTTCTCCGGGGACTCGACCGGATGGCGCGCGCGCATCGGAGTCCTCTACGACTTCCTGGATTCGATGCCCGACTCTCTTGCGCAAGCGATGCCGGCCAACATGAAGGAACCTCATAACGTTGTGCTCGTCGGTGACCGTTTCCTCGCCGAGGCTGACAGCCGCGTGGCAGGCCAGGGCTATCAGCGAACACACTTTACGTGGCACGCCCCCACTGTTCTGTGGCGCATTCGCGAGTTCGACGAGGAGTTCGCGGACCACTGCGAGTCCGTTGGCTCGAACGGTATTCGCCCGGAAGAGTCGAGGCGCTACACGCTCGACGTTCTGAGGAATCTGCTATCGGCGCAGCCAGATCGGCAGCCGTAGATGCCTATCGTGGGGTTGCCTTAATCGCGGTTGGCGGCGGTTCTACGACTGAGAGTCGGCTACCGGAGTGAGCCACTCGGACAACTCGCGGCGCAGTTCGGCTTCGACCGCATCCAGCCCGCGTGAGACGTCCAGCGTCAACAGCCCATGCACATCGCTAGGCAGTTCGACGTTTCCCTTGTGCATGACGATGATGCTCCCCTGGCCGCGACCCATCATGCCCATGAAGAACCCCAGTTCGAAGATCACATTCTGTCGGGCGCGGGAGACGATTCGGCCGTCGGCTTCCGAGATCACCTTGTCATCCGGCGTCAGCAGCACGATCACCAGGTCAATGTTCAACGCCTCCTGCTCGATCTTCTCAATCAGGACCTTACCGAAGGATGCCTGCTCGCGAAGGATGATCGGAGCCGGAAGTCCAAACCGGATGTGAATCAGGTTGCGAACCTGCTCAAGCAGTTCGTTGTCATGACCATGAACCAGGAAGACTCGTGGCCGGCGGCCCTGCTTGATGTCATCCAGTTTTTCCGCGACCGCATCCAGCACTTCCATGGCATCCTGGCGCTTGGAGACGAGCCGGGCGTTGCCCAGTTTCCGAACCACATCCCGCAGGCGGGGGTTATAGGAGAAGGTCCAGAAGACGAGTGGCAGACGAGGGAACTGACGCCGCAGCCGCTTCGCCAAGGCAATACCCGCTAATGCGCCGCCGGCAGTGTCAAGAGCGCTCAGGACAGTCGTGGGTTCGAGTGCCATGCTGACATCGGTCAGGAGCAGGTCGAGGTTTCCACGCTCCCGTATCATGCGGATTGCCTGGTCGGGGCCTTCAGCGCAGATCACGTCGTACTCGCGCTCCTGCAGCAGCTTCACGAATGCCTCGCGAAGGAACGCCTCGTCCTCGACGAACAACACAATTGGTCTACGCGATGGTTCCATCGGCTAGTCGTCGCCAAATCCTGACTTGAAGAGTGCGACAAGGGCCGCAACTGCCTCCGCGGCATCCTCGCCGTCCGCATGAATGACAACACGAGCCCCCGATTCGAACGCACCTGTCATGACGCCCATAATACTCTTGGCGTCGACGGCATCGCAGTCGTCAGTTTCGCCGGCGATCACTTCGCCTCCAAGGATGATCGTCCCCGCCGACCGCAGCCTGATTTCTGAGCGAAACCTAAGGGCAGTTCTAACTATCATCGCTGCAGGTCTGGCGTGAAGACCCTGCTTGTTGCGTAACTTAATCTCCACTTCCGCTACTGCCATGCCAAAGCTCCTCCTTCCTGGCGAAGCAGCGTCCGTAAGCTGAGTGCGAGTCCCAAGCCCGGCGGCATGCCCGGCATCCTATCCCATGTGCCCTGCCCCCGCACCCGGATCGCCGCAAGGGCGATCTCCGGGCGCGTGCGCGCGGCGTAGTTGGCCTTGATGCGCTCGACCGACTGGAACGCGCGCCCCTGCTGGCTGTCCTCGCCGTAGTAACCGACGAACAGTTCGCAGGGCAGGCGGCCTCCTGCGCACAATAGGCGCAGTCGCGAGGAGTGATCACACCTCCGACGTGCCACACACCTTGACGGTCATCCCCGCCCGGCGGAGCGTATAGGATTCCTTGACGAAGGGACACACCAGATAGTTGGCGCCACGAGGATAGAGCGAGCGGAACGTCTTCAGTGCATCCGCGTCGAACGCCTCCGGGCTGACCTTGGCTTCTACCGCGTCCGCGCGGCCGTCGCGGTGTTCGACGACGAAGTCGACCTCACGCTGGCTCTTGTCTCGCCAATAGTGAATAGCCTCGGGTGGATGGACCGCTCGCAACTCGTCGAGGACGAGGTTCTCCCAGAGCAGTCCGCGATCTTCGCCGCGGATCGTCTCCCACCCGCGCACGTACGCCACCACGCCCGTATCGAACCCGTACACTTTGGGCCGCCGGACTATTTCCCGGTGTCCGCCGCCGTGGTATGGCGGAACCCTGATGACGGCGTGCGCAATATCCATGGCGTCGAGGTGGGCCATCACCGTCGGGCGGCTCAGGCCCGCCTCCTTGGCAAGATCCGTCACGTCAAGCAGCCCGCCATTTCGGAGAGCCACCAGTTTGAACAGATCCATGAAGCCCGAGCGGTTGCGAACGCGGAACAGCTCCTGAATATCCCGCGCATAGAAGCTGTCGAGCCAGTCGCCAAAGAACGCCGGGTCGGGCGGGTCCCCGAGCAACAGGCCCGGCAGCCCGCCGTGCAGGAGCCGCCGGTCGAGGTTGGGCGGCCCGAACGCCCCGGCGCATTCCCGCCACAGCACCGGGGGAAGATGCAGCGTCCGTTTTCGGTCCGTCAAGCTGTCGCGGAACTTGCCGGTCGCCTGCAACGTTGAGGAGCCGGTGGCGAGGATTCGCAGGGAAGGGAATTCGTCGGCAGCAATCTTCAATACCAGAGCGGGGTCGGCGACCCGATGCACCTCGTCCAGCAGCAAGGCGCTACTGGCGGGATGTTGGGCAAAGAACGTCTCGGGGTCGGCGAACTGGCGCTGCACCGAAGGCAGATCGCAATTGACGTAACGCCCGTCGGGAATCTGGCGGCACAGCGATGTCTTGCCGACCCGCCGAACGCCCGACAGCCACACGATGGACTTCTGGGACCACAGCCCGGCGATCGCGGCGGTCCAGAATGGACGGTCGACCATAAATATATACTTTACATATGGTCGTCTACGTGTCAATCAGCGATGCGTTCTAGCCACCGACGCCAACGTCCTACGACTCGACGACCGCGATCATGAACTCGGTCAGCCTGAGGACCCGGGGGTAGCGGCTGACGGCGTTGCGATCGTAGTCCTGCCACGTCCGGCGCTGGCCGTGGTCATCCGGCATCTCGTTGAACGGTTTGAGACATGGATGCTTGAGTGTCGCCTTGTCCTTTTCGAACGGCACGGCGGGCTCGTCCGGATGGGTAGCTGTCGCCCCAGGCTTCATCTTGAATCCGAACGTCCACCCGTTCTCCTCGTGGAATTGGACCCAGAGGTTGTGTTCCTCCTCCGCCAGAACCTCGATGTGATGCTCGATGTGATCGCCCGCCAGCTGTTCCTCCGGAGTGAGCGGCAAGTCCAGGCTCGGATGGGCGAGCGCGGTCGCCCTGCGGACCAGGCATAGGCCGGCAAGGGCCAGAATCCTGGGAATGCGGAGGGCCGCCGCACGATTGCTCTGCTGCAGGAAGGGATCCAGACTCGTGAACGGCTGGTTCCACGCGGCCGGATTGTCGTGGTTGTAGCCCTCGTTGATCGCGTCGGCTAACACTTCAACCGCTGCGGGAGTAAGCAGGCGTTGAGTGTCCTGGTAAACCCGATCGAACTCCCCGGCAGAGTCCAAGTGCTGCTCCAGGACCTGCGGCGGCGGCAGATTCGCCCTCCGGAAGGGTGCGTGCGACAGCGCCAGGTGCCGCGCGATCTTCTCAAGGCTGCGAGCACCGTGCCGGTACCGGGGAACGTGCAGAAACGCCCGCAGCAGGTCGCGGTCGATATCCAGCTTGTCTTCGGGTTTCTTGGCTCCCAGGAACTGACGCAGCAGGATGGCACGGCGGAGCGGGAACGTGATGTCGCGTTCGTCCGGAATGCCCCACGTTCGGGTTGACCACTCGTACAACATGCGACGGTTTGGGCCGAGGACGTTGATATGGGCGTCCAGGCGCGACAGGAAGTCGGGCCCTTTCTTCTGGCGAAACTCGTCGCTCGCCGCCTGGTCCGCTTTCATTCGTTCTTGATGAAGCCCGTAGAACTCCACCAGACCTGTGACAGGCGTCTTGTACTCTGGAGCGTTGTGGCCCGGCGTCAGGGCCGGCTCGGCCGACTTGCGCGCCACGTCCGAGAATCGGACCCCGTCGGGCATCGGAGCCGGCCCGAAGTGCTCGAAATCCCAACTCGTGGCCCCTGCAAAGACGAACAGACACTTGCCAATGTTGTGCGTATGTCCGTCCTGCACAAACGCGCCGTCTTGCATGGGGGCGAGCAGATACTGGAGCCACTGGTAGTTCCGGGAGTCAAATTCATCCCAGAACACGACCGGGATGAGGCCCTTGAGGGCCTTGTCCCGCACCTGGTGAAATGCGCCGAACAACTCGGACGGCGAGTCGAACTGGGAGAGGTTGAACGTGAGGATGGGGACGTCACTCCCGAGTATCTGTTTCGCGATTTCGATGATGCCGAACGACTTCCCCGCTCCGGGTGGGCCGAATGCCGCTATGGTCAGCGGCTGTTTGGGCTGCTTCTCCTTCTCGTAATTGCGAATCAGCTGCGTGAGGCTGCGAAGCGTCTCCATCTCGTCCCGATCCACGCTGAGCAGAGCCCCGAAACTGGCGCGCGGAATATGTCGGAGCGCACAGAGGCCGTAAAGGGCGACGCGATGCGCAAGCCCGTAGAGTGGCAGGTCGGGTTGGCTGGCGGGGTTCTCTGCCAGGGCCGCAAGCGTCCAGGTGGCAGCGCTCCTGGCATTCATCCTGCCGTCAGTGCCGAACACGATCTCGAAGCCACTCGGAACCAGTCGGTCCCACACGTCCGTAACGGGTTCCGACTGGACCGGCTCCGGCGAAATGAGACGCGCGAGCTCCTCCAGCGGCGGCCCCGGGCTGGCAGCCGAGACCACGCCATGTCCGAGGAATCGAAGTTGGCGACACGCCACCATGGCACGCTGAGCGGCACCGCTGAGGTCAGGCGGAATCTGCGGCGCGTGGTCTGCCATGCCTAGAGCAATCGCGGCCGTGAACGTGTTGAGATTCCCATACACGGCATGGTCGTCCTGGAGCAGTGTCTTCCAATCCCCCTCCGGCAGGGACGGGTCATACACCAGCGTCGCCCGGTCCTCTGCCAGAGCCCCCTCGCGCTTCTGGTCACAGGATGCGTCGAACCACACCGTGCCGACGCACCCGAAACTCACCATCAAACGGCGCGTGTAGTTCAACAACGGCTGAAACGCCGGGTTGTCGTTCAGCTCCGAGCACAGTTCGGAGACGGTCCGCTCCCAGCTGACGCCACGGCTGATCGCGGCGCCCGCCCGGCGCAATTCGTCCGCAGCAACGATCACAATGAGATTGCAGCGGCGGGCTGGCTGCTGTGCTCCGATGAGTTCGCGCCAGAGATCGCCCTGGGCAATCGGGCAGGCCATCTTGTGAATGATCCAGCCAGGCTGCGGGTCATCCTTGGAAACACCGACAGGCCACGAAACCTTCGCGGGCAGCGTCCGGAACGACAGGCCCGCATCGTCAATCACCACCACCGTGTGGCGCGTCTCGGCGGCGGCAGACCTGCGCAGGGCGACAAGCTTCGGGGCACCGAGAGCGTATCCGAGCGCCTGACCCACCCGCCACACCTTGGGAATCGGCGAGCCCTTGGCAGCCTTCTGGTGGACATCCTTCGTGTCGCCCTCGCAAGGCTTCCACAGCGTGTAGACGGGCTGGAGGTCCTTGAGCGGCAGTGGTTCGTCCAGCCCGAAATCGACGGTACCGGGCCGGGCTGCAGACAGCAGCTCATGCAAACCCTTCGAACCGCCCGGTCTGTCAGACAGGAATGGCGCGATTCTGCCCTGCTGGGCAGGGAACACCCGGTCGCCCTGATAGACATAGACGTCCCGGACGACATCCCCAGTTACGAGGATGGACGGCCTCGATAGCGACTCGGCGGCACGCGTTGGCTCGGTCATCGTCATTCCTCAGTGGCCGGATCCGACCACGATGAATCTACACGGTCCCGCCGGTTCGTCAAGTCAAGACTTGCTGCGTGACGATTCGTCCCGCTGGTGGGACCGTCATCGGCAGGGTACCGCACCGAAGGCCAGCAGCCCTGCGCCGCAGCGTCTGCTCCCGACGCGTAACCTGCTCGCCGCGTTGCCCGCCCATGTTCGGGCCAAGTTGCCGGCCCGGGAGGATGTACGTGGACATCTCGCCGACCAAGTGCTCGACAGACGCCCGGTCCGTGGCGGGGCGGACGGAGCCTAGCCGTCGGATGCGGGCCGCGGGTTGACGGGCGAGTAGATGTCGCCGTGGTACAGGTTCAGCATCTCGATACGGTCCGCCACGATCGGACAGCCAAGGCGATGGATCAGATAGGCGAACTCCTCCTGGGTGACCACTCCGAACACTCGAACGCATGACTCCATCCGGGAGAACCTCAGTGGCCGCCCTATGGTATTCAAGACGTCCCTAATTGCGGGACCACTCGGAACAACCTTGTGCAGCTCGCAGATGGCTCGCTGGGAATCGGGACACTGACTTTGGGGGCAAATCCCACCTCGAAACGCGGTCGCGGTGTGATTTGATCTCGACAGCACGAAAGCCACGGCACACGCGGAATGTCGATAGACCGGAAGGCGGGGACAGATTCGCTGGCTCTCGCGATATATCGTCGAGGCCAGCTCACCTGGCAGCCACTCGCCTACGCGGCTCTCAGCCCCTGGCGGCAGCTGCAGTCCTTCTCCGTCGATTAGGGCTCGACTCAGCTCCGGATGGAGCTTCATGCCCACGAACACACACGCATCTGCGTGTTCGCCGGCAAACTCCAGCATGCGGCGAATGGTCTCGATCGATGTGTTCTGGGGCAGAAGCGGCCGCCAGAAGTGCACAACAGGGAACCCCGCTCTCCGCACCATCCCGAAGTTCGCCCGCAACTGCTCTTCACTGGTATGGGGTTCGTACTCGGGGCCAAGCCCGGAGTAGCTGAGGAAGAACACGACCCGCAACGCGCCCTCCCGCCGAATGCGGTCGACCAGCGCCTGACTCAATGGGGCTTTGGTCGTCAACACAATAGGATTCCGCAGCGGAAGGGCCTGCATCAGGTCAAGCAACTCGATCAGATAGTCGACATTGCCCGCCGAACAAATATCCGTTTCGTTGCCGATGGCCAGGCACGTTTCATCACGGACGAAGAAACGATGGCCGAGGAGTTGCTCGAGGCACGTCGCTGGCGACACCAGGGCCTCAGGCTTCCTCCCGGTGTTTCCGGCGTGTACTAAGACGCAGTATCGGCATCGGAATGGGCACCCGACGACGGGGTCGACCGACATCCAGGAGTCATGATACGCAACTGGACGGTACACTCGATCCCGGAACATGGCCTACGCTTTGAGGAGATCCCAACGATCCGGGCGCCACGCGACGACTGGTTCATTGAGCGTGAACGTAGAAATATCGAAACAGGAACATTCTACGATCGCGGCTCCCGCGTATCGCTCGTACAGCTCGCTCTTGCGCGCGACAATGGTGTCGTTGTCTTCGCTGTCGCGAGTCGTCAGTGCCACGACTTCATGGCCGGCGAACAGCTCACCCGACTCTACGACGACGAGATGCACGCACGTCCACACCGGTAGCGACCGCCACGCGGCCTCTCCTACCACCCGACTCGCACCGGGAACCGGGATGGCTGCCGCCGCCCGTTCGGCCTCGGCTAGAGCGGCACTCAGGTGCCTAAGCGCATCTGCATGCTTGGCGGCAGTGTCGCGCGGCTGCTTGTGGAATAGATGAAATGAGCGGGCCGCCCAGTAGTGGCCGAGGAACGTCCGAAGTTGAACCTCAAACGGGAATACCCGACCCTCGTGGTGGTGCCGGAGTTCGTACTCGTAACCGCTCTGACCGAAACCGTCCGGGTCCTCGGCGCACTCGCGCCTGGCAACAACCTCGAAGCCGTCTTCAAGCAGCTGTCGAAGGTGGTGGAGTTCGTCCCGGTCGTCGGCGATGATCCGAAAGCCCAAGACATCCGAAAACTGTGTCACGACATCAGCAGGCGTTTTGATGACCAGTTTCTTCCGCCTGGCTTTCTCGATCAGGCTGTCGGCGCTCTTCACCCGTGCGAAAAGCCGGGTGACAATCCTCCACGGGTCCATTCCGCTCTGCGCGCGTGTGATTCGCTCGAGAAGTCTGCCCAGTACCAGTCGGCGACCAACTCGAAACGGGAACAGGGCATCCTCGATCGCGCGGAACGACAGCTCGCTCATAGTGTCACCATCCCCCTGCGGGTCTCGACCCGTGCCAAGAACGACGCGGTCCGCTCGACCAGTGTGGGATCGCCATCCTCTTGCAGGAAGGTGGCCAAGGACACGCTGTGGTCGAAGATGAAGTCGAAGTGTCTCCTCAGCAAAGAATAGCAGTCAGACGGCGTATCCATCCTCATGAACTGGGCGACCAAGAAGTTGTTTTCAGTGGAGCGACCGGGAAGAGGGCGCGCCCACAGGTAGGGGTCGTAGAGCACGCTGTCGGGGGTGAGAAACAGCGAGCAGTTCACCGGCAGGCTCGTGACTCGGACGTCCGAGCAATAACGCTGCACGAGATCCTCGAGTCCCGACAGGAGCACCTTGTGTTCCCAATGATGGCGGTTGACGCCGTTCGCCAGTGCTCGCGTGATGGCAAATTCCGAAAAAGGCGACTCCAGCACGACCCTGAGGCGGGCCCCGGTGATATCCATGGCACGACCGAGGCCCAAATCCTTCCATACCGGTCCGTTCGGGTGCACGTAGCTGAATCCCGAACTGGCGAGGAGGTCGAACGCTGGCGGGGACGCGGATTCCCGCGCCCTCTCGACCTCGCGATCTATCATCTCGCTGACGCGTTGTTGACGCAGGTGATTGTCATCCGGAATGCGGAACAGGGACATCCCTGTCTGATCCAGCACGGCCACACTATGGGGATCCGTGGCCGCGCCTGCCGACGGGCCCGGCATCATGCGGTTTCGCGGCAACCTTCGGACGGCTTCCAGGCGATCGGAAAGGAACTCGATGGCCTTGATCCTGGAGTTGCCACGATTCCACCCACTCTTCAACTTCAACAGATCGTCGAACTCGGAATCAAAGGCACTGATCTTCGCGGCCAAGCACGGGGCATGGCGCGTGAAGATCGTCTGATAGTAGCCTGCGCCTCTGCGACCGTGCACCGATTCGGCTGAGAACCAGTTGCCGACGATGGTGACGCTGTCGTTGTGGCCCATGTCCACGTTGAACGCGACCTCGCATTCGGCGTCTCCCATGTCGCTCAGAAACGCCACCAACGTCTCGAGGCGAGTTGCGACCGCTTCGGCGCACAGGTCGGGATACGCCAGGTCAGGATTGATGATGAGGCGGCAACCGGCTTCCCGTGCGTGCCGCTCCAGCGCGATCCGCTCTGCATGCTGCTTGCGTTTGTGGTCGTCGGATCTCACGGTTGGGAGGTACCGGCGGTTCCATACTGGGTTACTTGGCACCTCTCGAGGGATGTGAAGTGAACTTAGGCCACCTTTCTGGCGAAGGCGCCCGAACGCCTCCATCGCGACCACGTCATCGCAGTATTGCGCGAGCCAGGCGGCCCGGTCCTCCGGGAGGCTCGCACATCGATAGCACGAGTGGACGGGGCCGTTCTTCTCACTGGTGAGGGTGTCGAATCTATCGCGACTGAGGACGCGGCCCAGTGTAGCCATATTGCCGAAGTCCACCTCAACCGCGTGCAGGCTGTAGATCATCTCGCCAGGCAAGTGCCCGACAGACAAGGGTAGGACCGGAACATCCAGCGCGATCGCGCAGCCAATCTCTTGATGTACCCACTTTCCGGCGACAGCTTCCACGGTCAGCACCGGCATGAACACATGGGAGTGAGCGATCTGCCGGCGGATCTCGTCGTCGAACTTCCTGCCGATCGGCAGATTCCGATCGAACACGGGCCTGACATGAACCTCGTCCTCGAGGAACTCCGCCAGCCGCACGACGTCAGCAGCGTTCGCATGCGAGTACGCGATGAACACACGGATTTCGTCGTCCGGACGCACTGTCGCCTGTGCCATGGAATCATCGCCCCCGATCTACTCGCGAACCAGATTCGCCCGAGAGACTAGGTGTGTATCACGAGTACGTCGTTCGAACAACGCAGCCGCCCCCGGCGCGTCCGATGCTCGTCGCCGCCTACGGCCTAAACACCTCAAGCCCCGCCTGCGCCAGGACGGCCGGAAACAGACGCACGGCCTCTCGGTCGTAGTTCCTGATCTCCTCCCCCAGGTCGGCCCACGACACCAGGCAGTTGTGGATCTTCCGGACATCGTCGCGCTCGAGGCCAGGGCGCCACCCGTCTCTCGACCGCTCGACGTTCCAGCGGCCGTGCTCCATCTCGGCCATGCGCTCCACCTCGGCGTCGGTGAAGCCGTCGTATACCGGCGGCTCCCCAGCGGCCTTCCGCGTCCCAAAGCCACAGGCCTCCAGGATCTCGACGACGTACCTGGCCTGTTCGACGTTGGCCGTCCTGTACGTGTCCGGCAGCTTGGGCCACGGCCTCATGTTTTCGGGAAGCCTTCCCGAGACCCCGGTCACATACCGGGAATGGAACACCTTCGCCATCTCCTCCAGCACCGACGGCTCGATCACGTCTTTCGCGGGAGTGAGGAACGCGCGGATCGTCGTCGAATCGGCTGGCAACGAAAGCAGATTCGGCACACCGCGCCACATGGGATCGTCGAGCAGTTCAGCAGCGGTCCCGGCCGTGGCGCCCACCAGGCCGACCACAGCCCCAAAGCCCAGCGCCATGCGGTACTCGACCGCCGCCAGCGGACCGCCACCAAACCCGAGGAGTATCACTTCGTCGGGCCTGATGCCGGCCTCCAGCACATCGCGCCAGTTGCGCAGCAACTGGTCGGGCAGGAAGTCGTCGCCGATCTGGACGGTGGCGTCGTAGCCGGGATGCGGCAGCACGCCGTGCGCCAGCCGCTTGGAGACGTAGCCAACTAGGTGGAACCGCTTCTGTCCGCGGCTTCCCAACTCGTGCGCGATGTCGCCAACGCAGCCTGGCACACCCGATGTCGTGCCCCCTGATACGACCGTGCCCACAAACCGGCTCAAGCCGGCCGCGAGGAGAACCCTGGCGCGCTCGACGCCAGAAGGCTCAAGGCTTGCCGCCCCGCCCGCCACGATGAGAACCGGCGGCTTCAAGGTGGGATTGGCGGCCACCTTCGCTCCGCCACCCTGGCAGGTCAGACCCAGTCCCAGCAGGTCGATGGCGTACTGATACTCCGGCGGCACCTTGATGCCATAGTGCACATGCCCCAGCCACATCCTCTCGTCGGCCAGGATGTCGGCCGGCACGACATGAACGCCCGACAGGCAATGCCCGATGGCACGTGCGTAGAAGCCGAGCGCGTCATACGCGTTCCCGATGAACAGGCTCAGGCGGCCCGCGGTGAAAAATGCGTACGGCAGTTCGATCCCTGCGACAGCGTGGGCCCGACACGTCTTGATCGCTTCCTTGATCGCGGTTCGCATCGCGGCCGGCAGGCCGGACCTGTTGCCGCAACTCATCTCGAGCCCCACCATCTCCGACAGGTAGTAGGGGTTCAGCGGTTCCATCTCGTGAGCGCGCTGGTAGTGTTCACGCGCTTCCGCCACGCGGTCGGGAATCCGCGCCAGCGCTTCGCCGAGCCGTGCGAACACCTTCGCGCCTACGCTCGCGCCCTTGCGCAGATGCGGCACGAACCGGACGTCGGTGTCGGCGCAGAGCGCCCGCGCTCTCGTCATCAGCGCGACGCCCCGCTGATATTCGTCCGAATCCGGCGCGTGCCGGCGCACACGGCAGAGCGCGCTCCCCAGGTCGAGGAGCAACTCAGCCTGACTGGCATCACCAACGTCCACATACGGCGCGAGCAGCGGTACGACACCGGCGTAGTCGCCGGACACCGCGAGCAGCTTGGCCAGCTTCATCGCGAGGCCGCGCTTCTTGCTCCCGTCCGCGTTCCTGAAGATCAGCTCTTGAACCGCCACCTCCTCGTCGATCTCGTGCTTCGTGGCGATGGCGGTGTAGTTGGCGATCAATCCGTCCAACTCGTCAGCAAGCTGGCTGAAGTTGCGGTCGCCTTCCTCCATCAACGCCGCCAGCAGGTTGCCGGTGCGCTTGACCGCGGAGGAGATCTTCATCTTGTTCTTGTAAATCCGATCGTGCAGGGTGTCCGCCCACGCATGCTGGACCCACGTCCGCACCTGTATCTCCGCCTTGAGGCCGGCCAGCGCCGCGTGCTCCTCGGCCGAGAGGCCGAGCACCGCATCGCGGTCCCCTCGAAGCCGGACGATGTAGTGCATGTCGCGGTACCCGAACTCCTGCTCACCCAGCAGGAGCCCCTTGTCTTCCTTCTCGATGATGTCGAAGTTCGCTTCGATGAAGAGGCGGACCGCGGCCACCTGTTCCGTTGTCTGAACGATGACGCGGGCGCCGCAGAGATCGGTCAACTGGTGGACGGCGTCCGGATAGCGCCCGAACTTTCTCGCCGCCTTCTCGGCAAAACTCGCGACGGCCTTGGCCCGCGACTGGACGAACGCCTCCGGGAAGGACACGCTGCACGCCTGACTGAGAACGCGATTGAGCGTCTTCGCGTACCGGTCGTAGACCGGGCGGACGGCGGTGTAGGCCAGGACTTGTTCTTTGTGCAGTTCCGGTGTGAGGACGGCCTTGGGTGACATGCTGACGACTCCTGACGGGCGACAACGGACGCAGATGACGGTGAGCTAGGACGGGTTCTTCGTGGCCCAGTACTGTTCAAGGCCCTCGCGATTCCGGAAGACCATGCGGTAGCGGGGCAAGTCCGCAGGGCCGATCCAGGCGGCATCCATAGATTCCTCGTTGAGCACCGCGATGCCATCCACCCGACACTCGAAGTACAAATTGATGCAGTGCATCCGGCCAGGCTCGGGCGGCAGACTGTCCTGGTAGAAGAGGAACCTCACGCCTTGGGCGATCAATCCGGTCTCCTCTTCGAGTTCCCGAATCGCAGCTTGTTCCGCGGTATCCCCGTAGTCCACCTTCCCACCGGGCAGACACCAACTGCCTCCGTCCGTGGAGTCGGCGGCTCGCCGAACGATGAGGACGCGACCAGCGGCGTTCAACGCGACGACCCGGACGGCCGGGACCGGGCGAGCGACTGGCGCCTCTGACACGTGATCCTCCTGGCTGGCCGGCGCACGACGCGTTGATCGCGGGCGCTTCGAGATCCGCGCTCCGCTACCGCCGCGGATGCTACCACAAGGCCGGTGGCCAATCGGTCCCGAATCGGAGTGCTCTCGTATCGGAAAGGACACTGGTCAGGATGACTTGTTCGCTTGCGAATAGACCAGCAATCGGCAAGAATCCGCCGGGTATGCACCTCGTCGTTCTCGCTGCGGGGTACGCCACTCGACTCTACCCACTGACCCTTACTCGCCCCAAGGCCCTGCTGGAGGTGGCTGGCAAGCCGATGATCGAGTGGGTTCTGGACAATCTGCGTCCTATCCGGAGCATCGACCGCGCCGTGGTGGTCTCGAACGACAAGTTCGCTTCGAACCTCGAGGAATGGGCCGCGCCGTATCACGTGAGGCATCCGCACCCGGCACTGACCGTCCTGAACGACGGATCGACTGACGAATCCAACAGGCTCGGGGCGATCGGCGACCTCGGCCTGGCCATTACGCGTTGTCCGATCGACGACGATCTCATCGTTGTCGCCAGCGACAACCTGTTCAGCCAGACCCTTGGACCCTTTGAGGAGGTCTGCAACCGGCGGGCGGCTCCGGTGGTTGCGTTGTACGACGTCGGAAGCCTTGAGGCGATCACCAAGTACAACGCCATCACGGTCGACGAGACCGGACGCATCACGTTCTTCGAGGAAAAGCCCCGTCACCCTCAGAGCACCCGGACAGCCATCGCGCTGTACTACTATCCGAAGTCGGTAGTCCCTCTCATCACGAAATACCTCCGTGACGGCAACAACCCGGACCAACCCGGCCACCTGGTCCAGTGGCTGTATACGCGGACGCCGTTCTACACGTGGGAGCTTCCAGGCATATGGTTCGACGTGGGTTCGGCGGAGACGCTGGAAGAAGCCAACCGGATCTTCGAACACAAAGAGAGCCAGCACACTGACGGATGACGAGCTTGCGGATGAACCTCCAACCGCTCACCGATCGGACTGCAACATGAAAAGAGTGTTCTTGTCGTTCAACCTGGCGAATGACCAGGCGTTCGTCAGCCGAGTTGACTACTACCTCAGGCGACAGCCCGGGCTCGATGTATTCATGTACCTTCAGCGCGATCATGGCGAGGGCTTTGATGGCAAGATCGGCGCGGCCCTGAAGTCGACCACGTATTTCATCTTCTTTCGCGGACAGACGATTGGAGAGTACCAAACGGACGAAGCGTCGTTTTGGTT
>Ga0334722_10001274_pt1 | contig 32447 bp, 62 predicted proteins | sample C3_bottom_MG_FD_207210 | JGI IMG/M metagenome (GOLD analysis project Ga0334722, IMG submission 207210) | Sediment microbial communities from Yellowstone Lake, YNP, Wyoming, USA - C3_bottom | ecosystem: Environmental > Aquatic > Freshwater > Lake > Sediment | place: USA: Wyoming | collected... | reverse complement strand
GCGCCTCGCGAATGTAGATAAAGTGCGCGAATACGGGCGCCAATGGCGATTCGCAAACGCCGCTAAGGTGCTCGAATACATGCGGCGATATCGTTGCGCTGCGAATAGAGCAAACGGAAAGGCAACTGCTGAGCAAATCGCTGCTCGTGTTGAATTCTTCGGAAGAGTTTGCTCGTATTGTGGCGATTCGTACGAGCACCTTGATCACGCGATTTCGTTGTCTCGCGGTGGTACTAACTGGCCGGCAAATCTTCGGCCGGCTTGTCAGAGCTGCAATCTCTCGAAGGGTGCGAAGTCGGCGATGGAGTTTGTTCGATGGCGACGCACGGCTTGACCAGTATCTGTACTCGTGGGAGCTTCGACCTATGGCAAAGCACCGTCGTCGCAAGCGCAAGTCTGGCTGTTCTCCGAGCGGCCTGAAATCCAATGGCCGGCTCAAGAAGGGCTACCGCTGGGCCAAAGGTCGCAAGGGCTGCGCGCTTCCCGCGAAGAAGTAGCTCGCGCGAGGTTTGACGCGCCTTCGCTAATGTGGGATCTTGCTCCACATGGCGAAGAAGAAACCATCGTGCAAGTTCGGTCGCGTCTCTCGTGGCAAGCGCAAAGGGCGCTGCCGTACGAAGCGCAAAACCAAAAAGAAGTAGCTCGTCGTCGCTGTGCTCGGTAGAGCGTTGCCGCGTGCGGTAACGCAGACCAAGGAAAGGCGTCGATGTTGAGCTTGGAAACCTGGGAGCAAACGGCGATCTTTGATCCGGCTAATCCGAGTCAAAAGAAGATCGAAAAATATGTGGCCATCCCCGGCGGGTACGGCACGTTCTATTTCAACAAGGTTCCGACCACGAGCCAGTTGCAGGGTCCGTTCACGAGCGGGATCTCGACGGGCGCGGGTGTCGGCATCGGCCTTGTGATCGCGAGCGTCGTGCTCGGCGGCGCGACGTGGGCGGCTCACAAGAGCGGCCTGTTCAAGTTCAAGCGCCGAACGAGCGGCACAGCCGGCTTGTTCGGCTACAAGCGCCGTCGGAGGCGCTAGCCCCATGCTGTCGATCGAGGGGCTTGGCCGTGGCGGCGGCGGCGGTCATGGTGGCGGTGGCGGTCACGGTGGCGGTCATCATGGCGGCGGTCATGGTGGCGGTCACGGCGGAGCCCGACTGAAGGCGCTAGGCTTCAGCAATCAGGAGATCGGCTGATGCCCAGTATTCTAACTCTTGAGGGGCCGAAGCTGCTCGGGTTCGGCACGCCGCGCCTCAGCCTTCTGCGCATGAACGGCGCAATCGGTGACGCGATCGGTGGCGGGGTCGGTTGCGTGGGGTGCTCGCCGCCGCAGTTCGGCGACGCCGCGAGCGACGTCAACGCGCTCACCAAAGCGATTACAGCGTACGCGGCGCAGATTCGAGCGGTCAACAAGGCGGCGACGTACCTCGGCCTGTTTGGCGGCGTGGTCGGCGCGATTGCGGGCTCGGTGATCAGCCGACGCATGAGCAAGCGCAAGTACGCCAGGCTCGGCGGCGCGGCGATCGGCGGGCTCGGGCTCGGGTTCGGAGCGTTCTACGCGAGCCGATCGATCATGACGCCCGATTTCGCCTTGCCGCTGACGACGGCGCAACAGCTGCTCTTGAGGGATTTGGCGTTCTGATGCCGGCGCGCAGGTTCAAGCAGCGCACACAGAAGCTGGCGATCACCGGCAACCGGCGAGGCGAGATTCGCTTCGAGACCGCGTACAACGCTCGCGATGCAGCACGCGCAGCGACGGCGATGGCCAAGAAAGGTTACTTGGTCGACGTCACGGCATTTCACAGCGGGCGCCTCAAGATGCGATGCGTTCCGGTCAAGCGATCCGGCGCGCTGAGCCCTCATCCCCTGCACTACGACAAGCCGGGCGCGCATTGCACGGTCAAGCCACCGTTCAAGAAACAGATCAAGGGCCGCGTGCGCTGATGCCGACGCCGATTCAAGACGACATCCACAAGCGCGCGGTCGACGAGCTGCTCAAGGTGTGCAGAACGCAGAGCACGATCTGCGAGGAAGCCGGGGTTCTGTTCGGCCCCGTGATCGGCGACGCTCTGGAGATCTTGATGCGCGAGAAGTTCGCGGATCATCCCGAGCTGGAAGCCGTACTGGGGCCTCGACGAGAGCGGCTTGAAGCTGTCGCTGAAGTGATCTTGAGCGGCGATCCGACGTAGCCGGTGATAGGCTCGCGGGCATGACCCAGCCCCGATTGCTCGGCAAGAAAGCTCCTCGCTATGATCACCGGACGCTCCAGATGGCGTCCTATCTCGATCACACGCTGCTACCGCCGCCGCCAACGGCGATCTCATGGGCGAACAAGTGCTCGGCCGACTTCGGCATGATGCTGAACGATCAGATCGGCGACTGCACGTGCGCGACGGCCGGGCACATGATCCAGGTCTGGACTGCGAACGAGAGCGCCGAGATCACACTTACCGACGACGATATCCAACGGGCCTATGAGGAAGCCGGGCACTATGATCCGCGCGATCCCACGACAGATCAGGGCGCCGTCGAGCTGGACGTGCTGAACTATTGGCGTAAGACCGGGATCGGCGGCCACCAGATCGGCGCCTACGCCGCGTTGGAGCCCGACGGGATTCACGCGCGCCACGTGCGCAACGCGATCCACCTGTTCGGCGGCGTTTACTCCGGGTTCGCGTTGCCGGCGACGGCGCAGGGTCAGGCGATCTGGTCGGTCGTACCGCACGCGGGGCCCGACAGCGATCCAGGTTCGTGGGGCGGTCATGCCGTGCCGCTCGTCGCCTACGACCCGCACTGGGTCTGGTGCATCACGTGGGGCAAGCTCCAACGGATGACGTGGGCCTTCGTCGGCAAGTACATGGACGAGGCGTATGCCTGTATCAGCGCCGATTGGGTCTCGGGCGGCAAAGCCCCGAGCGGCTTTGACTACGCGGCACTACAAGCCGACCTCGCAAGGCTGTAAGCTACGGGCATGGCTCAGCGCTGCCCGATCTCGACCGTCACGCAGACCGTGATCTTCCCCCGGGCCTACGGCGTTCCGCGAGCCAAGAAGTGGCTGCGCAAGCACAAGCTCAAGGCCAGCAAAGTCGACTACGAAGCGAACACGATCCGATTTCGGCAGATTTCGCCCAAGAGCTGCCGAGGCGGCGAATTCGCGTCGATCCCGATGGGCAAGACGAGCATCCGCAAAATCATCTGTTGCCCGAAGGCGAAACGTCGACGCAAGAAGGCGAAGCGCTAGATGGCGAAGCGTTCAAAGAAGCGCGCGAAACCGCGCGCGAAGCGGGGCAAGAGCACCACACGTATCGTTCGCACGATGACGCGAACCACGACGACGCTTCGCGGCTCGCCGTCGGACCACGCGCGCGAGTACGAGAACCACATGGCCAACGCCGAGGACACGATCCGTCAAGGCGAGAAGGCGACCGCGTGCGGCGACATGTACACGGCGGCGATCCAGGTCGGCAGCCGGATGGCCGTCGCGAACCACGAGAGCAGCTGGGCCTTTCAGCCAAACTCGTTCCAGCGCAAAGAGGCCGACGCGCGGCTCGAAAAGGCGCTGAAGCGCGCGATCAAGCTCGACGACAAGTTCCGCGCGAAGTGCATGCTCCGATGACCGAGAAGCGGGCATACAAGCTGCGCATCGGCAAACGCGAGAAAGCGATCGTCGCGACCCCGCATCAAGCAGCAAAAGAGGCGGCTCGGTTCGCGGCGCGCGGCACGCTCGTTCGTGGCGGCACGATGTGGGATCAGCCCAAAGACATGCAGCTCCCCGAGAAGGTCGCGCTCGTCGACGAATCCGGCGTGACCGTCATGACCTGCGCGCCGTCGATCGTGTCGCCGGGTGCCGCTCGTCGAGGGGCTCGGGTCAAATACTCGTTCGCGCGTTGCAGCCTCAAGCCGGCGTTCAAGAAGCTGATCCGCAAGACCAAGCGCAAGAAGCGCTAGACTTCAGCTCATGTTCAAAATCTTCGAGCAAAATGAGCTGAAGGTGATCGAAACCAAGTGCCCGAAGGCGACGTGCTCGAAGCCCTATCGTATTGACGAGCATCATCCCGAGTACAGGCGCATTCACGCTGCGCTTTCGGCTGGCGATAGGAGCCTGTTGCATTGCTACCACGCACACGTCTATGGCTAGCGCAGCAAAGACGTGGCTCGCGGCCATCTTCGGCGGAATCGTGATCGGTGCGACGATCGGGTTGGTCAGTGGTGCGAGTCGATCTCGTCGGCGATCGTTCGGCGAGATCATCGACGCGCAGCGCGATCAGGACCTGAGCCCGATCCAGCTCTTTGACTTCGAGGCTCGCGCGCGAGCCGCTGGCGCCAAAGGCAATCTGAGCTACATCGGTGCGGGCGCTGAGGGCTACGTGATGTGCGACGACCACGGCAAGGCTTTCAAGGCCGCTTGGCCGGGCAGAACCGGCCTAAAAGACGAGGCGCGGTGGTTCCAGATGGCGGCGAAGATCCCGAGCATCAAGCAGCACGTTCCGAAGTTCGCGAGCTACAACGCCGAGGAGCGCGTGCTCGTGCGTGAGTGCCTCGTGCCGCGTGGTGGGCCACGCCCGAGCGGCAAACGGCTGTGGGATCTCCACAAGCGCTTGGTCGAAACGATGGCGCCCTACGGCTTCGGGCGCCCCGAATTCAAGGCCGACTCGTACGTCTACACCAAGCGCGGGCCGGTACTCGTCGACGCCGGCTTCGCGGTGAACCGTGGAAAGCAGCTCGTCAAAGAAGCGCTCGCGGTGCTCAAGCAAGAGGAGATCTCCAAGCGAGACGTCGAGGATCTCGCGTTCGCGCTGCGCATCGAGCGCGGCGAGACGATTCCGGCGCCGATCGCAAACAGGCTCCTCGCGCGGCTCAAAGAACGCGATCCGGCCGTCGACGTCGGCTAGTGTTAAGCTTTGAGTTGTTTGAGGATCGCACTAATGACGAACGCCGATAGTGTGCTTTCGCGACGCGCGACGTGAATCTTCAGCTTCTTGGCCAGCGGCGCAGGGATTTTCACCTGAAGTAGACGGGTAGGCCCTTTCATGCTTTCATACTAGCATGCCGAGGCATAAGAAGCTTGTTGTTGACTTACCAGAATGGATCGATCAACTCGATCCAAAACGCGACGCCTGTTTACGTAGCGTTGCTGAGGATGCTTACGTAGCCCAGGGTTTGGCGATCACATACGGCGCCCAAACCAAAAGCTCCTGCGTTCAACTCATGCGAGCCGCTGAGAAGTCGCTGCGCAGGCTTGAAGACACGAAAGCTAGCTCGAAGATCCGATGTGCTGAGGGTGATCGAGCAGCTCGAAAATTCTGGGAGGCGAAGATCTGCGCTCGAACTAAGGGCTAGCCGATCTTCTCGATCTTCCACTTGCGGCCGATGCCGCCATCGTAGAGCGCTTCTTCGCACGTCGAACGAATCACGTCGCCGATCGGGCCGTCGTCGTCGAACGTCGTAAGCTGCATCTTGCCGCGCTCTTTGGTGCTCGGGTGCAGGATCGCGTACCAGTCTTTGCGCCAGCGGGCTCGAAACTGCACGGTCATGCCGACTTTGCTCGGGCACTTCCACTTGCAGATCTTCATGTCGTCGCCGACGTCGAGCCACGGGCGCGTGCAGACGAGCTTGACGGGAGATTTCTTTGCCATCGGGCTAGCCGGCCGGCTTCATGTTCGCCATGTCGCGTGGATGAAACTCGCGGTGATCGATCAGCACGGTCTTGCCGAAGGGATCCCGAGTCGGGCGAGCCATGACGATCTTGCCGTCGCGGCGGATGTCCAGCACCTGCCACGTCTCGCCGAAGTAGTTGAAGCGGTCGCCCTTCTTCGGTCGTGCACCGAGCCCGTCGACGTGAATCTTCGCGAGCTTGCGGTAGTAGCGCGGATCCTCGACGAGATGATCCATCGCGATCTTCTGTGCTGCACGTCGATCAGACGTGTGCTCGTACTCGACCTCGATCCCGCGCCGTAGCTCGAACGGATCGAAGTCGCTGGGCTTGCGGCCCCAGGCTTTGCCGCCGGGCGTCGGCCGCGATTCGAGGTTGCGCCGCGCGTCGTACGCCATCAGCGCCGGGCCGACGAACCTCGGTGAGATCAGCATGCCGATTGGCCCGAGCAGCTGGCGCCTCTTGAGGGCACGCAGCGCGTAGCCGACGATCGCGATTCCGGCGACGCCGACCCCGGCGATGATCAGGCCCTTCTTGAGCTTCATGCTGGTACTCGATGTCGAGACTAGCGCTTGCGCGAGCGCCTGTGCGGTTGGCAGCGCGGCGGCGTACGTGAAGTGAACGCCGTCGCCGGTTCGGCCTTCGACGGCCGCCAGAGGCCGAGCATCGATCGTCTTGTCGGCGCCAAACACACTCTGCATGACGCCGAAGACGTCGGGCGCGAGCGCGTTCAGGCCCTCGCTACGGCCGACGTAGGCCATTGGGCCGATCGCCCAGACCTCGGCGCCCATGCCTTGGTAGGCATCGCGGATCTGCGCCATCGCTTGTTGGGTCGCGCCGAGATCGCGGCCGATGTCGTTGGTCCCGAGCATCACGATGACCTTCGTCGGCTGGAACGCAGCATCGGCGGCGACGAGATCGTTCACGGGCTCGTTGTTGAGGAACGAGATGGCGCTACGCCCGATCTTGGCGTCGATCTGTACGGCGGCGGCGCCTTGATCGAGCAGCATGCTCGCGAGCAGATCACCGGGTACGGAGCTGGCTCGATTCGATCCCCGTGTGACAGCTTGAATCGTCGGTGCTGAATCAGGATCAGGATGCGAGAGGCTATCCCCGACGATTACGATGCGCTCGCCTTGAACGTCCACGGGCTACCCGCGAGCCCTGCGCTTGCTGACCGCACGCGCGACGACGTAGACGAGCCCGAGCACGCCGGCCGTGATCGCGATCGGCTTCCAGCCGATGCCGGTGAGCGACGCCGCTGTGATGACGTCAGCTAGGGAAAACGCGAGCATGGGCTCAGGCTATCACGCTGCGCTCAACAGTTCACGCATGGGCACGTTTGCCTGCAATCCTCGCTCGCGAACCCTAGCCCCAGCTCCATTCGTCTTCGGTTTTCATGAGCCGCTCTCCGTCTTCGAGCTTGTCGGCGAACTGGCGCAGGTCGTCGAACATGGTCTCGCTGTGCTCGGCTTCGTGTGCTCGCATCTCTTCGGCGACTTCACGGACGAGCAGCGCCGCAGCCGCGAGCTTGATCGCGAACTTCGCTCGACGTCGCGAGACAGCTTCGTAGCTGTCGACATCGACGTCAGTTCCGTATTCGGTGTAGCCCTGAGCGTTCGCCCAGCTCACGGCTTCAGCTTCGTTATCGAACAAGCCGTCAGGCTCGCGCGTGATCTGGCTCTCTCGGTCGCCAGATGCCGACAGGTTGAGCCACACGCGCCACTGGTTGGGCGATCCGTATCGGTTGTCGACGCGCTTCACCAAGTTGAAGTTATCGGCGCTCATTTCGGGCTCCTCCGATGTTTCTTCGGGATGATCTTCCTACCGAACGGCCCGTGATGGATCCCGTCATCGCAACGGTGCGCCGGCCATGGATTCAAGCAGCGCTGCTTTGGTTCCTTCGCGAGCTTGGTGACGGTGACCGTGATCTCGACGGTGACTTCCGTACCCGATGGCAGATTCCAGCCCGGGATCCACGGCTCGCGAAATCTACCGTCGGTGGTTTTCTCGTAGAGCGAATAGAGCCCACGGCATCCGGCGGTGCTGCTTCCCAGGTTTCGGTGAACCTCCGCGCTGACTTTGCGCTTGAGCACGATCGGTTTCTTGCTGGGCTTGCCGGTCGGCGGATCGACTGGAAGCTTTCGCGCCGCAGCTGGATCGCGGAACATGAATCGTTCACGCGTCACTTCAAGCGCTCCAGCTCCAGCGTCTCGCAGCGTCGTACGCAGATCTCGACGGCCTTCGCGATATCGTCGCCAGCGGTCGTCGCCGGCAGCGCGAGTAGAGCCGTGATGCGATCGACCCACGCGCGCGATTGGAGTTGCTCCAGCTCCTTCTTGCCGATGTGAACGCACTCGTCGAAGATCTGGTAGGGCCCACCGTTCTCGACGATGATGCAGCTGAGATCTTTGACATCGGCGAGTTTGGCTTCTGCCAGCCACTCCTCGAAGCCCTTCTCTAGTTCGTGCTCGGGTTCTAGGAAGCCGAAAGCGTCGCATCGCTTGGCACCAGCGCAGTACGAATGGAACAGCTGCAAGCGCAGCTTGGCTAGCTCGCCATCGAGGCGTGCGATTTCAGCTAGGTTTGGATCGCTCATGGTTTCCTTCCAATCGCGCGCAAGCGCTTGTCGTCGGTTCGTCGAGGCTTCTGTCGGCGTTCTTTCGCTCGACGATCGGGCTTCTTGACGGTGCGGCCTCGCATGTCTGCGAGCGTGACGCCTCGTAGCTTGCCGTTGACGATCTTGATCAGTGACATCGCGAGTCGGCCACCGGGCAGGATGCTCGTGATGCGCCCACCATGATGCGGGATCGCACTGAGGCCGTCCTGGAAGAAGTCGAGAGGGTCTTTGACGAACGGAATGCCCGAGGTGTCGTCGTCGATCTCGATGATGAAATCGGTTTTTATTCTGACGAGCCGCTTCACAGCTCAAGCCTCGTCAGGGTGCTCGCGAGCCAGTTCGCGTGAAGCTGGTTGTCAGTCGAGAATGTCTTGCGGTGGTCGTCATCCACGCCGCCTTCGATGACGTCGAAGACGATGTCATTGGCTTCGCGTTCGTCACGCTTGTATGCTGAGCAGACCGTTCTGCGTGAGACGGTCCAGCCGCGCTCGTGCGCGTTGTCGTGGTGAGCGCGTTCTAGGATGCAGATCTGACCGTTTGCGATACGGCCACACATGCCTTTGCTGCGAACGATCTCTTTCACTTCAGCGTCGGTCATTCGATTACTCCGGTAGAGGAATGCTCCACTTCTTCGAGAAGCGCTCGGCGCCTTTGCGGTTCGTGTCGCGGCTGCGCGTCTGCGGGAATCGCCCGCGCACGCCGCTGTACTTCATGTCGTAGCGCCACGAGACGACGTACTCGTCCTCGCGCTCTTTGCGAATCCGGTGGCCGTAGCTGCCGCTTCGTACGAGCCCCATCACCAACCCCTTGCGCGTTCTTCACGCTTTTGAGCTTTGAGTAGGCTGTGCCCCCAGAAGCCGCGATCAGGGACGCATCGCGCAAACCGGCGCGAGAGCCTGCCCATCTCGGCGAGATTGTCGGTGCAGAGCCCGTCCCAGATATCGAACCACGCGCAATCGAACGTGGCGCCCTTCAAGGGCTTCCACTCGAAGATGCTTGCTTGGTTGACATGGAACTTGAGGCCCCAGTCTTTCGTGCGCCAGTGTGACTCGACGAGCTTGATGACGTCGAGCGACTGCTCGATCACAGTGACTTCTGAAACCTCGGGCTTGCGCGCGACGGCTTGCAGAACCACCCCGAGCCCGAGGCCGGCGATCAGCACGCGTCCACGAGCCCTGTGGATGAAGCGACTGTGATCGCGGATCTCGTCGGGCGTGTCCGACATGATCACTTCTTCTCGACGATGGAGCCCGGTGTATGTGCCCGCCGGCACGTAGCGCCCACGAATACCGCCGCCGCTGAACGCCGCTCGCATCGCGCCGAATTCTTCGTCCTTCTTCGTGACGATCTTCTTGCGCACGGACCACTGGCCCGACTCGCCGATCGGTACGTCGACTTTGTAATCGTCGCGATAGCTCACTGCCGACTCCACCAGCGGCCCGAGCGCGACCGCGATTGTGGTTGTAGCCCCGACTTCGAGCCCGAGCCCGAGCCCGAGCGACACCACGAGCCCGAGCCCGAGCGCGAGCGCGAGCCCGTGCGCTGCGATGACGTTCCAGCGCCCGACCACGAGTACGCACGCACGCCCGAGACGCGCGAGCGTGACCACGATCGCGTGGTCGATCCCGATCGAGACTTCGATCGCGATACGAAGCCGCCGCCCTCGTGAGCCCGATCGTTCAGGATCGCTGCGATCACACTTGCCCCGGGATGGCGTGGCGCCACTTCGTGACGTCGCCGATCACGCTGTAGCTGACCGTCACGCCGTCGATGAAGGGTTCGGCTTCGTTGACCTTGCCACTGACGAGGAAGTCGCTCGCCCATCGCGACGAGTCGGCGAGCCACACGGCGCCCGGCGCGAGCGTCACACAGTGCTCACCGATCACGGCGACCTCGCCAATGTAGTGGTACGGGATCGCGCGGATGACGACGACATCGCCGACCTGATGGGGTCCAAGCTTGCCGTCGATTGCTTTAGTTTTCTTTGCCTTCACGATGCTCCTTTACCGCTTTGCTCTGACAGTTTGCAGCGCGAGGCGGCACAGCTCGATGACGGTCTCGCGCGAGAGCACGATGTCATCGCCGTTGACCCACGTTTCGCAGCCGCCCATACCGAGATCGACTACCCGATGCTCGGCGCGCTCCTGTAGCCGTGTGATGTCCAGCTGTGTCAGCTTCATCGAACGATCCTCGCCGTTCGTCGGAGACGATGATCAGGCTCTGATCGCTCATGATCGCACGTGACCTTGCCGTCGACTGTTTTGGTTTTCTTTGCCTTCATCGTTGCGCTCCTTTTGGAACTTCATCTTTCTCGATCGTCTTCTTGAGCAGCCATTGCGCCGCCGTGTGAAAGATGACGATGCCTTCGGGCTTCATGAACCCCGGCGCCGCGACGCTGCCGCCTTCGGCCAGCTTGCGGAGGATCTCAGTAGCGTTCAGCTCATCGAACGGGCCACGCCACAAGATCGGCACGACGCTACAGCACGTCGGCCGTGTCGCATCATCGGACCACCGATACGTGTTGAACAGCGAGAATCGTTTTTCGGTCAGGCCGTATTTGCGCTGGATACCGGCCCCCCACCATTCGCCGAAGTGCGATCCAGGCCCGAGCTTGAGCAGCTCGTCTTTGTGCTCGGCAACCCATCGCCCGAATCCGAAATTGTCGCCGTCATCTCCGATCCACTGCGTTCGCGAGCCGGCGAATACTTCGGTCATCGTATCATTGACGTAGACTTGGCCGTTGGTGCCGTCGATCTTCTCGGTGACGACCACCTCTCGCGAGTAGCGAGAGATCTTTGGAAATTCGATGTACGGGATTTCGAGTTTCGACATGATGCCCCTTCTAGCGCTTTGCCCTGACAGTCCGCTTGCTTCGCTTGCGCGCTGCGCGCTGTCTTGCGCGCCTTCGTGCAAGATCTTTCTCGTCTTTGACCGCCGGGCTGTGAAAGAGCGCGCGGCGGGCCCTACGTACAAATGAGATCAGATCCTCGAAGTGCTCGGGCGTGTAGAGCCACAAGTTGCCGTTCGCGGACAAAACGATCGCATCTTTGTAGTGAACCGCATGAAGCTCAGGGCTCGGCCGATTTTGAGGGCGATTCGGCGTCGGGTTGAACGCTTCGTTGAATTCTTCGAGCACGTACGCTCTGCGACGCTCGGACCAGCCCCACGTTTCTTTCTTCATGGTTTCCTCAAGAGTTGTTCGACGAGCGCAGCGAGCCACGGGGGCGTCGAGTTGCGCACGCGCTCTGCAACAGCTGTCATGTTTACGTAGCGTGCTGCGCCGCCGCCCATCCCAGGTACTTTGTGCCCAAGCATGGCCGCGATTTCGAGGGGAGAGAGACCCTGAAGTGTTCGCCATGTACTGAAGGCGTGGCGAAACAAATGTGGATGAACGTGTCCAATACCGGCGATCAGAGCCCGTTCGGTGACGATGTTGTGAATCATCGTTGTGGAGATTGCATCCTCCGGGATGTAGGCGATGCCACCCTTGACGATTCGCTTTTGCAGCCTAACGAACACAGCACCGCGCTTGACGTTGACTGTTCGGAGCCAAGCTAGCCAATCCCTGAGAATCAACATAGCGATGTCGGATAACGGTATCTGGAACGTCGAGCGCCCTCCGGGCCCTTTCACTGGGACCTTTGCAGCTGGGTAGCCAGGTGTCTCGTTCAAACTCTCGATCGAGAGGGCCCCCAAGCTCATGCGGCGCATTCCAGTTTCGAGCCCGACGATGATCAATGTCCGATCGCGGCGATCAACCGGCGTGATGACGGCATCGGGTTGCCCGCATGCCAAGATGAGCTTAGTGGCCTCGATTTGCGAGAGTAGCCTAGGCTCTTTGCTGTCTTCTGTACCTCGGCGAACCTGCACGATCGCGAAGTCCAAATCTGGTCGGCTCATGCGCTTGGCGTACCAGCTAGAAACGTAGCGCAGGCTCGCGATGTAGACGTTCGCGCTTTGGATCTTGACTCCGCTGTTGAGCAAAAATGCGTAGAAGTCCTCAGCGCGCTCGCGTGTCCATCCAGCCGGATCCGTACCGGCGAACGTGACCCAGCGATCGATCATGTTTTCGTACTTGTCCTTCGTACGCGGCGAGAAGTCCGAGCGTTCGAGGATCTGATGAAGGATCGTTTGCGCCATCACAGCCCTCGACGGCGGATCAACGGCATCGATTCTCGACGAGCCCGAAACACGAAGGCGTACTCGCAACGATATGGAACGATCATCCAATCGCGCGCATAGCCGCTGCCGATATTAAGAACCATTTTGGCCGGCGAGCAGCCGCCAAACTCGACTAGTACCGGGGGCCCGGAATCGAACGACACGGCAAGATCGGCTCGACCGATCCACGCATCTGGTTCGAGATCTTCGCTAGTCGACGGCGAATTACCGATGCTGGCGATGAAAGCCCAAGTCGGGTCATCAGGCGAGTGGCGCTTTAGAGGTTGGGGTACTTCAAGATGCTGAACCTCGACGAGATCGCTCTTGATCCACGAATGAAGCGTTAGACACGCCCAGTGATCAGAGGGGGCGGGCTCCCATCCGATCAGAACATCTTGTGGCGCCCAGTTCTTACCGTCTGGTGTGCGCCATGTGTTCCGAGGCGATGGGAGTAGCGCAGCGGGCTCGATGAGATCGCGTCGCGAATCCAAAATACTGATCAGGCTCATTAGGGTTCTCCGGGCGAAAACTTCACGGGATGCTGGCTGGCCGGCTGATTCAAGGGCCTATTGGTTTACTAGTAAACCATAGGCAGATTAACGGTATTAATCTGTCAACGTCAAGAGCCCTTCGGGCACCATCCGCGCTTGATCCCAGCCACGCGCACGGCTTCCGTGCCCTTCCGATACGCTCGGATGCGTTCGGTCGTTGTCCCATCCCGGTGGGAATTTCGGATCTTGCTGCTTGGCTGCTTCTACGAGCTTGGCCCCGATCTCCGCTAGCTTCGTTTGCGCGGCTTGATTAGCTAGTTCGCGCTCTAGTTGCCAGGCCCGAAGCTGATCGACGTGAGCGGCTTCTCTGCGAATGGGCAAATCCTCTCGGCAGTGATCGACGCACTTCGGCACGCCTGTGCCGGGGCCGTCGCCGCCGAACAGACCGTGCGAGGGCTTGCCGCAGCCCGCGAACGCGCAGATCTTTGGATCGAACGGTGCCAACGACTGATCGAGCCACGGCATCCGCCGCCATTCTTCTTTCGTCTCGGGCTCCTCGCCTTCGGGCAAGAACACGAGCGTGTCGAACACGATCCCGTGGCTATTGTGCTCGATGACCCAAGCGATCAACCTGGTTCCTGCTTTGGCCGGCTCGCCCCAGCCGTTCGGCCTGAGCTTGTTGGGATGCTTCGGTCTTGTGCTAGGGGGCTCAGTGGACGAGGGCATGTTCGCTCCAGAATTTGGTTGAGGCTTCGAGATCCTTGCAGCCCGGATCTCCGGGCTCTTGTGGCGTCACCGGGCCACCGAACGCGGTGAACAGGATGCAGTCGTGCTTGATCTTGCCGGTTCCGCTGCACGGCTTGCACCTAGTCGTCAACAGGACCGAACCCGGAGGCTCGAAGCTGTATCCTCTACTATCGCAGTGCTTGCACGGCTCCTCGTGTGGTCCTGCGATCACGGTGACGAGCCGAGTCGTACGAACGCCGAATCGCTGCACGATGCGCGACTTCCACGCGCGCGAGCCACGCACGCCGTAGCTGACCTCAGGCTCGGCGATCGGCGCGTCGCCCATGATCGGCCCGTAGAGCCCGCACGGCACCGAGCCTAGCGCTTCGGGTAGCTCGATCGTCTCGATGAAGAACGAGTCACGAGCCGCGAATCGCTCGAAGATATAAGCGATCTGGGCCTCGGTGAGCCCGTGATCTAGATGAGATTCAGGATGTCGTTTCATGTTCTGACCTTGATCATGTTGTGAACTGGGCTGATGTCACGAGCGGCGCGCTCGTCACGCTTGCCGTTGCGAACGAACGTCTTGAGCGCGTCGGCGGCCATCCACACGGGCTCGCCAGCCTCGAACCACAGCTTGATCCGCTCGCGGCCGGCGAACTGGTGCGCGTCGGCTTCAGACACGTGCGCGTCGACGATCACCGCGTGCTTCCACTGGTGATACGGCATCGTGTCTTTGGTGCCGGTATGCCTCATTGGCAATACCCCACGTGACCCGACGTTGCCGGCATGCAGTTCGGGTAGTCGCTAGGATTCGCGCAGTACGGCGCCGCTATGCACGTTCCACTCGAACAGCTACCGCCGACCATCGGATCGCAGACCTTGCGGCAATTCCCGGTGCCCGTCGTCGCGCTGTTTGAATTCCACATGCACCACGCGCCCTCGACGCACGGCCCGAGCGCGTTGATCGTGCAGACCCCGCCGATCGCGACGCTGCCGATCGGAACGCACTTGCCGCCGGCCTGCTTGGGCACGGGATCGTTGGCCCACTGCCAGTAACAGCCGGTTCCCGACGCACAGCCCAAGCCGTCGTAGATGCAATCGCAGACCTGACCAACCGTCGCGCCGCTCGGGTGGCAATTCAACGGGATCGTCGCGTCGGTTGACGAACCACTCGCGTCGATCGCGAGCTTGCCGTCGTTTGGGATCCCGTCGCCGTTGCTGGCGCCCGCGTCGATGTCGGCATGCAGCTCGTGCAAGCTGAACACCCAGTCACACGACGTGAGCAACGTGAGAAACACGAGGGCTCTCACGGCCACACCTCGTGCTTCTTGGCCCACGCGATGTATACCTTTCCACCCTCGTAGTCGCCGCGCTCGTAGACCTTCACGATCTCGTCGCAGACTTCTTGAGTTGCCACGTCGACGATGAGCTGCATCCCGTCTGCGCCCGCCACGACGCGATGCGTGAGAATCTGCACTGACCTTCGATCGCGCGCATCATGACCTTGTGCGATCCACAGCTCGGTCGACTCGTTGTCGACGAGCAGCGTCGCAGCTGCTTCATCGATCTTGCAGCCGAACCGCTGCACACGAAGATAGCCGCCGGCATTGGCGCCCGATGGATGCGCCTTGACGATTTCCTCGACGATGATTCTCATTTGCCTGCCTCCGGTATGAGCGCCTCGATCTTGGCCCGCCACTCGTCACGAAACTTCACCTCGGCCGCACGATGTTCGCGACTAAGCGCCTCGATCTTGTCGAGCATCACTTGACCGACAGCACGCGGCACGATCTTGATCGGACGGAAGACGCCGCCGCCGTACGTCTCAGCCTGGATGCGCCCATCAGCGGCCATCGACATGACCGGACCGCCGAGCACGTGCGGGAATCCAGCGTACTCCCAGAACGCGAACAGCCCGGTGACGCGCTTGAACCCGGTACGCAGTGGATATCTACGGCTCATGTGGGCTCCTTGGAATATTCGGTCATCTCCTCAGCCCATGCGGCTGCGCGTTTGGCTTTCACCGTCTTGCGCTTGAGGCTCTCGATGTCCTCGCGCTGACGCGCGGCGAAGTTCTGGAATGCCTCGCGCTCGCTCGCGAAGAACCACAGCCCGAGCATCTTCGGCACGAATCGAACGCCACCTAGCCCGGTGAACTGGTGGGTCAGCTGGATCAGCTTGCGGCTGACCGTCTTGATGCCCCTGGCTTGCAAGCACCATTCGTTGAGATGGCCGTCATCGGCCAAGTTCGGGACCACGCGATAGACCTTGTCGCCGGCCTTCACGTGATCACGTCCGTGTAGCCGCCGCGCTCTAACGAGAACCCGACACCGGGCACAGTGTCAGCGAGCGCGAAGATGAACGCATGCGGGCCGCGATACGGCCGGATCGCCGTGACCCGCTTGATGCCGAGCACGTCGACCATATCGCCGACCTTCAGATCTTCGTTGCGCGTGCTGGTTTTCACTGCATCACCCCGATCGAGCGCAGCACGATGGATTGCCCCGAGCGCACCAGCCAGCTCGCAATAGCGTCGCGGCACTGCGCATCGAGATCCGTGATCACGACGTCGAGATCGAATTGCGAAGCATCACAGCCGCAGGCTTCGGCGACGGCGGCCACGAACATCTCGCGCCACGGTTCTTCGTGCTGGACGTAGTTCGGCACCGCGAGATGCGCCAGCTCGTGCAGCACCGTCGCGAGATCTTCGGCTAGCTCGCCGGTCACGAGGATCTCGGCGGTTCGCTTGAGGCAGTCCGCGCGCCCGAGCCGTTGCTGGCCCTTGTGCGGAACGATCTTGAACGTCGCGGGGAGCTGCGCGCCCCACGCGGCAAGGTTGCGCCAGTTGTAGGCCCAGTGGCTGATGACGTCGACGAGGGTCATTGGCATTCCGGGTGTTGGTTGTTGTCGTCGGTCTCGCTCGCGTGCGCAGGCAGCTTGCAGATCGGGCAGATCGGGATCTTGATCGCCTTGCATTCGTGGCAATCGCAGCGCACGCCGGCCGCGCGAGCTTGCCGTCCCGAGCGATACGCCTCGTCGGCCGCTTGCTTGCTGATCCGATTCTCGACGTAGAGGCGCGTGTACGAGGCGCGATCTTCGTGATAGCCCGCCGTGCGGATTAGCGATGTCAGGATCTCGCGCTTCACTTGAGCCCCTTCGCTAGCTTCAAGATCTCTTCGTCGGAGAGTTGCTCGGCGTCGGGTGAGCGCTCGTCGAGCACACGGCACCCGAACGAACGCCAGCGGCCATCAGTCGCCGGGATGTCGCTCGACGCGAAGCGATGGAGCCGAATCACGCGATCGGCTCCGGTGGCGTCTTCACCACCGCGTGACTCGCCGGCTAGGCGCCAGAGCTTGCGCGATTCGTCTTCGGTCGCCGGGCAGCATCGATCATATCGGAGCATGTCGATCAGCGCCATGATGTCGGGGACGTGAACCGTCAGCACCGAGACATAGCGAGGCTCTTCCCTGAAGCGCTTCACTTGAGAGATCCTTGTCCGCGTGGCAACCCGCCGCGCCCGCCGCCGCCGAGTGACACGCGCCCACCGGCCTCGCGCCCGGCTGCGTAGCCGCCACCCGAGCTGAAATGTCCGACGGTGCCGCTCGATTTCCAGCCCTTCGAGAAAGCTTTGTATGCCTGAGCAACCTCGGCACGATCGCGCTTGATCACGGTGAGCGCGCCCGCGCTCGGTGACGGCGTCTCTTCGGATTCCTCCTCGATATCGACGAGATTCACGGCGCCGTTGGGCATCTTGGTGAGCTTGCTCGGCCGCGTTTTCTCGTCGAGGCGATGCGCGATCCGCGACGCACAGCCGAGCCGGAATGCGTTGCGGAAGCTCTTGGAATAGCCGCCGTCCGTGATGTTCTGTGCGCGCGTCGGCGCTTCGGCGTCGGTCACGCGCTCGATCTCGCGCATCAGGTACTGACTCGTGTAGCTCGCGGCCTGAACCGCCGACAGCCGGCCGAACAGGACCACCGCGCCACCGTACCAGTACGCGTGCGCGCCATAGCTCCGTGCGACCGCGCCGACCACGCGCATGTGCCACGCGACGCGCTTGGTGGTCTCGGTGACCTTGTGACAGTGATCGAGCGGTTCGGGTGTGCGCGGCTCGTTCGGCTCGTCGAGCGAGATCTGCGCTTCGTGGATCTCGTGCTCGACCATCAGCTCGGCCGCGCGCTCGGCGGCGAGTGCAGCCTCGTGCTCGTTCCCCGCGTTCTCGGAGAGCTTGAGCAGCTTGCGGATCCGATCCATGATCTTGGTGTCGGTCACGATTGGCCGCCTTTCTTGATCGCTCCGGTCACGCGCTCGTGCGCGGTTGTCGAGCCGTCGGTATCCGCGAAATACGCTTTGATCACGGCGCTGGCGATCTCCGGGGCGCGGTTATCGGCGTCGGTATCGATGAACGAGGTAACGACCTGCGCGGAGTTGAGCGCGATCTCGTCGGCGAGTACCGCGCACTCGATCGGCCCGACGGCGCCCGGGAGTTTGCGTTCGAGCACGGCGAGCGCTGAGGCTCGCATCGCGTCGGTGATTCGTTTGAGTAGATCGGAATTCATGGGGTGTGTTCCTTTGCTTGGCATCGTCAGTGTGGCGAGAGCAACTCGACCACAGACCCGGCGCGGTGCCGGGTTTCGCCGTTAGTTCGTGCCCTCCGAAGACACACCCCTGCGCTCCGGTGGCGGCGAAGCAGGCGACGAAGTAGTAGCGCTGGCCATCGCGTCGATCACTTGCCACGCCTCGGCGAGCGCGAACGCGTGGCGCATGACGAGCAGCATGCGATCCTCGCGGGTCTCGCCCGGCTCGAATGGCAGCGTTTTCAGCTCGATGATTTCGCGTGACGCGGTGTTAGCTTGGTCGATGGCGGCCGACATCAGCTCGCCGGGCGACATGTTCGTGATGATGATCGTAGGGGGCATGGGGTGTGTTCCTTCGTGTTGTTGACGCTTGTAGCGCGCAGATCTGACAGCTAGCCGTCGATGAGGTACGGGACACGTCCCGAGCGCGCCGCGAACCACTGCACGAGCTGATCGGCCGTGAGGCTACCCGGCACGCGCTCGGCCCATGCGAGGGTCCAGCCTTCGGGGATCTCGTCGTGCGACGCGAACGCCGCGAGCCAGTAGGGCCGAAAGTAGACGTACAGCTCGGTGACGCCTTCGCGCATCATGCGCGCGTGAGCCGCGCGTGCCGCGCGTGCTGATTCGTTGGTGTTGAAGTCGACGGCGGAAAAAGCGGTCTGAGGTTTCTTCATGACACCCGCTTGGCCATCGCAGACGGGGCCAGGAGCAATTCGCCCCCGGTGTCGATCAAGATGCCGGCCTTGACGAGATCGGCGTAGACGTCGTTGGACATCCGCTGATCGAAGGGATTTCCGAGATTGGGACCGACGAACCAGCGCTGGTAGCCCGTGCCCGGAATCGTCGCCTCGACGAGATAGGCGCCGGCCCGCTTGGCGATCTGCTCCATCTTCTTCGCGGCCTTACGGGTGGGCTTCTGACGCGACACGCCAAACATGTATTCGCTCACGTTTAGTCTCCTTGGTTCCTGGTTCCTTGGTTGGTTGCGCCGATCGCGCGCCGAGCACAGCGTCCGGCGCACTGTCGAGGCAAGCGATCAGTCGAGATCCAGAGCTGCGAAGCGGGCGCTCGTGTCGTCAACCAGCGGCTCGATCTTCGAGCGCAGCGCGGCGAGCCGAGCGCTAGCGAACTTCGTAGCAGCTTCGCCGAGCATCGTCGTGTAGCCGGTGATTCGCTCGCCCACGTCGCCGCATTCACGAAGCAGCGTGCTCGCCGCGCCCGTCAGGATGACCGCACGGCGCGCCGCAAGTTCCTGCGCCGCCGCGTCGCCGCCCGCCGCCGCCGCCTTTTTCAGCTCGCGCTCGGCCGCGTTGCCTTGCGCCGTGATGAGCTTGCGCTCGATATCGGCCACTTCGTCGAGCAAGCCATCGGCAAGGCCCGCGATCAAGCCTTCTTCAGTCGTCACGCACGCCACGGCGAACGAGCGGCCCATGAGGCTCTTGATCGCGCCGACTAGCTCCTTGACCGCTTCGACTTCACCGGCCGGCACGTAGACCATGCCGCCCCACGTGACGCCGTGGTGAACGATACGGAGCACGCGCTCGAACCACTGGATCAGATCCGTCGAGTCGTACACGTTGCCAGCGACGCGCGCCGCGAACGTGCTACGGACGCGAGCCGCGATCAGCTCGTCACCCGTGAACTGGATCTCCCCCGCCTCTGTCAGCTCGGCCACGAGTGTCTTGTCACCGAGCGATCCCAGTGCCGCCGTGAAATCGACCGAGCCGACGATCCAGCGGCTGACAATGTGCTTCGCCCACGTCGAGCCCTGCTTGACCGACTCGGCCTTGGTCGCGGCGCGAGCGGTGAGCCCGTTGTGATTGAGGCTCGACATCACGTCACCAAACTGCGCCTTGCTCGACTTGAGCCTGGGCGCGATGTCCGAACGGCCGATCGGGACGAGCGCCGCGTACAGGTCGTTAGCCGGCACGTTGACCGCGTGGCGAGCACGCGACCACGAGCACGCCGCGCCTTGACCGGCGGCAATCGAGCCCATGATCAGCTCGCCCGCTTTGAGCAATGGGGCCTTGGTGATCGTCGCGTTGCTCGTCGCCGTGGGCGTCGCCGTGGTTTTCCAGAGCGCGCGGCGTTGCGCGGGAGTCATGTCCATCGCGTTGACGCCGCTCGGCGTGTGCGTGATGCCCGGACCGACGGGGAGCGTTGACTCGGGGATGATCGTCACGGTGAGCGCGGCGCGCTGTTCTGCCGAGTAGTGGAATTGGTCACGGAGCACGTTCAGGTAGATGTCGGCAGTCGCCAGCTTGACGCCGTGCGCGAGCGCGGTTACGTAGCCCTGCGCCGACGAGAAACCGACGCCGCGAAGCTGGCCACCGGCAAGCGATCCCGCCGTGGTCGTCGCCGCGTTGCTCGCGCCTTCCGTCGCGATGCTCGTGAGATCGCCGAGTAGCGTGCTGTTCTCGCTCGTCGGTTCCTGCGCCGACTCGGCCGCGATCTCGACGGGCGCCGCGACGGGAGCCGCGATCGGCTCGTCGCTCACTTCGCAGAGCGTACCGGCGCCGCGTGCGTCGACAATGCTCGCGACGTACTTCATAGCCACCTTGCCGCCTTTGGTGACGACGCGGAGCCGGCTACCGACGACGGGGCGAGGCATCACGGGACCCGTGGTAAGCGCTTGGAAGCGCAGCGGCGAGCTACCAGCCACCGGGATCCAGCGGGCCGCATGTGGCGTGGCTTGCGGCTGGACCGCAACGGGGGCCGCGACGGGGGCCGCGACGGCGACGGGGGCCGCGATGGGCGCCGGGATCGGCGCGAGGGCCGTGAGCGGGCGCACGAGCGACGGGCGACCCGTAACGCCTTGCCCGAGCATGCCCCACAACCGGACCCACACGAGCGCGAGCACGGTAAGCAGCGTCGGCGCAGCGGGCGCCGTGGTGGGCGCCGTGATGCGTGCTTGGGCAGCGGCGAGCGCGGCGCGCACGGCGGTTTTCGCCTCGCCTTCGGGCTGTGCACGTAGCGGCTCGATCACGCGGGCGATTTCGTTGCGGCTGGTAGCGCCATCGAGCGCGTCGATTGCGTTGCGCGCCCACGTGGGCAGCGGTAGGGCGTCCATTTCGAGATCGAGCGAGTCAACGGGGGAAGCGTTCGGGGTAGCCATGGGGTGTGTTCCTTCGTTCGGGGTGTGTTCGTCGGTCATGGGGGCGGGGTCTTTCGTCTCACTCACCAAACCCGCCACCGAAGTCAATCGTAGATCAGGGGTTATGTTAACGCAAGTCTTTTCGGATGTTGGTGTGTAAGCATATGATATCTATCCGAAAATAGTTACTGGCCCCGTCGGATCCTTTCGGATAGCATGGTTTACAGGGTTATCCGAAATATCCGTAATATTTACCGATAGTTATGAAATAGTTTCCGAATTCATCCAAATTGTTTCGGATAGTTACGGATGCCATCCAAAACGACTCGGAAAACGTCCCAAAACGCCCCGTTTCGACTCGGATCCGACCCCCCATTCCGACCCCTTATCTACTGATCCCGAGCCCTGTTTTTCGGATATTCCGACGACGAATCGACGACGAATCCGATAATTCCGACGAAGATCCAAGCTCTCCAGCGAGCACGATTCTCTCCAGCTAGCAGGTCAAACCGATGCCACGTTTCCAACCAGGCGGTCAGTTTTCGAGTCGCAACCCAGAGAGCAAAACGATCGCCGTTCGGCTCTCTGGAGATCTGGTGAAAGCTGTCGAGGATACGTGCGCGCAGCAAGGGATCACGGCGAGCGAATTCCTGCGCGAGATGATCTACTCGTGGTGCTACGGCGGGCAGTCAACGATGCAATCACCGAGCGACGGCTATCGCCAAGCGCGCTCGATGGCGACGCAGCTCGCGACCGTCGCGATCAGTCAAGCACTTCGCGATCTCCCTGATTCGCCCGAGGGCGCGGCGCAGATGCTCGGCGAATTCTACAGTCGGCGCAGCGGCGGCTAGCGCTTCACGTACTTGATCGCGAGCCGTTCACACTTCGGGCATCGAGCATCACGCCTCGGCGGATTCTCGGCGAGCACGACGCTCCACGTGTGATGCGCCGCGCAGGTCGCGGTGTGCGTCGATTCGGGCTCAGCCATTGGCTTCTCGCAGGGCTCGTAGGTAGATCCTGTGCGCTATGTCGAATGACGTCACGAATACAAAGAACACGATCGCGCCATCGACGGCGAATCCGCAGAGCCAGATCAAGCTGATCAGAATCGCGCGTGCGACAAACAGCGCGATCAGCCATTCCCATTCCACTACGCAAGCCTACAACGCCGGCCTGACATTCAGCACGCCCCGGAACACGATCGAGATCCGATCTTCGGTGACCGGCGGGATCGCATGAAGCCACGGCAAGCGCCGGCACTCGCCTTGAATCTGTACGAGCGCTCGACGAGGAAACGGCAGCGAAAACTCTGCGCAGCCTCGGCTCGGATCGCCTCCGGTCCAGCCGCGCATGAACAGCATGACGGCGTCACTGTGCAGCCCAAGGATCGAGATCACGTCGCCACTCTGCGGTGTATCGACGTGGAACACGATGCCCTGGCCTTTGCGGTACTCGTTCACCGAGATCGATGGCGGGCGCATCGAGACGAGCCCGAGATCGATGAGCCGATCGCAGAGCCGCGCGAACGGCTCCGGGATCTTGTCGGTACAGTAGCGATCGATTCGATTGCGCTGGCTGTGCGGGGCACGATCGCGACTCCAACCGATCAGCTCGATGAGTGCCCTCTCTTCAGCCTCGGACACGAAGCTCGGCACGATCGAGAGTCCGGGGATCATCAATCTTTGTGTTTTCCGAGCGCGAACACGCCGCCGCGATAGCCCTCGGCAAGCAGCGCCGTCGTCGTGACGTGCCCCGGGATTCCGTCGACCGTCAACGGATGGCCTTGAGCGACGAGCGCGACCTGTCGAGCTTTCCAGATCAGGATGTCTTCGCCCGCGTTGATGTCCCACGCCTCAGCACCCGCGCCGCGCAGCGCCGCGAAGATCGAATCCCCGGGATCCCAGCGCCCGCGCTGCTCGGTGTTGTCGCGATGCCCGAGCACGCCGATCACGGTGCTGCCCCCATCGAGCATGCGCTTGAGCGGATGGCCGGTGTAGGGTAGTCGTGGCACTTGCAGCTGAATGCCGAGCGTCTCGCAGATCGCGAGCACGATCGCAACGGTCGAGTCGATCTGCGCTTGATAGAGCGCGCCGCCGGCCTCTTCGTGCATCTCGATGCCGATCGATCGCTGGTTGCTCACGGTCGCGTGATACGCCTCCCACAGCACGAGATCGGCGAGGCATGCGACGCGTCCGCTCGCGCTGACGACGATATGCGCGCCCGAGTGCTTTGAGTCCTTCTGCCAGTATTCAGCAGTTCGTTCGTCGCCGCCAGGCGGGCCGACGCCGGGCAGGATCTTGTCGGGCACGTCGCCGATCGTCCGATGGATGAAGATCTGTGTAGGGGCGTTGGTGCGTGGCTGGCCGTCGCCGGGATCGAGGTGCGCCCAGGTCGCCTCGTGCGGACCGATGATCGTGACACCGGGGACATCGACGATCATTTTGGCGATAAGCAGCCCACCCATGCTTCCCTTCATGCTTCTCTTCTAACACGGCTTGCGATACAAGCCTCCCCATGAAACTCGTCGCCCCGCTTCTGCTTTTCTTCGCCGTATTCCTGCTCTGTCTCGGGCTCGTCGCCGTGCCGTCGTGTAGCGGCATCGACTGCAAAGATCCGAAGAACGGCAGTAGCGCCAAGTGCGCGATCGAGAGTGCAGTCGTCGACTGCACGACGAGCGCCGCGAAAGATCTGATCGCTCAGCACGGAGCCGACGTTTTCAGGTTCTTCACGTCAGCCGGCATCGACTGGACTGCGATCGAGAAAGCGCTCAAAGATCTCGTCGTGCCCGAAGCGATCTGCGTTCTAGAAACAGCATGGGATCGCTACACGGCGCCGCCAGCGGCTGAGGGCTCGGGCTCGGGTTCGGGCTCTGCTCCGGTAAAGTTGACCAAGCCCGAAGATGTTTCAGCCGACAAGGCGAAAAAAGACGCGCTCGCCGGCAAGCTCTGGCCCGGCAAGACCGCCAAGCTCCGTTAGCGGATCTTGCAGCTCTTACCGAAGCGCTCGCGCTCGGTCTCGAAGAATTCACGCTCGGGCTTGAGCAAGCGCACGCCGCGCATCGCGCCCTCGGTGAGCTGCAACATCACTTCGGCGTCGCGGCAAGCCCCGCGATCGAGCGCGCGGCGCAGGCCCTTGATGCCGTCGCGGATCGCCTGGTACTGCCGCGTCCTGGGCCCGATGTCGCGCAAGCCCTTGGACATCGCCGTCCACATGCGCTCGCGATCCTCGGAGCGCTGCTCGTGAGCCCGACGAATCAGCGCCGCAATCTGGTTCGGGCTCGCGCGCCTGTGGGCGCTCGTGTAGACCTTCGCGAGCTTGGCGACCGGCAGCGGGCGCGCTTCGCCAGCATTCCATGCCTCAGCACGGCGCGCGAATTCGGCAGGCGACTTCGCCTCGCGCGCGATCATCTTGAGGATCTGCGGCGTCACGCAGCGGGTGCCGGATAGTTGACTGGGGCCGGGCTCGGCGCCGGTTTCGCGGGGCCTATCCCTGCCCCCGCGCGCTTGTGCGCCGTCATGAGATCCACGGCGCCCGTCACGGTCTTGCCGGCGACGTAGGCGCCAAAGACGATCTGCGCGAAGCTCGTCCACTGCTCGGTGGTCATCTTGCCGAGCGCGGCTAGGACCGTCGCCGCAATGATGAGCAGGATCGCAAGTATCTCGCGGAAAAGATCAGCCGGTGAACCCATCCGCGAAGCCTATCACGCCTCGGGCGCCGGCAACGCTAGCTGCGGTTCGGTCGGAACGTCGATGATGTCGTCATCACTGTCGTCGTCATCGTCGTCTTCCATCTCGTCAGTGCCGTCCGATGGCGGCAAGAAGCCCGAGCGATCGACACGCCCGAGCACGCGACTGTTCGACGCGGTAGCCACAGCCGCGAGCCCGGCGAGGCCCGCGATCGTTACGCCGCTCGCGATCAAACGCTTCTTGGTGAACACGCGCTTGGCGAACACGAGCGGATCCTCGGGCTGCGGCGGCACGATCGGCGGCGGCGAGCGTATGGCGTTCGGGTCTTGCACGAGAATCTGATCGATATAGCCCGTGAGCGCATCGGCGTGCTGAGCGATCCCGACGATCGTCTGTTCGGCTGGTGCGTAGATCAGCGCGCCTAGCTCGCGGAGCACGCTCGGATAGCCCTGCGCGATCCGCGCGATGATCATCTGCAAACCGAGCGCTGTCGAAGGGCCGATGATGCCGTCGACGGCGGGCGTCACACTGGGTGGCCTGGGGAGTTGAGGCAAGAGCCGCATGAGCTGGAGCTGCAAGACCTTGTACGTGCTCGCAGCCTCGGGCGTGCGCGCCGTGCAGAGCACGATGCCGGCCTTCATCTCGCAGACGAAGTCTTGATCGTGCGTGAACATCAGCTAGCGCTTACGATACCCTGCGAACGTCGGCCGTGCGATCCGCTTGCGCGAGACGATGGCGACAATCGTACCCACAATGAGGACCGCGCCAGCCGTATAGGGCACCCAATCGGGGAGCCCGAGCCCTAGGAAACCGCCGCCGATTTTGCGGCGCGTAGTAGAGGGGAGCGCACCGCGCGGAGCCGGTGGTTCCTTGGCCAGCACGATCGGCGTCGGCGCGGGTGGCGCGACGTAGCCGTAGCCGAGTGCCTGAGCTGAATTGGTGATCAGCGCCAAGAGCGTCGGCGAGTTGGCCTGCACGTCTTCGGGGCCGTTGATCGCATTCCACAGCACATCTGCATCATTCGCAAACGGCGATAGTACCGGTCGAGGGCACAGTGTCTGTACAGCGCTAAAACAGCCCTTGCGAATGATGTCGAGCGTCATGAGCGTGGCCGCGAACGTGTCGTTTCCGATGATGTTGTCAACGCCGATCAACTCGAAGCCATCAGGATCGATCGAGAACCGGTTGATCGCGCTTTGCAGCTCGGTGAACGTGCTCATGCCCTGAAGCTATCACATGAGGTAAGCTCGATCTCGTGACGACCTCAACCGACTGCTACCCCTCGTGGCACGCCGATTTCCAGCCGCTCGCCGAGGGCCCACAGAGCTACATATCGTCGGGTTGCAGCGTCGGCGCCAACGGCAACATTCCATGTGACCCCGAAGCAATGCGCGCGAGCGCCGAGGCTCAGTTCGGGGCACCGGTTTCGCTCGAAGATTACACGCTCGCGCGCTACATGCAGAGCGAGGTCGGCAACTACACGATCGAGGAACGCGTCGCCGTCGGTGAAGCTGCCGTCAATCGCGCCGCCAACGAGGGTGGATCGATCTTGAATCTTCTGCTCTATCGGGGCGGTTCGGGCTCCGGGCATTACGGCCCGATCCACGGCATCGGCACAGGAACTTCGACGGCGCCATACGGTCGATGGGCCGCGACGACGTCTGATCCGACGGTCCTGACGCTGATGCTCGCGCAGCTCGTGATGTCGGGCGACAGCGGCGACTTCTCGAACGGCGCCGATGATCAAGATGGCCCCGAAGCCTGGATCCCGCAGGGCCAAGCCGCCCTCGTGTCCTACGTTCGCAAGATCGCGCGCAGCGGAAAATACTGGGTCGGGCCACTTCCGGGCGTCGATCCATGGCGCACGTTCCTTCAGAACACGCCAGGCATCGATCCGGGATCAGATCTCGGCGCGATCCTCACGCAGCAAGGAATCGACGCTCTGACGCTGCCGCGCACGGCGCCGCCCTGGACCCCAGACATGCCGGTCTGTTCCAGCAAGAAAGCCGCGATTCTCATGTCGCTGATCGGCTTGGGGCTCGGGGCGCTCGCGGGCCGCTGGGCCGCCAAACGCTACCTGCATCTGATGTGATAAACTGCCCCCCTATGAGCACCGCGCCCCTACCCAAACCCCCGCCGCCCGTCAAGCAGCCACTCCAGCCGATTCGTTCTGGCAAGCAGAACTGTTGCACCCGGCCGATTCGTCGCTGATACTCTTCCCACTATGGCCAAGAAGAAACGACGCAAGAAGGCAGCTCAACATAGTGGCGGTTCGCAGCGCGCGAAGTTCAAACGCGCCGCAGCCACATGCCGTAGCAAGGTCGGATCGAGCGGCGTTCCCGCCTTCTCGCCGAAGTCGTGGAAGATGTTCGGTTCGTGCATGAAGTCCGAGCTGTAGCGGCTCGCTAGAGCTTCTCGACGTCGACATCTGGATCTGTGGGTTCGTCCTCGGCCTCGCCGAACGATTCGACGCTCGCGCGCTCTAGCGCCTCTGCTTCGAGCTTCAGCATCTCCCCGGTATCGCGCTCGTTGGGCGTGAAGCACACCGTGCAGAGATGCTCGTCGAGCTGGTGATCCCGGCTCGCGAATGCGCCAGAGACCGGCTTGCCGCACGCGGTCTTTGTGCCCTGGCGACGATGCCAGAGCCCATCAGGGCCGATCTTGATCTGGTAGTTCACAGGTCAGCATCGAGCCGCGAGGAGCGTGATCAGCGTCGAGATGATCGCGACGATCGAGCTGACGATCGCGGCGAACTTGAGCTTGAGCTTGCGCGCTGTCTTGCGCTCGTCGGTCGTATCGCGGATCTCGCTGATCGCCTGTTCCTTGCCGACGTCGACCTGCGCCGCGAACGTCACGCGCGAATGATGTTCGAGCGTCTTGACGAGCGTCGGGAGGATGTCGAGCTTGCCGTTCACTTCGGCGACGGACGCGCGCATGTCGTTGACGTGCGTGCTCAGCGCTTTTACGTCGCCCTTGACCTCGGCGACGTCACCCTTGACCGCCGAGATATCGGACTTCAGCTCAGTGCGAACGGATGCGATTTGCCAGCTGGTTTCTTTCCGAAGATCCTCGACGCTGGTCAACGTCGTGCTCGCGGTCTGCTTGATGCCTCGTGCGCGAGCGTCGAGATCTTCGTTGGACACTGTACCGGGCGGCGCGGGCTCGGGAGTCAGATCGCCGTCCCACGATTCTTTGGCCGATTGCGCTCGCACGCTGGCTGGTGGAATCTTCGCGGTGCGTACATCTCGCTGGTCGGCCATAAGCCGATTCTAGCGCAACTCAGCCGAAGGCCGCAGCACGACATCGCGGGCACGGCATGCGCTTGACTCCCTGGTGTACCTCGGCGCGATTCTGCTCGAACACGGCATCCGGGATCTGAAGCACGGGTATGCCGGCCGCATCGGCTGTGCTGCCGCAGTAGGTGCCGATCTCGATGTGGAGCCGCACGCGGCCCGTCGATCTGATCACGTGTAGCGTTCCATCTCCTCGATCGATTGCTGCGATCATTTTTGGGCCTCCGAAGCCATCATCAAGATCCAGGCGATCTGGTTATTCGCGAGCGAGCCCTCGGCTTTGAACGAGCCCGTGCCGCGAGAGAGCACCAACGTCGTCGGCGTCGCCGTGACCTGGTACTTGTCGGCGAACTGCTGTACGTCGACGTTCTGCGAGGCCGCGTCGTAGACGATGACCGGGATCGCGTTCGGCGCGAGTGGCACACCGGGCTCATAGACGACGAACGGATAGCCCTGCTGGCGTAGCGCTTCGACCTCGGCGAGAAAGCGCGGCAGATAGTTCTCGCACGCCGGACACTCACCCATCGCGAAGATCACGATCACCACATGCTGGCCGTTCAGCTCGATCTGGCTCACGAGCCTTGGTCTAGCAGATCACCCTGACAGCTAGCAGCACGCATCGCCGGCTATTGGCTTGATGGGAGGGCCTTGGCTTCAGGTATGCCGGCCTTCTTGGTCACAGCTTCGACGGCGTGCGACACCGTGTGGCTCGTAACCAAGAGCGTGCCGATCCACTTGGTGTAGTCCATCCACTCGGACGCGGTGAGCAATCCGCCGAAGGCCATCGCGGTAGAGGCGAAGATCAGCATCAGGCAGATCACGCCGCGCTTGGAATTCAGAAGGCCAATGGTTCCTAGCTTCATCGCGTCAATGCCCCAAACACTGATATCCGTATTTTTGCGAGGGAAGAATCGTACTGGCAACGATCGCTGCGGCCTGCGGATCGTAGACCGGCATCGTGGCTGTTCCGAGGGGAAAGAGATGACACGTACCATCGTTGGCGCCGCCGTAGCTTCCGGCGAACGTGATCGTGCAGACGGTAGTCCCCGAGCCGGTGGTGAACGTGCCGGCGACGTCATTGCATGTAGCGCTGTTGCAGACCGGACCCGAACCGCAACCGGCACCAGCAGAGAACGAGACCGCTGCGCCTTGCGTGACGATGTGACCGTTGCCGATTCGGATGCTTCCATGGACGGCATTGAACGCCCACGTGTGCCATGTGGAATTGCCGAAGACATCAGCGACGTCGGACGAGATCCCGTTCGCGGTGAAATCGTTAGTACCTGCTACACGAACCCCAGGAGTGACAACTTTAAGACCGGTAACCGTGATTGGCCCTGCCGTCGTATCCAGGAGAACGGACGCACCCGAGATGAACCCGTAGACAATGTCTGCGGTGAACGTTCCCGCCGAATGAAAGATAGAAAGAGGGACGTTTGGATCAGGGGCCCGTAGGGTCAACCCAGCCTGCATTATCGACGCATTATTCGGATCGAGGATGATGCCCGGTGTCGCCGAATTGCCGATCAAGATTTCGATCGTCTTGAGGCCCGACGTCACCGTGTGACGGAAAAACCGGAATTTCTGAATATCCGTGGGAGCAGCCGGTATCAGATCGAAATCCCAGATCGTCGTACCGCTACTAGTGACCTCAAACGTATTCGGTCCAACTGTCGTTTGTAGGCCGAGCTGCTTGGTGTTGTTCTTGATCGAAACGGCATCTGTCAGCGTCGATACGCCGACGTTGATCGATGTTCCAACGGTCGTCGTGTTGTCGACGATTAGATCCGTCGTACGAAACGCCAGTGGGCCGGCGTTGCTGCCGAGTAACAATCCGACTGCGAGAACCAGTGCCCCGAGCGTGATGCCTGGAAGACGAGAAGTGAGGAGCTTCATGTGAGATCTCGTACCTCGATGAGCAACGTGTCGCCCGCTGTGACCACGCCGCTCGGCTTGCAATGGAACTGATTGACCGCGTAGCCAGCGATCGGGCAATCGAAGGTCAGCTGATCAGCAAGGCCACCGCCCGAAACGCGCACGTTGAAGTTCAGATCTGCCCGAGCTACAGGAAACGGGATGACGAGATCGAGAAGGCTGGGTTCTAACCCGGTCACCACGTAGCGAAACGTCTGTTGACCGAGCGCAACAGCGCTGAATTCATAACCCAACGTCGCCATGTACTCGTCGGCAGTCGCCAAGGCGCTCGGATCGTTGTCGACCGAAAGATCCACCGTCACCGTCGGGAACGTCGCCGCGACCGAACTGGCGGGATCGACGTAGCGCGCGAGCATCGCGTTCGTCGGGCCGACCAGGTAGTAGCGTCGTGTGATCAGCGCCATTTAGGTGATCTCCGTCGAGGCAGCGAGATTGACAGCACCATCGACCACTCCAAGCGGCTTGGTCCCACGAAGTGAGATGCGATCACCGGCTACGACAGCAACCGTATTGACGAGATCGCTGGCCTGACCGATGGCGCCCGTCGCGAGCGCGACGGTGAGTGCGGTCGCAACACCGTTCTTCATGACGGTGTAGACGATGACGTTGCCGTTGCCGGCTGCCGAATTGTGGCGCACGAACAGCTTCTGCAGCACTCCGGTGCGCGTCACGGGAACTTGCATCACGTCAATCAGCGACGCCAGGGCGAAGTCATGACCCGGCGGAACGAAGCGCGTATCGGCTGCTGCGCCCATGTTGTCGATGCCCCAGAAGAAACAACCGAGCGACGCTCCCGGTGGACCTGGCGGCCCGGGTGGCCCATCGGGTCCCGGTGGACCTGGCGGCCCGGGTGGCCCCGGCGGGCACTGGGGGCAGCAAGTTGTGTCAGCAGTGGTCTGCATGGCTCAATCGTACGCGGTCAGCTGAAAGAGGACGGTTCCACCGCGCCCTGAGACCGTCGCGTAGAGGTTGGTGTAGTCCGCATCCTCGGCGGCTGCACACGGACCGAGGATCGCCGGCATGCCAGCGGGAACCGCGAGCGCATGATCCACAGGTTGCTCCTGTAGATCGGTCGTCTGACTGATCGCACGCAGTGCACCGATGCGGAAGTCGGCCTGTACCGACGACATCATCATGACGTGGATCCGCTTGCGGCCGAACGTCGGGATCTGCGCGATGACGCGCTCGGCGCCCGGGGCAACAGGAACGAGCTTGCCGACCGTGCCTTGAACTTGAAGTGGGAAGCGCTTGTGCGCTGCATGGATGATCGGAGCCTTCAAGTAAAAGTAGAGATGCAGCTTCGGCAAGATCGGCCCGTTGCCGTCGACGTTGCCGTCAAACGGAATCGCGTCACCGCTCGCCGTTCGATACGTCTGCGGCAACACCGTCGTCTCTTGAAGCTGCGGAAACTCGAACGTGCTCGGGATGCCCGAGCCGAAGTCTTCGGCGAACGGGAACACGTAGAGCGCACCCCTTTGAAACTGCGTGATCAGCGGGTTGCTCGGACCACCCGGATCGTCCCTCTGACCGGGATTTGCGAGCTGCGTGAACAGCATCGGCGAGTCGACCGAGAGCCGATGCAAGCGATTGGTGCGTGAAGCGAGCTGCGTCGCGAATGTCGGGAGCTTGCCGAGATTGAAGCTGACCCAGCAGCGATCGACCGTGCTCTGCGGCCCGATCGCGATGCCGGCGACCGACGTCGGCACCGAAAGCTCCGTCGGTCCGGTCGGGTGCAACGTATCGAGTTGTGTTGGCGGCCACTGGAGGTTCGTGTAGTCGCCGACAGGATCCGCGAACGAACGAAAGCCCCACTGATCGAAGATCACCTCGTAGACATCGTCGCCGCGCGCGATGGAATCTTCGATCGAGAACGCGGGGTTGTTACTCCACGGCATTACGGCCTCACCGATGCAGAGAATGCCTCTGGGAACGCCTCGGAAACCGAGAGCGAAGCCAACCCGTTTCCGCCGAGGCTCGTGGCATAGATGCCCTGCTTGGGCGCGAGCACGAAGACTTCCGACAAACCAGCGGGCAGCTGGAACGTCGCCGCCAGACCCGAGGAGACGTCAGAGAGATCGGTCGAGTTGAACGCCAAGAACAAAACCCCAGGTCCGACGTTGCGCACGACGATACGCAGCGGATTCACGTCTGCCTTGTAGAGCGTCGCCGGATTTTTGGATCCTTGGATCGGTACGGCAACGGTATTGAACAGAGAGTCGCGCA
>Ga0334722_10001273_pt1 | contig 32460 bp, 26 predicted proteins | sample C3_bottom_MG_FD_207210 | JGI IMG/M metagenome (GOLD analysis project Ga0334722, IMG submission 207210) | Sediment microbial communities from Yellowstone Lake, YNP, Wyoming, USA - C3_bottom | ecosystem: Environmental > Aquatic > Freshwater > Lake > Sediment | place: USA: Wyoming | collected... | reverse complement strand
GCCAGCCTGAAGTTCCTGCCGCCGTACTCGCACGACTTCAATCCGATCGAGCCCGGCTGGGGCTTCTGAAAGAAACGGATCCGGACCGTGGCCCCGCGCACGCGAGCAACGCTCCGCCGCGCAGCCCAGCGGGCTCGTCAAACGATTCGACCACGTCACTGTCGGAATTGGTTCGCCCATGCCGGATATCAATTCAAGTGATCTATGGGATTAGTTCCTGAGCGTCTTGCCCGTCTTCAACGTGTAGGCGATCCGCTCCAGTGTCTTCCGCTCGCCGCACAGGCTCAGGAAGGCCTCGCGTTCCAGGTCGAGCACGTACTGCTCGGACACGGTCGTCGCGTGCGGCAGTGAGCCGCCCGCGAGGACCCAGGCGAGCTTCCTGCCGATGAGCGCGTCGTGATCGCTGATGCGGTCACTGCGCCTGGCCAGGTGGACGCCCAGGGACAGCGCGGCGTAGAGGCTCTGGCCGCCCACCGGGATGGCCGCCGGCCGAGCAGGCGGCTGGTACCCTTCCGCGGCCCGCGCCAGCGCCTTCGCCTTCGCGTCGGCGATCAGCCGATCGCGGTTCATCGTGATGCCGTCCGTCGCGCGGAGATAGCCGATCCGCTTCGCGTCCTGCGCGCTCGTGGCGACCTTCCCGAATGCAATCGTCTCGAAGGCGCGCTGGACGAACGGCAGGACGTCACCCTGCAACCCGCTTGGCCGGCTCTCGAGGCAGCGGATGAGCATCTCCTTGGTTCCGCCACCGGCCGGGATCAAGCCCACCCCGACCTCGACGAGGCCGATGTATGACTCGGCGGCGGCCTGGACGCGATCGCCGTGCAGCGTGAGTTCGCACCCGCCGCCGATGGCGAGGCCGACCGGCGCGACCACGACGGGCACGCCGGCGTATTTCAGGCCAAGCGTGGCGCCCTGGAAGGCGCGGACCATCATGTCGACCTCGTCCCAGTTGCCTTCCTGGGCCTCCATCAGCAGCAGCATCAGGTTGGCGCCCGCCGAGAAGTTGACCGACTCGTTGCCGACCACCACGGCCCGGAAGTTCTTCGCGCCCTCCTCGGTGGCGGCCTGCAGCATCTCGATCGCATCGCCGCCGATGGCATTCATCTTCGAGTGGAACTCGAGGGCCAGCACGCCGTCCCCGAGATCCACCAGGCTGGCGCCCGCGTTGCTCCTGACCGTACGCGACTGTTCACGGGCGGACCTGAGGATCTCGAGGCCAGGTCCGGCCGGCGGGAGCGCGCCGTCCCGGAAGCGGGTGCGGCCGGAAGCCACGAGGTCTGCGAGCAGCGGAGACGCGGCCGCGCCGGGGACCGCCTCGAGGACCGCCGCCGCGCCGATGCAGTCGATGATCTCGAACGGCCCGGACTCCCAGCCGAAGCCCCATTGCATCGCGCGGTCCACGTCGTCGATGCCATGTGAAATGTCCGGCGCCACCCGCGCCGCGTAGACCAGCGTCGGCGCCAGGGTCGCCCTGAGGAAATCCCCGACGCGGTCCTTGCCCAGAAACAGCGTCCTCAGGCGCTCGCCATGATCCTCGATGGTGCGCGCGGCGTCGAGGGACGGCAGCGAGACGTGCTGCGACGGGCGGTACTCCATCGTGGCGGGGTCGAGCACCAGGATCTGGGACTCGCCGCCGGGGCGCTTGACGCGCTTGTAGAAACCCTGGCCGGCCTTCTCACCGAGCCAGCCGCGGGCGATCATTTCGCGGAGGATCGGCGGAGGCTCGAACAGGCTGCGGGCCGCGGGGTCCGGCAGCGTGTCGGCCAGCGTTCGGGCAACGTGGCTGAACACGTCGAGGCCGACGATGTCGAGGGTCCGGCAGGTCGCGCTCCTGGGGCGCCCGATGGCCGGCCCGGACATCGCGTCGATCTCCTCGATGGTGAACCGGCCGGAGGCGAGCGCGTCGAGCGCCCGGAAGACGCCGTGCACGCCGATGTGATTGGCGATGAAGTTCGGTGTGTCCCTGGCGACCACGACGCCCTTGCCCAGTCGCCGATCGGCGTATGCCCGCACCCGCGCCAGGACGTCCGGATCGGTGTCCGGCGTCGGGATGATCTCCAGCAGGCGCAGGTAGCGCGGCGGGTTGAAGAAATGCGTGCCGAGCCAGTGCCGCCGGAAGTCTTCCGAACGCCCTTCGGCAAGCGCGGCGACGGCGAGGCCTGACGTATTGGTAGACACGATCGAGCCGGGCCGGCGGACGCGATCGATGCGCTCGAGCAGCGGGCGTTTGACGTCCGCGCGCTCGACGACGGCCTCGATGATCCAGTCGCACGCGGCGAGCGCGTCGAAATGCTCGTCGAACCCGCCAGTGCGGATGCGTGCGGCGGCGTCCGGTGTGTAGAACGGGTCCGGCTTCGCCTTTCGCGCGCGCTCGAGGCTTTCCCGCGCCAGTTGAGGCGTCAGGTCGAGCAGCCAGGCGTCCACGCCGATGCCGGCGAACAGGGCGGCGATCTGCGTGCCCATCGTGCCGGCGCCCACGATGCCAACGGTTCGGATCATGACAGGGGACCCTTTCGTCTTCTCGCGTCGACCTTCCGTGCGGACGGCGGGCGGCGGACACCGGGCTTCGCGCGAAGCCCGCCGAGCAGCAGGTCCACCACGGCGTCCGCGTCCGCCACGAGGGCGTACCGGCGCCGGCTCAGCATCCAGTTGGTCGCCATTTCGTCGAGCGCGCCGAACAGGATCTTCGCGGCGGTGGTCGCTTTGACGTCGGATCGGAACACGCCGGACGCCTGCCCGTCCGCAATGAGACTCCGGATGATGCCCAGGTACTCGCGCAGCAGCGTGGACGAGAAGCGCTCCATGTGCTTGGTGGACTGGCGCAGTTCGACCTGGAAGACCACGGCGAGATCGCGGTCGCGCCCGAGGCGTTCGAGGTGCAGCCGTGCGATGGCCGTCAGGCGCTCGAGCGGATCGGTCACGCCGGCGAGCGCCGCGCGGCCCTGGTCGATGGCCTCGCGCATCGTGCGTTCGAAGATGGAGGCCAGCAGGTCGTCCTTGTTCTGGAAATACAGGTAGACGGTGCCGGCGGCCACGCCCGCGTCCCTGGCCACGTCGGCGACCTGTGCGTTGAAGAAGCCGTGGCGCGCGAAGACCCTGGTGGCGGATCGCAGGATGGCCTCGCGCTTGTCGCCCCGGGGCACGGGCCGGCGTGCCGCGCCGCGGGCGGCGGCGTCGGGCTGGGCGGCAGACACGGGGAGCGCTGAGGGCATCGGGCGATCCTGGGACTGAATGACTGTTCATTCAGTCTGGTCCCGCTCCCGGGCTGTTGTCAAGCTTCGGATAAGATGAAGGCGTGACCCTCGGCATCGAACGCATCGCCGGCCACCTTCCGGCGCGGTTCATCACCGCGGCGGAGCTCGAAGGGCAGTTCGGGTTCGACGCCGGGTTCATCCCCGAGAAACTCGGCGTCGGCCGCGTGTTCGCCGCCCGCGACGACGAGCATTCGTCGGATCTGGCCGTGGCCGCGATCGCGAAACTCTGCGACGGCCTTCCGGGCCTGCGCGATCGCATCGACACGCTCGTCGTCTGCACGCAGACGCCGGACTACCAGCTGCCGCAGGTGTCCGCGCTGGTCCAGGACCGCGCCGGGCTGCGCCAGGACGTGGCCGCGTTCGACATCAGCCTCGGCTGTTCGGGTTTCGTGTACGGCCTGTCGATCCTCGAGGGTTTCATGACGCGAAACGGCCTGGCCGCAGGAGTCCTGGTCACGGCCGAAACCTACTCGAAGATCACCGGCCCCGGCGATCGGACGACCAGGTGCCTCTTCAGCGACGCCGCGGCAGCGACGCTGGTCACCGCCGGCGGCGCGCTGCAGGCCGGGCGCTACACCTTCGGCACGAACGGGAGCAAGTTCGACAGCCTCATCTGCCGGTCAGGCGGAAGCGGCGACGACGGCGAACGGCGGCCGAGACTGTCGATGGACGGGCGGAGCATCTACGAGTTCGCGATGGAGACGGTGCCGCAGGACGTGGCCCGCTGCCTCGCCGCGAACGGCATCGGCCTGCAGGACGTGGACCTGTTCGTGTTCCACCAGGCCAGCGGGTTCCTGGTCGATGCCATTGCCCGCCGCCTCGGCCTGGCGGGCGATCCCCGCATCGTCAAGACGCTCGGCGACCATGGCAACGCCGTGTCGTCGTCGATTCCCCTCGCGCTGGCCCGGTATCTCGGGCCGGATTCAAGCCAGTACCGGCGTATCCTGATCTCGGGGTTCGGCGTCGGCCTGTCCTGGGCCAGCACCGTCCTCACACGAAAGGACGCCCGATGACGGACGAACAGCCGGCGGCGGCCAGGCTCGAAGCGATGCTGCGCCGGATCAAGCCGGCGATCGCGTTGCAGGCGGACGGCCATTTGCGGCGCGACATGCAGCTCGATTCCCTCGACATCATGGAACTGCTGTTCGAGGCCGAGAAGGCATTCCGAATCCGGATTCCCGACGAAGACATCGCCTACGGGCAGTTGCTCGTGTGGGAACGGCTCGTGGAGTACGTCCAGGCGAAGACATCCGCCCGGTAGCACCCGCCTCGATCAGCGGGCGGCCAGGGGCCGCCGGCGCCCGGCCGCCGTCAGCGCCGTTCCCGCGAGATACGCCGTCCCGGCCGACAGGACACCAGCGGTCGCCGGCGTCCAGATTGATCCCGGCAGCGTGCCGACCGCCAGCTGCATCATCACCACACCCGCGGCCCCGGCCACGATCGACGCCACCACTTCGCGCCGCCGATCGACACGGGCGTGTGTCGCGACCAGAACCGGGATGAGCACGGTGGCGCCGAGCATCGCGTAAAAGAAGCTCAGGGCGCCGACGATGGTCGGCGTGAAGATCGCGACGACGACGCCCAGCAGGCCGCCGGCCACGGCGGCCAGGCGGGCGACGACCAGCACCTGCCGGTCGGGCGCGTCGGGCCTGATGAAGCGCCGGTAGAGATCCTGCGACAGCGACGTCGACAGCATGAACAGGACCGCGTCCGCGGCGCTGACCTCCGCCGAGAAGATGGCCGCCAGCAGGAGCCCGCCGACGCCGGCCGGGAGATCGCGGACGAGCAGTGTCGGCAGCGCAAGCTCCTGTGCGAGGCCGGGATGATGCAGCCGCGCGGCCATCCCCAGCAGCGCGGGGACGAAACCGAATGCCATCAGCGCGACCGCGTTGGCGCCGATGCCGATGCGCACGGCGCGATCCGACTGGGCGCCGTAGATCTTCTGGAGCAGGCCCGGGGAACTGAGGAATGCCGGCACCATCAGCACGAGCAAGGAGAGCGACGTGGTGCCGCCCCAGAACGCGGAGGCGCCGGTCGCGGCGCCCGTCGCGGCCGCGCTGCCGACGATCGATCCCAGGCCGCCCTCGCGCGACAGCACAAACGGCAGTGCCAGCGCGAAGCCGGACAGCTTGACGGCCAGTTGCACCACGTTGACCCACGCCGCGCTCGTCAGGCCGCCGGCGGCGAAGTAGCCCGTGACCAGCGTGCCCCCGATCAGGCACCCGGCCCACTTGGGGACGTCCGCGACGACGTTGAGAATCCAGGCGATGCCAATCAGCTGGCCCGCCAGGATCGACAACGTGGCGAACCACAGCATCCCGGTGACCAGCGCGCGCGCCGTGCGGCCGAAGAACCGCTCGATGAGGTCGCCGGTGGTCAGCAGGCCGTGGGCCGCCGCCAGGCGGCGCACGCGCGGGCCGATCCAGAACGCGAGCAGCAGGGAACCGATGCCGGCCGACCCGTTCCACCACCACGCGCTCAGGCCGTCGCGGTACGCCAGCCCCGTGGCTCCCACGGTCGATCCGGCGCCGATGTTCGCGGCGAGCACCGTGGCGAACAGCAGGCCGGCACCCAGCGCGCGATTGGCGACGAAGAACCCGCTGGCGCTGCGGACACGCCGGCCCGCAACGGCGCCGACGCCCAGCAGCGCGGCCGAGTACGCCACCAGGAGGACGAGATGGAGGTTCACGCTAGCGCCCCGGGGCTGCGAGGTCGCGGACCGCCGGGAATCCGGGGATCCCGGCGGCGGCTCGCACGGCGCGCAGGACGGCCTCGGCCACCACGTCGGCCGCGAGTGCGCCCACCAGGGTTACGTCGGCAGTCCGCCCAGAGGCGCCCGTCGCGATGGCGAACAGCGTGTCGCCGTCGTTCATCGAGTGCACGGGCGAGATGGCGCGGGCCAGCCCGTCATGGGCCATCTGCGCGACCTTGGCCGCCTGCACCTTGGTGAGGCGGGCGTTGGTGGCGACCACGCCAATCGATGAGTTTTCGCCGAACGGGTTCTTCTGCCCGGCGCCGGACCGCAGCAGCATGCGGGCGTCGGCGAGCCCTTTGCCATCCTCCGTGCGGACGCCGGCCACAACACGGCCGGTGGCCGGGTCGATCACGTCGCCGAACGCGTTGACCGCAACGAGCGCGGCCACGGTCAGGCCGCCGGGCAGCGTGATGGCCGCGCTGCCGATGCCGCCCTTCATCGCCCGAGCCATGCCGAGCAGCTTGCCGACCGTTGCGCCGGCTCCCGCCCCGACGTTGCCCTGTGCGACCGGGGCGTCCGAGGCGGCCTGTGCCGCGGCGTAGCCGCAATCGGCGGTTGGCCGCGCGCGCCCGTCGCCCACGCCGAGATCGAACAACACCGCCGCCGGGACGATCGGCACGACGCCCGCGCTGGTCGGGAAGCCGACCTTCCGCTCGGACAGGTACCGCATGACCCCGGACGCCGCGTCGAGGCCGAACGCGCTGCCGCCCGAGAGCACGATTGCGTGGACCTGTTCGACGACGTTGAGGGGATTCAGGAGATCGGTTTCGCGCGTGCCGGGGGCGGATCCGCGGACGTCCACGCCCGCGACGGCCCCGCCCGCCGCGAGGACGACCGTGCAGCCCGTGAGCCGTTCCGTCAGGGTGAAGTGGCCGACCGTGACGCCAGCCACGGCCGTCAGGCCGCGGCCGTCGAAAGCCGCCTGGCCGTGAGTCGTCTGTGCGCCGGACGCCAGCAGTGCAGCCGCTGCCGCGCCAGCCCACCACGCCGAGACATGCGGGCAATTCATAGGTCGTTCCAGCGAATCGTACCACATGGTGTGGTAGCTTACTGACCTGCGATGCGCATGACGGGAGGATTGACGTGAGCCGAATGCTCTGGATGACGGTGGGAATCGCCATAACGGCCGCCAGCCTGTCCGGCGGCGCCGAAACCCGCGGAGGCCATGGCGCGGCTGCCCCGCAGGCGCCCGCGGCGCGTCCCGCGGCGGCGCCAAGCCCCGCCGGGGTCGACCTTGCCAGACTGGCGACGGTTGACGAGGTCATCGACAAGGCCATTGCGGACAAGCAGGTGCCCGGCGCCGTGCTGCTGGTGGGGCGCGGCGACGAGATCCTCTACCGCAAGGCCTACGGCAACCGCGCCCTCGTGCCGCAGACCGAGCCGATGACGCTCGACACGGTGTTCGACATGGCGTCGGTCACGAAGGTCGTCGCGACGACGACGAGCGTGATGATTCTCGTGGAGGAAGGGAAGATCCGGCTGAACGATCGCGTCGCGACGTTCATTCCCGACTTCGGGCGGCACGGCAAGGACCAGATCACCGTCCGGCACCTGCTCACGCACTACTCCGGGCTGCGGCCGGACATCGACCTGAACGACGACGCGTTCACCGACTACAACAGCGCGATCGCCCGCGCCGCCGACGAAGTGCCGACGTCGGCGCCCGGCGAGCGGTTCGTCTACAGCGACATCAATTTCTTCGTGCTGGCGGAGATCGTCGCGCGCGTCAGCGGCCAGAAGATCGACGTGTTTGCGACGGAGCGCGTGTTCAGGCCGCTCGGCATGGCCGACTCGGGATTCAATCCGCCCGGGCAGCTGCGGCCGCGGATTGCGCCCACCGAGCCGTGCGCGCCGAGCGGCTGGCCCTGCAGCGGGCCCAATCAGGTGATGCTGCGCGGCATCGTGCACGATCCGACCGCCCGGCGGATGGGCGGCATCGCCGGCCACGCCGGCCTGTTCAGCACCGCCGCGGACATCTCGCGCTACTGCCGCATGATCCTCAACGGCGGGGCGCTGGGCGGCGTGCGGATTCTCTCCCCGCTGACGGTGGCCAAGATGACGTCGCCGGCGACGCCGGCGGGCGCGCCGAGCGTCCGCGGGCTTGGATGGGATATCGACACGAGCTACTCGTCGAACCGCGGCGAACTGCTGCCCGTCGGATCGTTCGGCCACACCGGCTTCACGGGCACGTCCCTCTGGATTGACCCGGTGACGCGCACGTACGTCGTGCTCCTCTCCAACCGCGTCCATCCTGACGGGAAGGGCGACGCCACGCCGCTGCGTGCGCGCGTGGCCACCATCGTGGCCTCGGCGCTGCGCCAGGTGCCAGCCGCCGACGCGTTGCGGCGCGAGCGCTGGACGGGCACCGACTTCGGGGCCGCCGGGACGGCGCCGCGCCGGGGCGACGAAACGGAGGGGCGGACGCTGCCCGGCATCGACATGCTGCGGGCGGACGGATTCAAGATCCTCCAGGGGAAGCGTGTCGGACTCGTGACGAATCATACGGGCCGCACCAGGGACGGCGAGTCGACGATCGATCTGCTGGCGTCGGCGAAAGGCGTTCAGCTCGTCGCGCTGTTCAGCCCCGAACACGGCATCCGCGGGATTCTCGACGAGAGCGTACCGTCCACGACGGACGAGAAGACCGGGCTGCCGATCTACTCGCTGTACGGGGCTACCCGCCGGCCGACCGAGGAGATGCTGAAAGGGATCGACACGATCGTGGTTGACCTGCAGGACATCGGCGCGCGCATCTACACGTACGCGGCCACCGTCGGCTACGTCCTGGAGGAAGCGGCCCCGCGGAAGATCGCCGTGGTCGTGCTCGACCGTCCGAACCCGGTCACCGGGATCGCGATCGAGGGGCCGTCGATCGACAAGAGCGAGCTCGGGTTCACGGCGTACTTCCCGCTGCCGATCCGCCACGGTCTGACGCTGGGCGAGCTGGCCGGCCTGTTCAATGCGGAGAACAAGATCGGCGCGCAGCTGACCGTGGTGAAGATGGCGCGCTGGAACCGCGACGACTGGTTCGACGATACCGGGATGATGTGGCTGAACCCGTCGCCGAACATGCGGAACATGATGGCCGCCGTCCTCTACCCCGGGATTGGGTCCATCGAGGCGTCGAACATCTCGGTGGGCCGCGGGACCGACACGCCGTTCGAGCAGTTCGGCGCGCCGTGGATCGACGGGATGCAACTGGCCGGCGAACTGAACAGGCGCGGGCTGCCGGGCGTGCGGTTCTACCCGGTGACGTTCACGCCGACGTCGAGCCAGTACGCCAAGCAGCTCTGCCAGGGGGTCTTCATCGTCGTGACCGATCGCAGCAGGCTGAGGCCTGTCCGGCTCGGGGTCGAGGTGGCGGTCCTGCTGAACAGGCTGTATCCGAAGTCGTACAACGTCGCCGGCGTCGGGCGGCTCTTCGGTGCCGACACCGTCCGGCGGATTCGCGCGGGCGAGGATCCCGAGACGATTGTGAGTTCCTGGGCGCGCGCCGAAGGGCCGTGGCGCGCCCTCCGGGCGAAGTACCTGCTGTATCGCTAGACGCGCCTAAGCGCTGGGGTCAGGTCTAAAACCGCGCGTTCTTAGACCTGACCCCAAGCCCCTCTAACGCCGGCGGCGCGCTCGCGCCGGAGCCCCGGCCTTCTTCTTCGGGGCCGCCTTGGTCCGCGCGGGCTTTGCCGGGGCCGCCGTGTCGTTCGCCACGGCGGTGCCGAGCGGCGTGGTCACGATCCCCGCCGCGAGGAGCTTGCGATCGATCCGATCCGCGATCCAATGCGGATCCCACCAGCCCACCGGGTTGACCGGCCGGCCTGCGACGAGCGTCGTAAAGTGCAGGTGGTCGCCTCCGGCGAGGCCCGTCTCGCCGCTGCGACCGACGACTTCGCCGCCGGACACACTGTCGCCCTTCTCGACCTCGACAGCCGACAGGTGGGCGTACAGCGTCTGCAGCCCCATGCCGTGGTCGATGATGACGCAATTGCCGTAGATGCCGAGCGGGCCGGCGAACACGACGCGGCCGGCGTTCGCCGCCGACACGGCGGCGCCCCGCACCGAGGCCAGATCGACGCCGAGGTGCACCTGCTGATCGATCTCCTTGCCGGCGTACATGTAAGTGCGGTGATCCGCGAACACCGCCGCCGAGGCCGCCCGCGCCATCCGCCCGAACAGCCCGCGCCAGAGCAGGGTCGGCGACGTGTCCTTCGAGAGGGTCTCGATTTGATCGGCGTTGGCCTTTCGCACGTCCCGGTTGATCGTCAGGAACGCGGCAAGCCGCTCCTCAGGTGTGCCGGCGGGCAGCTTGAGCCCGGGCGTGTCCTTCAGGATTGCCGGCACGACGCGGCTGAGGAGCCGATCGTCGATCGGCACCCGGCTGCGGTGGAACTTGTCCGCCAGGACCTTGTGGTCGAACGGAATGGTCGTCGTGTTGCCGGCCGCGTCGCGCGCCACGAGCGACATCGGGACGCCCATGTCCTGGTCGAACATCAGCGCGAAGAAGGCGACGCGCAGCGCCGGGTCCACGTTCTTCGCACCGCCGACGCCGGAGGCCGGGTATCCCGGGTAGTACCGGTCGCCGACGAGCACGCCCGACGTGACGTCCGCCGGTGTTGCCCGGTAGACGATCATCTCGGCGCCGCCGAGTTTGACGTAGTGGAACGTGGACACGACGGCCAGCGTCGGCAGCGTCGTCCTGATGGTGATGTCCTTTGAGGCTGCGGTTCCGAGGCGCCTCAGGCCGAACAGGACCGTGCGCTCGGCGTCGATCACGAGTTTCGCGGGCCCGTCCTTGAGGCCGGCGAAGCCCTTCGCGGAAACCGGGCGGGTGATGCGCACGCGGTGCGGCGTCTCCTGCAGGAACCTGGCGTCGCCAGGGGCGTCGAGGGCGAAAACCGGGAAGCGCAAGGCGCCCTGCTCGAGCGTGGCGTTCAGACGGGTCAGCTTCGTGCCCATCGCGTCCACCGACACGTCGAACTGGGCGCTTTCGCGGCCGAGCGAGGCCGGGCCGTGGACGTTGACCAGGGGCCCGGGCTCCTGGCCGGCGACGTAGAACGTGACGCTGCCGGCGGCGAGGAGGAGCAGGACGGCCAAAGCGAAAAGGGTCTTGAGGGACATGCGGTGTGCAGGTATGATTAGAAGTTCCTAGTCGGCGAGTGCCGGTATCGTCTAGGGGTTAGGACACGTGGTTCTCAGCCACGGGACCGGGGTTCGAATCCCCGTACCGGTACCATCCATCATACATCTCCCTTGATTGCAGGCCTCGTGGGCGCCACGGGGCCTTTTTGCTGCGCCTTATTCACCTTCCTGGCGGTCTGCTGATCGTCGTCGCCCGTTGGCAGATCGACGGCGGTGAGTGAGCTAGTATCCGCGCCTGTTCGCGACGGTCAAAGGAACCGCTGAGGAGTCGAAAGCTGACGGCGCACGCGCTGGTGTGCCTCGAGGAACAGGATAGAACCTGGCCTCGGCTCCGTCCACGATAATCAGGTTCCGGCCGTCCTGCGACCACAACGCCCAAGCGGAAGGGACGAGCGAGTCGATGGGTCGCACGGTAAGGGGAAGCGTCAATAGGGGCTTCATGATGTTCATGTCCCACACCTCGGCATTCTCGGGACCACCGCCCTTTGGTGTTCGGTAGAGCAGCGCCAGCCTTGGCACCACCGGGTTCCACTCCAGCCCCCAGGCGTTATCCACTCGTTCGTCGAAGTCGAACGGAAACGTCTTCAGGACCGCGCCGGTCCTTGTCTCGTAGATCGAAAACGAGTCCGGCCCATGATTCGAGGGGAACGCTGAGGCGTACACGCATCCAGCGGAGAAGTACTGCAGCCCGAGTGTGGCGGTCCCTACGAAACGACCGCCTGCGTCGTACTCGTCGGTCCAGCGAGGGTTGTTGCTGCCTGATGAACGCCAGTGATCAGCGAATAGGTGGCCGGTGCGGTCGCAGATCTCGAGATGCTCACTGGTCTCACGCAGTCTCCTCCGGAGAATCGTCCCTCGTGCGACATCGAGAATCCCCAGCGTCGTAAAGCCCGTGATGTCGGTCGCTATCTCTGCATCGAAGTAAAGCCGGGAACCGTCTGCGCTCCACACTTCGTGGACCCCGAACGGGACCTGATACGAAGCTCTCTTTGCGTCGTCGAAGATCAGAAGCTCGTTCTGTTCCGTACGAACGGCAACGACCCGTCCACGGGGAGCGGCCGAAACCTGAAGTATCCCGCCGGTGACAATCATCGGGACCGACCGCAGCGTCTTCAGGTCAATCAGAACCAGGCGCTTCCCTTTGTCCTCCCGACACTCCACCAGCAGCGCACTGTCATCACCGGTCGTGGACACGTAGTCCGAGATGCACGGCAGGGTGACCGTGCGCCCCGGCTGCGGCGAGGGAATCTGGGAAACGAACGAGAGGAGAGAAACGGCGGCGATGGAAACAGCGGTTGAAGACATCATGAACTTCGCAGAGGCCAACTTGTCCATGGAATTTCCCGGCCTCGCGCGATCACGCCAGCGCAGCGTTGGCCGACATTTATTCACACGCGTTGAGGCCATTGAGTCGCCGCCTGCTCCAGCGTGGGACTGTCTCGCTGAGAGACCAACGCCAAGCCAGGAGCAGTCTACCAAACACATCTCCCTTGATTGCAGGCCTCGTGGCAGACGCGAGGCCTTTGTGCGGCCATTACCCATCCGCTTTGCGGTCTGCCGATCGTCCTCGCCCGTCGGCGGGTCGCCGTCGAATGTCTTTCCCCCTTCAAGCATCTTGGCAGAGGCTTGGGCCAACGAAACGAGGCATCTGTCGCTCATTCCGAACGAAGCTAGTCGTGTCGCTGACCTGCTTTGTACCCCCGGGGCGACGACGGGACGACGTGGCGAGTGAGTCCCGCACGGGATAATGTCTTTGACAACATATGTCGTTGGGTTCATACTACGAAGGTGGCTTGGACGGTTGATTTCCATGACGACTTCGTCGCGGAGTATCACGCCCTGCGTGGGGACGTCCAAGACGAGTTGTTGGCGATTGTCACCCTGCTCGAACAGTTCGGCCCGTTGCTTGGCCGCCCGCGGGTCGACACCCTCAAGGGCTCTCGCCACGCGAACATGAAGGAGCTGAGGTTCGACGCTGCAGACGGCGTGTGGCGCTTCGCGTTTGCGTTCGATCCTAGGCGACAGGCGGTCGTTTTATGCGGCGGCGACAAGTCTGGAGGCAGTGAGAAGCGATTCTACGCACAACTCATCGCCAGAGCCGACTCGCGGTTTGACGCTCATATCGCGAGTCTGAGGAAGCAGAAGTAGGAAGGAAGACTTGACTATGACGAACCTCGAACGCATTCGAAAGGAACTGACGGCCGCCCGCCGCAAGAAGATTGAGGCCCGTGCCGCCCAGTTGGTAGCTGAGGAGATGACCTTGCAGGAGCTTCGCAAGGCCCGGAGTTTGACTCAGGTTCGCATGGCCAAGGCTCTCGGCATTTCGCAAGAAGGGGTGTCGCGCCTTGAACAACGCAGCGATCTACTACTGTCGACTCTCCGCAGAGCCGTCGAGGCCATGGGCGGAAACCTGTCTCTCGTCGCGAACTTTCCAGACCGCGATACCGTCGTCTTATCGGGAATTGCCAGCGTTGGCGAGCGGGCTCGATTCGTTGCGAGAAGACAGCCCCGCGTGAGGAGATCTCGCACAGGGGCGAACGTATGAGTAGTCCTTACAAGTTGTCCCCCGTACCGGTACCATCCATCATCCATCTCCCTTGATTGCAGGCCTCGTGGAGTCCACGAGGCCTTCTTGCTGCGCGCGCGCCCACGCGAGCGCCGCAATCGCCGTATCCTGGAACCCCACGCCGGTCAGATCGCAGATCGTGATCTGGTCGTCGCTCGTCCGGCCGGGCTTGTGGCCCGCCACGAGTTCGCCCAGTTGCCCCCACACCGCGGACTCGCTGATCAGGCCCCGGCCGAGCGCGTGGGACAGTTCGCCGAACCGCGCGCACTGTTCGAACCGATCGACGACGATGAGATCCGCGCGGACCAGGCACTCCGCTTCGAGCTCCTGCTTTCCGGGCGTGTCGGACCCGAGCGCCGTGATGTGCATGCCGGGCCTCAGCCAGGCCGCGCGCACCAGCGGCGCGCGCGAGGGCGTCGCCGTGATGAGCACGTCGGCCTCCCGGCACACGTGCTCCGCGTCCGCCGCCACCGTGGCCGTGATGCCGAGCGCGGCACGCATCTCCGCGCAGTAACTCTCCAGGCCGATGCCGTCCGGGCTCCACGCGAGCAGGCGCCGGAACGGCCGCACCTCGCGCAGGCACCGCACCTGCTGGCGGGCCTGCACGCCGGACCCGATGACGCCGACCGTCGTGATGGACTGGCGGGCAAGCTGTTCCGCGGCCACGGCGCCGGCCGCGCCCGTCCGGATGTCGGTCAGGAAGCCATTGTCGAACAGCAGGGCCACCGGCATTCCGGTCGCCGCATCGAACAGCGCCATCAGGCCCGATCCCGTCGGCAGCCCCAGGGCGGGATTGTCGTAGAATCCCGAAGCGACCTTCACCGCGACAAACGGGACACCCTCGACCCACGCGGTCTTGACGTGGAATTCGCCGTTCGTGCCGGGGACGGGGAGGTTGATGACGGCCGGCACGCGCGTGCGGCCGTTGCCGTCCGCGCGGAAGGCCTCGCGCACGGCGGCGATGGCCTCGGCTGTGGTCACGCCGGCCCGGAGCGTCTGCTCGTCGACACAGGGGAGAATCATGCGCCCATTATTGCCGTTCGTGACCGCCGCTGCACTCGCGCTCCTCCCGGCCGTCGGGATTGACGCCCAGAAGCCGGCCGGCGGATTCGTTCCGGCGCCGCCTCCCGCGTTCGCGGACCCGGGACGCGCGGCCGCCCTGACCGGTGCGTTTCCGGCCGTCGACCGGATCTTCCAGCAGTTCGCCGAACGCAGCCGCGTGCCCGGCATCGCGTGGGGCATCCTCATCGACGGCAGGCTCGTGCACACCAGCAGCGCGGGCGTCAGGGAAGTGGCGTCGAAGGCGCCGGTTGATTCCGACACGGTCTTCCGCATCGCATCGATGACGAAGAGCTTTACGGCTCTTTGCATCCTCAGGCTCCGCGACCAGGGCAAGCTGTCGCTGGACGATCCGGCCGAACGCTACGTGTCCCAGTTGCGCGGATTGAAGTACCCGACCGCCGATTCGCCGCGCATCACGATCCGCCACCTGCTGTCGCACGCGGAGGGCTTCCCCGAGGACAATCCGTGGGGCGACCGGCAGCTCGATGCCACCGGCCAGCAGATGCTCCAGATGATCGAGAGCGGCATCCCGTTCTCGAATCCGCCGGGGCAGGCGTACGAGTACTCGAACTTCGGGTTTGCGATCCTCGGGCGGATTGTCTCGGTCGTCTCGGGCATGCCGTACCGCGATTACGTGCAGCAGAACATCCTGACGCCGCTCGGCATGACGTCCACGACGTTCGATCCGTCGAGCGTGGCGCCCGGGCGGCTGGCACACGGCTACCGTCTCGAGGATGGCGCGTGGAAGGAAGAACCCCTGCTCGCTGACGGGGCGTTCGGCGCGATGGGCGGCCTGCTGACCACAACACGCGACCTGGCGAAATGGGTGGGCTTCCTGATGTCCGCCTGGCCCGCGCGCGACGATGCCGACACCGGTCCGGCGCGCCGGAGTTCAGTGCGCGAGATGCAGCAGGTGTGGCGGCCGGCGCCGGCAACCGTCACCCGCGACCAGGTGGACTCGCCGCTCAGGTTGAATACCGGCGGCTACGGATTCGGCCTGCGCGTGTGGCAGAGCTGCGGGCAGCGCCACCTGGTGGCGCACGGCGGCGGGCTCCCGGGATTCGGATCGCACATGCGCTGGCTGCCGGAGCACGGAGTCGGCATCATCGCGCTCGGCAATCTCACCTACACGAGCTGGACGTCGGTCGCCGACGCTGTCGTGGACGCCCTCGATGCCACTGGCGCCCTTCAGCCCCGAGTGCCGGTTCCCGCGCCCGCGCTGGCCGAGGCGCAGGATGCCGTCAACCGGCTGATCGACCGGTGGGACGATGTCGTCGCGGATCGCATCGCGGCCGTCAATCTGTTCCTCGACGAGTCGAAGCCGCGGCGGCGCGCGTCGATCGACCGCGCCCGCGCGCAGCTTGGGGCGTGCCGGCCGGCTGGCGCCATCGAGGCCGAGAACGCGCTCCGCGGCACGTGGAAGCTGGCGTGTGACCGCGGTACGCTGCGCGTCGCCGTGACGCTGGCTCCTACGGCGCCCCCGCGCGTGCAGTTGCTGACTGTCACGCCGGTGGTGCGGCCGGAACCGGCCTTGGCAAATGCGATAGACCGGCTGGTGCGGCAGATTGACGCGCCCGATGCGGCCGGGCTCAAGGAACTGCTGGCGCCCGGACTGGATGTGCAGAGCGTGATGGGGCTGCTCAAGGCTGCCGCGGCATGGGGATCCTGCCGGTTTCCGGTCGAGTTGCTGAGCAGCGACGGCGTGGCGTCGGCGGCGGTGCGGCTGTCATGCGCGCGCGGCGGGCTGGCGCTTCGTGTGGGGTTTGATGCCGCCTCCGGTCGCGTCACCCGGCTGTCGCTGGCCCCGGCATCCGGCACGACTTGTGTGCCATAGCTGGCGCAGGGCAGACAAGAATGTAATCAAGACCCCGACCCGCGAAGAGGTAGCAGGTCTGTTCTTCGGGACATAAAGGTAGCAGGTCTGTTTATTGTGGAAACGGCGGTTGACGGGAGGCGGACTTGAGGGCTGATCGGGTTCGGACGGCGGCGTTTCTGCTGGTCATGGCGGCGTGCGGATGGCCACGTGTCGATGCGGCGCTCGCGCTGGCCGGCGGGATCGTGTTCGGCCTCGCCATCGGCAACCCGCTGCCGGCGCTCTCGGGCGTGTGGGCAAAACGGCTCCTGCAGGCGTCGGTCGTCGGGCTCGGGTTCGGCGTCGGCATCGGCCAGGTGCTGCGCGAAGGGCGTCATTCGATCGGCTACACGATCGTGTCGATCAGCCTCACACTTCTCGCCGGCGCCGCGCTCGGCAAGTGGATGGGCGTCCGGCGGGACACGTCGCGCCTGCTGTCGTTCGGCACGGCCATCTGCGGCGGCAGCGCCATCGCGGCCCTCGCGCCGGTCATCAAGGCGAAGAGCGAGGACGTGGCAGTCTCGCTGGCGACCGTCTTCCTTCTCAACGCGACGGCGCTCCTCATCTTCCCGGCCATCGGCCGCGCGCTGGCGATGAGCCCGGGCTCGTTCGGCCTCTGGTCGGCGCTGGCGATCCACGACACGAGCAGCGTCGTGGGAGCCGCGTCGACCTTCGGACCGGCGGCGCTTGCCACCGCCACCACGGTCAAGCTGACGCGCGCGCTGTGGATCACGCCCTTCGTGCTCGGCTACGCCCTGTTCACGCGATCCGCGCAGCGCGCCGTCTTTCCGTACTTCATCCTCGGGTTCATCGGCGCGGCGGTCATCCGATCGGTGTGGCCCGAACAGGCGGTCGCCTGGGATGCCGCGGCCTTCGTTGCGCGCCGGCTGCTGGTCGTGACGCTGTTCCTGATTGGCGCGGGTGTCACGCGCCAGACGATCAAGACGGTTGGATTCCGGCCGATGCTGCAGGGGGTGACGCTGTGGGTGCTGGTGAGCGTCGTGACGCTGGCCGTCATCCGCGGCCACATCATCGGGGACTAGCGGCGGCGAAAAGGTAGCAGGTCTGATTTCGGGGCGGCGGGCTACGGGCGCGGCTGGCGCGCCCACACGAGCACGCGGTCGCCGCCGCTTTCCTTGTGATCGAGGACCAGCCCGGGACCGTAGCCCTGCAGATCTTCGGCCGTGATGTTGAGATGCACGGGCTCGTCGTCGATGTCGCCGCGGTGGCCGCCAATGCGAATCGGCTTGCCGTTCGTCATGCGCAGCAGCCAGAACGGGATGTTCAGCCGCAGGAGCTTCTTCTCGTCGGCCTTCCACACCATGATATGGAGCGCTTCGATGGGGGCCGCCGCCCGGGTGGCCTTCGGCCGCTCCTTCGACAGCACGGGATCTCCGTCCCGAATCTCGAGCAGGGGCTTCTGCCCCTCGAACTCCGCGGCAACCCTGGAGAACTCGTCAGAGGCCGACATCGACGTCGTCGTGGTCGCCTGGAAGGCGAACTGCTTGTAGATGACGAAACCCGCCACGACCACCAGGCCCACGCCGACGACGACGATGAACACGGCGCTGCCCAGGATAATCAGGCCCCACGACGGTTTCTTCGCCATCAATCGACCTCCAGCCCGGCCAGTCCCGACCCGCCCGTTCTTCCATATTCTGCAACAGGACGGCCCGCCGTTCACTCACTACTGACGAACCGCTGCCCGGATTGTTCCCCGGACCGCGCGATATACTTCGAGCCATCCGCACCTGCGAGGCAGATTCCAATGCGCACATACCGAACGATTGATGGCCACGCGGCCGGCGAACCGATCCGGCTCATCGTGGACGGCTACCCTGCGCCGAAAGGGCGCACCATGCTCGAGAAGCGCGCCTGGGCGAGGGCGCACGCGGACCAGATCCGCCGCAGCCTGATGCAGGAACCGCGCGGCCACCTCGACATGTACGGCGCCGTGCTGACCGAGCCTGTGACGCCGGATGCCGACGCGGGCGTGCTGTTCATGCACAACGAAGGCTACAGCACGATGTGCGGCCACGGCATCATCGCGGTCACGACGATCGTGTTCGAACGGGGGCTGGTCGAGCCGCGGACCCCCGGCTGCCTGGTCTACGACAGCCCGGCCGGGACGATCCGGGCTCGCGCGCACATGGCGGCCGCGACGAACAGCGCGGGCCGTCCGCGGGTGTCGAGCGTGAGCTTCGTCAACGTCCCGTCGTTCGTGCTTCATCCCGGCCTCGGCGTCAGAATCGGCCACCGCGAGATCCGCGTTGACGTCGCCTTCGGCGGCGCGTTCTACGCGATTGTCGACGCCGAATCGGCGGGGATCCCGGTGTTGCCATCCCGGCTCACCGACCTGCGGCGCGTCGGGATGGAGATCAAGCACGCGGTAGAAGCCGCGGTGACGGTTGAACATCCGCTCGACCGGGGGCTGAAAGGGATCTACGGGACGATCTTCACCGGGCCGCCTGACCGCGAGGACGCGGACCTCAAGAACGTGACCATCTTCGCCGACGCCGAGGTCGACCGCTCGCCGTGCGGGACGGGGACCTGCGCGGTGATGGCCGTCATCGACGCGATGGGACTCGTCGCGCCCGACCGTCCGTTCCGTCACGAGGGCATCGTCGGCACGGTCTTCTCGGGGCGGGTCGTCGAACGCACGACGGTCGCGACCTGCGAGGCGATCGTGCCCGAACTCGAGGGCTCGGCCTGGATCACCGGGGACCACGTGTTCGTCGTCGAGGACGACGATCCGCTGGGAGAGGGATTCAGACTGTAGGCTGCCTCAGCGGGCCAGGTGCTCGTGGGCCAGGCGCGCGAGCAGGGCGTCGAGCGGTTCGCCATCGAGGGCGAACGCGCCAAGCTGGGCCGACCACGAGAGCTTGAAACTGCGGACGAGCGCCGACACCCAGATCTGGCGCACCGGCGCATTCGGGCTGATGACGAACCGCGCCGGGGCGGGGTCCTCGAACAGGACGTTCAGCACGCCGCCCTGCCACTCGAGTTCGAACCCCTCGGCATCGGCCAGCGGCATCAGGGCGCGCTCGGCGGCCTCGAGTGCGGCGTCGGCCTTGACGCGGAATTCCTGTTCGGAAAGCAGTTCGGCCATGCCCCGATGATACCAAGTCCCGGCAGGGTCACGCCGGTTCTCCTGCCACGGAATTGTCTTAAACCGAAGCGGTACGAGGTGCGTCTAAGTAATCAGGTGGGTCAGACACGGCCCGGCCGTTCCGGCCGGGGGCCCGGCCCCCAACACATCCGGAGGACATCATGCGTGGATGGAACTTCTCCAGCAACGCCGACTGGCTCGTGGCGCTCCTGCTGCTCGTGGCCATCGCGGCGGCCGCGATCGCCTGAGACAGGACCAGGCGGTCCCTATTTCTTCGGGCGGGCTGTCGGCGTTTCGACAGACGCGACGTAGGACTTGCGCGCCCGGGCCTTCAGCCCCTGGCGCTTCACGTTGACGGCGAGCTTGTGGAGCTTGCCGTCGAGCGCGGCGGGGGAGAACCCGAGCACGTACTGGCTGTGGAGTTCCAGCGCGATGCGCGAGAACACCTTGGCGAGCTCGGGTGACGGCGCCAGCCGGTAGTACCCGCCGCCGGTTTCCTCGGCCATCCGTTTCAGCACCCGGTCCGGGCTGGACGTCATCTGCCTCAGCCCGTTGAAGTACCGCGTTTCGAGGCCGATGCCGTAGATCATCACCTAGGCCTCGCGCGCCCGATCCAGCACCGCTCCCTGGCTCTTCTTGCTGGTGGTGTCCTCCCCGTCGGTCAGCAGCACGATGACGCGCCGGCCGTCGATTGCGGAGAGGCGATCGACGGACTGGTCGATGGCGTCGTAGAGACGGGTGGGATACCCGAAGTCGAGGTCCTTGAGCGCGGCGGCCAGGTCGTCGCGATCCGACGTGAACACGCCGCTGAACTGGATCTTGTCGTTGAACGCGCCGACCTGCGCCTTGTCCTGTGGCAGCAGGCGCTCGAGGAACTGCTCGGCGGCCGCTTTCACGAGCGGCAGCGCCTCGGTCATGCTCCCGCTCGTATCCAGCATGACGACCGACGTGATGGGCAGCGACTGGTTCTCGAAGAACGTGATGTCCTGCCGCACGTTGTTGTCGAGCACGTCGAAGTCGCCCTTCGAAAGGTCGGGAACGAGGCGATCTTCGCCGTCGGTGACGGTCGCGTAGACCGGGACGACGCGGGCGCTGGACCGGAAACTCGTGGCCTGCCGCGCCGGGGCTGCAGCAGGCAGCGGAGCCGTGGCGGACAGGACCGCCGCCGCGCCGGCGACCGCGCACGCCAGACCGATGCCAGCGAGACGTTTCGACATCACCTCCAGCAGTATCGGAGGAGGCGGCGCGGAACGCAAGCGCACCCCGACACGGACTTCCTGCGCCGCAGGCGCATCCTCGGGTAGAATCGACGCCACCATGACCGACAAGAAGCCGCCAGCCATCGTCGATCTCGAGTGGGCCAAGGGGCTTGCCTTCACCGCGCGTGACGCCACGCACACCTGGACACTCGACGGCCGGAACGTGCACGGCCCGTCGCCGGTCATCGCCCTGGCGTCGGCGCTCGCCGGCTGCATGAGCATCGATCTCGTCGCCATCCTGACGAAGGGGCGCCACGAGGTGCGCGCGCTGCGATCGCATCTGACCGGGCACCGCGCCGACGAGGACCCGCGCCGGTTCGTGCGCATCGAGCTGGCATTCGAACTCGACACGAGCGCGCCCGCCGACACCGTCCAGCGCGCGATCGACCTCTCCCGCGAGAAGTACTGCTCCGTCTGGCATTCGATGCGGCAGGACATTGAACTGGTGACGACGTTCTCCCTCTGATTCCGGTACCGGCAGGAGGCCCCTATGCTCACCCGACGCCTGGCCCTCGGCGCGATCGCGGCATCCGCCGTGACGCTGACCCTGGTTGCCGTCCAGCCCGCCGCCGAGGACGCGCGCGAACTCGCGGCGCGATCCCGGACGGCGTTGGCGCAAATCGAAGGCGAGATCGCCGCGCCGGGCCTGCAGCAGCCCGTGGAGATTCTGCGTGACACGTGGGGCGTGCCCCACATCTATGCCAAGACGGTCGCCGACCTGTTCTTTGCCCAGGGCTACGTGGCTGCGCAGGATCGGCTGTGGCAGCTGGATCTCTGGCGGCGCAACGCGGAAGGCAAGCTGGCCGAGGTCGTGGGACCGACCGCCGTCCGGCGGGACACGTTTGCGAGGCTGCTTCGCTACCGCGGGGATCTCGAGGCTGAGTGGCGCAGCTACGGGCCCGACGCGCGGGCCATCATCACCGCGTTTGTCGCCGGCGTGAACGCGCAGATTGCGTGGGTCACGGCTCATCCGGAGAAGCTGCCGATTGAGTTCCAGTTGCTGGGCGCAAAGCCGGAGCCGTGGACGCCGGAGGTGATCATCGGCCGGATGGCCGGCTACGTGATGACGCGCAATGCGCGGAGCGAAGTGCAGCGCGCGCGCCTGGCCCGCGACGTCGGCGCGGCCCGCGTGGCCGAGTTCATGACGCCCGATCCGCCGACGCCCATTGTGGTGCCCGCCGGCCTCGACCTGGCGGACATCGTCGACGGGATCCTCGACATTGCCGGCGATGCCAGCGAGACAGTGCGCTTCCCGGCCGAGCGGCTGAAGGTGGGGGGACACGAGGCCTGGTTCGGCGTGGACGCCGCCCTCGGCGGCTTCCGCGCGGACGAGACGACGGACGAACGCCATTGGGCCGATAACGCGTGGCGGAACGGATCCAACAACTGGGTGATGGCGGGCGCGATGACGGCGACGGGGAAGCCGATCCTGGCCAACGATCCGCACCGCGTGATCGCGCTACCGTCGCTCAGGTACACGACGCATCTCGTGGGTCCGGGCTGGAACGTCATCGGCGCGGGAGAGCCGGCGCTGCCAGGCGTTGCGGCCGGGCACAACGACCGGATCGCCTTCGGCTTCACGATCGTCGGGATGGATCAACAGGATCTCTACGTCGAGCGGCTGGATCCGGCCCATGACGATCACTACCTCTACCGCGGCGTGTCCGAGGCCATGACGATCGAGCGGGCGGAGATCGCCGTGCGCGGCGAGGCGCCCCGCGCGGTGGACCTCCGCTTTACGCGCCACGGGCCCGTCCTGTACGTCGACAAGTCGCGGGGGAAGGCGTTCGTGCTGCGATGGGTGGGCACCGAGCCGGGATCGGCCGGGTACCTGCGGTCGATGGCCGTCGATCGCGCGAAGGACTGGCCGCAGTTCCGGGCGGCCGTCGCGGGCTGGAAGGTGCCGTCGGAGAACATCATTTATGCCGACGTGGCGGGCAACATCGGGTGGATTGCGGCCGGGGCCGCCCCAGTGCGCCGGAACTGGAACGGCCTGCTGCCGGTGCCGGGCGACAGCGGGGCGTACGAGTGGGACGGGTTCCTGTCGATCGACGACCTCCCGCAGGCCTACAACCCGGCGCGGGGGTACATCGCGACGGCGAACCACAACATCCTGCCGCCGGGGTACACGAAGGCGCTGGGGTACGAATGGGGCGCACCGCATCGGTTCAACCGCATTGACGAGGTGCTGCGAAACGCCAAGGCGGCCGGCAGGAAGCTGACGACAACGGATTCCGAGCGGCTGCAGCACGACACGACGTCGATGGTCGCGCGGGCCTTGTGCGATGCGCTGCGCTCGGTCGCGCGTGCACCGGCAGACGCCGATGGCGCAAAGGCGCTTCGGATGCTCCTGGCGTGGGACCATCGTGTCGATCAGAAGTCGGCGGCCGCGGCGCTCTTCGAACTGTGGGCTCCCCGTCTGGCGACGGCAGCCACGAAGGCGCTCGTGCCCGAAGCCGACCAGCGCTACGCCGGCGCGTCGATGCCGACTGAACGGCTGCTGGCGGCCGTCGCGCGTGTGTCATCCGATCCGCGTGTGGCCGATCTGCTGATTGGCCCGGCGCTGGGCGAGGCCTGGCGCGAGGCGTCGCGCCAGATGGGCAGCGACCCGGCCGCGTGGGCGTGGGGCGCGATTCACAAGTCGACCTGGGAGCATCCGCTCGCGTCCACCCCAGCACGCCGCGAGGTGTTCAACCTGCCCGACGCGCCCCGCAGCGGCGACGGCAACACGCCGATGGCGACGGGCAACGGGAGCCGGCAGACGGCGGGGGCATCGTTCCGCGAGGTGATCGATCTCGCCGACTGGGATCGATCGACCGTGATCAACGTGCCTGGCCAGTCCGGCCAGCCGGGCAGCCGGTTCTACGGAAACCTGCTGCCCCTGTGGGCCGCCGAGCAGTACCACCCGCTGCCGTTCTCGCGCGAGGCGGTCGCGAAGAACACCGCCGCGAGGCTGGTGCTGACGCCAGCGGCAAAGTAGAATTCCGCGCCGTGGCAAGCTCCTCGAACCGGCGGGCCTACATCGACTGGATGCGTGGTCTCAGCGTCATCTTCATGGTCGAGATCCACTCCTTCGATGCGTGGACGCGTGTGGCCGACCGGAAGACGTTCGGGTACTTCGTCGCGGACTTCGTCGGCGGGCTGGCGGCGCCGATGTTCCTCTTTCTCGCGGGCGTGTCGGTGGCGATGGCCGGCGCGGCTCGCGCGCGGCGGTCGGGGGACCGCCGCGCGGCGGCATGGTCCGTCCAGAAGCGCGGCTGGGAGATCTTCGGCCTGGCGTTCCTGTTCCGGGTCTACACCTACATTCTGAGCGTCGGCGCGACGCTGCGGGGCATCTTCAAGGCCGACATCCTCAACATCATGGGGCCGTCGATTGCCGCGGCCGCCTGGGTATGGGGGCGTGTGTCATCGCGCACGGCGCGTCTCGTGGTGTTTGCGGCGCTGGCGTGTCTGTTCACCTACGTGACGCCCTGGGTGCGGACGCTCTCGTGGCCCGACGAGGTGGCATTCGGCTGGTACATCAAGCCCGTGCCGAAGATGAGCGTGTTCACGTTCTTTCCATGGGCGGGCTTCGTGTTCGCCGGCGCGTTCGTCGGCGAGATTCTCAATTCGGCGGCGACTGCGGCGGAGGAATGGCGGCTGAACCGCTGGTTCTTCCCGGCGGGCATGCTGCTGATCGTGGCCGGCTACGGGGCGGATTCCCTGCCGTCGATCTACCCGGCCGGCCTGTCGAACTTCTGGACCACGTCGCCGACGTACTACGTCATCAAGATCGGGATCATGCTCGTGCTGATGAGCGGGATCTACATCTACGTGCAGCGGCCGTGGTCAGCGGTGCCTGTCAATCCGGCATCCACGCCCATGCTGGAATTCGGCCGGTCGTCGCTGTTCGTGTACTGGGTTCACGTGGAGATCGCGTACGGGTTCTTTTCGCATCCGATTCACCAGCGGCTGGCGGTCTGGCAGTCGCTGGTGGTGGTCACGATCTTCTGTGCACTGCTGTACAGAGCCACGCTGCTGAAGGAGCGGGTCGTTGCGAATTGGCGCAACTGGCGAGTTTCTCAACGGTTGCTTGGCTGGTCAGGCAACCCTAACTAGTTGATAATAGGACAGTTGTCGGTCTTTCAAGCAATGTCTTGACCCCCGCCTGCCGTTCCAGAATAATACTCCGGTCGTCGAGCGGTACTTCCGCTTGTGGCCGCGCAGGCTTCCCCCTGGGCTTGCATCCCCCGCGGTCTCGTTCCCCCAAGCGTCGGCTCGTACGACTCGTTTGTATTCATTCTTCATATGGGCTTGGCCTCGAGGGCCGGGCCGACACTGAAAGGGATGCCCTGATGCGTCGAGGAATGTTCGTCCTGGCGCTCGTAGCGGTGTTCGTCATGCTCGGGAGCGGTTTCGCTCTCGCGCAGAAGACGGCGCCGGCTGCGACCTGGAGCGCCACGGACTGCCAAGCGTGCCACGAGAAGGCCCTTGGCCCCAGCTTCCAGAACTCCAAGCACGCCAAGCTCGACCAGAGCTGCGCGCAGTGCCACGTCAACGTGGCGGAACACGTGAAGGCGCAGATGAACGGCGAAAAGAACGCGCCGTCGCCTTCGCTGAAGAAGCTCACGGCGAATCAGGCCAACGAGAAGTGCCTGACGTGCCATGAGAAAGCGAACCAGCAGAATTTCGGCGCCAGCATGCACGCCCGCCGGAACGTGACCTGCACGTCGTGCCACAGCGTGCACGAGGCGAAGTCGGTGAAGGCGCAGCTGAAGACCAAGGCTGATTCCGACACCTGCTTTACGTGCCACAAGTCCGAGCGCGCCAAGTCGATGCGCACGTCGCATCACCCGGTCCGCGAAGGCAAGATGGGCTGCTCGAGCTGCCACAACCCGCACGACGGCGGCACGCCGAAGATGCTGAAGGCGGACTCGGTCAACGAGCTCTGCTACAAGTGCCACACCGAGAAGCGCGGCCCGTTCACGTTCGAGCACGCGCCCGTCAGGGACGACTGCGTGATCTGCCACGATCCGCACGGTTCGAACCACGCGCGGATGCTGACCCAGAAGATGCCGGCGCTCTGCTGGAACTGCCACATGGGTGGCGGTCACTTCCAGCAGAACGACAACCTCGGCACCGAGAAGGGCATCCAGGTTGCGCCTGCGACGCCGGCCGGGTACCCGACGGTGAACAGCCGCTTCGTGGAGCGCAGCTGCCGGAATTGCCATGTGGCGATTCACGGTTCCAACCACCCGTCTGGCAACTACTTCACGAGGTAACCCATGAAGCGAACACTGATCGTTGCAGCGTGCTTCGCCATGGGGATTCTCGTGGCGACGTCTTTCGCGGCGGCCCAGGAAACGGCCGCCACCACCGGGGGCCAGGTGACGGTTGCGTTGCTGAAGACCCCGAGCGTTGATTCCTCGAAGTTCCAGGAATACCGCGACATCCCGAACGGGCTGACGATTCCGTACCTCAACCTGTTCTCGAAGACCGCCGGTCTCGATTTCAACCTGACGGCACTCAACGTCGGGCGCCGGGACCAGCGCTACAGCGGCTGGGCCAACCTCAGCTTCATGGCCCTGTCGTTCGACTACAACCAGACGCCGCACAACATCGGCAACAACGCCCACTCGCTGTGGTCCGAGCAGTCTCCGGGCGTGTGGACGATGAACCCGATGGTCCGCCAGAACTGGGGCGCGGCGCTCGAAGCCGTGGGATCCTCTGCTCGGACGTGGGACTTCTACATGGGGATGGTCAGCCCTGCGTGGAACTCCATGAACGTCGTCGACATCCGCGGCGACCGCAAGCGTGCGGAGTTCGGGGCTGACTTCAGCCAGAAGCTGCCGTTCGATCTGAAGTTCACGTATATGCGCGAACTGAAGACCGGCAACCGCGCCGAGAGCATGGGCGGCATCTACGGCGTGGCCAGCGCCGTCGTGGACGTGCCGGACTACATGAACGAAGTTACGACGGACTTCGGCGTGACCGCGGCGTACAACTTCAAGAAGCTCGGCAACGTGCACGCGTCGTTCTCGCGCAGCGTGTACAACGACAAGGCGACGTCGCTCGTCATCGACAACCCGTTCCGGGCGGTTGATGCGGCGTACGTGAGCACGGGCAACGGCTTCGGCGGTCCGGCGCAGGGCCGGTTCGGCGTGCCGCCGGACAACGAGGCCAGCCGCTTCGCGGTCGGCTTCCTGATCAAGCTGCCGCGCATGACCCGTATCTCGGGTGACTACGCGCTTGGCACCTGGACGCAGAACGACCAGTACCTGCCGTACACGATCAACTCGACGATTCAGACAACGGCGCTTGCGGCGGCCAACGACATCGCGTCGCTTCCGCAGCAGTCGCTCAACGGCAAGATCAACACCACCATGTTGAACTTTGCCGCGTCGTCGCGGCCGATCGCCGGCCTCGGCATCCGGCTGCGTTACCGCTCGTTCGACCAGGCCAACAAGACGCCGTTCATCATCTGGCCGGGCACCGCGGGTGCCTCGCCCGACCGCGCATGGGCGGCCGGCGGGACGGCGACGAGCTACGCCACGTCGACGATCTACAGCTACAAGAACGCCCGGTTCGACGCGCAGGCCAGCTACGACTTCGGCAAGCTGGTGTCGCTCGAAGCGGCGTACCACAACACGAAGTACGACCGGGTCGGCGTCGAGGCCACGGGCGGCAAGGATGTCGGCAGCGCGTTCTCGGCCGTGTTCCACGTCGCCGACTGGCTGGGCCTCCGGGCGATGTACGACACGTCCCATCAGACGGCGGTCTACGATCCCCTGACGGTGGGCAACGGCCTGCCGACGAACGAGACCGAGCGCAAGCGGACGAAGACGGGCTTCGACCTCGAGCTGTCGCCGGTGAACGGCCTCGAGTTGACGCTGGCGTACTTCCGCCGCAACGACACCTACCCGAACCGCCCGTCCCGCGTGGTTGGCGGCGATCCGCAGGTGTTCGGCAACGGTCTGTGGGGCGCGTCCTATGACACGTACACGGCAGAGCTGGACTACAGCCCGAGCGAGAAGGTCGAACTCGGCGCCTTCTACACCTACGAGAAGAACCTGACGAACATCAAGTCCACCTCGAGCAACGGCTCGAACGTGTGGATCTACGACGGCAACGACAAGACCAACAGCTTCGGCGCGCATGCGATCTTCCATTTCGTGCCGGAGAAGTGGTCCGTGTCGGTCAACTTCGTCAACCAGAAGGTCGACGGCATCCTCGGTGCACTCATCGTGAACACCTGGGGATCCAACTACATCGGCCGGTCGACGCTGACCCCGCCGGGAGCCCAGCCCATCACGGACTGGGACGACACGCTGATCACGACGATCAACGCGCAGCTCGACTGGAACGTCACCAAGGCCTGGAAGCTGAGCGCCGGGTACATGTATGAGAAGTACACGTACGCGGATGCCGAAACCTCCGGGACGCTGCCAATGCCGATTCATCCGCTGAACTTCCTCAAGCCGAACTCCGGGAGCTACACCGCCGGCGTCAGCTACCTGAAGCTGGGCTACAAGTTCTAGCGCGGGAAGACTCAGAAGGCGGCTTGTCCGCCTGATTTCACGCTGCGGGTTGGCCAGAGGGGCCGGCCCGCAGCGTTCTTTTTTTGCCCGGCCTGGCTTCGAATTCATATCCAAGACGTTGGATGATCGGGTGCCGACTTGGCGCAAGCGGTGTCCGAAGTCCCGCCAGGATCTCGCACAAACACCTAGTAAGTTGCTATGTAGTGTGTATATTCAACGACGACAAATACAACTGTACCAATCGCTTGCGATGAAATTCTCAACTACAACGGGTTGTGGTGTGGCTCTTGCTTAGATGACCACCGGTTCAACGGGTGAAATGTCATTCAAAACCTGCCCGGCTTTGCCCCCCCGTCGAAGCCGGTGCCACCGCAGGTGTGTGTACGTCGCACTCCTATTGGAGGTCGGAATGGGTAAGAGGATTTCGTGGCTCCTGGCCGCGTCCCTCGCGCTGGTGATGCTGGTCGCCTTGCCGCTCGTCGCAGCGGCGCAGGCGCCGGCAGCAGCCACAGGGACTGAGGTCTGTGCCAACTGCCACCCGGACGTGGCGGAAGGATTCGGCAAGACTCCGCATATCGCCACCGGGCAGGGCTGCGTCGGCTGCCACGGCGATGCGAAAGCTCACGTCGATGCCGGCGGCGGCAAGGGCAGCATCCGGAACTTCAAGTCGCTGAACGCGGCCGACAACTCGAAGGTCTGTCTCACCTGCCACAACAAGGCCGGCCAGAAGCACTTTTCGAGCTCGATGCACGACAGCCGCAACATCTCGTGCGTGACGTGCCACAACCCGCACCCGGCGGCCGGCTCGGCGCCGAAGGCGCTGCTGCGCAAGCCGCAGTTCGAGCTGTGCACCAGCTGCCACCTCCAGAAGAAGGCGGCCCTCATGCGCTCGAGCCACATGCCGCTGCGCGACGGCAAGATGACCTGCACGAGCTGCCACAACCCCCACGGCACGCCGTACCCGCGGATGCTGCTCCAGGTGTCGGTCAACCAGAACTGCTACTCGTGCCACACCGAGAAGCGCGGCCCGTTCCTCTGGGAGCACGCGCCGGTTCGCGAGAACTGCATGAACTGCCACGACGCTCACGGTACCGTGAACGACTTCCTCCTCAAGGTGAAGCAGCCGATCCTGTGCATCCAGTGCCACAACGGCTTTGCCTCCGGCGGCATGGGCAACGCGCACTCGGCGCGAGACCGCTACGGCCTGAACCAGAGCTGCATGAACTGCCATCTCGCGATCCATGGCTCCATGCATCCTCAGGGCAACCGGTTCAAGCGTTAAGGGTGGAGGAGACACGATCATGACAACGCACAAGAGAACGTATCTTCCCATCCTCGCCCTGGCCGTCACGCTCGTGGCCGGCCCCGCGCTGGCCCAGGACGCCAAGGACGCCAAGGACACGCCGAGCAAGCTGACCGGCAGCGTCACCGTCGCCGCCCAGACCGGCAGCGGCATGGACACGTCGTCGAAACTCCAGCAGTACGAAACCGTGCCGAAGGGCCTGACGCTCCTCGACGCGAACATCGACTGGACGAGCGGCAAGTTCTTCGTCGGCTTCACGGGAAGCAAGCTGGGTCAGAACGACCAGTCCGCCCTGTTCCAGGCCGGCCGGACGGGCTCGTTCCGTCTCAAGGCCTCGCTCAACCAGAACCAGCGGTGGTTCTCGAACACAGCCGAAACGCTGTACTCCGAGACCTCGCCCGGGGTGTACCGCCTGCCGGACGGCATGCGCGCGGCCCTGCAGAAGATCTGGTACCCCTACACGACCGGTGGCGAGACGGCGGCCCCGTCGGCGCCCTACCTGAGCATCGGCGGAGCACCGGACGACCGCTTCTGGTCCGTCCGCGACTACATGAGCGGCGCGCAGCCGGTGGATCTCAAGTACATCCGCAAGGTTGGCAACATCGGCCTCGACCTGACGGCCATCGAGAACGTGGCGTTCAAGCTGTCGTACCAGCAGGACAGCCGCAAGGGCCACCAACCCGTCGCGTTCACGGCCCCGACCGGCATCGACGAGATTGCCAACGCCATCCAGTACCGGACGCAGGACTGGCGGGCGGAGGTGGAATACGCGCACAACAAGCTGTTCGCGAACGCGGCATTCACGTACAGCCGGTTCACGAACGACGTGCTCTACTCCACGGTCGACAACCCGACGCTGCTCTCCAACACCAGCTACTGGTGGACCGCGACGCCGGCGACCGTCACCAACAACAGTTCCACGGCGAGAATCTGGAACGCGCCGAGCAACAAGGCGACCGGCTTCGACCTGACGGCCGGCTACCAGCTGCCGGCACACCACAAGGTGACGGCGACCTACTCCAGCACGACGATGACGAACGACCAGGCGTTCATCGCCCAGTCCACCAACCCGAGCCTGCTGTCGACGTCGTCGGCGCTGTTCTCGCTGACGCCGGAGTATGCCTCGTCCAACGGCAAGCTGGCGCAGACGCTGTGGATGGTGAACGCGAGCGGCGAGCCGAGTAAGTTCATCGGCTACAGCCTCTTCTACCGCAGTTTCGACCTGAAGGATAAGGCCCCGGCCTACACCTTCCACAGCACCGTCAACAGCGACGCCGGCGGCAGCTACAGCGCCACCGGCACGTCGACGGACGACGCCGGCTTCAAGACCGGCCAGTTCAAGGCCGAAGCGCACGTCACGCCGCTTACGGGCTTCAAGATCGGCGTGAACTTCAACACGCAGAAGAACACCTACGCCGACCGCGACTACCTCGACACCAAGGACACGACCTACGGTGTGACGGTGGACGCAAACCTCCACTTCGGGATGTTCCACGGCTCGTACAGCAGCATGACCCGCAAGCCGGGCGACGCCAATCCCGACGCGGTCGTGCCGTTCGACCCGACCGCCCGGTGGAAGGACATCGCCCGTCAGGACGCGAAGCTCTACAGTGCGACGCTGACCGTGACGCCATTCGACAATCTGTCGGCGGCGATCTTCGTGTCCGGCATCAACAGCAAGTTCCCGGAGACGGGGATTGGCCTCACGGCGACCAACGTCCGGAACTACGGCGTGGATCTCGTCTACGCGCTGAACGACAAGTTCACCGTGAACGCCGGGTATATCTACGAGAAGTTCAACACGAACAGCAACTTCTGGTACAGCCCGAACGGCAATGGCACGACGGCCGCCACCAACACCGTCGACCAGTACTGGAATGCCACCGACGACGTCGTGCACACCTACAAGGCGGGCTTCCGCTGGAACATCTGCGCGAAGGCCGAGTTCGGCTCGGACTACGACTACTCCAAGGGCACCAGCGACTCCGGGTTCACCGTGACTCCGGGCGGCGTGGCCGGCGGCGACATCCAGTTCCCGACCGCGACGACGTCACCGAGCGTGTTCTTCGGGCCGCTGACGCCTTACCTGAACTACCCCCAGGTCTTCAACGCGACGACGATCTGGAAGACGTGGTTCAACTACCACCTCGACAAGAACGTCACGCTGGGTCTGCTGTTCTGGCACCAGAAGTTCGACCAGGCCGATTGGGCGTACGACCAGCTCTCGCCGTACATGCTGGGCGGATCGGCCCTCTACGCGAGCACGCCGGGTGCCGCGGCGGCCTACTACCCGAACATGGACCCGAGCGCCAACAAGGCGCTCTTCCTCGGCGCCACGGTGCCGAACTACAACGCCAACATCTTCAGAGTGTCTCTGGGCTGGCGTTTCTAGCGTCGTAATCTGTCCTGTGGCGGGCTGGCGTCGTGGCCAGCCCGCCATCGGTCAGCCGCGTTGGCACAACCAGCTAAGTCGTTCTATAACAATCAGATACACCACAGCCGCATCCGCCTCTCACGCCCTTCGCCCCGCCTCGGCCGGACTCCCGCCCAGAAAACAATTGAGATTGCCGCATACGGGCCATAGAATCGCGCCCGTAGGCGTGGATCCCTCGATTTCCCATTGGTGAGCGTTCATGATCAACGTTTCCGC
>Ga0334722_10001272_pt1 | contig 32464 bp, 19 predicted proteins | sample C3_bottom_MG_FD_207210 | JGI IMG/M metagenome (GOLD analysis project Ga0334722, IMG submission 207210) | Sediment microbial communities from Yellowstone Lake, YNP, Wyoming, USA - C3_bottom | ecosystem: Environmental > Aquatic > Freshwater > Lake > Sediment | place: USA: Wyoming | collected... | reverse complement strand
GCCGGTCCAGCGCCGCATCCTGTACACGATGTGGCAGCAGAACCTCACGTTCGACACCAAGCATCGCAAGTGCGCGAAGGTCGTCGGCGACGTGATGGGCAGCTACCACCCGCACGGCGACTCGGCGATCTACGACACCCTGGCCCGGATGGCGCAGTCCTTCTCGCTGCGGTACCCGCTTGTCGACGGGTCGGGCAATTTCGGGTCGCTCGACGGCGATGCGCCGGCGGCCATGCGCTACACGGAATGCCGCCTGGCGCGCCTGTCGGACGAAGTGCTGCAGGAGATCGAGCAGGACACGGTCCCGTTCCGGCCGAACTACGACGGCACGAAGCAGGAGCCCGTCGTCCTGCCGTCGCGGCTGCCGAACCTGCTCGTCAACGGCGCTACCGGTATTGCGGTCGGCATGGCGACGAGCATCCCGCCGCACAACCTGGCGGAAGTCTGCACGGCGCTCGTCAAGCTGCTCGACAACCCCGATCTCACCAGCGTGCAGTTATGCCGCTACGTGAAGGGGCCGGACTTCCCGACGGGCGGCCACATCCTCAACAGCACCGACGAACTGAAGGAGATCTACAAGACGGGATCGGGCGGCGTCCGGCTGCGCGGCACGTGGGAAACAGGCCCGGTGACGCGAGGCGGGAAGACGGTGATCATCACCAGCATTCCGTACATGGTCAACAAGGCGCAGCTCGTCGAGCGCATCGCCGAAGTGGTGATTGCCCGCAAGCTGCCGCCCCTGCTCGACGTCAGGGACGTGTCGACCGACGATGTGCGGATACAGCTGGAGTTGAAGAAGGACGCCGACGAGAAGATGGTGATGGCGTACCTCTGCAAGCACACGCCGCTGCAGACGTCGTTCCCGGTCAACCTGACGTGCCTGATCCCGACCGAGCAGCCGGAGATCGGCCGGCCCGAGCGTCTCGATCTCAAGTCGATCCTCTGGCACTTCCTCCACTTCCGGCTGGACGTGGTGACGCGTCGCCTCGAGCACGAACTGGGCGCGCTCCAGAAGCGCATCCACCTCCTCGAGGGTTTCGAGAAGATCTTCGATGTCCTCGACGAGATCATCCGGATCATCCGGAAGTCCGATGGCAAGGCGGACGCCGCCACCAGGATCATGGCGAAGTTCGACCTCGACGCCGTGCAGACCGACGCCATCCTCGAGTTGAAGCTCTACCGCCTGGCGCGGCTGGAAATCCTCCTGATTCGCGGCGAACTCGACGAGAAGCGGAAGCGGGCGAGGCAGATTGGCACGCTGCTGAAGGACGAGGACAGCCGCTGGAAGCTGGTGCGGGGCGACCTCGACGCGCTGCTGAAGCAGTACGGCTCGTCGAAGACGGATCCCCGGCGGACGCTCATCGAGTCTGTCGAAGAAATCGAGTACTCGGCCGACGACTTCATCGTCGAAGAAGACAACGTCGTCATCGTGTCGCGCGACGGCTGGGTGAAGCGGCAGAAGGAAGTGAAGGACCTGACGGCAACGCGTCTGCGCGAAGGCGACGCGGTGCTCGCGGTGCTGCCGGGGAGCACACGTGCCACGGCCGTGTTCCTGACGAACTTCGGCGCCGCCTATACGGCGCGCATCGTCGATATCCCGGCGTCCACCGGCTACGGCGAGCCGATCCAGCGGCTGTTCAAGTTCAAGGACGGCGAGCGCGTGGTGGCGGCGTTCAGCCTCGACCCGCGCGTGACGCCGGACATCACGCCGCGGAAGGACGGCGGCGTGCCGAAGATCCATGCCGTCGCCGTGACGAGCGATGGTTACAGCCTGCGGTTCGGCCTGGACGGATTCGTCGAGCCCAGCACGCGAGCCGGCCGGCGCTACGCGCGGCCGGCCGGAGGTGTCGAGGTCGTCGGCGTCGCCAAGATCGACGGGTCGGAGACGATCATCGCCGCCACCGCCGATGCGAGGGCGATGATCTGCAAAGTGGAGGAGATCAACTTCCTGTCCGGCCCCGGCAAGGGCGTGATCCTCATCAAGATCAACCCGAAAGAAGACCGCGTGCTCGGGTTTATCGCGTCGACGGGCGACCGCGACCTGATGACGGTCGAGACGAGTCGCGGGGCGGAACAGACCATCAGCACCGCGAAGTACGAAGTGACGGGCCGCGGCGGCAAAGGACGGGAACTGCTGCAGCGGGGCCAGTTTACGCGCGTGATTCCGCAGGACCTCACGGCGCCGCCGCCGCCCGAGGGCGCTGGCGGGTGACGGCGGTTCGTCGCGTACGGGGCCCAGGGCTTCAGCCCTGGGTGTCACACACGGCTAAAGCCGTGTGCCACATTAGGACCGACGCCAAACCGCGCTGGCCGTGTGCCTTGTTCGATTCCCGTACGTGGCCCAGGGCTTCAGCCCTGGGTCCCCCCGAGCTATTCGCGCTATACTGGACTCAATCCAGCCAAATGGGGGAGCGTATGCGTCCAGATGTTCGTAATCCAGAACCTGTAGCCACCGCACCCGCTCCTCGCATCGGCTCGCCGTGCACGCTGGCCGAGTGGAAGAGCGTGATTGCTCGATACCAGGTCCCGAGTGTGCCTCGCGCGATTGGCCAGATGGCCGATACGTTGCTTCCCTTGGCGGCCGCGTTGGTCCTGATGTACCTGTCCCTGTCGTGGTCGAAGTGGATCACGCTGGCCCTCAGTATCCCGACGGCGGGCCTGCTGGTGCGGACGTTCATCATCATGCACGACTGCGCGCACGGCTCGTTCCTGCGCCAGCGGTGGGCCAACGAAATCATCGGCTACTGCACCGGCCTGATTACACTGACACCGTTCGGCCAGTGGCGCCACGAACACGCCATCCATCACGCCACATCGGGTGACCTCGACCGGCGCGGCCACGGGGACATCACCACGCTGACCGTCAGCGAGTACATGGCGCTCAGCCGGTGGCACCGGTTCCAGTACCGCTTCTACCGCAATCCCGCTGTCATGCTGGGCATCGGACCGCTCTACCTGGTGTTTGGCCAACGCCTCCCGAAGCTGCGCCGCTCCACCGGATCCGGGCAGAATCGAAGCGTATGGCTGACCAACGCCGGTCTGGTGATCGCGTCGGCCGCGCTCGTGCTGTTCCTCGACTGGAAGGCCGTGATCTGGATCTACGTGCCGGCCGTCTACCTCTCAGCCGTGGCGGGCATCTGGCTGTTCTACGTCCAGCATCAGTTCGACGAAGCGTATTGGGAGCGGCACGAGCGGTGGGACTACCCGACGGCGGCCGTCATCGGCAGTTCGTACTTGAAGTTGCCGCGCATCCTGCAGTGGTTCACCGGCAACATCGGCCTCCACCACGTGCATCACCTGGGCTCGCGCATCCCCAATTACAACCTGCAGCGCGCCCACGACGAGAACCCGATGTTCGAGCAGGCCCGCGTGCTGACGTTCTGGCGGAGCGTGCGGCTCCTGCGGCTGTCCCTGTGGGACGAACACGGCAAGCGCCTCGTCAGCTTCTCGGAAGCACGCCGGCTCGCTGCGTAGGCGCGGGCACGGACCTGAAGGTCCGTGGCTCCGGACGCCTGGCACGGACCTGACGGTCCGTGGCTACGTACGAGCGTAGCCGCGGGTCTTCAGACCCGCGCCGATCGCCTACTTCGTGTACGTGGCCGCCAGTGTCTCAATCACCGCTCGCCGCACATCTCTGAATTCCTGCACGTCGCGCACGCCCGGATTATCGCGTGTCAGAAAGCCCAGATTGGCCTCGCCCCCCGACAGCAGGTAATCCGTCAGCGCTACCTTGTAGCGGCCGGCCGGTTCGATGGGCTTCCCCTGGATCTGCCACGCGCCGTTCTCGCGCGTGATGCCCCAATAGTGCAGGAATCCACCAATGCCGACATTGCTCAGGCCAACGTCCAGTACCTTCAGGAGCAGTGCGCCGTCGAGCGTGGCACCCACGATCTTCCCGCCGAACGGCAACACGCGGATGATGTCGTACTCCGTGATCGGCCCCGGCGGGATCACATCGTCAATCCGGATCGAGCCCCCGTTGAAGATGGCGGCGTCCGCACCCTTCATCTCGCGGGCCTGTGCGTCGGTAATCAGGTCCGTCAATCGGCCGTGCGTGTTGCGCACCACGGACTCCCGCCCATCGAGCGGTTCAGTCGACGTCGCCACGACGGTCTCCGGTGAGAACCCATCCTTGCGGAACGCCTCGAAACCAATCTGCACCCATTTCCGGGCCACCGCATCAACGGCCGGATCGGTGGGCACCCTGTCATCGATGACTTGCAGCTTCGACGTGACCGACGGGCGCGAGCCCTCCGCCCCGAAGGCGAGTTGGACGATGGCAATCGACCGGACGTTGGCGTCGGCCTTGATGATGGGGGTGAAATGGGCACCGCGCCGGATGTCCCAGTTCTCGTGTTCGTGCCCGCCGAGCACGACGTCGATCTCGGGCAAGGCCGCGACGAATTCGGCGTCCTGAGGCACGCTCAAGTGCGTCAGCGCGATGATCGCATCCACCTTGCCGCGCAGTTTCGCGATCTCCTCGCGTGCGGACTGGATCACGTCGCGGTACTTCACCCATGGCTTCTGCGTGGCCGGGATCGTGACGCCGATCAAGCCGATCCGTCTGGTCTGCTTGGCGATCGTCATCGGGACGATGGCCGACGTGGCCACGCCGGGGAACGGCTGCCCGCTGGCGTCAGTCACGTTCGTCGAGACCAGGTGGAACCTGGCCTGCGTCAGATGCGCGCGAAACGCCTCCTCGGACACGTCGAATTCGTGATTGCCGAACGTCGCCCAGTCCAGGCCCATCGCGTTCAGGACGTCGACCATCTGTCGCCCGGCCAGGGGTTTACCGTCGACCCGGGCGGTGCCGAGCGCTGACGGCGACAGATAGTCACCGCCGAGCGTCGTCAGCACCGGCATTCCTGCCTTGTGTGAATACCCGACGACGGTCGCCACCCGCGCCAACCCGCCAGACCGGCCGCCCTCCACGGGGAGAATCTCGTACACATCGTTCAGGTGGATGATGGTCAGAACGGGGTAAGTGGGATTGTTGCTTTCCTGGAAGGAGTAGCCGTTCTGCGCCCGGACCGCGAGCGTACACACGGCTACCACGACGACGAGGAACGCGATCCATGCGCGTCGCATAGGCTTGACCTCCGGATCAGATTGTTCGAGCGCTAGTGGGCGACCGGCTCGTCCGCGTCAAAGGCCTCAGACGAGCCGGTATCCGGCGGCATCTTCGCCATGACCGCCTTGACCAGTTCCTGGTGCTCGATCTCCTCGGCCTTCAACTCCTCGAACAGCTCGCGGACGTCGGTGTCGCGAATGTAGGCGAGGGCAGCGGCAAAGAAGTCGTGCGCCTTGATCTCGGACTCCAGCGCGACTTCCATGGCCTGGTGCGGCGACATGAACACGCGCGACTTGTCGAAGTCCGGCGCTTCCACGTCCCACAGCATGCCGCGCGACACGCGCCGCGGCGCGTCGCCGAAGAGCTGGTGCCGCCGCATCTGGAGGTCCGCGCCGTGCTTGGCCTCGTTGCCGGCCATCGTCGTGAAGAACTGCGCGGCGTCGGGCGTGTGGTGAAGCTTCAGCTGATCCGCGAACTCGTCGTAGCGATCCTTGGCTTCCTCTTCAATCAGGATGGCGAGGTCGAGCGCATCCTGCAGCGACAGCGTGGCGAAATCGATGGTTGGCGGCATCAAGGACCCTCTGCACGTGATGGATGGCGGCCCGGAGCGGCCGCGACTGGCTAGTACTGTGACCGTGACGCGGCGGGCGTGTCAAATCATAGGGGATAGGGGATAGGGGATAGGGGATAGGGGATAGGGGATAGGGGATAGGGGAAAGGCGATAGGCGGGAGGCGGAAGGGAAAAGGCGAGGGGGCCTGGGCGTTGGAGTGTAGCCCCGGGTCTTCAGACCCGGGCAACCCGAGGGGTGGGATGTCCGCCCTGGCGGACTATTTCGGATGATCGTACGTGTCCGCGTTGGGCACGAGCTGGCGGTACATCCAGTCTGGCACCGCGGAGTTCCAGTGGCCGGTCAGCTTGGCCGCGCTCACGGTGCCGAAGAACACCACGGCAATGACCACGACGACGGCCCACGTGGGGACCGGACGGGTGCGGGCCACCGATAGGTTGAGCGCGCCCTTGGCCGGGCAGATGGTGACGCATTCCAGGCACCCGGTACACTCGGCCGATCGAATCATCGGGAGCTTGTCTACGGGCAGCAGGGAGGGGCAGGCCTTCGCGCACTTCGCGCAGTCGATGCAGGCATCCGCGTTGCGGCGGATCCGCGTCGGGCTGGCGAGCGAGACGATGCCGAGCAGTGCACCGTACGGGCACAGATAGCGGCACCAGAGGTTCTTCACGAGGACAGAACCGACGACGAGCACGCCAAGGATGACGGCGCCGACCTCGCCGAGGTGCCGGAAGAAGTTCAACATCTTCACGTCGGCGACCAGGCCGTACGGGCCGTGGATGAACGCCGCAAGATCGCCCGCCGACATGCTTCCGACGGCGTACGCAAAGAAGCCGAAGAGCAGATATTTCAGACCGCGCAGCGGAACGTCGAGCCAGCGCGGCGCCGCCACGTTGCGGCCGAACACCTTCCTTCCGAGCATCCACAGCCATTCCGACAACGTGCCGACCGGGCAGAGCCAGCTGCAGAACGCCTTGCGCACAAGCCAGGAGATGGCGATGAATGCCGTGAGCAGGAACATGCCCGCGGGGTGGACGTCCGGGACGATGCCGGTCAGCGCGAAGTACTTCAGGTTCATCAGGCCGGCGATCGGCAGATAGCCTTCGACGCCGGCGGGGCGGGGCATCCACGCGGATTGCCCGCCGGTTTCGTAGAAGCGGACGAACTGGTAGAAGCGAGCGCCAATCCAGAGGTTCAGGAGAAGGAACAGCACCTGAATCGTGCGGCGGACGATCTGGGCCTGGTCGGGCGTGCGACGTGTGAAGCGCTTCTTGTCCGAGCCGGCCATGTCCACACGATAATCCCAGCCGGGCGGCGCCCCGTATGACACGAGTCATACGGAGCTGAGAAAACGCCAGGTCAGTTCTTGCCAGGCTCGAACGTCGCCGTGACGGTGACCTGGCACTCCTGCGGCGAGCCGTTCAGCTTGACCGGCGAGAATTGCCATTGGCGCAGGGCGTCCAGGACGGTCGGGACGAATGCAGCGTCGGAATTCGACTCCGGCGCGGGGTTCTTCAGGAATCCGTCGACGCCCAGCGGGCCGGTGATCACAACGATCTCAGGCAGCGAGCCGAGCTGCATGGCAACAGTCAGGGACGTCGGCGTTCCAGGCCGTCACCGCGCATCCATCGTGATGCCGGAGCTGAGGCACCGGGCCACGGACGGGAGGCACGGGTCTGAAGACCCGTGGCTACACTTGTGCGTAGCCACGGACCTTCAGGTCCGTGCCACAGGAACGCGAGTCTGGAGACCCGCCGCTACGTACCGGCGGCGGATTCGGCTCGACCCCGGGCACGCGGTCGAAGTACAATGGTTTCCGTCCGTTGTCCGAGGTGAGCGCCGAACTGACACGCCGAGCCTAAAGGCCTGAGAGGCCTGGTCCCCAGCCGGGGGCCGCCGCCGCGCCAGACGCCCTCATCCCTCGACGAGGCTCGGGATGCCCTGAGCGCAGTCGAAGGGCACCCCGAGTTCCCACTGAATGGCGAATTACACCGCAAAAGACATCACCGTCCTGGAGGGCCTCGAGCCGGTCCGCAAGCGCCCCGGGATGTACATCGGCGGCGTCGGGTCCACCGGCCTCCATCACCTGGTGTGGGAAGTCCTCGACAACTCCATCGACGAGGCCATGAACGGCCATGCGACGAACGTCGCCGTGACGCTTCACGAGGACGGTTCGTCCATCACGATCAGCGACGATGGCCGCGGGATTCCTGTCGATAAGCATCCCCAGAGCAAGAAGAGCGCGCTCGAAGTGGTGTTCACCGTCCTGCACGCGGGCGGCAAGTTCGAGCCGGGCAACTACAAGACGGCAGGCGGTCTCCACGGCGTTGGCGCCAGCGTCGTCAACGCGCTGTCGAAGGAACTGGTGGCCACCGTCAAGCGCGACGGCGCGCTCTGGGAGCAGCGGTTCAAGCAGGGCGTGCCTCAGGGACCCGTGAAGAAGCTGGGGCCGGCGCGCGGCACGGGCACCACCGTGTTCTTTCGCCCGGATGCCACCATCTTTCCGAAGGTGGAGTTCGACGCGGCCACCATCCGCGAGCGCCTCGAAATTGCCAGCTACCTGCACAAGGGAGTGAAGGTCGTCTTCGAAGACGAATCGGCCCGGACGAAAGAGACGTTCGAGCACTCCGACGGCATCGAGGCGTACCTGAAGTCGATCATTGCCGCCTCGCAGCAGCGCACGGTGCACGAGGCGGCGTTCCTGCTCGACCGCGACAACGGCATGCGGCTCGACCTGGCGTTGCAGTGGACGGAAGCGACCGACGAGTCGATCCGCAGCTACGTCAACGGCATCCCGACGGGCTCGGGCGGCACGCACGAGAACGGCTTGCGCGCCGGTCTGACCAAGGCCGTCCGCAACTTCATCGAGACGCACAACCTGACGCCCAAGGGCGTGACGCTGACGGCCGACGACATCCGCGAAGGCCTGATGGGCGTTCTCAGCGTCTTCATCGAAGATCCCCAGTTCCAGGGACAGACCAAGGACCGGCTCAACAATCCCGAGATCCTCTCGGCCGTCGATTCTGTGGTGCGGCCGGCCCTGGAGCACTGGCTGAATCACAATCAGAGCGTGGCCGAGTCCATCGTCGGCCGCATCATCCTGTCCGCGCGGGCGCGCGAGGCGAGCCGGGCCGCGCAGCAGGAAGTGTCGCGCAAGAGCGCGACCACCAATCGCCTCAACCTGCCGGGCAAGCTCAGCGACTGTTCGAACTCGGGGCGCGACGACTCCGAGCTGTTCATCGTCGAGGGCGACTCGGCCGGCGGGTCGGCCAAGCAGGGCCGCGACCGCACGAAGCAGGCCATCCTGCCGTTGCGCGGCAAGGTGCTCAACGTCGAGAGCGCCTCGGTGACAAAGGTGCTCGAGAACAAGGAACTGTCGGACCTGGTCACCGCGCTGGGCTGCGGGATTGGCAAGAGCTTCGACATCACGCGGCTGCGGTACGGGCGCGTGATCATCCTGGCCGACGCGGACTCGGATGGGAACCACATCGCCACGCTGCTGCTGACGTTCATCTACCGGCACATGTCGCCGCTCATGACCGCGGGCCGCGTCTATCTGGCGCAACCGCCGCTGTACCGGATCGACATCGGCAAGGACACGCACTGGGCGCTCGACGATGCCCAGAAGGCTGCGGTGCTGACGCAGCACGCGAAGGGGCGCGGGACGCCGGAGATCACGCGCTTCAAGGGCCTCGGCGAAATGATGCCCAAGGTACTGTGGGAGACCACACTGAATCCCAAGACCCGCCGGCTGCTTCGCGTGGAAGTGGCCGACCAGATCGTGACGGATCGCGTCATCAACGAGCTCATGGGGAAAGACGCTTCCGCGCGGTTCCGCTTCATCATGGAACGCGCCGAAGAGGCCCGCGAGCTGGACGTGTAATTGCCACACTACAGAAGGACAGACATGGTTACGGACGATCGCGCATTGAAGTTTGCCGTGCTCATCGATTTTGACAACATCGAGATCGGCGTCAAGACGACGCTGAATCGCGAGTTCGATATCGGCGCCGTGCTCGACGCGGTGAAAGAGCGCGGCGAGGTGATTACCAAGGTGGCGTACGGCGACTGGAAGCGGGCCGGCGATTACAGCCGGCTGCTGACGCAGCACGCGGTGCGCATGGTCCAGCGCAACTGGACACCGGGGGGTGACAAGAACGGCGCCGACATCAACCTGGCGCTCGACGCGCTGGAAATGGCGTTCACGCACGACCACATCAACGCGTTCGTGATCGTGGGCGGCGACAGTGACTTCATCAGCCTCGTGGAAAAGCTGAAGCAGTACGACCGGAAGGTGTTCGTGGTGGGCGGCCGCCAGTTCACCGCGATGGTGCTGCAGAAGAACTGTACGGAGTTCATCGCCTACGAGAACCTGATTCGTCAGCCAAGCCGGCGATCGGGATCCGGATCCGGCGCGGGCGCAGGAGGCGGCCAGCCTTCGCGCGACCGTCACCAGGCGCAGCCGCAGCAGGCCCCGTCGTCGCTGCAGCCGGCCCACGTCAGCAAGGCGTTCCCGCTGGTCACGCGCGCCATCCAGGTGCTGACGGATCGGGAAGTGACGCCGCAGCTCGGGCTGCTGAAGAGCACCTTGCTCCAGCTCGATTCCACGTTCTCGGAACGCGACTACGGCGTGTCGAGCTTCCGCGACTTCGCGGACAAGCTGGCCGAGGCCGGCCTGGTGACCTTGCGCAGCGCCGGCCGCAGCGTGATGGTGGAACTGCGGGAAGGCGAGGGCGCCCCGGTGGGGGCCGAAGGGTCCGAGGCCGCCGCCGCCGAGCCCGAGGCGATGCCCGCGATCCTGGCCCCGTCGAGTTCCGCGTCCCACCCGCCGCAGGAGGACGGAGAGGAACAGCCGGAGCCGGCGCCGGGCCAGCCGTCCATCGTCGATGGCATCAAGCTCCTGCAGCGCGTGCTGCAGACGCCGGGGGCGGTGCCGCGCTGGCCGATGTACATCCGCAACGCGAAGCAGGCCATGCGCGCGCTCGACCCGAACTTCGACGAACGCAAGCACGGGAACCTGGTCGAGATCCTGCGCGCGGTTCAGCGCGATGGGACGATCCGGCTCGAACGGGATCGCCAGGGCGTGCTGCGCGTGTTCCAGGGGCCGCAATTGCGAACGCCGGCCGCGCCGTGGCCAGCCGATCCGTCCGCAATCGCCGACGGCGAGGCCGCGCCGACGGCGGCGGCCGACCATGTGCCATCAGAGAGCGAACTGGCCGAGGCAGCCGAAGCGGCGATGGATGCCGCGGCGGCGGTGGCTGCCGGGCAACTCGCGGACGGCGAGGCCACGGCAACGGCCGCGCCGGACGCGCAGGCCGGACTCGAGACCCCGACGACCGGTGCCAAGCCGCGGCGCCGGCGCAAGACACCCGATGCGGCTGCCCCCAAGGAGAAGGCCACCGCGGCCCGCAAACCGCGGGCGCGCACGACGACCCCTCGCAAGCGAAAGGAAGCAGAGACCGAATGACGTTCACTACTCGCATCGTGCTCTCGATGGCGTGCGCTGCTGCCATCTCCGCGGTTGTTGCCGTTCCGGCAGCGGCCCAGACTACGCCGCCGGCCAGCCCGGCCGCCGTCGCCCGGCCCGTTCCGCCGCCAGCCCCGCCCGATGTGGCGGCGCCGCCGGCCGACGCCGAGAAGACTGCGTCAGGTCTCGCGACCAAGGTCCTGTCGCCCGGCAGCGGCAAAGACAAGCCGAAGCCAACCGACAAGGTCACCGTTTTCTACAACGGCTGGCAGACCGACGGCCACGCATTCGACAGTTCGGTCGTGCGCGGAAAGCCCAGCCAGTTCCAGGTGAACCGGGTCATTCCGGGCTTCTCTGAAGGCCTCCAGCTCATGGTGGTCGGCGAGAAGCGCCGCCTCTGGATTCCGGAGGCCATCGCCTACAATGGCGCAGCCGACAGGCCCGCCGGGATGCTGGTGTTCGACGTGGAACTGATCGCCATCGACGCGGCGCCCGAGATGCCGGTGACGCCACCCGATGTGGCCGCGCCGCCGAAGGACGCCAAACGCACCTTCTCGGGCCTCTACTGGAAGGAACTGAAGCCGGGCACGGGTACCGTGCACCCGAAGAGTTCGTCGAAGGTCACCGTTCATTACTCGGGCTGGACGACGGACGGCAAGCTGTTCGACAGCTCGGTGGCCAAGGGCCAGTCGATCGCGTTCCCGCTGGACCAGGTCATCCCCGGCTGGACGGAAGGCGTGCAGTTGATGGTCGAAGGCCAGAAGTGCCGCTTCTGGATCCCGGAGGAGTTGGCCTACAAGGGCCAGGCCGGGGCGCCGAAGGGCATGCTGGTGTTCGACGTCGAGCTGATTTCAATCGGCAAGTAACGGTACACACAGGCGGCCCGGAGGCGCGCGCTTCCGGGCCGTTGTGTGTACGGCGAACCGTCGCTTCGCTCAGGCGTTCGGGGCTCGCGGCGCCGGCTGCGCCAGCGCATCGTTCACGCCCCGCAGTTCCATCCACCACTGCGTCCGCGGCCGCTTGTTGGGTGCGTCGATCATTCGCGTGAAATCCTCGAAGCTGTTGAAGGCAGTCTTGCCTTCGACGGATCCGATGAACGACGCCGCGTGGCCATCCCTGCCGACCTCCTCGATGAGATACTCGATGCAGCGCCGGGCCAGCCGCGTGGCCTGGATGCGATCGAACGGCGACGGGTCGCCGCCCTGCTGCATGTGGCCGAGGATGCTGGGCCGCACGTCGAAGAGACCGCCGCCCTCCTCTTCGAACAACGCGCACGTGAACGCCGTATCGTAGACGGGGTTGGCCTCCTCGTTCCGGATGATCAAACCCAGGCGCTTGCCCTGCGTGAACCCGTTGATCAGCATCTGGAGATCGACCTCGAGCGTCTTCAGCGTCACGCCTTCTTCGTGCAGGTACGCGCGCTCGGCGCCGGTCGCGAGGCCACTCATCAGCGCCAGGTAGCCGCAGCGCCGGCCCATCACTTCCACGACGAAGCAGCGCCGCTCCGCCACCGCCGACTGCTTGATCTTGTCCACTACGCCGACGATGTTGTTGAGCGCGGTGTCGGCGCCCAGGCTCAATTCCGTGCCCGGCAGGTTGTTGTCGATCGTGGCCGGCAGGCACACGATCGGGATGTTGAACGCGGGGAAGTTCCGGCGCTCCTCGTAAAGCCGGCTGACGCCCTCGTAGGCCTCCCAACCGCCGATCACCAGCAGGGCGTCAATCTCGTGCTTTTCAATGGTGCGGGCGATTGCATAGAGATCGGGCCCGTCCGGCACGATGCGGTTCGTACCCAGCTCGGCGCCGCCCATCTGCGCCCAGCCGTTGACGCTCATCCAGTTCATCTCGCGGATATCGTCGGCGGCCAGGCCCCCGAAGCCCCGCCGGACGCCCAGGACGCTGTGGCCCTGGTCCAGCGCGATGCGGACGGCCGCCCGGACGGCCGTGTTCATGCCCGGCGCGGCCGCGCCCGCGTGCATGATGCCGATGCGCATGCGCCGCTGGTCGTCGCGAACGGGGTGGGGCAGGGCGCGCAGCAATGTCCTGAACGTCTCGGCGGCGTCCTTGAAGCCGCGGCCGCGCAGTTCCATGGCGCGACCGAACTCGCGGGCCTGGAGACGCTCGTTGGCCTCGCGCGACCGCGCCACCAGTTCGGTCAGCGGGATGCGGACCACGCGGTTTCCGCGGACGCCCACCACCTGCGACTGCTCGCTGGCGTGGCCCTCGATCAGGGTGTCGATCGCCGCATGCCCCATGCGGGTGCCCAGGATGCGGTCGAACGCGCTCGGTGCCCCGCCGCGCTGGACGTGGCCCAACACGGTCACGCGCACGGATTCCCCGAGGCCCTTTTCGAGGATGCCGCGCAGGCGGGCGCTCGTGATCGGCTCGCCGTTCTGGTCGACCGCTCCTTCGGACAGCACCACGATCGAGTCGCGCCGGCCGGCTTCACGGCCCGCCTTGAGCACGTCGATGATTTCCTGGTCCCAGGTGGGCGACGTGGGCGGTTGTTCAGGGATGAAGACGAAATCCGACCCGGTCGCCAGCGCGCTCATGAGCGCCAGGTACCCGCAGTGCCGGCCCATCACCTCGATGATGAACGTGCGCTGGTGGCTCGACGCGGTGCTGGTGATGGCGTCGATCGCCTCGGTGATGCGGTGGAGCGCGGTGTCCGCGCCGATCGTCATGTCCGTGCCGTACGCGTCGTTGTCGATCGATCCGATCAGGCCGACGACCGTGAACTGACCGCAGCGCTTCGCGGCGTCGGCCGCCATCGGGTGCTCGGCGGCCAGCTCGGCGAGCAGTTCGGGCCATTCCCGCCGGAACAGCTCGGCGCCGGTCAGGCTGCCGTCGCCGCCGATCACGATCAGGCTGTCGATGCCAGCGGCGAGCAGGTTCCGCGCGGCCTTCAGCCGGCCCTCGCGCGTGCGGAAAGCGTCGGACCTGGCCGAACCGATGATGGTGCCGCCGCGATGGATGATGCCGCCGACGGAGTTCCACGCGAGGGGCCGGATCTTGTCGCCGCCTTCGATCAGGCCCCGATAGCCTTCGTAGATGCCCCAGACATCGAGCCCGCGGTCGAGTCCGGTGCGGACGATGGCCCGGACGGCTGCGTTCATGCCGGACGCGTCGCCGCCGCTGGTCAGCACGCCAATACGCTTACCTGCCACAAGTGACTCCTTACGAACCTACGGGCGCACCGGCGCCGTCGGAACGATAACACGGCCCGGCCCCGCCCGCCCTGAGCCGCGTCGACGGGCGTCTTGCGGCTGACGTAAGGGGCGGCTAGAGTTGTGGCGTTCGTGAACACGGACCTGAAGGTCCGTGGCTACGTACTGGTGTAGCCGCGGGTCTTCAGACCCACGAGACTGAGGCGCGATCATCATGTTCACTTCGAAGTCCATTCCCCGTCCCGTGATCTTCGGCGTTCTCGCGGCTGCCGTGGTCGTCGTGCCGTTTTCGCCCCGTCTGTCCGGCCTCGGCCAGGCGAAACCGCAAGCGCTGGCCGCAATGCAGGTCCCGGCGCCGATGACCGGTGTCCGCGTGTGGCAGGACACCGTGTCCATCCCGACGTACGAAGAAGGCCTGCCGGACCCGAATCCGCCGTTCGACCTGTTCCAGTCGGGCCGCTTCAATTATCCATATACGCTCCGGCAGAACCTCACGGACAGGCGGATCGAGAAGACGTGGCGCGCGCTCTGGCTCGAGAACGAATACCTGAAGTGCCTGATCCTGCCAGATCTGGGCGGCCACCTCTATAGCTGCACCGACAAGCGGAACGGCCAGCAGCTGTTCTACGCCAATCCGTCCATCAAGCTGGCGGGCATCGCGTACCGCGGCGCGTGGGCCGCCTTCGGCATCGAGTTCAATTTCCCGGTCTCGCACAATTGGATGACCGTGTCGCCCGTGGATTTCGCCACCACGCAGGACGCCGACGGCGGCGCCTCGGTGTGGGTGGGCAACGTCGACCGGCCGTACGGGATGCAGTGGCGGGTGCAGTTGCGCCTGCGGCCGGGGCGGGCCGCGCTGGAGCAGCACACGACGCTCTACAATCGCAGCGACGTCCGTCACCGCTTCTACTGGTGGACCAACGCCGGCGTCCAGGTCTGGGACGACTCGAAGATCCTCTATCCGATGGAGTACACGGCGTCCCACGGCTTCACGTTCGTGGACACGTGGCCCATCGATGCGGCCGGCCACGATGTCAGCGTCGTCGGCAACCACAAGTACGGCCCGGTGTCGCGGTTCAGCCTCGGCAGTCGCGAACCGTTCATGGGCGTCTACCACCCGAAAACAAAGTCCGGCATCGTGCACTACTCGTCGCCCGTCGACCTGCCGTCGAAGAAGTTCTGGTCGTGGAGCAGCGATGCGGACGGGCTGGACTGGCGAAAGGCGCTCTCGGACAACAACAGCGCCTACGTCGAGATTCAAGCCGGACCGTTTCGCAACCAGGAAACGTACGGGTTCCTGGAGCCGCAGGAGCAACTCGCGTTCAGCGAGACGTGGCTGCCGATGCTGGATCTGGACGGCCTGTCCCGAGCCACGCGGGATGCGATGCTGAACCTGTCGCGCACGCCTGACATGCCCGGTCTGACCACGCTCACGGTGGCGCTGGACGTGACCCAGACGTTCAAGGGGGCGACAATCTCGGTCACGGACGGCAGCCGGAGGGTCGCGGAGGAGAAGGCGGACCTGACGCCGGCCACCACGTTCCGACGCGCGTATAAGGCCCAGTTGTCGGCCGGTACGTACACCGTTGTCGTCGAGGACGCGGTGGGCAGCGAGATCATGCGGCATACGGAAGGCGTGTTCGACTACGCCAAGAGCGGGGATATTCGCGCCGGCGCGCAGCCGGCCTACCAGGCGCCGGGCCCCTGGAACAGGACCGATGGCGACTACGCCGCTCTCGCGCAACAGCAAGAACTGGACGGGCAGTTGCTGGTGGCGGCCGCGACGTACCGGGAAGGCCTGAAGAAGTTCCCGGACAGTCTTGAACTGAATCGCGCGGGGGGCCGTCTGCTGGTGGGCTTGAAGCAGTACGACGCAGCCGTCCCGGTGCTCACGAGGGCACTCACGCGGGTCAGCAACGACCGCGAGGTCGCCTACTACCTGGCGCTGGCCGAACGCGCGTTGGGCCGTGAACGCTCGTCGGTCGTCAACTGGGAGATCGCGCAGCAGTACGGCGCTTTTGCCGCGCCATCGCAGTTCAACCTGGCGGCCGCGGCGTGGGAGACGGGCGCGGCTCCGCGCGCCGTCGAGCTGCTGGAGCAGGCGTTGAAGGCATCGCCGGGTGCCGTGCGAATCGGCGGCATGCAGATCGCGCTGCTGCGGCGCATGGGCGAAACCGACAAGGCGCGCGCCGCTGCAGCCAGGTGGCGCCGGATCGATCCGACGAACGCGCTGCTCCGGTACGAAGCCGTCCGGCTCGGTGGGGCAGACGAGGCGTTGTGGGCCCACCTCGCGGCCGATCCGGAACGCATCCTTGAACTGGCCGTCGACTACATGCGGTTTGGTCTCTACCAGGACGCGCTGGACCTGCTCGGCCACCCGTATCCCACCGGGCCCTCGGTCGTCAACGAACCCGGCATGCCGCGCCCCGGACAGTACCCGCTGCTGGTGTATTACCGGGGCTACTGCGCGTCGCGTGCCGGCGGCGATCCAGGGCCGGACTACGCCCAGGCCTCGGCGCTGCCAACCAGGTACGTCTTTCCGCATCGGCCGGAGTCGCTCGACGTGCTCGGCGACGTCCTGAAGCGCAATCCCAAGGACGCGACGGCGCTCTTCCTGCTGGGGTCGCTGCAGCTTTCGGGCGGAATGACCGATGCCGCGATGAAGACGTGGGAACAGGTCAGAAGCCTGGCGCCCGGGATTCCCACGCTCCATCGCAACATGGGCTACACGCTCCTGGCTACCGGCGCGTACGACAAAGCCGTCGACATCTTCCGCGAAGGCGTCAAGAACGACCCGTCGAACATCGACGTCTACAGGGGACTGGAGCAGGCGCTCTCGTCGGCCCGGCGCCCGGCATCGGCACGCGCGGACGCGCTGCTGAGTTACCCCGACCAGCCGGGGCTGCCGGCGGCGCTCGTCTACAAGCTCGCGGTGCTGCTGGCCGAGGCCGGCCGGTTCGACGAGGCGGAGAAGCAGTTCGCCGGCCGGTTCTTCCCGCGCGTGGAAGGCGGCGTCAACGTGCGCCAGATCTGGCTCGAGGTGCGCTTGCGCCGGGCGCAGGCCCTGGCCACGGCCAAGGACTGTGCCAGCGCGACCGCCATCGTGACCGGGGTGAAGACGCCCGTGGCCGCGCTGGCGTTCACGAAGGACGGCCTGGAGCCGTTCCTGAAACAGTCGAAGTTCGTCGACATGATCGACGGCGTCAGGAAGACCTGCGGGCTTGTGGTCGCGATTGCCGACGCCGACGTGCCCTACAGCCTGGGTTCGTGGGATGCCGACGCCTACGGCAACCACCGGGCCGTCGTCAGCGTGGCGAGCGCCGCCGACGCGGTGGTGGCGCACATTCCGTGGCGCCGCCGCGATCTGCAGCCCGAGCGGAAGAACCTGATCGTGGTCGAGTCCCGCACCGGTGGGCGCGTCACCAACGTGGCGCGCATCGAGATCACCCGCGAATCCGGCGACATCGCGTTCCAGGCGCCGACGGCGGGCGACTACTTCGTCTACTACCTGCCGAACGTCGGGGCCGGGCGATCGAACTACCCGAAAGTGACCTATCCGGAGCCTGAGGCGACCGCGGACGACGCGTGGCTGTCGCGAAACGCCCTCACGGCACCGGCGCTGAAGCAGCCGGCCTGGAAGACGCTTCCCCAGGCTGTCGTGACTGGGTTCCAGGCCATTGATCAGCTCAACAGCTTCTTTCCCATGGAAGTGATCGCGACGCGTGAAGAGATGGCGTCAATGGACGCCAAGGCACCCGCCTCGGGCGCGCTCGTCTTCGTCGAGGATCGGGCCAACGCGATCAGGATGACGGACGACCTCCCGCTGCGCTGGATTCGCCGCGGGCCAGCGGCCCCGTTCAGCGGCGACGCCCAGCGCGGGGAGTTCTACGCGTTCCAGATCGGCGTGTATGCAAGCCGGCAGGCAGCCGAAGCGGTGCGCGTCGAGTTCCCGGAGTTGAAAGCCCGCGCGGGACGTGGCTCGATTGCCGCATCCGCATTCAAGTGCATCAATCTCGGCGGCGTGGACTCTGCCGCCAAGCCCTTCACGCGCGTCGTCAACGTGGAGAAGGGCAAGGTCCAGGCACTGTGGTGCGGCGTGATGGTGCCGGATGCGGTGGCGGCCGGCGACTATGCCGGACAGTTGCGCGTGTCCACCGGGGGCGGCGCACCAACCGCGGTGACATTCACCCTGCGCGTATCGAAGGACGCTGCGGTGGCGCATGGCGACGACGACCCGTCGAAGCTGACGCGCCTGCGGTGGCTGGACTCCACGCTCGCGGTCGATGACGAGCTCGTGAAGCCGTACACGCCGGTCATCGTGCGGGGGCGCAGCGTTGAAGTCCTGGGCCGGCGGGTGACGCTGAACGACCTGGGGTTCCCCGCACAGATCGAGAGCCGCTTCGACATCGAGATGACACGCCTGGTGACCGGCAGGGGGCGCCAGGTCCTGACGGGCCCCGTGGCGCTGGCGGTGCAGTCCGCAACATCCGGAACGTCAGCCTGGAAGGGAACGGGCGTCGCGTTCACGAAACAGGCGCCCGGGGCGGCGGCCTGGCGCTCGGGTGCGACGGCCGGGCCCCTCTCGATGTCCACCGACGCCCAGATGGACTTCGACGGCAACATCGAGTTCACCGTGCGCGTGCGCGCGGCGCAGGCCACGCCCGTGGATGACATCCGCCTGGACATCCCCATCGCCGCTGACGTGGCGCGCTACCTGATGGGCCTCGGCTTCAAGGGGGGCACGCGTCCGGCGACGTTCGACTGGAGGTGGGAGCAGAAGAACAACCAGGACTCCGCCTGGGTCGGCGACGTGAACGCGGGACTGCAGTTCACGCTGAAGGACGACAAGTACGTCCGGCCGCTCAACACCAACTTCTACACGATGAAGCCGCTGGTGATGCCGGCGTCCTGGTTCAACGGCGGCAAGGGCGGCTGCCGGATGCGCGAGCAGGCGCCGGCCACGTACCTGGTGAGCTGCTACAGCGGCGCACGCACCATCGCGAAGGACGAAACGCTCTACTTCAACTTCCGGCTGCTGCTGACGCCGTTCAAGACCATTGACCCGAAGGCGCAGTTCTCCACGCGCTTCTTCCACGCGTTCAAGCCGGTGGACGACGTGCTGAACACGGGCGCCAACGTCATCAACGTCCATCACGCCAACCCGATCAACCCCTATATCAACTACCCGTTCTTCCGGCCGGCGGAAATGAAGGCCTACATCGACAAGGCGCATGCCGACGGGATGCGCGTGAAGATCTACTACACCGTCCGTGAGCTCGCGAATCGCGCGCCCGAGGTGTTCGCCCTGCGCAGCCTGGGCGAGGAGGTGTTTGCGCCGGGTCCGGGCGGCGGGTTCTCCTGGCTCCAGGAGCATCTCGGATCCAACTACATCGCCGCGTGGTTCGTGCCCGCTCTCAAGGATGCCGCCATCGTCACGAGCGGCGTCTCGCGCTGGCACAATTTCTACGTCGAAGGCCTGGACTGGCTGGCGCGCAATGTCGGGATCGACGGCCTCTACATCGACGACGTCGCCTTCGACCGGCTCACGATGAAGCGCGTGCGCAAGGTGCTCGACCGGCATCGCCCGGACGCGATGATCGACCTGCATTCGGCCAATCAATACAACGTCCGCGACGGCTTTGCCAGCAGCGCGAACCTCTACCTGGAACATTTCCCCTACCTGAATCGCCTCTGGTTCGGCGAGTACTTCGACTACAACTCGGCTCCCGACTACTGGATCACCGAGATCTCCGGCATCCCGTTCGGCCTCATGGGCGAGATGCTCGAGGGCGGCGGCAATCCGTGGCGGGGGATGGTGTTCGGCATGACCGGACGGCTGCCGTGGTCGGGCGACCCGCGGCCGATGTGGAAGGCGTGGGACGCGTTCGGCCTGGCCGAGAGCCGGATGATTGGCTACTGGGTGCCCTCCAACCCGGTGCAGACCGGGCGTGACGACGTGCTGGCGACCACGTTCGTGCGGAACGGGACGGTCGCGATTGCCGTGGCCACCTGGGCGAAGGAGACGGTCGACGTGCGGCTCAGAATAGACTGGAAGGCGCTGGGGCTGGACCCGGCGACGGTGAGGATCGTGGCGCCGGCGATTGCCAGCTTCCAGGACGGCCGGACGTTCGAGGCGGGCTCGCCCATCCCGATCGAGCCCGGCAAAGGCTGGCTGCTTGTGGCGAAGTAGACGCTCCGCGTACTGATCCGCGATCCCGATCCACCGGATCCGTGCCTTCGGCATCGGGCGTCGACCGTATGGCGGAGCGCCGTGCCATCCGGTAACGTAGTGCGCGGACACCCGACCCTGTCGCGCGAGCGTGACGGCCGGTCCGGCTGAGAGCGAGACCGTATGACCGAAGAACATCGATTCCGAGCCAGCCTCGAGCGGTTGTTGCGTGTGAATCCGGCATCCAAGCCGGCCATTTACATGCAGCTGTTCGACGCTTCAGAGATCCGCAGCCTGACGTACTGGCTGGAACTCCTCTTCTCGGCAGGCATCGCGACGATGGGGCTCGTGCTGAACAGCCCGGCCGTCGTGATTGGCGCGATGCTGATCTCGCCGCTGATGGGGCCAATCCTCGCCGTTGGGCTGGCGCTGGCAGCAGCCGACATCTACCTGGGGATCAAATCGGTCGTGACCGTGCTGACGAGCGTGGCGGTGTCGCTCGCGCTGTCGGCGCTCATCGTGTGGCTCCTGCCATTCCACTCGCCGACGGCGGAGGTGCTGGCACGAACCCAGCCGAACTTGCTGGACCTGGGGGTCGCCCTGCTCTCCGGGCTGGCCGGTTCAATCGTTATGGCCAGAGGCGGCGGCGGCGGCGGCGTGACCGCCCTTCCTGGCGTGGCCGTGGCCGTGGCGTTGATGCCGCCGCTGTGCGCCGCGGGCTTCGGGCTCGGCAGCGGTTTGCTAGCGGGCGTCGTGCCCGGCGCGGCACTCCTGTTCCTGACGAACCTGGCTGCGATCATCGCCAGCGCATTCCTGACGTTCTTCCTCGTGAGGATGGACTCGGACGAGGTCCGACTCCAGATGCACCTGATGATCAACGAGCGCGCGGCTTCAGATCCCGTCTACGCCGTGCTCCATCGGACCGTGCTGGCTCGGCATCTCGGCGATCTGGGCAAATTACGCTGGCGGGTCCTGATGCTCGTGGTCGTCCTCATGGTCGTCTTCGTGCCGCTTCGCCAGGGCCTGCTCCGGGTGCGCGACGAAACCGTGGCGCGTACCGCGGCCCGAGACGCGGTCCGGCGCCTCGTGCCCGCCGACGCCCTGGTCTCCCAGCAGACCGACGTGACCGGGGACCGGATCATCGTCCGGTTGCTGGTGAGTGCATCGGTTGGAACCGATCAGGTCCGCCAGGCCGAGCGGAGCATCGTCCAGCGGACAGGCCGGGAGGCGACGATTGCGGTGCGACGAGTCGCGAGTGAAGAGGACCTCGTGGCGCTTCGCAGCAACCTGGTGACGTCGGTCGTGGTTCCGGCGCCGCCGCCGCCCCCGCCGGACCTGGCCGCCATAAGAACAGACCTGTTGTCGCGGTTGAAGGCCCCGATCGAGGAAGCCTGGCCCAATGAGGCGGCCGCCCTCAAGGACTACCGCCTGGTCGTCAGTCCGGAGCAACTCGCGGTGGAGTTCATCTACGAATCCCGTACGGCCATCGACGCTGCGTCGGAAGAGACGTTGACGAAGATCTTCCAGGCCAGGCTGGGATACCCCGATTTGAAGCTGACGTTCAGGCGCGTGGCGCCTCCCAGGGGAGCGCCAGGCGCCGCCCGACGCCCGGCCGGAGGCGCGGCCCGATGACGACGATGTCGATGGTGCTGGCGCTGTCCGAGCCCGGCGGCGGTTCGGCCGCCGGACTTGCGGTCACGATGCTGGTGATCTTCGGATCCGCCAAGATCCTGGCGGAGCTGTTCGAGCGCATGCGGTTGCCCGGGCTCGTGGGTGAGATCCTGGCCGGGGTTCTGGTCGGCCCCGCGGTCCTGGGATGGATCGCGCCTGGCGCGTTCACGACCGCCATGGCGGAACTGGGCGTCATGTTTCTCCTGTTCCGGGTCGGTGTCGAAATCGACGCCAAGGAGCTGGGAAAAGTCGGCGGGACGGCGACGATGGTCGGCGTGTTGGGGGTCGCGGTGCCGTTTGTCGGCGGATGGGGGCTCTACACGCTGTGGGGCAAGCCGACCATCGAGGCGGTCTTCGTGGGCGCGGCGCTGACCGCCACCAGCGTCGGGATCACGGCCCAGGTCCTCGCGAGTCGCGGCTTGCTGGATCGGACCGCCAGTCGAATCATCCTGGCGGCCGCGGTGATCGACGACGTGCTGGCCTTGCTCGTCCTGGGCGGCGTGAGCGGCCTGGCCGAGGGACGCGCCAACGTGCTGGAACTGGTGCTGACCTCCGTCTTCGCCCTGGGATTCGTCGTCATCGTCGCACGGTGGGGCGGTTCGACGCTCGGCGAGGCCGTCAACAGGATGGAGCGGAGGATTCGGATGGGTGAGGGCCATTTTGCGCTGGCGATGGTCGGCCTGTTCGGCCTCGCCGCGTTGTCGGGACGCGCGGGCGTCGCCCCGATCATCGGCGCGTTTCTGGCCGGCATGGCCATGGGGCCGGGCCTGTCGCCTCGGGTCCACCACATGGCCAGGGGCGTCTCGGAATTGCTGGTGCCGTTCTTCCTGATCAATATCGGGCTGCACTTCAATCCGTCGGTTTTCCGGGACGGGGCCACGATCGCGCTCGCCGGGCTGCTGGTCGTCACCGCGATCGCGACGAAGGTGATTGGTTGCGGCATCGGGGCAGCCCGGTTTGGAAGCGCGATCGCGGTTCGCGTCGCCGTCGGCATGATTCCGCGCGGGGAGTTCTGCATGGTGGTCGCGCAGATCGGACTTGGTCTCGCGGCGATCCAGAGCGACACGTACAGTCTGGTCGTATTCATGGCGGTGGCGGTGACCGTGATCACGGCGCCGCTGCTGCAGTGGGCGTTCCGGTCCTCGGTGCCCCCGGCAGTCTCCGCGTAGGCTGCGGGCGGCGCGAGGGGCGGGCTGCTACGACAGTGGTGGGTGCCTCTCCCGGAGGTCCACGATCCGGTTGTAGAGCCAGGCGAAGCACAATCCGCCGAGGAAACCGTCGGCCGCGCCCCACGCGAGGCCAATCAAGCTGCCCAACGGGCTGATTTCGAATCCCCGGTACAGTCGGCCGATCGCCATCGGATCGCCGGTGGCGCCGTCGAATGCCATGACCCACCACGTGAGACAGAACAGACCGAAACCCCACACCAGTCCAGTGGTGGCCGCGAACGCTTTGACATCGAGCCGCATGGTCATTCCTCCCAGAAGGACCGGGATCGCACCGCGCGCAGGGTCACCCGGCCGCGATGGCCGGTAGCCGGCCCGCGCCCCGTCCAGCCACCAATCGTGCGCCAGATCGGAGGAGGCGGCTATCCTGCCGCCACTGTATTTCCGCTGACGGAAGACCCGGGCGGCGCGTGGCGCCAATCCCGTCGAGGCGGCCGGCAAATACCCTTCCGGCCCGATGCCCGGCCGGCCTGGCCGCTGGTACAGTGTCCTCAGTACCCGCAGGCGATGCGGTGGCATCGACGGAGGACGCCATGCAGGTGAAGAAGATCATGGTTGCGACCGATCTCAGCGACGTGGCGGATCTCGCCGTGCTGGAGGCACACGCCCGCGCCGGGACATCCGCCGAGTTGCTGGTGTGTCACGTCCTGCAGCTTGGCTCGCTCAGCGGCGCGCACGGGGCGCACGGCGATGCCGAGGGCCCGCCGATCGATTGGGCCCGGCGTGCAGGGGATGCCGTCGTTGACCGGGTCGTCGCCCTCACCGGCCGGCAGCCCGATGCCTTCGCGGTCGCGATTGAGGAGGGCGAACCCTACGCGGCCGTCGTCAAGCGGGCAGAAGAATGGAACGCCGACCTGCTGATCGTCGGTTATCGCGGCGGGACCAGCCTGTCGCGGGTCTGGCTCGGCGGAGTGGCGGAGAAGATCACGCGCCTGGCGCATTGTCCCGTGCTCGTCGTGAGACCGACCGAGGGGACCCGGCGAATCGTCGCGGGCACGGACTTCTCAGACCCGGCCCTGCCGGCCGTGCGCGCGGCGTGCGAAGAAGCGCGCCGCGTCGACGGCCGCTTGCTCCTGATGCACAGCATCGAAATGCCGGTGATTTGGCCCGATGGGGCCGATATCGGGGCGGCAGGCGACACCGCCCGGCTGCTCCAGCAAATGACCGAGGATGCGTCGAAGCGGTTGAGCGAGATCCTGCAGGAGTGCCAGGTGCCCGCGGAGGCCAAGCTGACCCGGGAACGCGCCGCCACGGGCCTGGTGAATCTCGCGGAAGCAGTTCGCGCCGACTTGATTGTCGTCGGGACCCGGGGCCGGACCGGCCTGCGTCGGGTGGTACTGGGCAGCGTGGCCGAAGCCGTCGTGCGGTCGGCCAGTTGTTCGGTCCTGGTGGTGCGCCTGCACGAACCCAGTTGAGGGGCGAGTGAGGCTAACCGGCCGCGAGATGGCGCCCGGCGGTGGATTGGGCGGGCGCCTTGCCGTGCTCCGTGCCTTCCGACGGATAGTCCTCAGGCCTGGCCACCAGGCGGTTGACCCACTCGATCACGGCGGCAAACCCCTGGCTTTCGTTGTCGAGGTGCAGGTACCCCGGGACCACCGCGAGCACGTGGAATCCGTGCTTGAGTTGAAACGACAACGTTGGATCGCGATCGGCGCCGTTCACGACGCGGGCCACGTATCGTGCGGCGGACTGGGTCGACGCGTGCCGGTGGTAACCCCGGAGCCGGGCGCCGGCCCGGATCCGCAGCAATCCCAGGTGTTCGACCAGCGCCCGCCGCGCGCAGTACAGGGCCGAGCCCAGGCCCCGGCCCTGCAGCGAGGGTTGTACCATCACCTCCGCACCGTAGAGCGTCCGGCCCCGCGTGGCGTCGTGATTGGTGAACGTGCCACCGGCGGTGAAGTCCCGCCAACTGGCGTGCATGTCGTAGTCGTCCCAGAGGACGATCAGGCTCGCAGCCATGCCGACGACCCGTTGCGTGGCGATTTCGACCGCCACGAACTGTCCGTCCGGGAAGACCTCCAGGTGTGACGCGAGTTGCTGCGGTGACCAGGGCGGCGAGTTGCGGTAGACCGCCCGAGTCAGGGCGATGATGCCGTCGAAATCCCTGGCCTCCGTGTGGCGGACGCTGATCGACCCGACCCCGCGCTTCACAACGTCACGACCTCCGTGTGCGCGACCAGTGCGGCGGTCCGGTCGCTATCGAGCAGCGGCAGCACCGTCCCGCTCGAGCGCTCTCCGACGATCGTCGACATGTTCAGCTCGCCGATGACCATGGTTTCCTGGTTCGGGATCCCCTCAGCCAGGATGCCGTCGCGCGAGAACGCGAAGTCGCTTGGCGTGAGGATCGCCGCCTGGCCGTAGTTCAACGACACGGCTGGCACCATCGGCAGGGAGCCGACCGTCGACGACTGGATGACGTACATGTGGTTCTCGATGGCCCGGGCGTGGGCGCAGTAGCGCACGCGCATGTAGCCCTGGCGATCGTCGGTGCAACTGGGCACGATCAGGATCTGCGCCCCCAGCCGGGCCGCGGTGCGGGCAATCTCCGGAAACTCGACGTCGTAGCAGATGGAGATCGCCACCGGTCCGAAATCGGTGTTGAACACGCGCACGACGTCCCCTGACGAAACCCGCCACTCCTCGCTCTCGAACCGCGTCATGTGCAGCTTCGGCTGGCATCCATGGTTGCCCCGGGGCGAGAAGAAGTACGACATGTTGACCACGTGATCGCTGCTATTCCGCAACACCGGGATGGTGCCCGCGACGATGTGAATGGCGTGCCGCCGGGCCAGCGTCTGCATGCACTCGAGGAATTCCGGGAGTTGGCCGGCGAGATCCCGCACCTGCACATCCATGGGGCGCTTGATGTCGCCGAGCGTCAGCAGTTGCGCCGTGAAGTACTCCGGGAAGACGACGAGCTGGCACTTGTAATCGGCGGCGGTGTCCACGAGGCCGGTTACCTGTTCGCGGAACTCCGCAAAGGCCCGGACCGGGCGGATGAAGTACTGCAGTGTGGCTACACGGAGTCGTTCCACGGCGGTCCCTTCGGCAGGCGACAATGTCCCGCGGCAGCCAGTCTACCGTACGTCCCGGGGACTCCTGGGAGACGCGAAACGAGTCCGACGTGGTGATTCGCCGCGCCCGTCTGGCGGGTGGCGGGGCGCCGCGTGGCGGCGTCAACAGAATCGGGCCGGCCGCCCTCCCCGAGGTGATGACATGGAGGTGTCCGCGGGAAGCACGGCCGGCCCGGAGATGGGTCGGGCGCCGCGGGGACCCTGGGTTCCGCGGCGGGTTCGCCCCCAACCCATCTGAAGTGTACAGGCCCGTTGCGGCCGACTCTATCCCGTGGAGACCCGATTTTCAGGCCGCCAGGGATGGACGGTCGCGCCGCTGGCTGGGTTTCGAGCAGGACCGAGCCGACCGAACCGTCCGTCGCCGGTTCATCTCGAGACGAGCCCTTTCATCAGGACGTCGAGTGCGTCAGTCGCGGCCGGAGGGCATTGCGGTCGCTTCGCCGCCCAGACCTGCTCTCCCAGATCCAGGTTGTCCTGGGTGGCATCGCCGAGTGATGGTGGGCGCGTCTTGGACACCGCGCGCTGGCCCGCTTCGTCCAACAGGCGGCGGGCGGCGTCCGGTTGCACCACACTCTGACCAGGGTCGGTGCAAGGTCCGACGCGAGCGAGAATCAGCGTCAGCAGCGCCTGGCTTCGACGATACCGTTCGACGGTCGGCAGCCTGGGCAGGCGAGGGTCGGTGGCGACGACGCGCTCGCAAAGGGTGAGGCGCCCGTCGATCTCCGCCGCCGGAACCTGGAGGCGCTTGGCGTTCCGGTACGCGTCGAGCGCGGCCAGGTACTGGTATCGCGCCATTTCGGCATCGCCCAGGCCCCGGTGGGCCATACCAAACCCCGGATACACCTGCACCAGGCTGCGATACAGACTGGCCGCGTCGTCCGCGGCGTCCAGTTTGAGGAGCCGCTGGCCGGTCTGGAACAGGATGGCCTGCTGGCTGGCGGCGGACCGCTGCACTTCCACCAACTGCGCGACCGCCTGGCGCCGTTCACCCGCAGCCGCCAGGTAGTCGGCGAACTCGAGTCGCGCCTCCAGCCGCTTGCGCGGCGAATCCGATTTCCAATCGCCGACCACCGCGCGTTCGAACGACAGAACGGCTTCCTCGGTGCGGCCCAAACGGGCATAGGCGCGGGCGAGGCCCAGGTTGGCAGGGCCGCTCGTGGGATTGTTCCGCAGTGCCTCGCCGAAGTAGATCGCGGCTTCGGCCGGCTGGTCCGAGGCGACCAGCGCGCCGCCCAGTGCCAGCCGCGCTTCCGTTGATCCCGAGATCGCGAGCGCGTGGCGGAACTGTTCGACCGCTTCGGCATCGCGATACTGGTCGGCCAGTCGAAGCCCGGCGTCGAGGTACGTCTGTGCCGAGACGGCCCGCGCCGCGCGGTAGCGATAGGCAAGGAGGCCGCTGGCGATCACGACCACCGACACCACGACCGTCAGCCTGGTGAGCAGCGCACGCGTCGAGGTTGCGCGCCGGCCAGTCTGCGGACCGGTCTCGGCCCACATGGGATCGTCACGGGAATCCCGCCGGGCCGGCAGGTGGATCCCGTCCTGTTCGAGCAGAGCATCGTAGATCGGCGTGGGTTGGAGTCGGGACGCGATGAAGTAGCTCACGAGATTGGCGATCATCACCGGCACGATGATGGTGTAATCGCGCGTGATCTCGAAGATCATCACCGCCGACGTGAAGGGGACCCGGATGATCCCGGCGAATGCCGCCCCCATGCCGACCAGCGCGTACGCGCCGACGCCGCCCGTGTAGTCAGGGAACCAGCTGTGGCCGATACTGCCCACGGCGCCCCCGAGCATCGCGCCGAGGAAGAGGCTGGGGCCGAAAATCCCCCCCGCATTGCCAGACGCGTAGCCCGTTGCGGTCGCGACGAGCTTCAGCGCCAGCAGGAGGGCCATCGCGCCGAGGGCCATCTTGCCGTTCAGGGCATCGCCGACGTGTTCGTACCCGACGCCGAGGACCGACGGCACGAACCAGCCCATCAGGCCGATCAGCAGGCCACCGACCGCAGGCTGGAACCAGACGGTTGAGTGGGGCAGTCGCTTGAAACGGTCCCTGAGCGCCAGCAGGAGCTTGACGAACGCGGTGGACACCAGGCCGCCGACGAGGCCCAGAACGGCGTACAGGACGAACTCGAGCGGGTGGACGAGTTGGTACGACGGAACATGGAAGAGCGGCTCGTCTCCCAGCACGAGGTGAAGCACCATCCAGGCGGTCGCGGAGGCCAGCACCACGGACCCCAGCACGGGAGCGTGCAGGTCGCCGACGACCTCTTCGAGCGTGAACAGGACGGCGGCGATCGGCGTGTTGAACGCCGCCGCCACGGCCGCCGATGCGCCGACCGGCAGGAGGCGCTTGGTGTAGGCGGTGCTCAAGCCGAGTCGCTGACCAATGACCGACGCGATGCCGGCGCCCACGTGGACGGAGGGCCCCTCGCGGCCCAGCGCGATGCCGCTGGCCAGCGACAGGCTGGAGCAGCCGAACTTGCCGATGACCGTGCGCAGCGGGATCCGGCCGTCTTCCAGGGCGAGGGCCGTCTTCGTCTGCGGGATGCCGCTGCCGCGCGCGCCGGGGAAGTACCGGTAGAGCAGCCACCCGGAAATGAGGGCGCCAAGCGCCGGCGCGAGGACGCGCTGCCAGCCGGGTCCGTCGCTCGACAGCAGGCGGGAGCCCAGTTGCTCGGTGAGCAGGATGAAGGCGACGACAGCGAGGCCGACGATCGCGCCGATGACCAGCGTGAGCACGAAGAAGACTTTCTCCTCGTGACGCGGGGCCGCGTCGCCGGTCGCCTCGTCCAGGCGGGCTGGGCGGGGGTCGGCCTCAGGGGTGGTCACAGGTCGTCGTACGCATATCTGGTGTGGCCGGGCAGATGGTTTGTGCTCAAATCAGTATGGGCGACCGTGACTGCGTTGTCCAATGGCATCACGGGGGCGGTCTGGCGGACATGGCAGGCCCCGCCGACAGAGTGCATCCGCGGCGTATCCCGCCGGGCCGGTGCCCGCGCGTCCGAGGCATAATAAGGGGTACAAGGAGACAGCAATGGGTGATGCCCTCAACGTGACCGGAGTGACCCAACTGGCAGTTTCGGTGACGGACCTCGACCGGGCCGTGGCGTTCTATCGCGACGTGCTGGGAATGGCGTTCCTCTTCAACGCACCGCCGCAGATGGCCTTCCTGCAATGCGGGCCGACGAGGCTGATGTTGAACGCCGGGGGGGGCGGCGCTGTCGAGAGCCGGCCCATCGCGTACTACTCGGTGTCGGACATCCAGGCGGCGTTCTCGACGCTGACGTGGAAGGGTGCGCCAGTCAAGCAGGCCCCGCACATGATCGCCCGCCTCGGCGACAGTGAACTCTGGCTCGGTTTCACGGAAGATCCGGACGGTCATCCGGTGGGCCTGATGTCCGAGGTGCCCATCCAGACCAGCGAGGGCCCGGCCCGGGACGCGTGATAGCATGCCCCCATTCATGGCTGCCAACCGACTGGCCACGCTGGGGGACCGGTTCCGCGCATTCCTGTTCGAGCGAATGCCGTTTGCGGCCGCCCTGGCGAAGCCGGCCATCGACGAGACGCTGCGGGACGCCCGGCTGCGCAGTGCCAACGACGTCGAGTTGCTGGGCGCGCAGTTGGCGGAGCGCCTGACCGCGCTGCCCCTGGAAACCCTCCTGCCTCGCGACGTCTCCGTGACGCCCGGCGTGGCCGCGGGGCAGCGCGCGCGGCAGGCGCTGGCCGAGGCGGGCGACACGACCACCGGCTTCTTCCGCCGCGAAGCGCTGGCGCTGTCCCTCTCGGCCGAGGAACGGATCGAGATCCTTCGCGGCATGGTGCTGACCCGCGCGGTCGACAACCGGCTGAAGGTGTTCTTCACGCGGGGCGAGGTGCGCTACGGCACCGCGTCGTTCCAGGGAAAGGGGTTCCGATCCCTCGGCCAGGAGGCCATCTACGCCGCCGCGATCCGGTTGCGGCGGGGAGAGGCCTTCCGGCGCCCGGACGGCACCTGGCAGGGTGACGTGATTTCCCCGATGATCCGGGACCTGGGAGCCGCGCTGGCGATGCGGCCGGGTCGCGACACGGTTCGCATGGTGCTGTCCGCGCAGATGGGCAAGGCCGGGCCGCCGATGGAGGGCCGCGACCTCCACATCGGCGATTTCAACTGGGGCATCTTCCCGCCGGCGGCCCCGCTCGTGGTGCCGACGATGGCCGTGGCCGGGATGGGCCTGGCCTTTGCGCATGCGGGCGACGAGCGCGTCGCGGTGTCGTTCATCGGCGACGGATCCACGTCGCTCGGCGAATGGCACGAGGCGATCAACCTGAGCGCCGTCCGCCGGCTGCCGGTTATCTTCTGCGTCCAGAACAACCAGACTGCGCTCTCCACCCCGGTGGCGGAGCAGTCCGCGGCGCGCGTGTTTGCGGAGAAGGCCGGCGGCTACGGGATCCCCGGCATCACGATCGACGGCACGGATCCGGACGAGATCGCCGCCGCCTTTGCGTGGGCGGCCGAGCGGGCGCGCGACGGCGCCGGGCCGACGCTCCTCGAACTGGTGTGCATGCGGATGTCGGGGCATGCCCACCACGACGACATGCTGTACCACGGTCGTGACACATTGCCGTCCTGGGACTACCCCGAGCTGACCGGCACCGGCTACGCGGACGCCGAGCAGTACGCGTTCTGGGCGGCGCGCGACCCGATCAAGACCTACGCGGCGCGACTGGCCGCCGAGGGCGTGATCGAGGCGGGTGCACTGGCCGGCTACAAGGCCGAGGCAGACGCGCTGGTGGAGGACGAAGCGCAGGCCGTGATTGCGGCGCCCTGGCCGGATGCGGCCACCGTCCTGGACGGCGTCGTCGCGGATGCGCGGGCCCGCGCGCGGGTCGAGGTGCTCACCCGGGAGGCGCGCGTGGCCGTGTGCGTCGATGGCCCGCTGCCGGCCGTGGACGCGGGGCCGCCGTTCGACCCGAAAGGGCAGACGCTGCTCGACGCCGTGATGCGCGGGGTCGAGGATGCCTTGCGCGCCGACCCGCGCGTGTTCGTGTTCGGCGAAGATGTCGGGGGCAAGTACGGCAACGCCTTCCTGCTGCTGCGCCCGCTGCTGAAGGAGTTCGGCAGCCGTATCCTGAATGCGCCCATCGCCGAGAGCGCCGTGATTGGCGCGTCGGTCGGGGCGGCGCTGGCGGGCCTGCGGCCGATTGCCGAGATGCAGTTCAACGACTTCGTCGCCAGCGGCTTCAATCAGCTCGTGAACAGCGCAGCCAAGACGCGGTACCGGTTCGGGCAGGGCGTGCCAATGGTGCTGCGGATGCCGTGGGGCGGGCTGCGCCACGCGGGGCCGTACCACAGTCAGAACACCGAGGCCTGGTTCTATCGCACCCCCGGGCTGAAGATCGTCGTGCCGTCCACGCCGCACGATGCGCGCGCCCTGATGGCGTCGGCCGTCGCCGACCCGGACCCGGTCCTCTACTACGAGCATATCGCGCTCTACCGCGACCCCACGATCAAGCAGGTGCTGGGCGACGCCGCGCCGGCGCCGATTCCGTTGGGTCGCGCGGCCGTGCGCCGGGCCGGGGACGACCTCGCGATTATCTCGTATGGCGCCTACGTCCACGTGGCGATGCGCGTGGCGGCGACGCTGGCCGCGGACGGGATCGAGGCGACGGTCGTGGACCTGCGAAGCCTCGCGCCGCTGGATCGCGAGACGGTGCTGGCGGTGGCGTGCCACTGCAGCCGCGTGCTGATCGTGCACGAGGACACGCGCACGGGGGGCATCGGCGAAAGCCTGGCGGCCATCATCCAGGAGGAAGTCTTCGAGGCGCTCGACGCCCCGGTGCGGATCATCGGCGCCCTCGACACGCCCGTGCCGTATGCCCCGACGCTCGAAGCGGCGTTCCTGCCGAGCGACGCGGAGATCGAACGCGCGGCTCGCCTGCTCGTGGCGTACTAGGCCCGGCGCTCCTCATGATTGATCACATCTCGTCTCGCGCGAGGCGCCACCCGACTTCGGTGTCGAGCAGTCGGGTGAGGCCGCGACCGAGGACGAGCCATCCGGGGGTG
>Ga0334722_10001271_pt1 | contig 32477 bp, 31 predicted proteins | sample C3_bottom_MG_FD_207210 | JGI IMG/M metagenome (GOLD analysis project Ga0334722, IMG submission 207210) | Sediment microbial communities from Yellowstone Lake, YNP, Wyoming, USA - C3_bottom | ecosystem: Environmental > Aquatic > Freshwater > Lake > Sediment | place: USA: Wyoming | collected... | reverse complement strand
TGGGGTTTTTACTTTGGTGAACTCGGCAGGAGTCGAACCTGCGACCTTTAGCTCCGCAAGCTAACGCTCTATCCATCTGAGCTACGAGTCCAAAATGTAAGGTCATACATGTAAACACATATGACCCTACTTTTCATGTAACTAGAAGGTGCTTTCATTCGCAAAAAATGCGGTGAATAACGGCTATTGTAGCACAATCAGACGTTTCGGGGTAGGGGTTGGCAACTGTTAAAGTCGCAATTTTCGCACAATAACGTCAACCATGTCCAGTTTCATGCTTTTCATAGGCAATCTGGCGCCTAAAATGTCGACAATTTGTTCACCGGCCTCTTCGGGAAAGTAAACTGATACGCCGGGCGAAAATCGCTTGGTTGGGATTAACATTATTGAAAAATGTTCTTTATCGCGAATCATACCAAACGCTTTAAACTCACTAAAATGGTACAGGGTTTCGCCGACATACAATCCCTGATCGCCGCTTAGTGTATATTCGATAACGCGCGGTGGACGGTGTGAATAGATGACAACGGCGATAGCCATAACGATAACCAAAACCGAAAAAGTATACGATTTTAGCAACAAAATATCGACAGCGATGAATGCCAGCGCAACAATGCCGAATAGCATAAACCATAGGCCATTTTTTTCTTCGTGAATATATTCGCTGGCGCTCCAATGCACTGGTTCGTCATCGGGTTTTGGTTGATCGATTTTTGGCTGATTATCATCTGTTGGGGTAGTATCATCAACCGCTGGTTCGGGCGTGTACATTTCGGGAGTTTCGTTGGTATCCGAATCATGCTGCCAATAGTTGTTTTGTTGTTCGGGTTGCATAAATTTAGTATAGCATGAGCAAGTTGTGCAAAAGAGTCGAAAAATAGGAGGGGAGATATCACAATTCGCCGACTGGCGAATTGTTCCTCCGCTTGCTCGAAAAAGAAAATACCTTTGGTGCTTTCTTTTTCGAGCTGCGCTACGCCGAACTCCGCGCTCGTTTTGTTGCTACGCAACAAAACCGCGGGAGTTCGGGTCTCCCCGACTTCGTTAAATAAAAATAATGACCAAAAGGTCATTATTTTTATTTGGCGGAGGAGGGGAGATTCGAACTCCCGCTCCAGGTTTCCCCAGACTAATGATTTAGCAAACCATCCCCTTAAGCCACTTGGGTACCCCTCCTTAGCTAGCTATTAGCAAATAGCTATTGGAATTTGGCTAAAGCAGCTCCAGTTTTGCTCGCTATATTCTAATAGCTACATTCCAAACGCCAGCTTTGTATTCCAATAGCTACTATCTTAACATAATCAGGCGAAAACGGTCTAGGTGTTAAATCTCTGACGATTTTGTTTTGATAATGATGTGTTTTGGCGACTTAACAAACAAAGCCCAGGCCAACAAAGCACCAAGTAACCCCAAAATACTGAAAGCAGCTGGAATGTCTAACATATCCGCTAAAATTCCGGCCAAAATTGGCCCAAATACATATCCAAGATTGGTTGCAAAATCTTCCAATCCTTCAATTTCACCCTCAACTTGAGGTGCATCACAGATATAATCCGCATAAGACGCATTTATAATCGGAAAAGCCATACTAATGAAACATGATGCAACAAATACAACAGCTATGGCGAGTATTGGGCTAGTTACAAAGAAGAACGACGCCAATATCAAAGAGCCCAGGAACAAACAGGCATAGGCTGAGCGTTTTTTACCAAAACGTTCGGTCAGGGGACCGATAAACCAACCAACTACTAGTTCTGGCAACACATAAGCAGTTAAAAACAAACCGCCAAATTGTTGAAGGTTCGAATTTTCAGCGTATAACGGTGCCAGTGTCCAGAAAAACGCGTCGATAAATAACAGATAAAAAGTAAGTAGTAAAACTGGCGACATAACTTTGCCTAATTTGTTCCATAAGTGTAGTTCGATAAACATATTCTTGCGCCTCGGAGTGCTCTCTAGAATGTCATCAACAGCTTTTCGCTTGCGCATATACATCAAGAAGGCTATAAAAAATATAAAACCTATGGTCAAAAATACCCAGCTTAACGTAAAAGCATGCCAATCAACCGTGTCAATAACAACCAACCCTACGATAAGTGGGGCTAATATACTGCCGAGCGCCCTAAAGACCTGAACGATACCAAAACTTGACGAGTGATTAGCTCTTTTGATGTATTTACCAACAAAATTATATATTCCAAAACCGTAAAGGTCATAATATACTCCCCAAACCGCCATTACGAACACAAAGAACCAGACTGACTTTGCCTGCCATAACAACAGTGGATATATGAAACAAAGTGCAAACATTATCAAAAACACGCGTCTAAAATTTGTCTTCTTGAATATTTTACAAATAATAAAATCAAACAACGCACCAGCAATCGAAGACGACCCGATAACCAGACCAATTAAACTCGTCGAAAAACCGCGATCTTCCATCAACAGAGGCGTAATATATTGCAACGTACTGTCAAAAATCGTCCAAAAAAGCATCGCAACGGAAAACATAAACACTGGCGACGTCTGATCGCTATTAGTTTTTAGGTAACCTCTGATATTTTTTATCATTTTTGTTTTATTTCGTAACCTTATTTCAACTATACCATGATTTAGAGAGGGGAGCAAAAGCGCCCCTCTCTAGATTATTAGCCTTGCTTCAAATATGTTTCATACACATTTTCGACGTCTTTGTCGCCCCTTCCGGATAAATTAATAACGACTATGTCGTCTGGTTTGTACTTTTTTGCTTCTCGTTGGATATATGCAATCGCATGAGCCGATTCTAGCGCCGGAATGATACCTTCAATCCTTGAAAGATAAACAAACGCGTCAATTGCTTCGACATCCGTAGCCTCACTTAGTTTCAGTCTGCCATTTTCTTTCATCATACTCAGTTCTGGTCCAACACCTGGATAATCCAAACCAGATGCCGCACTGTACGATTCTTTGATTTCGCCCTTTTCATCGACCAAAGCCAGAGTTTTATAGCCGTGCAAGACAGCTGGTTTTCCTGCGCCCAGCGCTAAACCGTGTCGACCCGACAATAATCCTTGGCCGGCTGGTTCAACTGCGACTAATTCTACTTTTTTATCTGGTATAAAGTCGTACATCGCACCAATGGCATTACTGCCACCGCCAACACAGGCGATTATCGAGGTCGGTAACCGACCTTCCATCTCCATAATTTGCTGACGGATTTCTTGCCCGATTATTTTTTGAAAGTCCCTGACCATGGTTGGATAGGGATGTGGTCCAACGGCCGATCCTAACAGGTAATGCGTTGTGTCGTATTCTTGAACAAAGTTCATTAAAGCCACGTCAACTGCGTCTTTTAGCGTGCCTTGGCCCTGAGTGACCGGTATAACTTTCGCGCCCAATATTTTCATCCTGTAAACGTTTGGTTTTTGAGCGTTAATATCCCGCGCACCCATGTAAATATCGCATTCCATGCCCAAATATGCGGCAATTGTGGCTGTCGCTACGCCGTGTTGACCAGCACCGGTTTCGGCAATCAGCTTGGTTTTACCCATGCGTTTTGCCAACAGCCCTTGGCCAATAACATTGTTAATTTTGTGCGCACCGGTGTGGTTCAAATCTTCTCGTTTAAGATAGATTTTTGGCCCTTTCAAATCAGCCGTCATGTTTTCGGCAAAATACAAAGTGCTTGGCCGATTGGCGTAAACTTTGTACAGATGCTTCATTTGTTTTTGAAAGTTTTTGTCCTTTTTTGCTTTTTCATATTCATTTGCTAAATCTTTAAGCACTTTTTCGAGAGCAGGCGGCAAATAAACGCCACCAAAGTCACCGAAAATGCCATTTTCAGTATGGTTTTTCATTGTAGTTTCCTAAATTAAGTTATTTTTTTAAATCAAATCTAAAAAAGAGAGTTTTGTTGGGGCTGCCCCCACCAAGTCGCGACAAAAGTTAACAGAGTTGTTGTAATCTCTGATAATTTTATGCCGGATATTTTCTGCATGAGCTAGATTATATAACAGATAGAAAATAAACACCAATAAAAGCGATTTCCTAACACTCCAAACAATTGCCATATCGATAATTATATGTTATGGTTTTCGTAGAGCAATTCATACTATGTCTAAGATTAATTTATTAATTATTGGTGCTGGCTATCACTCAAGAAGAATATATATTCCGTATCTCTTAAAAAATAACCGCGTGAATCTTTCTGCAATACTGGACCTGCCGTCACAACAACGAACTATTGATGATTATCTAAGTGAAAACAAAATATCCATACCAACATATTTTACTGCCGAAGAGACTATATCCGACGACCTATCGCAAGATGAGAATAGTTATTTATGTAAAATCGTAGCAGATAATGCAATAAATGCTGTGATTATTTCCACCGAACCATTAGCACACTTTAAGTATGCGAAATGGGCACTATTAAACTCCATCCATATCTTAATGGATAAGCCCATAACAACCGAGATTGAAGTCTCCACAAATGAGAAAAAAGCAGAAAAACTATACAACGACTATTTGAGATTAAAGGATATATATACGAAAGCAAAAGATAGTCTTGTTTTCACACTTCAAGCGCAGAGACGGTTTCACCCAGGATACAGAAAAGCAAGAGACCTAATTATCGAAATCACCAACAAAACAAATTGTCCCGTCACCTCTATCGAGTCCTTCCATTCAGATGGCATGTGGAGGCTGCCCAAAGAAATTGTTGAAATGAATTATCATCCGTACAATCAAGGCTATGGCAAGGTTTCACACTCCGGTTATCACAGCATAGACATAGCCCTATGGTTAGCAAAAGCTAGCATCACAGATCCGACAAAGCAATACAACCAATTCAGCTTATACACTAGTTTTTTGAGACCAATAGATTTTTTCCATCAAATAACTTTTCAGGATTATAAAAAAGTATTTCCTAATAATGACAACAGTCTACTGCTAACAAAAGAGGACATAGAGATTAATGAGAGTTTTTATGAAAAATATATATCCGGTGAGTTAGATGCTCACACAATCTTATCACTGAAAAAAGACGGCAAAATAATGACTCAAATAGGCTCACACTTAGTCCATAATGGGTTCAGCCAAAGAGGCTGGTTCCAATCTAATCTGAAAGACCTATACAAAGGAAATGGTAGGCTCAGACATGAATCATACACAATCGAACAGGGGCCATTTCAGTGCATTATTATTAATGCATTTCAGTCATTAGAAATAAAAAATGAGCTAAATAATCCATATTCTGTCGGCGGAGAACATCATTTTGACATCCATATATTCAGAAATAGCAGCCTCTATAAAGAATACGAACCATACGAATTAATAACGATGCAAGACCTAAGGATTATCGATGATATCGGATATTCAAGGGGCCATCAAGAAGTGGCTAGGAGAGATTGTGTTGATGAATTTATACAAGCAATAGAGAACCATATCCCAAGACAAAAACAAGAATCAAATTTTTTGAATCATGAGTTTTCAACATTTGTTCTTAGTAAAATATATGCATCATCATCAAAAGAGTTTCATGGAAAAAATCCCATTTCAAAAGGTATGTTACCCGAGGATATATGGAAAAGCTAAAGATTATAAGGCACATAGAGGAGCAAGAATCAAATTTTGATTTTCGAAACAGCCCAATTAATAATGATGAGGTGAATATCCTTAAGGATTATTACATACCGGAGATCATTACTGATATTGAATCTGGCAAGTATAATAATGTGACAATCATAAGCAGTGATAAGCTTCGATCGACTCAAACCTCGGAAATACTAAAAAATGAGATAGCAAAGCACTCGGGCATACCCATAAACAACGAGGTTGATGATAGAAGTTCGCCGCAGTTCCACGGGATATACAGGCCTGGATTAGACAGCGAGGACTATCGTATTGAAATGGCTAGATCAATCTACATAAAAGAAACCTTTGAAAAAGGAAATGTTTGGTACAGATATGGCGACTCAAAAAGTGACACAGGAGAGAGTCTATACCCAGAAATGGACGATATTTTCTCGAAACCTGGCGAGAATCAAATTGAGCTAAATATCAGAATGTATGGTTTTTGTTTAGACTTATTAGATAGGGTCGAGCAAGATCCAAGCACATTGTTCATCTTATCCACACATTACTTGACTATGTCGCGTTTTCTCGCGCTAGAAGCCATTTCGAAGGCAAAAAGCCCTTTTGGGCTTTTTATTAAGCCAGGCGAATTATACAAAGAAGAATGGGACACAACCAAAGAAATCGTCAAAGAATCTGGCTATAAGGAATTTTTTAAAGAGCATAACTATGTATTTAATGTTGATCTGTCAAAACTTGATGAGATTAGAGGATCAATCACATCAGAACTTTGCACATTGTTAGATAGGTATGAGCAACATTATGAAAAAACGAACTAATGCCAAAACTAATATTGTGGTCGTTTGCTGGAACGCGCTAGACTACACCAAGCTCACACTTAGCAGTCTATGCGCAACTGTGCATGGCGAATATTATCTAACGATTGTAGATAACGCATCTACAGATGGTACGGTGGATTACCTCAAAAATATAAAGCGACCTAAAAAATGCAAAAAACTTAATTTAATATTTAATTCAAAAAATATAGGTTACGGTGGCGCCATTAATCAAGGCTACGAAGTCTCGATGCGATACGATTTAAAATACACGTGCGTTTGCAATAATGATCTTTTATTCCAAGATGATTGGTTGCAAGAAATGGAACATTGTATGGAGGAAAATACAAATATCGCGCTCTTAGGTGCAATGCGTCCGTCTTTAGATGTCTTCGATCCCAAAACAAGAAAGTCTCTTAAAGAAATCGTAGATGCTATCCCAGATTCGTTTACGCCAGATGAGGAAATAAAGGAAATTACTAGGGGTCTCTCATTTGAAGAATTTTGTAAAGAAATTGTTGCAAGTAATGAAAACAACGTCAAATTCCTAAGTTGCCCGCCCGAAACGGTCGTGACTTGTTGCGCAATTATCAGGAACGAAGCAATTAATCAAATTGGCTATTTGGCAGACCCACAATTTGAAATTTATGGTAGTGAAGATATCGATCTATCTTGGACGATAGCAAAAAACGGTTATCAAATTGCCATTCTGAATAGGATCTATGTCCACCATTTTAGGCATAAGTCTATTAAGTCCTCAGGTTTAGATAGAGATAGGTCTTTGACCGAAAATAATCAAAAATTTTATAAAAAATGGAAAAATGAATTACTATTTTTCTTGAAAGAAGAGAGTGATAAAGTCGGTTCTCTAGAAAGTTTCTTCAATACAGAATATAGTTATAGGTACTTTTTCCTAAGAAGGATTAATGATAAAACTAATTTCTATGAGGAGTTTATGCAAATGAAAGACAATTTATATACCAATGATGTCAAGATTGATAAACCTATTGGAAATTTATACAGAAAAAATCATATATTGGTCTTGATAAAAGACAAGGACGGAAAATATATATTAGGACAAAAGAAAAATTTCTACGCAGATGGAACGGCCAGAATGCTAGGTGGAGGACTGAATGACGGGGAAGACCCACAGGAAGCAGCAAAAAGAGAGATAGAAGAAGAAACCAAAATAGATGTTGACTACAACGATTTGTTCTCGCTTGGAACCGTCATCACAAAAGCAGATACAATCGAAGGAATAATGTATATGAATGTGAATCTTTTTGGCTTAGTGCTGAAGGATGATGTCACTTTCGACCCAAGTGATGACATATCTGGTATAAAAGCCTACTCTCAACAAGAACTAGAGGAATTGATAAGAAATATGTTCAAACTTGAGGGGGAATTTAGAAACGACAAGTTTTATTTCCTTCACAACGATTGGGGCAACATATATGGTTTCATCCACAATGTAGCATTAAGGAACTTTTTGAAACATGAGAATACTTTACCTCTATAACAAAGAGGGGTGGGCGCTACATAATGTAGGTATATTATGGTTTTCCAAGCTTCCAGACGGCTACCAAGTTGACATGTTAAACTACCACCAAATAACAGACAGTGAGGAGTTGTTTTCTGGCTATGATTACGTGTGGTTTAGCTATTTGTATATGTACATGAAATTTAATTACGATATAAACAAATCTATCGTTTCGATTCACGATCCAATGGAATTATTCCCACAAGTGCCTAATTGGATGAACTGTGATTTCATACACGAGAACCTCATATCCCTTAGGAAGCTACGATTCATCAGCACTATATCAACAGAATTACATGATATTTTAGAGAAGAATTTTATCAATTCAACCCTCATGTCCACAACATCATTATTATCCCCAAAAGACACCAAAGAATTATCGCCTAGCAAGATTAGAATCATCTCGATTGCAAATAAATACCCAAGAAAAAATCTTGATTTGATGTACGAGATTAGAGATTATTGCAACAAAATTGGCATAGTCTTTTTTATTAAGCTCGGGGACGAAGTCCTGCCAGAAACAGCTTACGTCGACTTGATTGATGACTATACCATTTATATATGCACGTCTTTTCAAGAGGGTGGACCGATTCCCGCTATGGATGCCATGCAAAGAGGCCTAGCGGTACTAACTACTCCGGTTGGGCAAATGAATGAATTAATCGAACAAGGAATCAATGGTTTCATTTGTAGAGACAAGAAAGAATTCATAGAAAAAATTCAATTTTTAAAAGATAACGATGATATTTTATTAGAAATGAGAAAAAATAGCCTAGAAAATATAAAATTCAAAAGAGACATCAAAACAATAAGGCGACAGGCACTCAGTTTCCTCGAAACATTAAAATAGATTACAACCAAAAACTATTTGGTAAATTTTTATGGATATGAACAAAATTTATCAATTTATCAGCAACACCATCTTGAAAATTAGCATCTATATCATTTTTGCGTTTTTTTAAATCCACCGACTTAACAAAATCGCCTAGATTTTCGATGTTAGTCTCAAATCCTCCCAAATCAAACCTATACCTCATATAGACCGTTAGATTGGTATTTTTTATGTATTTAGTAATTTTGTTATCTCTATTTTTTACCCTCAAAAAACTCTTAAAATTATTCACTATATCAAAATCCTTGCCAATAAGCTCATAATCAATTGGCTTAATGACCTTCTTTTTAATCATATCCCTCGTTAAGCTTATCCCATTATTATCTACAGATTTAACAGTTATCACATCACCGCCTCTTGCCTTTACGGCATTCCCATCAACTAGTTTGATAGGACGATTTATCCAATCTAATAAATAGTTGACCTTCGTATCTGTATCTGCAACCATAATGCTAAAATGATAGTATTTAAATAGTTTTTGCTGCTCTTCGGCAATATGTTCGGTGTTCTTTGTTGCAAGAATTCTAGGCTTTACTGATTCTGGCAAAATCTCCAACAATTTAAACATTACATCGTAACAATCTTGCCCATATTTATTACCAAGTTGTTTAGACGGGTCCCAATTATCAAGGGTGGTTAGCGCGTTAGATTGAATCTCATTGTCAGAATACCCATCAAACAACATGTTGTAAGAATCAATGCTGTCGTATTTCTGATTACCAAAAATGGACTCCGCTAGCACATTTATCGCAAAAACGAATCCTTTATCAAAAAGTTTAAGAACATCTTCAGATGTCAGGCTAGAAAAATCAAGCTGCATGATTTATTTTATTGCTTGAAGATAATCCAGTTATTGTTGTCATGTCTTATTTTTACCACATAAGTGCAACCAAGGCCATAACACGAGTGGGTAGGAATAAAAACAGAAAAATAATCCATTCACGGCACTCGAAATATAACAAGTGTTAGAGAAACAAGTCGATTGCTTATTTTTGCGCCTTCGGTACAATATAGAAACATGGAGCAAACATCAAAATTACAGAAAGCGGCAGTGGAACTGGTTTCGAAGTATTTTGGCCAAAGCACCGCCGAAACATACAATCACTTCTTTGATAACGAGCCCGATGAGAGCATTTTAACTTCGGTCCGCGAAATTATGGTTGATTATATAGGAAAGAAAAAAGCCGAGGATGAAATCAAAAAAATCATGGAGCATTTAGCCTTATGAAAATCAGGACAATTTTATTCTTAACATTTTTCCTAGCCATTTCGGTCCTCTACGTCTTAAGCTCGAAAGTACGAGGAGTTGAGATTCAGTCATTAGGTTTGATTTTTCCGGTCGGAGCCGCCTTGGTTGGGTTATATACCTCAAGGATATTTGGATTCAAGAGCGCTAATGGCCGGGCACTACTTCTAATAACCGCCGGAATAGCATGTTGGGCAATAGGTGAAATCTTGTTCTGGGTATTTGCAAACATCATGAACATCGACCCATTTCCTTCGCTGGCCGATGCCTTCTTTCTACTAGCTTATCCGTTTTTTGGAGTAGGGATCTATCAGAGTTTTACCACGGCAGGAGTCAAGCTAAAACAGGTCAACAGATTACTTTTAGTAACGGTGTTATCAGCGTCCCTTGTCCTGACAGTTTTGGTGGCTTATTTTGGAGTATACCTAGCCTATGATGCGAGCGCAGATCCATTAGCAAATGTGGTGAATGTAGTTTATGGACTAGGCGATTTAGTTTTGGTTATTTTTTCAATGCTAACAATTTTAGTCGCTAGTGAATATAAAGGCGGAAAGCTGGCGTCATTTTGGAAGATTATGGCTTCAGGTTTTATTCTGATTTTGATAGCAGATATAGTGTTTGCGATTTATGGGGACCAGATTTTGAATGATATTAAACCGTATACATATGTTGACCTAATATGGACAGCAGGATACCAGCTTCTAGCTTACGGTATGCTGGAAAATTATATTCATGTTTCCGCGGTTCAGAAAAACATTAAATTGAAACTCCAACAACGTCAATAATCTGATGGTCTAAAACTAGGGGAGAGGGCGAGATATCGGCCTGAGACTTACGGCCGAGATTCGGCGTAGCGAATGAACGAAAAAGTGTTTACATTTTTTCGTGACTGAGCGGAGGAGCGAAACGGAGTGGAGCGATACTCGCGGGCATCAGCTTGCTGATGCAACCGCGAGTTTGAATTTTGCCCATCGGGCAAAATAAATAGACGGCCATTTGGTCGTCTATTTATTTTTGGCGGAGAGGGCGAGATTCGAACTCGCGGTACCATTGCTGGCACGGCAGTTTTCAAGACTGCTACCATCAACCACTCGGTCACCTCTCCTTGGTTGGCTATTGGCTATTAGAATCTGGCTATTGGCAAAATTCTATTAATAACACTCCAATTGCAATATTATATACCATTTAACACTTACGGGCTACTAATTTGTTTATCGTGATTGTATCTTGGCACATTCCAATAGCCAAATTCCAATAGCTACTTATCCAAAACCTGCCTGGCAATTACCGCCAACCATACATGTTTAGCTCCGGCGTCGCGCAAAGCCTTGGCCGCGTATTTAACCGTTGCGCCAGTTGTCACCACGTCGTCAATCAATAAATACGGCTTATCCGTATCGACGCGCTCATTAACAACGAATGCCTGTTTGGCTTGCAACGTACGCTGTCGCGCGGTCGCTTGGCGCTGTTTTGTATTGGTCTTTCGTTTAATTAACTGTTTCAGCTCAACCCCTCGCGCCTTCGCCACGTATTTAGCTATCAACAACATGTGATCATAACCACGCTCGCGTATATGACCCGCGACAGTAGGGACGGGGACAATGACGGCATTAGCTGGCAATTCCGGCAATGTGTTCAATAATAAATCACCCAGGTTTTTATAAGCCGATTTGGCTCGTTCGAACTTGTAAAGCCCGACTAATCGTTGTAAAACACCATCCCTGTCGCCAACAACCCAAGCGCGCTCGTATGGCACCCGACAAGAGTTACATAAACACATGTGCCCAGATGGTCGGCCACACGCGATACAGACCATTTTAGATTCGGATGTGATGTTATATTTACAATTATCACACAGCAGACTACCAATTTTGTCGCAACCACAACAGTGGTGTGGAGCGATTAGCGATAGCATTTTATCAACCATTGTGATTTTTACGTATTTACGCCTTCGATAGTTGATTATACCGTATATGTTAGTTATAATGTGATAGACTATTTGTCAATAGAGCCTAGAGAAAGTGGAGGATATCATGGCCCGTAAACAAAACGACGATTTATTGATCGAGGATGAGTTGGCAGCAGCTTTCCTTAACGACGACACACTATCATCAAACGATGCAAATGCATCAATGACGGCTACAAGCTGGGAAGAGTCCGAAGAAGACCTACCTGGTCAACTAGCAGTTGATGTATACGAGACCGAAGACAAGTTAGTTGTCAAAGCTCGCACAGCCGGCGTAAACAAGGAAGACCTTGACGTTAGCATCAGCGATGGCATCCTAACAATCAGTGGCACGCTTTCAAGCGGCGACGACACAGAGGCAACCAATTGGCACATTCAAGAATGTTACTGGGGCGAGTTTAACCGCACAATAGCACTACCCGTCAGCGTCAAAGAAGACGAAGTCGAGGCAGTCCTAAAAGACGGCGTACTTTCAATCAGCTTCAACAAGATCCGCCAAGAAGCAGCTAAAAAGATTCAGATTAAATAATATATTTATAGAATCTCATACGACCCGCAAGGGTCGTATTTTTTTGGCTATTTACTATATGCTGACAATAAAATATCCGCCCCATTTTCGTAGGGCGGATATTATTTAACTTGCAAATATATTATTGAGTTATCAATGATGTAAGAACGAAGTTGACGATAGCGTAAGCTAGTAGGGCAACGATGATACCGATAATCGCGTACAAAATTGTATTCTTTGCGTCAGTAACAGCTTTGCTATCACCAGCAGAAATCGTGTAGCGAATGCCTCCATAGATAAGCATCAAAACGCTAACTGCACCGATAACGAATAGGGCAGCGTTAGTAATGACTTTAAAGATACCGTTGTCGCCAAACAGGTTAGATGATTGACCATCGCCCTTAGCTGAATCGGCACCGTTTTGAATTGTTAGGTCCTGTGCTGCTGAAGCGTACTGTACTGATGGGGCAGCTGCGCTGATACCCAATGCCAACATAGGTGCTACTAGCAACCCAGCTAACATAACTTTTATTGATTTTTTCATTTTATTGATTCCTTTCATTAATTCTTACCTTATTTATACCAGATATTCGATTACTTGTTAAGCTCTAATTTTTTAATCAGCTACTATATTAAATCTATTTAAAGAAAGCTCCGATTACAAAGTTGACGATAGCATATTCCATTATCGCTACCACCAGGCCAATGACCGAATACATCAAAGTGTCTTTTGCAGCCGCCACCGCTTTGGCTTCGCCATGTGACGTAGTGTACCTAACACCAGCAACAATAATAGTCACCACTGATACAGTGCCTAGTACAAACAACAGCACGTTAACTATTGTTTTGATGTACGTCGTAAGGTTGTCGGTTTTAGTGCTACTACAAACCGAATTCGAGCTACCGTCGCAAGCATTAAATACATTGATCGCGCCGACCGTAGCAGGCACCATAGTCAGACCAAAGCCTGCAATAATTCCAAGTGTTAATATAATGTGCTTAATCTTTTGCATTTTAGAATCTCCCTAATACAAATTGTGTTATAAAGAACGCGCCGGCTATTACTACTAGGCCAATGACCGAATACAATATTGTATTCTTTGATTTTTCAACTTCGGATGGGTTACCGCCAGATATCGTATACATGTAACCAGCGATAATGATTGAGATAACGGCGATAATGCCACCTGCCATATATACGATACCAAGTGCGTTACCTAAAATTTCGTTCGCACCACCCTTAAAGATACCTGTAGCGCTATCAGAGGCACCGATGATATGATCGGCGACAAATCGCACGATAGCAACTGATCCAAACGATATTGTTAGTCCAATAACTGCATTTCGAATTGTAATCTGACCCTCAGCGATTTCATTTGGCTTGCCTCGGCTGGTCATTAACAAGAAACCACCGTAAATAATGAATCCAACCGCCAAATAGCCGACAATCATCAAGGCCATCTGAATTATGTTGAGGACTATTGTCCAAATAAACTTGCCCAGACCATCCGCACTTGGACTTTGAATATTACAACTACCATCCGTTAGCCCGTTATACCAGGCAGGGAAGCCCAGAAAGCCCGTACCACAACTTGAACCATCGGCCGCAAAAGCCGTTTGTGGTGCCGCTACGGTCAAAAACGATCCGCCCACAGCGGAGATTATTGCAAGTGACATTATCAAATTTTTTATATATTTCATATCTATATCAACCTACAATATATTGTTAAATGCACCGCCTGGTATCAAGAAGTTCAAGAAAGAGTACATCAGCGCAAACGCCACTAACCCGATAACGACATTATATATAATCTGTTTTGCTTGTTTTGTTTGGTCCAGACTACCGCCAGCAGTCGTGTAAAGTATTGACCCATAAACAACCCCTCCTACGGCCGCAACACCAACGCCGGCGGTCAAGATATTAATAGCCAGCAATAATAGTCCCCAAACGCCATCTTTACCACCTGTACTACACGGAAGGATAGCCGTATCAAATTTATTGCCGCTACTATCGGTACATGTGGCCGCAGACACAACTGGTCCAATTAGCAATCCAGCAAACCCTATCATTAGGGCAAAAATCAATATTGTTTGTTTTATTTTCATACTATATATAAAGTACGATATTTATCGGTTCTCTGCAAGTATCTACACCATTAAAACAATCATGCTATTGCTTTTTTGTGGTTTTTAGTGTATAAGTATTATCAACGTAACCACAAAAATAAAAAGGACACATCCCAAATGGAAAAAGAAACATCAAAACCAATGCACAGAAAAGGATATCCCCCAGAAGGACTAAACGAATTATTTGACACTGTGTCGGAAATTCTCCATAAAAAGTCTGTTATAGCAATCGGCACCGTTGCAATAGCAGGCGCAGCACTGTTGGGTCTATCCGCGGATCATAATAAGGAGAACAAGGATCCATTCCACGGACAAAAATACGAAGAAACCGAGCAGCGTGCAGCAGCCAGGGGGTCATTTGTGACTGCCCCTAACCCAGTAGAAGTACAATCAACAAACACAACCCCAGGACATTACGTAGAGAAACATTAAATATAACGGCTAAATCGAAGCGCAACAATACAATATTGTTGCGCTTTTTATGTTTTTAGTATATAAATAGACTATTAAAGTAGTCGTGAATTTCAGAGAGGCGTTTTATTGTGATTTCTTCAGAGCATGAGAACAGTTTAATTGATCAAGAAAATAAACAAACACCCGAAATGTTTGATTTTATTGATAAAAGCGCCAGGAGGATCATCGTTGCGACATTAGCGGGCGTAGCGATTGCGGTCTTTGCTGCCGTGTATATTGATAGCAAATCAAACAAGACAAGTGTTGAAACGACCTCTGTCGCGACCGAACAAAACGCCACAGAAAAACCCCAGCCAGAAGTAGTAGCCGAAGTCCCAACAGTACCTGAATCCCAACCAATAGAAGCACCAGCCCCTACAACTAATCAAGTTGCAGAACAAACAGCCGAACAACCATCGTCCGACAATACAACCCCAGCTACCGTCGACAAGTTGCCGGTGGCACCTGTCGTTGTCGCAAAACCAGCAGTTAAACCGTTGGCTGTTTCTAGACCAGCTGGAATATTTGCTTCACTTGACGCATATAAAACCGTAAACGGCAAAAAAATGTGTAAATTATCAGACAAAGAAGATAACCCATCAATCAGTAGCAAAGGCAAGGGCATACATGTCGACGAAGACTGTTGCATCGATTTGGACGAAATCCCTAATTTAAACTGTTATTACGCTCCGTCCAGTAGCAAAAAGATAAACTCCGCTATGGCCAAAGCTGCCAGCAACATCACGAAAAAACTTGGGTCAAAAGCAAAAAAATAAAAATATCCAATACGCTATTGCTTTTTAGTGACTTTTAGTGTATAAATATCTCTAGTTAATCAAGGAATTATATATGTCTTTGCCAGAAGAAAAAATACTACCCGAAGAACCATACTTCAAACGTTATGAAGATCCAATTAAGGACATAGAGGTATCGGTATCGCCCGAAAACAACACTACACCCGAAGAGACGCTACCTAACCCTGAAAAAAATGGTTTTTCTCGAAATCAAGTGATCCTTGCTCTATCTGGCATCGTTTTATCAATCCTAGTCGTTAGCGGTGTTGCTTTTAACAAATTGAGTCACAAAAACCAACCGGTCGCGACTGAAGTGCCGACAACGCCTGTCGAGACTCCACAGACAACGCAGGAACAAGAAATCCAGAACCTATCAAAGGAAGGGCAGGATTTCATCACTCAATACGGAGACAGATACTCAGACCCCATTTCGGTTTTTTATTCCGTTAAGGGATATGAAAACTCTCACCCTGGTGGCGCGCTAATGATGGATGGTGAGTATATTAATAATTATAATCCTGCGCATGGAATTAATGGCGACAATAGTGCCCTGGGTTTTGCCAAATATAGGATTCCCGTCGACACTGAAATAACCCAAGAAGTCGCTATTGATATATTTAACAGCTACACCGCAAAAAATCTGAGTCTTTATATGAACCTACTGGCTAAAAATCCGTCCAAAGATGCAACAGCCATGATAGACAATGAGTTTCAAATATATTGCTCTGACACAACAGGGAAAAATTTACCAGCTCTCGCTTTCTCGGCCGACGACAAAGAAATAGAGAAGCTCATGAGTACTGCCAAAGAAATCGTAGCAGAATACGGGAGTACAGCTAATTATGAAATAGCGCAAGCATCCGGCTACAATGAGGACCCCAATATGACATCATTCGACAACATGACCCCCAATGTTAACCACTCAGACGATAAAGGCAATAAAATACCAATAATTGTCGACGATGGTGTAAGGCTTGTGGTGCAAATTGATACATATAACGGCGACAAGGTGTCTCGTGAAGGGAAAACCCTTCGAGACTTACAGTTGACCATAATCAAACAGCCTGGTGTCTTTGGCGGTGTAGCCGGAGCCCAAAGCTATAACTATCTATCCATTGGCCAAAACTAGAATAACCTAATTAGGCGCTCACTAACCATAGTTTGGCTGTGTTATAATTTCTCTATGTTCAATAACAAAAAAAATAAACCCTTAAACAGAGCGAGGCAATTCTTTTTAGGTGGTATTTTTTTTGTATTCTTATTTTCCGTAGTTATTACACCGTTATCTAATGTCAGTGTTGCTAATGCCGTAACCACCATTGGAAATAACCCTTTCCAAAACATCCCCTCACAGTCGTCGAACTTATTAGATGTGGTTAACCCGACCACTATAAACATAGTCGTTCATATTAACGTTCCCAAGGATACCCCTGATGGCACTTATGGCCCAATACCAATAACATTATTGCGAACGGCGACCTCTGACGGCCAAGGTATTAGCGATACCCCTGAAACAAAACAGACAATATATCATGACGCTGGTGGCTCTAGCTCAGTTGACCTAGATGCAACCTTCACCAGCAAACAGCCAGGGCAATATAGGGCGTGTATAGGCAACAACGTAAATGTCAATCAGTCCTCAAGCACTTGCGTTCCATCGGACGGATCTTTCACTCACACCGCAGATAATTTTACTTCTGAAACCATAACCTTGTCAGAAAAGCAGTCCTCTACGTATTTTACCAAAGCCCCATCAACTTCAGATACGTCGTGCAACGTTGACGGTGTTGGCTGGATTGTATGCCCAGTTTTGCAATTCGTAGGAAAAGTAACGGATAGCGCGTACAGTTTCATTGCTAAATTATTGGAATATAAATCAAATTTCGTTTCTTCCGACCCCAACACATCGGCTACCTACCAAGTCTGGGTTAAGGTTAGAGATATATCCAATGTCCTGTTCGTTATAGCTTTCTTGTTTATTATTTTCTCGCAGATGACGAGTATAGGAATTACTAACTATGGCATAAAAAAAATGCTGCCAAGACTAATTGTCGCGGCCATTCTGGTTAATCTGTCGTTCTTTATATGCCAGATTGCTGTGGATTTAAGCAATATGCTTGGTTATACCCTAAAGGGGTTCTTCGATAACGTTGGAAGTGGTCTAAAAATACCCGTAGCTGATGCATATAGCGGTAACCCAGACGGCCTTCAAATAGCAACAATAGCCCTAGCAATTACCGGGGTGGGAATCACAGCCTTGTTCGCCGTCAGCGTACCTGTAATCCTTGCTGTACTATTGGCTTTATTTATGACACTACTTATCCTTTTATCGAGGATTGCAATAATTACCTTATTAATCGTTATATCGCCGGCGGCTTTTGTGGCATATCTGTTGCCAAATACAGAACAATGGTTCAAAAAATGGAGCAAGATGTTTGTAGATCTATTGTTGGTATTTCCGATAGTCGCTTTGTTGTTTGGAGCGGGTAAGTTAGCGGCGGTGGTCATAGAGACTAGCGCTGGTAGTGGCTTCGACGACAACATGCTAAAGTTACTGGCTGCCGGAGTTGCAGTAGTGCCATTATTTGCCGTACCATCATTGCTGAAAGGTGCTCTAAGCGCAGCAGGCACGGTCGGTGCAAAATTATCTGGCTGGAGTTCTAACGCTAACGGTAAGATTGGCGCAAGAGTTTCAGACAGTTCAAGACTCGGCACAGGATATACAGCCGCCATGGACTACAACAAAAGGCAAAGACAGATTAAATATGCAAAGGGCAGGAGTGGATTGATTGGCGGACTGATTGCCGGCAAAGGATATGCAGACTACAATAAGGGAAAAAGTGAGGATATAGGAAATGCGGAATTCGAGAAAGACGTGTCGTCTGCGGCCGTCTTTCAGCAAACGATGCCTATGCCCGACAAGGTAGCTATTGCAACTGGAGTCGTCAAGGCTTCGGAAGCTCAGCGAGCCGCAGCTGTTCGCGACGTTATGAAAAGCGGTGGGTATGGGGATCGTAAGAAAGTCCTTGAGTCAGCAAACGTAGCAGGTACAAGCAAAAGAATCAAAACATCAATCAGCAATGGCTTCTTTGCTAAAGGGGATCAACAATTCTTTGGAGCAAAATTATCTAAGGATATTGAAAACGGCACCGTGGACCTTAATAAATCAATGATTAGCCAGATAGAGGCCGGTGAGATATCTGCCGAGAATCTTGTCGCTAACTCTGCGGCAACTGCGGACATTAGCGCATTGGCAACAAGTATGGACGTAGCGACTCAGAAGCCAATATTAAGCCAAAAGGCTCGAGAAGAATTGGTCAAGCAGACTAATATCGCATTTACATCACCCGGGACTCAAACTAAAGCTAGCGGCGCAGTCAGTGAAGGTCTTAACAAAATTAAGGATAACGCCACCAAATATTAATCATCAATGGTGTCGCGTCCAGCGCATGACTAAACAGCACACAACAAAATATATAACACTAAGTAATGTTATACTATAAGCATTATGGCAGTGTATAAAGTGCCCCAAGATGTCGAGGCGGATGATAAGTTAATCGGTCCGTTTAGCTTTCGACAATTCATATACTTAATCGTCGTTGCTATGGCGATTGCCTTGGCCTGGGGATTGGCGCAATTATTTGTTCCGTTAGCCATCATTCCTTTGCCAATAATTGTCTTTTTTGGCGCGTTGGCATTGCCGTTACGCAAAGACCAGCCAATGGAAGTATATATGGCCGCCATAGTATCGTTTTATCTGAAACCACGCAACAGATTATGGGATCCAGATGGCATTGAGTCATTAATTGAAATAACCGCACCAAAAACAATTGAATACCAGCGAACAAAAGATTTATCACAAAATGAAGTTCAGCGACGCTTTAATTATTTGGCTCAAATCGTCGACAGCCAAGGCTGGGCAGTACGCGGGCCTGGCGTCCAAGCACCAAATAGCGCCATGAAAAGCGATGCATACTTTGAAGCTCAGCAGGTTGAGGATGTGTTGGATAATGATAATTCAATTGCACAATCTTTGGATTACAAACTTGACCAAAGTGATGCTCGTCGCCATCAAGAAATGGTTGACTTAGTACGCGGACAGGCAAGTGCACCAAAACCATCGACCGGCATGTTTGATTACTTCACCAGCACGGCAACATCACCGGGCGTAGCACTTGATTCACCGACAATCGAGAAGTTGGAATACAATCCATACCCAGAAAATATTCAACAATCAGTCGTCCAGCCAATTGACCCATCCGAACAGGTACACGAACAGGCGCCAACCACTAGCGAAAAGCCTATGGCTGCTGGTATACTTAACCTTGCAAGTAATAAAGATTTGTCGATTGAGGCAATTGCGCGCGAAGCCAATCGTATCCAAGACAAACAAGACTTGAGTGAAGAAGTAGTGATTTCGCTGCGATAATACCGAAAGTAAAGGGAGTGGGGATCGACCGACATGCCACCAAACAATCAATTTCCAAATGCTACGCCCGATGTTGCAAATGCAGGCAGTTCTATTCCTCAGGGCTCAGGTTCTGGCACAACTCCACCATCAGCGCAACAACTCAAAAACCCTAATTCGACCCAAAACAGTTTGTTATTATCAGAGGTCCGCGACAATATGGTGATTATGGCCGACGGATCATTTAGGGCAATCGTGGCCTGTAAATCTATCAATTTTGATCTAATGAGCAGTCGCGAACGCGAAGGTGTCGAATACAGTTATCAAAACTTTTTAAATGCCCTCAATCATCCGATTCAGATTCTAATTCGATCACAACGTATTGATATCGGACCGTACATCGACAGGCTAGTCCAAATCCGTCGCAACCAGGACAATATGCTGTTGAACGTTTTGATGGATGATTACATTAATTTTATCGACGTATTATCCCAAGAAGCAAACATTATGGATAAATCATTCTTTATTGCCATCCCATATTATCCAACGGGCGATGTGACAAATGTCGTCGGCCAAAGCAAGGGCTTCTTTAATAAAATATTCGCAAAAAACCAAAACAGTATTACCAAAATTGATACCGAAACCTACGAAAAAGCCAAGACCGAAATCAAAAACCGCGTCGATGGCGTTATGGCCGGATTATTCCAAATAGGCGTACAAAGTATTCAGTTAGATACCAAGGCGTTAGGCGAGTTGTATTACAACTTTTATAACCCAGATACAGCCGTACGCGAACCGTTGGGCGACTTTGACGGCGTGACAGCGACATTTGTTAAAAAGGGCACAGGCGAGGCGCCAACCCAACAACCAGGAGGAATGTTTTAATGGCACGCAAAAAACTAGGCGTAGCTGACATTGCCGCCCAACAACGCGCTCGCGAACAAGCCGAGGTTGAACAGGCTTTCTTAAAAGGCGTAACTACGCTACGCGATTTGATTGCGCCAAGTAGCCTAGAAATTCATTCTTCGCACTTTCGTTTAGGTACAAAATACGGCCGAACGCTTTATATATACGGCTACCCTCGACAAATTTACACCGGCTGGCTAAGTTCGATAATCAACATCGACGAAGTGCTGGATGTCAGCATGTTCGTTTACCCGGTTGAAAGCCAGGTCGTGTTAAATAACCTTCGCAAAAAAGTAACTCAATTAGAAGCCACGATGTCGATTAACACCGAGAAGGGCCGCACCCGTGACCCAGGTTTGGAAGCGGCTATTAATGACGCCGAGGAATTGCGTGACCAATTACAAGTTGGCGCCGAGCGGTTCTTCCGGTACGGGCTTTATGTAACTTTATATTCCGACAGTTTGGATGAACTTGGTTTTGTTCAACACAAAATCGAAACTATTTTCGGTCAGCAAATGATATTCAGCAAAATCGCCAGCAGCCAGCAGGAGCAGGGGCTTAACAGCACGATTCCGCAAATGTCGGATCAGTTGCAGATTCGCCGCAACATGAACACTGGCGCTATCAGCACTAGTTTCCCATTCACCAGCGCCGACTTAACCCAACAAAACGGTGTTTTGTACGGCATTAATATGCATAATAACGGCTTGGTAATCTTTGACCGATTCAGCCTAGAAAACGCCAATATGGTGGTCTTTGCCAAGTCTGGTGCAGGTAAGTCGTTTACCGTCAAATTGGAAGCTTTGCGCAGCATGATGATGGGCAGCGAAATCATTATTATCGACCCTGAAAACGAATATCAAAAATTATCTGACGCAGTTGGCGGCAGCTACATTCGCCTAAGTTTAAACGCCAACACGCGCATTAATCCATTCGATTTACCACGTGTCATCGACACCGACGAGGCCGACAATGCGTTACGTGCCAACTTGATTACACTTCACGGATTATTAAAATTGATGCTAGGTAGTACTCAGGTATCTGCCACGGGCATTCCACTGGCCGCCCTGACACCAAACGAAGAAGCCGATCTAGACCAAGCCCTAATCGACACATATGCTCGCGTCGGCATCACCAGCGACCCATTGACGCACAATTCTCAACCGCCAACGGTTAGTGATTTATACGACACATTACTGCACATGGGCGGCAGTGGACCACAACTGGCGCAACGTCTGCGTAAATACACAACTGGAACATTCGCCGGCATATTTAGCCAACAATCGAATACCGAGATTAATAACAACATGGTTGTATTTAATATTCGCGACTTGGAAGATGAGTTGCGACCAGTTGCGATGTATATCGTCCTGAGTCACATCTGGAATATTATCCGCACCGAGCAAAAAAAGCGCATGCTGATTGTTGATGAGGCGTGGCAATTGATGAAATATGATGATTCGGCAAACTTCTTGTTCAGTTTGGCAAAACGTGCCCGCAAATATTTCTTGGGCCTAACTACAATTACACAGGACGTCGAAGACTTTATGGGCAGCAAGATGGGCCGCGCAATCGTCGCCAACAGTTCGATGCAGATTCTATTAAAACAATCCTCAAGTGCCGTTGATGTTTTGTCTGACGTATTTAAGTTGACCGAGGAAGAAAAGAAACGTTTGGCGAACTTCCCAGTTGGCCAAGGTTTGTTCTTTGCCGGTCAAAGCCACGTCCATATTCAAATCGAAGCTAGTCAAACCGAAAAACAACTGATTAGCACAACTCCAGTTGGCCAAAATCAACCGACTCAAAACATTCCAATCGATAATTCGAACGTAAGCAGTTATATCGACCCAGGTTCCAAAATTTAAGGTATAATATTGGGTAGTTATGGCGCTACGAATCGCAGACGATGACCCAAGCTTGAATCCCGGACAACAACACGCCGATGATCAGTTTAATGCTCTTAAAAAAGCTGAGGCGGCAGGCACTTCGGGTCCAACCGGCAGCGACAGTCCCGACAGCGTCAATGAAGCCGAATCTAATCCTGATAATGGCTGGCAAAATAATGTATCGGGCAATAAACCATCGGCAAAATCTAGCGGCCGTCTCGGCTTTATCAAGAAAAAGGGGCCCCTTATGGCCATTATCCTAACTATAGCCGGTGGTGGTATTGGTATTGGTAGCTTACTCTCTCCTGCATTATTGACACAGAGTATCCTGGCTAATATTGTGCAGAAGTTTAATATACAAGAAACAAGTTTCACTATGCGCACAAACTTGTTATTGGCGAACAAACTTGTAGACGATACAACCAGTGGGCTTTGCCGTGGTCCAATCACAATTATGTGCAAGTTCACAAGACCTTCAAACCGATTTTTATCACAGCTTGAAAAAAATGGCATCAAAGCGGTGGATAGCGAAGGCAAAACGATCGAAGCGAACCTCATATTCCGCAACACTCGACCAACAAAATACATATTCACGAACAGCGCTGGCGAATCATTAGAGATTGAAGCAAAAAAATTACCCAGTATTTTAACTAACAACGCAGAGGTTAGAGCTGCTTTTCACAACGCCTCCAATTCGCGATTCGCAAGCTTGGCTGACTCTGTTTTTAGATTTATTGAAAATAAATTTCATTTTAATTTAACAGACAAACTCACTGGCACCGTAGACGATGAGGGGCTGGGCAAAAAAGTAAGTAGTGAACTTGAAGCCGAAGGTGGCGCCATGAAAGCGGCAGCCGAAGATGGTGGCATATTAGCCGAAGATGAATTAAAAACCCTCTTGAAAAAAGATGCCGGCGAATCAGTCGCAAAGCTCGCTCATGCCGGCAGGGGCAGTCTAGTTAACCTGGTCGCCGCCGGAGCCTGTATGACGGCCGACCTGCCGATAGTTGTCACAAAAGCCGCCAGAGCTTTCCAGATGGCCCAACTAATAAAATATAGTATGGTCTTTTTGTCTTCATTTGGGGCGATTAAAGCGGGCAATGCAACGCCAGCGGAGGTATCTGCCATAGGCGATCAACTCACAAAAGTAGTTAACGGCAAATCTGCAATGGATTCATTTGGTATGAACTATGCTATTACAGGAGCGACTAAACCATCAAGCGACGCATACAAGAGTTTTATCCCCGGATCTAACGTTTCGTCATTTTTGGGAAAATACAACAAAGCTATGAATAGCGACATAAAAACCAACGGTTGCACGCTAATGGAAGACCCCCTCACCGGTGAGGCTATTAACATAACCCTTGCGGCAGGCGCGCCCGAAACGTTAGGTACAACAATATTATTAGCCGGCGCCAACTTGATTCTTGGATGGGGATTATCAAAAGTTATTGAAGTCGCGTTACCACCAACGATAAACGCCATAATATCAGTGATACCCGTTAAGGAGTTGGCTAATAAATTCATGGGGGCCTTCATGGGCGATGTCACACAGAGTATCCAGGGCGAGAAGGTTGGTGACGCCCTGGTTAGTGGCGCTAGCCACGTAATGGGGCAAACAGCAAATGCCGGTGGCAATATGCCCCTCACTCCCAAAGAGGCTGTTGCTTATGACGGCTTAACCGCACAAGTGCAACTGGCCTACGCCGAGGAGGATAGGGCCACAAAAAGTCCTTTCGATATTAGTAGCCCAAACACAATGCTTGGCAGTATAGTCCAGAAATTGTTACCATATTATCTAAACACCAGTTCGTCTGTCGGTTCAATAGCACATGACTTTTCATTTATTGGCAATATAATCTTTGGGTCTTTTAGCGCAGCCTTCCAACCAGCAACCGCTGGCGCCGACTCAGTTGATATAAGCCAGTATCAGCTTTGCGACGACCCATCCCTAGACGGCATAGCGGCTGGACCATACTGCAATATAATCTATGGAATACCAAAAGAATATATAACCAAAGACCCAGCTACCGTTCTGCAAGAATTGATAGATAGTGGAAATATAGATTCAAAATCCGAGACAGGAGACCCTGTTGAAGGTTCGGATCTAGCAGAATGGATAGGACTATGTACTAATGGGACGACATTTGCAGCAAAAAGCTGTGAAGTTACTAAAAAAACCGAAAATTACGCTCTTTATACAATCGACCATCGTGTTCAACGATCACTAGACGGGCCAGACGTCACTACCGTCACGGAGGATACAACCAATGCCACTAATTAAACGCCTTTCAATAAATATCATTAGTATTTTGATAATAGGCGTTTTATGTGTAGCATCGATAACAAAAATCGCAAGTGCTACTGGCTACGATGAGAAATTTTTCTCAGCTAACGATATTCTGTTCTACAACCCAAATGATGGAGGTTGCGCCACACTAGGAACAGGTACTAGCAATTTAGTAGGTAGCGACAACGAAGAAAAAGCTATTCGATATTTAATAGGCAAAGGCTTATCGCTTGCTCAAGCCTCTGGCGTAATTGGCAATCTTCAACAAGAATCACGTGGTATTAACCCCCTTGGAACCCAAGACGGCACCATCGTGGATGACAACTACGTACTTCCCAATAATTCGGTAGGATTTGGGATCGCCCAATGGACCAGTTCTGGCCGCCAACAAGGACTGTCGAATTTGGCGAAGTCCAGTAATCGTAAAATAACCGATCTATCCTTACAACTTGATTATTTATGGCAAGAGTTTAACAGTGGATCATACAAGTCTGCTTTGGAAAAACTCAAAACGATTGACGATCCTGTAGAAGCCGCAATCGTATTTCATGATGGGTTTGAACAGTCTGGCGATTCCGCCAATAAAGTCAAAAACGTTCGAGGTGGTTTTGCGACAGATGCATATAATCGGTTCAAGACATTAGTCCCAGATGCTCAAAATAACATACCAACCGGCAACATCAACTGCACCGGCGACGGTAAGGCTTCGGGATTTATTGATGGTTTTACGATTTACACCCAATACGATCCGCAATGGGGTAATTTACCATTAAATGCCAGCAACTTCGACGGCACCACTACTATAGGAAAATTTGGCTGCGGACCATCGTCAATAGCAATGATAATCACAAATCTTGCCGGGCACGCTATAACACCCGTTCAAACATCCGCATTAGCCGTTGAGTATGGCGCTTATATACAGGGTAAAGGTACAGACTATCACATTCTAAGGATTCTCGATGATTATGGCCTAAAATCAAACTCTATTGATAATCCGAGTGTTCCGGCCGTTAATGCCGTGCTTTCTGCCGGCGGGTTAGTGCTCGCAGCTGGTAACGGCCCCCTGCCGTACTATCAAGCTGGTCACTGGATTGTTATTCGCGGAGTCACAGCCGATGGTAAATATAAAATTGGCGATTCAGCTGGGCATAGCGATACAGATTGGCCTGCAGAAAATATATTAATAGACGGGGTGAGCTTATGGGCAGTAACAAAATAACTAATCTAAAAAATAATAAGATAATTATGACTTTTATTATATTCTCGTTGTTTATTGTCACGGTTAGTATAATATATCTTATTTTTAACCATCCTTTCAATAAGCAAACAGACCCCACCAAAGACCCATCCTATAAAATCACATACGTTGACCCGGGTTCGGGTGCAACAATAGTTACTATGCCAAACATCGGGCCAGAGAAGGCTATGAACGATGTAGACACAATTGTAACCGGGCTAGATAGATTTACCGAGATCGGCATACAAAAACCCCAGCGAGATAAGCTGTGGGGTTATTTCATCAAATACGCATCTTCCCAAAAGGTGTTGATCAAAGAGATAAGTGTAACCGTCGCATCAATCAAAAAGATTAATACAGAAGCGGACGATTCTAGATCGATAAATTTCGAGATAACAACCGATAGAACAATAAAGCTTAAGGCTGAGATTATATATTCTGGGTCAAGCAATCTAAGACTTAAGATATTTAATGATAAAAATAAGTTAATTTACGACTCGAAATAATAACCTAGTATTACATAGCGCTATTGCTTTTTTATGTGATTTAGTGTATAAATAACATTAGTAATCAAGGTTTTATGCCTCAAGGAAAAACATTATGCCGTCAGATGAGCACAATAATCCTCAAACAACCGAAATAGCGCCCACTCCCGAGAAAAAGGGTTTTACTAATAGACAAAAAATAGTCGCCGCAATGTCAACATTAATAGTCGCCGTTGTAGTTGGTGGTGGTATATTATACGAGCATAACAACGATACACCAAAAACAGCACCTACCGAGCAGTCATCTGGCGACAATAACTCTTCAAGCGCTACAAACACCAACAAAGAAAAACCCAAGACGATAAAATCCTATGACCCCAAAAAAGACCCCAACGTGTCGTATAAACACTGCCCAGACCCCAAGGCCGATTCTTGTACGATTGAATACCATGACCCTGGTTCAGGAGCAATAATAGCCACCATGCCAAACATCGGCCCAGAGATGGCTATGAATGACGTGAATACTATCGTGACTGGGCTAGATAGATTTACTGAAATTGGTATACAAAAACCCCAAAGAGATAAATTATGGAAAGATTTCATAGATTACGGATCATCTCAAGATACGCTAATCAAAGAAATAAGTGTAACCGTCGCATCAATCAAAAAGATTAATACCGAAGCGGACGATTCTAGATCGATAAATTTCGAAATAACCACCGACCGAGTTACAAAACTCCACGCCGAAATTATATATTCTGGATCAAGCACATTAGAGTTGAAGATATTTAATCCCGAAGATAATACATTATTGTACGACTCAGTTAAATAGATTTTAACTCAACCGCGTAATAATCCTTAATAGCCTTCGGCGTATGCGCCGAGGTTATTATTATTTGACCTTTTTGGCTGTCCATTAGGTATTTTTGACGCTGGTTATCAAGCTCGCTAAATACATCGTCAAGTAAAATAATTGGCTTTATATTAGTTATTTGTTCGATAATACCAACTTCCAAAAACTTCAGTGCTAGTACGATTGTACGAATTTCGCCACGCGATATAACAGACAGCGCAGGGGAACCGTTAAACTGAAAAACAACATCATGTCGATGTGGTCCAATGCTCGTAAAGCCAAGCAACCCGTCGCGCTCGCTATGGGCATGTAAATCGTTTAGCAGTTTTTGTTTTATATCGCCAATATAAGTGTGCGAGTAGTGAATTGATACGATATCTTTGGATTTGGCTATTACATCATAGGCATCGTTTAATTGGCTGTTGATAAGTTCGATAAAATCAATCCGCTTTTCGATAATATATGACCCGTGTTCACTTAATGTAACATCCCAGGCAAATAATTCATCGTGGGTAGTGTATGATTTTTTTAGTAAATTGTTGCGCTGTTTTAGGGCTCGTTCGTATTTATGAAGCGCATTTAGGTATAAAGGGTCGAGTTGGCTAATAAAGCGGTCAATAAACTGCCTCCTGCGGGCCGGAGAGCCGTGTAGAAGGCGTAGATCGTCAGGTTCAAACAATACCACAGGATGTTTGTGTTTGGTTGGCAGGCGATACATTACCTTGTCGTCAACGATAATCTTTTTTCGGCCGGTTATAAGTTCCGGGTTATATGTAATCGTTCGCTTAATGTGATCGTCAAATTCAGTATCAATTCGCCACCAAGGCGATTCGCGACGCAAAACATCATTATCAGTACCCTTAAAAGAGTGGCCCTGTAATGAGATATACAAAGCTTCCATTAGCGACGTCTTACCACTACCATTACTACCAGTAATAACTGTTACTGTTGGCGATAATTTAATAGAAAACTTATCATGAGAACGAATGTTCTGGACTGATAACTTCTTTACCACCGCCATAATTTACAAACCTACTAACTCTTGAGAGGCATGATTATATGATAATAATCGGTATTTGGTTCGGTCGCTTTAAGTACACAAGGTGCAATTTTACCACTAAAGCTAAATTCGACTTCTTCGCCGTCAATAACAGACAAAGCTTCGCTTAAATAACGTGAGTTTAGAGTAATTTGGCCGTCATTATCGAGCTTTGCTTTTGCTTCTGAAGTATTTTCGCCTAGTTGTGAGGCAATCGAGTGAACCGACATGGTGCCTTTTTCTTTATTGGCCGTCAAGGTGACACTGCCGCCAGATTCACGTGCAAATAAGCCGGCAATTTTAGTAATACGGACGAAATCAGCTTTATTAATAATCACTGTTGTCTCTGATGAAGATGGCACTAATTGGCGATAATCAGGGAATTTACCATCAATTAAACGACTGATAATCTCGGCATCATTAATACGAAACCGAACTTGAGTTTCATCGAATAATATATCAACTTCGGATGAATCTTCGGTTATATTGCGCATAACTTCTTGTAAAGTTTGAGTAGGAATAACCACCGCAACATCACTTTTAGTTTCAACTAGACGACGTTCAGATAGGCGATAGCCGTCAGTTGCTGCAAGATATAGTTGATTGTTGTATGAGTGCCAATAAACACCAGTAAGGACTGGGCGAGTTGAGTCGTTACTTGCAGTAATAATCGTTTGAGTAACGGCTTTTTTAAAGTCCTCAATTTTTATACTATATTGAATTGATGATGACTCATTAATGGTTGGAAGTTCAGGAAAGTCATCAGCCACGTAGCCATTAATAATTGATGTGTATGTTCCACTTTTAATATGAAGGTTATCATTTACTACTTTTAATTCAACTTGTTCTTTTGGAAGGCTGGATATAAACTCTGACATTAACCGAGCAGGAATAGTGATTGCACCTGGTTTAGTGATTTTGGCACCAATATATTGAGTTATAGCAATCTCTAGGTTAGTAGCAGCGACAAGTAGACGCTTGCCGTCAGTTCTAAGAAGGATATTGCTTAGAATTGGTAATTGGGTTTTTGTATTAGCAACTCGACTTACAGCTGCTAATGCATGGTTTAGGTTTTCTTGTGTAACTGTGAGTTCCATTATTAGTTCCTTTCTTTAATTTTCATTTAGTGGTCTTAGTAATAGGTGGTGTGGATAGTGAGTAAAACTTTTATTTAACAGATGAGATTTTGGTTTTTTGCTTGTGGATAGTGTGGAGGATAAATGGTTGGTAAGATTGTTGGAAAAGTTAGTTTGTGAACAATTAATTATAGTTTTAGGTAGTGTAGTTGGTTGGTGTGTGGATGGGTTTACCTGGTTTATACTGGTTTGAATTCGCCAGTTGTTCACATATTTTACCCAAGCTTTGAATACAAAATTAAGCATATAATTTTTCCCTTATTGAAGAAACTTGTTCACGAATTAGGTAATCTAACTTAATAGCTTTCTCTATTTTTTCAATTGAGTGTATTGCAGTAGTGTGGTCTTTACGGCCAAGTTCGTTAGCAATTTTTGGAAAGATTAAATGTAACTCGCTGCGTAGTAAATACATTGCAATCTGACGTGGGACAACGATATATTTATCACGCTTTTCACTACATATCTCACTAACTTCTAGTTGGAAGTGTTTAGCTGTACGATCAATAATTTGTTTACTTGATAAGTGTTGTGGGCGAGAGTGGCGGATATTACCTAATAAACCTTCGGCAGTTGATATGTCAGGTTCAACGCCGCGCATCTCGGCATAGGCAAGTAGTCGGTTTAGTGCGCCTTCAAGTTCGCGGATGTTGGTTTTGATATTAGTAGCTAGGTATTCAATTGTGTCTTGGCTGAGGGTTATGCCGGACATCGACGCTTTGATATTTAGGATTGCACAGCGAGTTTCAAAATCGGGCATTTGGATATCAATTGCCATTCCCATTTCAAAACGGCTACGCAGACGTTCTGTTAGGGTTGGGATACTTTTTGGTGGCTTATCGCTGCTGATAATAATTTGCTTATTGTTCTGATGTAGGTGATTGAAGGTGTGGAAGAACTCTTCTTGAGTTTTTTCTTTACCAGCAAGAAATTGCATATCATCAACAATTAATACGTCGACGTTACGATACTTATCAGAGAAGCCTTTTTTCTTAAATCTGACATGGTCCAAAAACTCGTTAGTAAATGTCTCGATTGTTATATAAGAAACTCGCATTTTTGGATCGTTTTTAATAATCTCATTGCCGATTGCTTGCATAAGGTGAGTTTTACCAAGACCAACACCACCGTATAAATAAATTGGGTTATATTTAACGCCTGGGCTAGAAGCTACGGCGCGGCTGGCGGTGTAGGCTAGGTCGTTACTGGATCCAACGATAAAGTTATCAAAGGTATAACGAGGATTTAACCCACCAGCCGGTGTTGGGGTTGATGCCGTAGTGGGTGATTTTGATATCAGGTCATCTGCTGTTAATAGTGACGGTTTTGTATCTTGGGTTGTCTCACGATTAGGACGGGAATTTCTGTTGGATGTACTGATTGTATAGTTGATTTGTTTTGGATTAATGCCGTTTTTAGAAAGGACATTTTTTATTTGGTCGTTAAATTTAACCTCGAATTGTTTTTTAGCGAATATATTTGGGACAGATATAACAACACCGGCGTCACTATTATCAATTAGCTCAGTGTTTTTGAACCACGTCGTAAAGGTAGCGTGTGAAACAGTCAGTTCTATTTCACCAAGCACACTTTGCCATAACGCGTGATGCATATCCATAACCCTTCTCTCAAAAACAAATTTATTACTTATAAGTATACTAAGTGACGAAGTTTTCCACAACCCAAATATTTTATCGTAACGTTAGGTGGCGTAGGGGTACTAGTTATACACAGTTGAGCGCCACCTCAATTAATGTGTGGAGAAAAACCATATTTTAGGGGAAAACTTTTATATACCAAAACACTCAATCGAACAAATTTCAAATAACACCTTGCTAAAAGATGACACTTTAGGTACACTGGTATAGATATGTCAACAAAAAGAACTTTTCAACCACACACACGTCACCGTGCCAGGACGCACGGATTTCGTGCACGTATTGCTACAAAAGCTGGACGTGCAGTTATTAAGCGCCGCCGAATCAAAGGCCGAGCAAAACTAACAGCCTAACAAATAAAACACTGCAGAAAATGCAGTGTTTTTAAATTCTAAACTATATTTTTATTGAGGTATAATTAAGTTAATGATTGCATTTGATAATCGATTTCATGGTCATGGCAGCCTAAGGTGTGTCTATAAAAACGGAGAAGCTGTCCGGTCTCATTCGATTATTATCAAATCTGTCGCTAACCCACACCGCAAGCAAACCCGCATTGCCGTGGTTGTCAGTAAGAAGGTTTTAAAGAGCGCCGTCTTGCGCAACCGTATTCGAAGACGGGTTTATGAGTATATTCGCACAAAATTACCCACAATAAATGGTA
>Ga0334722_10001270_pt1 | contig 32478 bp, 55 predicted proteins | sample C3_bottom_MG_FD_207210 | JGI IMG/M metagenome (GOLD analysis project Ga0334722, IMG submission 207210) | Sediment microbial communities from Yellowstone Lake, YNP, Wyoming, USA - C3_bottom | ecosystem: Environmental > Aquatic > Freshwater > Lake > Sediment | place: USA: Wyoming | collected... | reverse complement strand
TTATCAAGTCCGATAAGGTTGTCTAAGATTGATAAAGTCGTAAGTATTCCGATTATCTCTGATATCGTTGCATTGTCTTGAAGTCTTAAGTCATTTAAAACTGAAAGAATTTCTGAACCGACTGCTGAGTCCGAAATAAGTTTTTGAATCAAACTGCTTACATCTATGAAGTCTGAACCTGAAAGGAAGTCGTTTAAGTTTAATAAATTTAGAGCCTCAATGATTTCATAAACGCTTGCTGAGTCGTTAACTTGTAATACATTTGAAATACTTAAACTCTCTGAACCTAAAACCGAATCTGCTATGCTTATCGCTACGCTTGAAAGAATAGAAAATATTTCGCTTCCGACTGCCGAATCTAAAAGCCCGAGGTTTACGATTAGATTGATTATTTCAACACCCGTTGAGGCATCTAAAATATTGAGGTTGTTAAGAATTTGTATTACATTTTCGATACCTGTTGCAAGGTCATAAACACTTAAATTGTTGAGTATATTTAGTAAATCAGTTCCAGTCGCTGAATCCGAGATTAGTTTTTCTAAGAGTAAGGCTATATCATCATTTCCCGTTCCAGAGTCCGTAAGTCCGAATGCATTTTGCATTGTTAAGTCGTCAAGCCCCCCGACTGAGTCCGAAATTTCTTTAAACAGAGTGAGTAAAAGAAGTTCCGTTCCAACCGCCGAATCTTGGAGACTAAACGAGTTTGAGAAGTCCCCGCTTTCAAGTCCTGTTCCTGAATCAGAAACTCCAAAAGAATTCAAAATATTTATATTTTCGCTTCCTGAAAGAGAATCAGAAATAAATATATTTACACCCGCCTCAACAAGTGCGAGGTCAATCAAGTCTACAACTCCAAGCCAGTATAATAAATCAAATTCCTCTTGTGTCATTTAACCCTTAAAGTCTGTGTAAAATTAACCTCACTCCCTACAGTTGTAGTAGGCTCGGTAGGTGTAAAATTTCGTAGTGCTATCCAGTCGTAATCAGATTTAGCACTATTGTAGACAGAAAACATTATGTAATTTGTTCCACTCGTATATCTGTCTTGCGTAGTTGTAGAGTTCACTTGCGTGCCGTTTTCAAAATATTTTACAGAACTCGATGTCACCTGAATAGATATTCTCGTCCAGGCAGTCGGAGCAGTTCGAGAAAAAGACTGATAGGTAGTGTTAGTCCCGCTTGTTCTTTTTTGATAATAGAAAGTCCCGCCTGAATATCCAACCCTTACCCAGTCACTATCGCTTCCACCTGCTGTCTGCGTGAAATGATGCCAATTGTCGCCAGTATTTTCTTTCCACGAGCCCTCTATCGCAAAAGGGAAAGATGTCCCAAGTTTTGAGGTTATTGCCACCGATGTGCTAGTATCTCCAAATATCTCAACATACCCGTTTGAGACGGTTGCAGAATAATTCCCTGTGCCATAGATTCTTGCTAAAGTCCATTTATTTGTATTTAATGAACTCCCCAGAAAATCATCAAAGAGCAAAAACGTATCATCTCCACTGCTTGCACTTGTCAAGTTCGGATTCCCATAATACATTTGAATTACTTTTGTAGAACTTGCTGGGATAGAAGGAACCTTTACCCAAATTTTTGTTGATGATGTATTTATTCCGCTTTCTATCCAGTAACTCAGATTATTCGCTTGATCATAAAACCTTATATCCCCGCAATCAGAACGCATTTTCCCAGCCGAGATTAGAGTTGCAGTGTCTACGGTGATTAAAACTTGATAATTTGTAAGCGAACTTGCATTAGAGGAGTTGTCAATTGTTATATTCCTTACATATTTCCCGAGATTTAATTCTCCCAAAATGTCCGAGTATTGTAAGTTTCCGTTTGAGTCATAAATTCTCATGTGCTCTCAACTCCCGAGATTACATAGTCCACTTTTGATGCCGTAGTCGTCTGTCCTTGTATCTTATCGCCTGCTCCTAAAGTCAAGATTACATCGACTGTCAAAGAGTTCCCTGCCGCAAGTTGCAAGTTCTGTGGTAAAATTCGTCTTGCAGTGCCACCTGATTGCAAATAGTATATATTTATCGTTTCCGTAGTTGTATTTGTATTTACAAGTGTGATTGACCTGATTATCGCACTCGTTCCGCTCGGGACAGTATACAAGTCCCCTAAAGAACTCGGTAACTGTCCGTTTGCTAAATTCTTAATCGTATAAGCCATAAGTCACTCCTACGACAGACTAAGCGTTACTGTTATCACCCAAGTCTGCCCGCTTGCCTTAGTCCCTTGATTTGAGACTTTCCTGTTTAGGCAGATTCCCGAAGTCGAGTTCTTAATCACGAATTCATTCCACGAGTAGTTTGCATCAGTCCCGCCGAAAGTCGCTTTGAATACCGCTTGTTGTCCCGTGCCAGAAGTCGGATAGCCTGTATCCATAGCCTTATAAGTCTTATTCGTTGTAGCCTGCAAGTCAGTTTGTGTCGGGTCTTCTGCTACTGTCGAGTCACCAACACCGATTTGAGCGGTTGCGTTTGTGAATGCCGTCCCACCGTTGCCTGTTACGAGTTTCCAGATTTCGTTGATTCCCGAGTTTAAAAATAAGTTTTCAAACTCGCTTGTCTCGATTAGATTTCCTTTTTCGTCATACTTCTCAATTCTCCAAAGTCCTTTTAACTTCAAACTTTCTTTTACTTCCATTCTTTCACCTCCGTATAAAATTTTGTATGAATTGATTAAAAGTCATCATACGCTTGATTTTATAATCTTCGAAAGTTCCTATCCCAGTTGTGTCAAAATTGCTATCTTGATAATCAGAATTCCCTTTTAAAAAATCAGAGACTTTCCCTGCTTTCCAATATACAAAAAACATACTTGTTGAGTTTAAATATCCAAACCCATTACCATTAGCAGGCAGTGTATAAATAGCATTCTCCCCTGCATCTTGAAAATCGGTATCTGCTCCAATTTTTAAATAGTAAAACTTTAGAATATCAACAGATGAGGATGAAAGTTCGGGTATATACTTTCCAACTACTAAATACAACCCCTTGCGGTTGAGATTAAGAATAATAGCATTCTCTATGTTTTCCCAAGGGAAATAATAAGTATCTTCTATCGATAAAGTATCTGTTGAAAAAACTTTTAAAAATGCCGACTGTGAGCTGTCTGCTGGATTTATAAAAATATAGATTTTATTGCCTATTTTTTGATACAATTCGGCTGTCACCTCACCGCTATAATTAAGAGGTATTTCATTCACAAAAGTTCCGTCTAAATTCCTGGTATGTAAGTAAAAATGAAGTATCGTTTGGCTATAATCTTTTTTAATGTCCCTTTTTGTTTCTATCAAGTAAAGTTTATCGGCATTATTGCCTAAAATAAATTCTAATGTGATTTGCTTGTTATACCACCATTGACTATCTTCTGTTATGTTAAGTGTAATAGTAAAATCAAATAATTTATTACCTTGCTTGTCAAATTTAGCAACAACCATTGAGTTATCTAATGGATTTCCATCGCTATCAACTGCATAGCCCATTGCGAAAAAGCCGTCACTTACCCAATAAGTATCAAGTGTTTTATCATCAAAGAAATTAGAATTATCTGTAACTACTGAATAATAAACATCTTGGAAAGTATTTTCTTTAATCCCCTCATCCCAATTGTAAAGTCTCATCAACCTCGGGAGACTTCCATCATTTTGAGGCATAAAACATAATGCAATTCTACCATCTGTTGTAAAAGATGTGTGAACATCAAAATAATCATATCCTTGCGGAGCATCAAAAATAGAAAGACTACCATCAACATTGGCACTGAAAAACTTATTTTGAGTTACTGAGAAGTTATGAACAACTTTTGATAACTTGCTTAACTGCTCGTCAGTATAACTATAAGGACTGGTGAATATCCCTCCATAAGGAAAATATAGAATCAAATCATCTGGGGAAAATATAGGATGGTAATGACCATAATCAATAATAATCGGGTCATCAGTTAGTATTCTCGGTTCAAATATTTTCATTGTATTTCCTCCATATCCTATCGAACTTAAACAAATTAAAATTACAATTATCCATTTCATCTCCTCGCTACTCCCATAACAGCCCAGTGAATTTCTGTCCCAACGCCTTCCGAATAAACTTTCATACCGGTATAAAAGTTATTTGAATCTTGTATCCACTCCTGATGATAGCAAATCGGTTGTGAGGTCTTGCCCGTTGGAGTTGCAACGGGATAAATCGCAATGACTATCGGCTCTGAAACGAAAACAAGATTATGAGAAGTAGACCAGTCAATAGTTATAACTCCCGAGGCGTCTGCAACCGTGCCTGCAATAACTATTTTCGGGTTTGAATGTATAGAAGTTTGTATAAGTCTTTCAACTTGTTTTTTCATACCTTCTTAAACGCCCTATATGTCGTTGTGTATTCTCTCGGAGTTATCCTCGTTGTGTATTCAAAAACTGTATAATAACTTCCAGCCCATAAGATGTCCGACCCGAGTGCATAAGATGAAAACTCGTCTCCTGCCTTTTTAATTGTTAGAACTCGTGATTGATTTTTACCGATGTTAAAAAGTTTTTGTGCTATCCCCGGTAACTGCGTATCTTTTACACCAAAAACCGTTGCAAATGCCAAGTTATTTATTTTCGAGGTGTTGTAAACTGAATCGTCTAAATTCGTGCCTGTTCCCATATGCCCGTAGGCAATGCCCTTCAAAGAAACATCATCATTAACTAAAACGGTTGAAGCCATTTTCAAATAGTCAACTGAATAACTTGCATCAATTACTGAATTAGTATCAAAGTTTAGAATCCCTCTCCCGAAGTTAAACGGGTCTGCAATCGTTACATCTCCAAAGCCGACATCACAAAAGACTACATAGCCCATCATCTGAGAGACTTTTTGAATCTCTGAAAGATAGGTTGAATTTGTGATTACATATTTACCTTCCTCAAACAAATCAGTCAATAAGGTATTATTCGCTGGCACTTGATTGTTACGAACTGCAATTCCAGAGACTACTGAAGCATCGTATGCTAAATCATTTAAAAGATTGTGGACTGTATAACTTGAATTTGCAGTCTTTGGATAAATCATATTAGTTAATAGAACGTCCCATCCCTGTAAAACATCAGTTAAAGTGTAAGTTCGAATTGACCCGCCTTGCGTCCTTTGAGTTTCTACATTAGTCATAAACCCTATAAACTTCATATTAGTGCCGACTTTAATCTCCCATAAACCCGTAAAGCCTTGACTTTCCGCAAGATTTACAAGCATAGAAGTTCCATTCGGCTCGTAGAAAACGAACTTTGCAGAGCCTCTCCCGAAAATATTTCCGCTATATTCAAGTTCAAGCAAAGCCCTTTTATTTCCTGTTGTTTGTTGATTAACAGGCAAGCATACATTATCCGCATCGGTATTCCCGAGTATGTTAAACGGTGCAATATAAATATTTCGTGGTATCTCTTGCCTATACGCTGTAATCATCTCTGTATAACTCCAGACTATAAGTCCAAGCGTCGCCTTGGTCTGCTACAAAATGCTCTACAAGTGAAATAGATTTTACAAGATAGTTTACGCTATTGATTGTATAAAGCCCGTTATTACTCGCTATCCCGTTTAGAAGCGTATCCCTATCAGTTTGCGAGTGACACTGCAATGTTATACTTCTCGTGTAGCCTTTAAAAACATACGCAATCGTGCCGTTTATCCCTTGTGCGACATCACTTATGACTAAAGGTATATCTCCAGAGTCTTGAATAATAGAAATCATCACCAACCTCCCGTTCCGTGAGATTCATAAGCAAGTCCGTCAAGTATCGTTTCACCAACGGCTTTACCGATTTGATTATTCTTACTCGCTTGATCTTTTACATTCACATCGATTACAATCTTTTTTGTTATCGTTGCGTTTCGTAAATTACCAACGAATTTCGCTAACTCGGGAAGGTTGCCACCCATTAAACTTATCGGCTTCCAAAACTCAAATGATTTTTTAATATCCTCACCAACAGTGTCTCCTGCGTTTTTCCCTTGCTTTTTGAAGTCGTCCCACGCTTTTGTGCTCGCATCGTGTATGTTTGAATAGATTTTAGATTTCCAATCTTTAGTTGTAGAATCCATTTTTTTAGTAGTGTCTTCAATTCTTGAACTTAAGTCCATTCCACCAAAGGTATCTACGACTGTATATGCTTCCGCTCCCAAATCTGCAACTTCTTTTTGCATTTTCTCGGTAGCATCAATTGATTTATTCATAGCATCAGTGATTTTATCTAACATCGTTGCGGTTGCATCTGAGATGTCTTTTACCATAGGGGCGAGTTCTCTGCCGACGGCCTCTTTAAAGTTCTCAAAACTTGTCTTCATTTTTTCCATACTGCCAGCGGTTGTGTTGTTAAATTCCTCGACTGAGCCCTTGACTTTGTTTAAAACCGTGTCTAAGATTGCAAGTTTTTGCTCTGCCGTTAACTGTGCTTGGTCTCCAAAGTCTTTTATGTTAATTCCTAAATCTTTTAGACCTCGAGAGTTGCCAAGAAGTCCTAAACTTAATCTTTGCACGGCATCGTTTAGGTCAAGATTTCTTGCCCTTGCGACTTCCATACCGACTTCGACAGTTTTCATTGCAAGATTAACATCACCAAGTTTTATGACTGCGTTTGAAAGTGCTGAACGGATTTGTGAGTCATCAAAAGAAGTGAGTTTTTCAAGCCTGTCTACTGTCTCCTCAATAGACTTTATTCCCTCGTCTGATACTCCGAAGTTCTTCAATGTGTTATTCAACACGACAGCCGACCGTTCTGTTTCTGCAAATGCGTTTATGGATTCTTTTGTAAAATTTATAACTTCTTTCGCTGAGAATGCAATACCAAACCAGCCAGCGATTTTCTTTAGGCTCGAAGTCCACGCAAATTCTGATTTAGAGGAGGTGTTTTGCATCATTCCTTGAATTTGATTCATTTTGTTTTGAACGTCTTCAATAGCGGCTCTAATCTCAATTATCGCTTCATTGTCTGCCACTTCTTAAACACCTCCTTTGCTTGTTTAGGGTCAAACTTCTCCAAAACGTTTTCATCTTTTTTATCGCCCTTCAATTTTTCCAATACTCCAAACAAGATTGGAAGTTCTGTCTCGTCAACCTCTTTTTTACCCCAGCCCAAAATCGCAAAGTTTGCATAGACATTCGTAAAGAAATCAGTCGCTTCATTCCTCACGAAAAAGTTCGTCAAAGGATTTTACTGCCTCCACAAACTTAAAATCATTTACATCATCAAGTTTCAATTCGGGATTTTCCTTTTTTCTATTCCACCAAACTAAAATCTGAATAACTTTCGGGTCAACCTCTTCTATTTTTTTGCCTGCAATCGCTAAAGCGATGTTTATGCCTGTCAAGTCGTAGATTTCTTTTAACTCTTTAAAAGTCATTATTCACCTCTACGGAGTTGTTGGAACATACTCGACAGTTATAGTGAAAATCCACCAGTCCTCTTTAGAGCCTTTTAACTCAGCATCAACGACTTTGCCACTAATGCTAACTTGTCCTGCGTCTTCAGAGGTAATCGCAATTGTAACTGTCTGTCCGATTAAGGTTCTCGGCTCTACAACAGCAGTCACAGCGACGTTTGCTGTTATAGTCTCAATTGTCTTCCCAGTTCGGACATCAACAATCTGCGATGCAGGATTGCCCGATAACTCTTTTTTGTCTGGTGTCGCTTTCACGGTAAAGTCATTGCAGACTCCCGTCACACCTCCGCTAAAACTTGCAATTCCATACTGATATGCCATATTCTTTCACCTCCCTAAGGTATGTATTCTATTAAAGCAACCGTCACACTCGTGACGCTGCTATAAGTTATGTTTACGTGTCCGTTTGAATCGTTAAACCTCGTAGTTCTAAAAGGACCGAAATCTTTTGTCTGTCCTGCTGCAACCGTTGCAACGATGTTATGTGTATATCCTTGATCGCAAGGCGTTGGAGACTGAATTGTAATCGTTATATCAGAAGTCCCGCCATTTACGACCCTTAAGACCTTTCGCCCGTTATTAGAGAAATAATTTCCTGTTGCGTCTGCTGCTGTAAAAGTTATCACTACACCGTTTGCATCACAAGGCTGGCTTGTTAATTCTGTTGCCATCTCATACCTCCTCAAAAATTACTATTGCGTTTAATTCTTGCATATATCTCCCGTCTGGAAGTCTAAGACTGTTTTTTAAATTCCATTCTACTTTGCGAATTATTACAGTCGTCCACATTTGCCTGTTAGCAAACAAGTCTTTTATACTCGCTATTTTCTCATTAGTCCCTTGTTCATTCCAATCGATTATGAAAAATGTTATGTCTGCTCGATAGCCAAGTTTATATTTGAATACGCTATCTGAATACGAATACAAAATAAACGGCGTTTCTGTATCGTGTCCCGTGCCGACTTGAGAACTCGGACAGATTGTGTTTAATAAACTTAAAAGTTCACTTTCCATTGCCCATCACCGCTTTCGCTATACTTTTTGCTAAATCATCTACAATCCAGTCTTTATTTTCCGTGAAAGCAGGCCAGAGATAAGGGTGTGGGTCTGTGCCTTGCGTTCTTATCTTTTGCCATACTGCCCCTGCTGGAACTCCTTTAAGTTCTCCCCAGCGTCGTATAGGTTCGAATGGCGGTGTATGAGGTCTGCTTCCAAATTCAACTGGTGCTGCATATTTTAACCTCGAGCCTACTTGAACTGAAAGACTTGAGATGTCTCCTGCAACCGCAATTGAAGCTCGCAAATATCCCGTGTTTACAGGAACAAAGTATCTTGCTCTCCCTTGGACTTTGTATCCACCTCTAAGAAGTGAATAATACGCTGCAGTCCGAACTCGCTCTTGTGCTTTTTGTATAAATTCTTCAGGGCTTGGTTGCCAGAAAAAGAAATAATTCATATAACTATCTCCCTGTGTCTGTCAAGTATTTCTTTTGCTTTTTGAGGTATGTATTCCATAAAGTCTTGATTAGGATTTGCGTTTATACCGCCTGCCGAAATGGAAGTCAGTCCTTGCGGGAGAAGTCCTAAACCTCTCATATGCTGTATAATCAAGCCAGTTGCAAAAGAAATGTCTTTTGTCGGGTCTATAAACACATTACCGATATAGACATTCACTATATCTTCTGCATATGCCTCGTAAATGTTAAACTCGTCTTGGGTTACGTTGACGTTTGGAAACAAAACTTTAAACTCGGCATATGTTATATACATCGCTATTCACCTTTCTTTTTAGAAGTCTTTATCATCTTGTCTTTGGGCGGCTCTTCAATCGCTTTTTCTTCCTCTATAATCTCATAAAAGCCTTGTAACCACTCTGCAAGTTCATCATCAATCACATATATCTCACCTGCTTTGAAGTCTTGCCCTCTCACAAATATATTTCCGTTAAATCTTACTTTCATTATTCACCTCCAAGTTGAGAGGGAGGATAAACCTCCCTCGAACTATCACGATGCTGAAGTCTTTAATACTACGAAAGTCGCTGGATATGCTACATAGAAGCCGAACCTGAAAGTAGCCTTTAACTCAGTCAAATCTTGGTCGAACTTTACTTCCCTGGATGCTGTAATCTGAAGTTCTTGTCTCATACCAAACATAACATTTGCAGGATCGCAGAAGAGTGCGATTGGTTTGGAGGCACTGAAATCAGAAGGCATAACCTCTACTCTTTCAAAAGGATAGCCTACGAGAGTCTTGGATTCTGGATTTAGAACAGGATAACCTGTGGTTGTCTTGAGTTCGAACGCTTTTGCATAGAATGTCCTGTGCGCAACCCAAAACGGATTTAATTTGTAATCGCTTGGAATTGCGTTAATAGCATCAATAAGTGCCTCATAAGTGACGTCTGAAGTGTGTCCTGTCGCTTCAACTACATTCGTTATACCAGAAGTGTTTAAAATTCCGTTGAACGGGTCGCCGTTTGATGTGTTACCTGTCAAGATTAGTCTGTCCATCTCTTTGCCAAGAACTCTACCTATCAGGTTCACGATGTAAGCATCAACCGCTCCACCGATAGTGGCATCTGCTAGAAGTTCGTTTGAAATGTCAACTAATGCCATTAACTTTTTAATCGGCACTGAGTTTTGATAAACAGTTGGAGTTGTTGGTGTAGGTGCTGTTGCTTCGCCAGGATAAGAAACTGTCACAGGTGCTGAAACACCAGTGAGATATACCTGGTTAGATGCGACAGGAATTCGTGTAACTCGTGGATAAACAACAGATTGCTGGATTGCGACATCAATAATACGGTTGACGTATTCGGGCGGAACTAAATACCCGCCCGCTGAACCTGTGCCTTCTACGAGTGTGCCTTTTGTTACCATTTCTCGGATTGATTTCGCAAGCGTGCCAGGTTCGACAGAGTATGTGTCTTTGTTTGCTGTAAACTCCTTCATTGCTTTTACGAGTTCATCATAGGTAACGAATTTTGAATTGAGTTCTGATAAAACCTTTTGTGCGGTTTTCTCTATAATTTCGCTTTTTACTTGTTCTACTTCGTTCATGTTATCACCCTCCTAAAGTGATTTTTTTAATTCATTTAATATGTCTATAATTCTATCGGACTTTTGAGCAATCGCCTCTAATGAGGTGCTATTTTGCTCTACCTCCGACAGGTCAAGCAACTCTTTTAACGGGTCTTTCAAGTCCGAAAGTTCCTTCTGAAGTTGAGTTATGCCATCAAGGACGTTCTTAATCTTTTGTCTGTTTGCTTCGCTCAAAACTCGTCCATACTTGACTTCAACATCTAAACCGCAAGCCTTGTAAATCTCATCATCGCTATAATAGACTTTGTGAAACTCAGGCGGCTCTTTATCAAAATCTTTATAGTGTTTTGCTAGATGATTGTATACGCCTTCCTTATCACTGTCTGGAATGTCAACTCCACCCCTTGCACCTAATAGTGCTGCCATTGCTGCTGCAACACCTCGCCAAACTACGGCGTGACCTCCGCTTGCGTGATGGTGCGGTAATTTGTAACTTGACTTGACATCTGGATTTTTCTCATCATACCACGCACACATAATCTTCAAGTCGTCAACTGTTGCGTCTTTTACCTCTTTGCCAGCGTCCCAAGGCTCGTCCTCGGATGCTTTTGGTGTCTCCTTGTAAGGAATTACACCTTTTTTAACTTCGTTCATTTTTGTCACCTCTTTTGTCTTAATTTCTTTAAAAGCCTTTATTAAAGGTTCATATACTAAATTGTCTTGCACTGCATAAGGATTTGCAGGGACTAAGACCTGTGAAATCTCTAAAAGTTTAACCTTTGTGTAAATCCTCTTAACGTTATCGCTGCCTGGGACTGATTCGACAGGTATGAAGCCTACGCTATAACTTGCTAACCCGTTCTGTGCTAATACCCAAGCCCAATCGGCTGTCTCGTTGCCTTGACCGACGAAGTATTGAATTTTAACAAATAAACCTTTATCGTCGGTTCGTGCTTCAATTACTTTACCAAGTGCGTTCTCTATCGTCTCGTAATCGTGAGAATTTATAACAACACCATTGTACCCTTCTAAGTCCCAAGCAGTGGGAAGGATAATCTCCCCGTCCCTATCAACGTCTTTTGTAGAAGCGTAAGCCTCTACAATGTGATTCATCGTGTCTATTTGTTTCGCTACAAAAGACTTAATTATTTTATCCATCTAATCTCCCTCCTCTGGAATTAAAATGATGGAGCACCTACAATTGATGATGTTTTCTGGGCTTCCGTTCTTATCGCCAGGATACATTAACTCCTCTCCCATCACGATAAAAGGTTCGTCAATATCTTTTGTCTGCCCATCGGCTTCGGCGTGCCACTCACGAGTTCTCTCGTCTTCAGCCGTCAGCCATTGCTTTTTAGTTATCCCGACTTGTTTGCCTGCCTCAAGGCTTGCATAGTTCGTTGCTGATATAGTTTCAGTTCGTGCTATCGTTTCACTTCTGTTCTTATATGTCTCCTCAAATAAAGTCTTCATTCTATTCGCAAGGTCTGGAATGCCTTCCCCGTTTTGAATACCCTCGAGAAGTTGGTCATACACATCTTTACGAGTTGTTTGAATAATTTCTGATGCCGACTTCTCAAGCGACTTTAAAAGTTTTTCTTGTATCCCTGGGACTTGCAAGTTAAAAGAAATACCAAAGCCTAAATCGTTCAAAACTTTATCTCCTGCCTGTTGCATAAAAGATAGTAAGAACGGTTTCAGGTGTTTTACAATATAATCCTTCCATTCCTCCGAAACATTTATCGCCACGATGTCCTGCGGTCTCAAGGTGTCTTTTTTCTCAACATCGCTTTTAGACTTCAAGGCCTCTAACTGCTTTAAGACTTCCTTCTCCTGTTTTTTAAAGATGTCCATAACTTCTTTTGCAAGCCTCTTCTCCATCGGCTCGGTCATAGCGACATAACTCTTCCAAATCTGCGTTCTATCCACAGACTTGACTTTGTTATCAAGTTTACGTTCAATCTTCTCAAGTTTCTCTAAAATCTTTGCAGTTTCAGGGTTCGGTTGCGGGTTCGCAGTGCCAAGCGGTGTCATAGACAAATTGCCCCACCACTCATTGCCCCAAGGCACAGGGTCAAGTCCATCCTCTTGTCTAAACTCGTTTATATACCTTATCCCGCTCTGGAGTTCAGTTTGTCTTATCTGTGCTAAAAGTTGCTGGTCTTCTAACGAAAGATTTTCATTAAACTTAAATCTAAACTCTGCTTTGTTATCTAATAACTTCGTTGTAATCTGCTCTGCTAAATCGTTTGCTAAAGGTCTTGTTACATACTTCTCGAAAATGTATTCTTGCGTTTGAGCGACTGCCCTATTCACACCCTGCATATCGTTAAAAAATACGCTTGGAATTCCAAACGCAACCGCAATTCGTTTCATAGCAAACTCATCAGTGTCTCGAAGTCCGAAGTCCGCTGGGTTTGTCTTAATATCGTGGACTTCCCATTTAGAATTGGATAAAAGCATAATCTTCCCCGAGTTTTGCGGGCTTGAGTATTTTTCTCTAACTTGGTCTAAAATCGTTTGAACTTGGTCTTTAGTCAGGTGGTCTTCTGTTGTGAGAATTATGTTTAAAAACGCTCCGTTTTGGAACATATTCGAGAGAACTTCCATTTGCCTGTATTGGGCTTTTGCGTCTTCGAGGATAGTTAAAAGTGGACTTACATCTTTGATTATTCTCACAAACGGCGACTGGCCTGTTATAAGTGCGACTTCAGAAATATCATAAGTATCAGTCCAAAAGACACGCATATACAAGACTTTAATCTCGCTTGGAGTTACAAGAAGTGTTATACGGTCACCGTCTAATAACTCGGGTTGTGGGAAGGACTTTCTAACAAACGCAATTCCTGTTATGTCTCGCCAGTATTGAATTTTCTGTAAAAACTGTCTCGGTGTCAAGTTCACGGGATTCGCAAACCACGACATGAGTTTTTGATTTGGCTTGTCTCCGTTTACGATTTCCCATTCCAAGTCCGAAATCGCCTGTGCTCTCAAGGTCAAGGCTCGGTTCACATATGGATTTTTTATTGCAGCGTCTTCAAGCGAACTTATATCTGAACTTACACCGCCTGTCAGAAGCCCTGTTCCTACATACGAAAAATTTTTCTGCTTTCTAAAAAAATCAAAAAGTCCCATTTAAATTATCACCACCTCTGGTGTTCCTCGTTTTAAATGCGAATATACTGCGTATCTAAATGCGTCCATCAAATGGTCGTTAAACTTGACGGGCTCTTCTAAAACATTCCCGTCCTTATCTTTCCTGTAAGAATAGCCTTGAATTTCTTTTATGAAATTTACACAGCGTGGGTGTATGTGAATTTTGAAGTTCTTTACAAAGTTTATGCCTTGTATGACATCTTTATCAGTTTTACCGATTACAAATCCCGCCTGCTCAAGTTCCTCAATTCTATCTGGCTCTGCAAGGTCAGGATAATAAACACTCGCCTGCGGTTTGTCTTTTAAGAGTTCTATGAGTTCGGAGTTCTTTAAATGACTTTGGCAAATCTCATCAAAAATATAAAGTTCGTTGTCCTTAATACCGACATACGCTACAGCGGAAGGGTTATTAAATCCGAAGTCCACGCCTGCAATAATCTCGTCGAAATTAGTTTCAAACTCCTTGACGTCCCAATTAGTATAAATCAGCTCTGAAAGCGTTCCCCACTCTCCTAATGCATAGACTTTATACAAGTTTTCGTTCTGTGTTTTCAGGCCTTCCAAAACCTCGACATACGATTGGTCTATGAATTTGTTATCCTGGTAAGTTGTTTTGCGAATTTCTGCTCGGTTGTCTATCGTATCAAAAAATCGCTTTTTCAGCCAATGCAAGGCACTTACAGGGTTAAAGGTCAGAATGACTTGATGGTACTCGCTTGGGTCTCGAAGTCGCAAGTCAACTTGTGTAAAGTCATCTTCTGAAAGTTCGGTTGCTTCTTCTATCCAGATTGAAGTTATACCTGCAATACTTTTTAGTTTCTCAACATCGTCTAAACCAGCAAATAAAATCTGATTTCCGTTCTGACATACGATTTTCATTTCGACATCGTTTATTTTAAAAAGGCTTGTTAAGTTCCATTCCGAAATTAAATCTTTCAATAATAGAAAACTTGAATTTCGCAATGTCCTTGCAACCTTACGAACTACAAGAATACGGCTCTTCTTCTCTTGTAAAGTCCGAATAAGAATTTTCTGTGCTGCAAAATATGACTTCCCAGCACCTGCCCCGCCATAGAGAATTAAATATCTCGACTTGTTGTCTAATAGGTCTATATATTTAGGGTTAAATACTTCCTGCTCGATTTCAATCACCATTTCGCTTTATCCTCACAACGATAACTTGGTCCATATCAAGTTCTTGAATGTCCTGTGTGTATCTCATACCTGTCTCGATTGCCTTTAATGCTTCCATAACTGAACCAAAACCGTGTTCTTTGATATACTGATAGCCTAATGTCTTTAAATTCGAGGCGATAACAAAATCATTTCTCTTCGCCTTTGCTATCGCTTCCTTGAATTGCTCCTCTTTTGTCTTGTCTGATTCTTGCTTTGCTATGAGTTCTGTTATACCTTCCCGAACTCCTTCGTCCCAGAGTTTGTCCCAGCCGTATTTTTCAGCCCACCGCAAAATTGTTGAAGCGTTAATGCTTCTATTGAATTTTTGTTGCACCTGCGTTGCAATATTACGCAACGAATATCTGTGATTGCCTTGCTCATCTGGTGTTAAAAACAACTCTTTTGCATACTCTATAATGGCTTCTTTATCATGTGTCATATGGCCCCTGCTTATTAATAATTGCTTCAATTAACCTATTGAGAGGGCAACCCTCATCATACTTTGTTTCAGGCGTGCCTTCTCTCAAGGGATAAAAATTTTTTTCTGGGTAAGCAATTGTAAGCACTAAAATTGTTTCACCACTCCCAGTTGGCACTAAATATTCATTATCTTCCAACTCGCCCAACGCACTCCGCATTCTGTCAGCAATTCTATTAAGTAAAAATATATTTAGATAACCACTGGTTGCATTAAATCTTTTAAATGTGCGTTCAATTTCTTCTGGCTCAAACCATTTGTTCGGTTTTAATTCCTCGTTAATTCCTACGCTAACTACATCCAACCCGACAGCCCTCAACGCTTTGCTTGCATTCCCACACGTGAAACAAACACATTCATTTGTGCCTAAGCTGTTTAAATACTCTTTAATTACTTGTGCTCGCAACTGCTTTTCTAACAAATTAACTCTCAATATCTTCATCATCAACAATCTTCTCTCCAATAAACTTGTTATATGCCTCCTCATCAAACTCTTGTGCAAACTCTTCCTGAATCTTATTAAAATCTCCTTTATAGAATACTACTACTCTTTGATGCACCCTAACCATTTTTCTGTTATGAAAATACTTTCTCGCTCTCACTGCTCCTGTGCCTACAGCATTAACTAAAATAATATCATTATAATACTTTAGTCCATATTGCTTCGCAATATTGACTGTATCACCAATAAAGTTTAATAATGTGCCAGTTTCTGGTCCCAAGACTTCTCTTATATCGCCTAATTTAATAACATAAAATCTATTTTCTTTTAACAAATGTGCCGCATTCTTTATGATTTTGCTGAAACCATTCATAAAATCTAAATAACCTTTTTTATTGGAAATATCTGATTGTTCTAAACTATATACTTCAAGTGAATAATACGGAGGCGAAAAGAAAACCAAATCAAACTTTCTCCCACCAACAACTTGTTCATTCAATTTTGTCGCATCATATGTTATATATTGCACATTTTCCAACTTGTATTTTTCTATTAACGCTTTGTTAATATTTACCTGTTCTTCTCTAATATCAACACCCAAATAACCAAACCCCATATCGCCTGCAACAACGCCAGTTGTCGGTTCACCACACGTTGGATTCAAAATAATTCCGCCATCTTTTGGCATAAACCATTTGTATATTACCGACGCCAATACTGGGTCAAATTTTGATGTGCCTTTATTAATGGTTGCAAGCATACCCTTACTCAGCAAATAATCTTTTGTTTCCGTTAACTCATTCCCATATTTATCTTGCCAATACGCTGATAATTGTTTCCATTGCATACTTCTCGTATCAATAACCGTAAACGGTGGATATAAAAAATCCTTTCGTAATTTGCCTTTAGTGTTTTCGTCGAATCGTCTCTGCCAATCTAATACATAAAGTTCACTATCATCAAGTCCCGTAAGCTCTAAATCAATCGGCTCTATGTCTTCTATAAACGCCTTTAACAGTTCCTCGTCAAACTCGCCCTGTATTTTGTTTAATGCAATATTGAGTGCTTTTTCCTTAGATTTTGGAAGGTCTACTACAACACAATCAACTTCTGTAATTCCTAATTCCCGAATTGCTTTTAGTCTTTGATCGCCACCAATGACTTCGTTATTTTTATTTATAACCAATGGGTCAACAATACCAAACTCTTTTATAGAATTTTTTAATTTCTCTAATGTCTCAGGAGAAATCTTTCGTGGATTGCCAGGATAAAATTTCAGTTCAGAAACTTTGCGTTTTTCTATCTGCATTACTCACCTCACAAATAAAAACAGCGGGAGAGAGAAGGAGGTAGGAACTCCCCCGCATCGACGTCGCTACTCCTTTTCTTGTTAAGAGGACAGCCCACCACCGAAAGTCCTCTTGTCCCGCACCCAAAAAGGGTGCACTCCCCAGAAACTTTCACAATAACATTATACTTAAGTTATCGTCAAACAAAAATTTTTGTCAACTTTTTTTCGTGATTTTGTAAAAAGTCTATGACAATGTTCTGCTCCTGTTGTGACAGATTTTCTGCCTCGATAAAGTTTAGAACCCTGTCAATGTGTTGGTTTTCTATCGGAACAACTGATATCCAAGCCCGCCTGCAACTATCCAGGAAGTTTACAATTCTAAGTCCGATGTCGTTTAGAATAATGTCTTCACCATCTAAAAACCTGACTGCTTTATGAAGTTCTTTTACGTAGTCTTGTATCTCTGGTATTTTCTTACCCTCGCCATCTCGACGCATTACCTTGCGTAAACTCATAGTCGCATCTCGTTGCTTTTGGACATTATAGTAGTATTCTTTGCGTCTGATAGAGACTTCCAATTTATGTTTATTATACCAGCCAACCCATCGCCTCTCGTGTTTTCGTTTAATGTTATAAAGTCGCCTTTGTATCTCTTCTCCTTGTTTTCTGCACTCATCAGAGCAATATTTTGCGTCTGTTTTGCCTTCAAATTCCTTGCCACAGATAACGCAAACCTTTTTCACGGTTCACCTCACAGGTAGCCACGAAATCTCTTTTTAAAACTCTCAAACTTGAAATGAAGCCCGCTGTCTGTTGATTCCCAAAAAGCGTCGATGATCCAACTTGCGATAATGATAAAAAGATAAACGATTAGCCAAAATAAAAGTTGTGTCAATGCCTCCATCGTTGCCTCCGATAGTCTACTTGTGAGCAGTATACTCTAAAGTATACTCTTCAACTCGAAACTCCTTACGTTCTTTAAATTCCTGTCTTTTTCCTTTGTTCCAATGTTGAATAGGTCTAAGGTAGCCAACAGGTCTGCTCCAAATTTCGCATTTTGCCCTCAACTTCTCAGGAATTACCGTCCCGTCGTCTAAAACTAAGTTTTTGTTTTCTTTCATTTTGTCCTCTCCTTTCATAATATTTTTGCCAACTAATTGCCAGAATTGCCAAGCATACTTCGCTCTTTTTTATAGTCTTCAATTACTTGTGCGTTTCTTTCTCTAAAAATGTCTAATAGCATCCTAATATCTTCGGGCTTGTGTCTCACGACGATTGTACAGTATCCATCATAATAAACTGACTTGCTTACAATTTCGAAACCTTTTTCTTTTAGAGTTTGCTCAAGTTCTTGCGGTGCATAATTAAATTCGAAAGTATTCGCATCAATGATATGAAAGCCCATTTTAATGTATTTAGTCATTTTTTGCCTCCTTCATTGCTTTTTTAAATTCTTCAAAACTCATACCAGTCAATTTTACGAACTCCTTCCTCAATAACTCGTTCCAAGCCTGTGCATAAGTGAGATTTCGTTTAACAGGTTGTTTAGACAGTTCAAGCAAGTTTTCATAAGTCTCTTCACCGACTGCGTTCTTGTAAAAATCAATTTTTTCTTCTTCTGTAAGTCGACCGCCATGAATTTTAAATCTATGACAGTAGTAGCATAAACTTACCCCGTTGCGGGTGTCCCAGCGAGTGTTCCAGTTATCCCTTCCGATAATGTGTGCCGCCTCAACGAATTTTGTAGACTTCCCGCACATTCGACAGGTAAAGTTGTCTCGAAGCCTTACGATTAAACTCCAAATCTCGTCATTCTGTTTTACGACCTTCTGTTTTGCCTTGCCCCTATTGAGAATTTTGTGATTCTCAATTAGTAAGTCCAAATCTTTTTTCTTTTTAGTTGTCTCTTTCATTTATTGCCTCCTTTTTTCTTTGTTTTATCTTTGTCTTTAAAATCTTTGTCTTTAAAACTATCTTCGAAAAGTATTGGACATCTACAATTGATATGTGGTGTCTCAGTAGACAAAAAATCGGATATCTCACGATGTATCAAGGTTCCGATATCGCTAATATCTAATGGCATAGTCCCCTCAAAAAATTCTTGCAAATTAACCTTTTTCATTTCGTCCCTCCATCAAGGATAATTTTACGACTTTTTGTCCTTATTGCAAGGATAAATGTCCGATAAAATGTCCGAAATCGTTTCATTTTATCCACCACACCAGCCAAACCGATAAAAAAGCAAACCCGATAATAGTTATAAAAGCGATAATGTTTGCAAATACAACCAAAACTTTTAGAGGCGTTTCGACCTTACAATTTCGCCCCAATACTTCTTTACCATCAGATAAACCCCAGAAAAATATTGCTACCAATACTCCCCAGATACAAAAGAGAAGTATTACAAGAAAAATTTTACCCAAAAGTATCATCTCTCACCTCCTGAGTATCCAAATCAAAGCAACAATATAAAAAACAAGACACACAGCCGACACTACTAAAAGAAATATGCCTGTCTTTTTGTCAATATCCTTGTAATACGAAACACCTACATAAACCAGAAAAATAGATGTTCCTAACAAACCGAGTATTATTTGCAACACAGGATTTATACTCACCCCTCGCCTCCAAGTTGTTTTTGTAAATGATAAATCTCGCAAAGCCGTTTAAAAATCTCAAATTCGGTGTCAGTATTCTTTTTAACAAGTTCTTCAAAGCGTTCATTTTCCTCTCTGTTAATTCGGACTATCATAACCCGTTCAGGATTCTCGTAACCGTTTTCAATAAGCAAATTGCGATAAGCACTCAATTGATAAACGTATGAATCATAAATTCCAGAGCCTGTTTTCCAGTCTGCAAGAGTAAGAATGCCGTCAATCTTTCCGTAAAAATCTAATGTCCCGCCGTATTTATATTTTTCGGACACAAGCGAAGCCTCGATTAAAATCGGTTCAATTGTTTTATGTTTTTGCCACTCCAAAAAACTCAAAAAACTATTTTCTGCAAGGTCAATAATATCTTTTGAATACTCGCTTGTATCGGTGCGTTGGAGTTTTAGAAAATCTAAAATCATCTGATGTGCTAAACTTCCAGCGTCAGCGGTAGAGTTCTTTATCTTATGAATGTCTTGCCCGCCAACTCCCATTTTCCAAGCCCACTCGATTAGTTGAGGCTTGTTTAAAAGTCCGATAATCGTTGTAACTGATGGAACAATTTCGCCACTTGATAAGGTATAAACTTGATGAATTTTAGTGTTCATTATTGACCTCCTTTAAAATCTCGATAAGTCTATTAACTGCTTTTTTCTGGTCTAACTTCGGAAGCCTGACTACAATTTTATAGTCTCCACTTAATAACTGAAAACTCTGATACACCTCGAAGCCTTCATCTTTCAATTTTTTCTCTAACTCCTTCGGTGCGTGGATAAAAACGAAAAAGTTGTCTTCGATAAAATAGCCTGTTCTCATTGTTGCCCTCCTAAAAGTTCGGGATTTTCGTAAATGTTGCCTATGACTTCAAGGTCTGAAGCCTCCACATCTGAGACCTCGTTCTTTACATATAACGGCTCGCCTTTAAAACCCATCATACAACCAACCCACCTTATAATATACAGAGAGCCGAAGGAATTTTTTACTATATCACCTTCCCAAATTTCTTTACCATTCTTGTCTCTTGACCCAGTGAATTGCATAAGTTCGAAATTATGAATGTCGCTCCAATAAGATTTGCCATATTTTACTCCCCAAGAGTTATCAAGAGCATAATGCAAAAAATTGGTATTAAAAGCGATAGCCAACACAATAACCATTCTTTTTTCTCTTTTATCCCATGCTCTAAACTTTATTTCTCTCATTTCTTATCTCCTTTCGTTAAAAGTCCTCTTGAAACTTCCCTGATGGAGTTAAAACCATCTTTTTCCAGCCGTTGCTTAAAACACCAAGCGTTTGGTTCTTTGCAACGGCGTAATAGAATTTGTTTATCTCGTCTTTATCTCTACGAATAAGGACAACCGAAGTCGCAGTCTGTTCTAACGCCCCAGAGTCTCGGAGTCTTGAGAGGTCAATCTCGGTTTCGTCTTCTTCTTTTGCTCTGTTAAACTGACTGAGAATAACAATACAACGCTTTTTTGAAAGTCGCCTGAGTTCTCTTGCGATATATTCCATCTCTTCATTACGGCTTGAACGGGTTTTTGTTTTAATAAGTTGGATATAGTCTATGAAAACTACATCGAAATTATGACTCTCTATCCAATTTTCGATATCGCTTAAATCTGAGTATTCTTCTACGAAGTAGAAATTCTTAAACACATCTTGATTTATAATAGCCATTCCAGCATCCCACCACTTTTTGTCTTTTAAATTGATATTTGCAAGCGGTGTTCCCTGGGAGATTTGCGAAAGTTCGTCTCCAAATTCCCAATTGATTAGTCTAATAAGAAGTTGCTCTCTCCCAAGTTCCATTGATAAATAACCAACTTTCGCACCTTGAAAAAGAAATGATAACGCAAGATTTAAAGCGATTTGAGTTTTGCCTGTTGACGTCCTGCCAGCGATGTAAATATTTTCGCCTCTCATAAACGGTATGAAATAAGTTAACTTCGAAAGGTTGTCTGAAGTCCAGCGTCTGGATTCTGCAAGCCGTTTATAATCATCTTCAGTTAGGGTCTCTCCGAAAGGTTTCTCAGTCTCGTCTATATAAAGATTTGAAAGTTCCGACCCGATTTGCCTTATAGTATCTAAGTCTCCAGACAGTGCTGAATCCTGTATTTTTTCACCGAGTTCAAAAGCGTGTCTAAGGACTGATTTTTCTTTTACGACTCTCACATAATAAGGTAGGTTTACCGCCGTTGGTATCGACATAGTAAGTTGCATAAGATACGATTCGCCACCAACTTCTTTGAGTTTGTCTCCAAGTTCGTCTATAACCGAAACAATGTCGGGTTCTATGTTTTTAGACCATAAACTTTGAATTGCTTTGAAAATTGTCTGATGTTCTGTCCAATAAAAGTCTTGAGGGCTTAATTCTTCCCCACCTTTACCGTAGGCCAAAATACAACCTAAAATAAACTGTTCCGCTTCGACTGAATACGGAAGCGGTTTGAGTTCAGAAGTAGCCATAACCTGCCTCCTTTTTGGGCTCAGGCTGGTTCTCTTGTTCTTCAGAGAGCCAAACATGTATACGCTTATTAACACTTTCTAATGTAGGCATCATATATTTTGGGTCTTTTTTCTCATTCTTGTATTCCTTGATACCTATTCTTATAGATTTTACGATATCATCATAAGTATATTTGTGAAGAAGTTTTGACGCCGCTCTTGAGTTTTTTTCCATTGCGTCTTTTTGATTCCAAACTAAACCCACCATTTCATAAAAAGTTTTGACGAGTTTAAAAATCTCTGTGCCAGGAACTTCGCCAGTCTCTTTCGCCTTTTTCGGCTTTGCCACTTTTGAGGGGGGCATATCAACGGGGGGTGTATCCTTTAAGTCTTTTTCTTTTTCAGTTAGAGAAGGATTTGAGACATCGCTATCCGTATGTATATACGGATTTTTGTTTTCTTTATTATTGTTTTCTTTATATATGTTTTCTTTAGGCAACCCTTCAACATTGTCTAGAATTGAATTTGTAGGCTCTGATTGTTTAGAAGGTTCTAAATAATGTTTAGAATGTTCTAAATTCTGTTTAGAGTGTTCTAAACATTTAGAAGGTTCTAAATATTTAGACCATTCTAAATAATGCTTATTGATTTGAATTTCTTCTCCATTCCTAATTATGACTTTTTTCTTCTCTAAACTTTTTAATATTTGCGATATCCAAGACATTGAAAGTCCAAGATTTTTTGCAATAAAAGAAGTATGGAAGTATCCATTCTTTTGTTGGTATCCATAAGTGTAGCGGATTATCCAATCAATAACCGCTCTCTCTCGTGCCGTGATAATACCTTGTGCCATCGCTTTAGATAAAGCCTCGAGAAGTTCATTTGAGATTTTCGTGAACCCGTCTTCTACTTGAGGATTACCGTTATACTTCTCTGACGGCTCTTTGACTTCGTTAACTTCGCTTTTGTTATCCATTCTTGCCTTCCTTCCTAGGAGTGGGGAAGGGGGAAGGAGGCAAGTCCCAAGCCCTTCCCTCACTCTTACTTATATTATACTCAAGTTTTCTACAAATCCAAGACCTTTTACCTATCATTTTCAAAATTCTTTAAAAATTCCTCTAAGTCAGATTTCTTTATAAACCATTGCCAGCCAATCTTTACGGCTTTTAATTTCCCTCTGTAAATGTAATACTTGATTTTCGACTCTCGCATTCCTGTAAGTTTTACAATGTCCGTAATTGATAGGTAGTTTGTTAAATCAATTGTTTCATTTCCCCACTTCATTTCCATTCACCGTCCTTTATACGCCTTAAATTCTCCTTGTATACACTCAAAAACTTCTGGTATGCTTCCCGTGATTCGTTCATATCATTTATATCTGCTTCTATGCATATATGGTCTGTTATGATTGTTTCCATTAACATGTCTCTGAAAGTTTGTGCTCCATCTATAAATCCGTCTATGAAATCTTTCGTTGCATAATTAACCAATTGGGCTTGTTCGCTTAAGTCTATAACATCATCGTATATGCTCTTAATCTTTTTAGCAAATTCGTTCAATATCTCGTGTTTTTCTTGCTTATTCATCTTTTGCCTCCTCGTCGTTTTCTTCTCTTACTACCAATGCACCACCAAGCAACTTTCCGAAGTTTAGCGAATAAAATTTCGCTATTTCTTCTACATCGCTTGCGGGTATTGTGAGGACAAGTTTTGCCTCGCCCTCTCTGTCGATTTTAAGATTTTCTAAAGCACAACTAAAAACTACATTCTTCATTTTTCACCTCCGATGTTGTGTTTCTCAATAAATTGTTTGAGTTCATTTAAGATTATTTTTTTGCCGTCTCGTAAACCTTGTAAATACAATATCTGTTTTTCTTTTTCGATGTCTTGCGGTGGGTCAATCGTGGCTTGTCTTTTTTGAAGACTTAACCTTAAACCCTCATCCATGCTTCGAGTGGGGATGTTGTATTTTTTTAACCATTGCCATACTGTGTAAGGAGATACTCCCAATTTCTTGCCTATCTCGACAGTCGACATCTTTTTATCCCAGTAAAGTTCTTGAAGCGTTGCTTTGCTCGCAAGGAGGTGCTTTTGGTCTCGGCTCATTCTTAACCGAAAGCCTTCTTCTCTGCTTCTGGTCGGGATATTATATTTTTCCATTCTATTTTCAATAACTGTTTTGCTTACACCCAACTTCTTTGCTATCTGGCGTCTTGACATTCCCTTATTCCAATACAAATCGTATAACATTTCTTTTTCTATTTCGCTTGCGTTTATAAGATTTTTCATTTTTCACCTCCAATAAGATTTTTGAAAGTTTCATAAATGAATTGTATCTCCTCAAGCGTTTGCTGTAATGTTTTAGTCTCTTTACTTTTTTCCATAATCGCAATCTCTAAGTCTTTTGCATATGCAAGAATCATAGCGTTTGTGTTTACAACCTTTGGACCTCCGAAGGACTTGTTTTCTCTTGGAAATTGGATATAAAACCACTTGCTTACATTCCCTTGTGAGTCTGTTGTGTCTTTTTCTCGTACATCAACCTCAATCTCATCGCCGACTTTTTTCTCACCGATTTTTGTGTCGAAACAATAATAGGTTACACCGTTTGACTTTACAACCCAATAAGGTCTTCCATCTTGTTTTGCCTTTTTCTCAAGGCTGTCGATTTTAATTGTAGCCATGCTTTCCTCCTGCGTTTTCAAGCCCGTCGGCTAATTTTTTGGTTTAATAACTTCTATAATAAAACTATAGACGATAAATAACATCACTACTACTTCCAAAACTCTGAGAATAAAGTCTACAAGTCCCATTGTTTCCATGCCTCCTGCAATACCTTATAAACTTCTGATAACATCCTGTCATCATATGTGCCATCTGGTTTTTTCAAGCCAGATAGCCACAAAATATAATCAGGGATTGTGCCATCAGCCTTATAAAGTCCATAGGTGCTTGCAAGTCTCGGATTTTGCCAGCTATCGTCTATGACCTTTATGTGAGTGTCATAGACAACAACTGTAAATGAACTTATAACATCGTAGGTCTTGAATCTTAATAATTCTTCGGAAAAGTATTTTTCCAAGACCTCGAACATCTCTGGAATTCCAAACATCCGATAAAGAGTAACGAAGTGTGTAGCCCCGCCCTTCAACTCCTGATTTACTAAATATAAATCAGGATAATCAAAAAGTGTTGTAATGTCTATTCTATCCAAAATTTGTTCTGTGATTGTATATTCGCTTCTGTCTTCCATTTTATTCCTCCTGATTGCGTTTTATAACTGTAATGCCACCAGTTCTTGCTCTCTTGTATTCGCTTTCGTATATATATGTCTCTCCTGGATAATAGTATTCTGCTCCTTTCTTTTGTGCTAAATCCTCAATCATATCTAAAACTTTGTCTGTAAGAATTTCAAGCATTCCCTCGTCCATTTCTTCTTCGTTTCTCAAAGTACTTCTGATGTCGGCCCAAGTTATAAATAAGTAACCTTCGTCGATGTCCTGCAAAAATTCCTCTGCAATTTCTTTAATTTTTTCTTTGTTCATCTTTGCCTCCTTGAAAAATAAATATAGGGCGGAAGCCCTATGCTCCGCCCAAACTGTTTTCTAAATCTTCTACACCATCTTCAGTTCTATCCAAAGTCTCTTCATGTCCATCTAGGTAATACACCGTAATGCCTCTCGGGGAGTCTCCATATAACCTCCCTGTTCTCCACCACTCAATCGTAACCTTGTCTGATTGAGTGCAGATAAGTGCATAGGTGGAGATGCCGAGGCTTCCTCTCTCAGATGCGTATATCTGGTACATATAGCCCTCGTGGTCTTCCTCGACTTGGAGGCCACTTTCTCCTCTGTATCCGCAAGGGACACCGACAGCGAAAGTGTTCCAGCCTTGTTCTGGTCTAAGGACTAAATTCCCCTTCTCTGTCTTCACGACCTTTGCGTTCTTAAGCGGGAGTTGAATAAATTCTCCCTGCTCGTCTTTCTCCACAAATTGCCTGTTTATCCATAGCCTAAAACTTGGCTTCCCGTGGACTTCGCTTCCGAAGTCCTTGAAAAAGAACTTCTTCCCTTCGAACTCCTTTGCTTCTACATACAACTTTGTCTTGTTTGTCATCTTACACCTCCTATATTTGATAATTTTTACTAACGATAATGTAGTTTACTAAATACTCTTTGTCTACGTCTTCGAAAGCGGATTCAAGAAGTTCTCTGGTATCCTCGCTTTCTATTTTTCCGAGGATTTCATCGTATACAAAGTCCGAGAGTAAATCTATAAAAGCGTTTCTTGCGTATTCGAATGTATCCTCATCGCCACTTGTTGTTGCTTCCTTCGTAGCCTGCCTCCATAAAAGTTCTATAACATCTGAGTCTAACATCTCAACTAATTTTAAAGAGAATCCTGTCATCTTTAGCCTCCTATCTTTTATTTTTTTACTTCTAACATATTATAATATGTATATTGAAACTTGTCAAGAGGGTATACAAAGAATTTTTAGAAAAATTGAATTGTTAAGATGTAATGAATATAATAATAACCTTATCGCAATAGACTTTTTTAAAACTTTCTTAATAATGTATAATTCTTGAAATATAGATATTTACTTGCTTTGTTTAGCAAGTCATTAAACACCGATAAAAATGCGGATTAGTAACTGATATGCAAGTCTTTTTTCGTTCCGTCCATACGTAAGCGAACTGCTCCTGTGGTGCTTGGAGATAACATCTGCATTTCCGCATATGAGTTATCATATTCAAGAAAACTTCCACAATCTATATATGCAATTCGTTTATACTTGATTGTTGCTTTGCCATTACCGCTTTTTGAAAGATAAGCAATTGATTTTTCACCTAAAATTTTAGCGTGCGAGTGGCCAATAAGGTAGGCATCCGCTCCTTCAAAGATTTCTTCGAGTTTAACTGCACGGTTTAACTTACCACCAAGCGTACTTCCGCCCCCATTCGAGTGATGCGAAAACAGGATGTACTCAATCAATGGTGAAGTCATACCGCTTTTTCTTTCATACTTTCCAACTCTGAATCGCAAAACTGCCGAATAACCCGCATAAGGGATCCCGAGAGTTTCACAAAATGTTTGTAAAGGATTGAACCCTGCGTATTTCTCCAACCTTTCCTCATGGTTGCCAGAAACACCACCAAGTATCCTGTCTTTTATCGGTGAAAATAAATCATATGCAAACTTTATCGCTTCATTTAGGTTCATTTCTGCATAATGTGGATTTGAGGGAGATGCGATGGTTGCGACGTCCCATAAGTCACCCATCAAAAACGTATACGCACTTGGTGTGTTCTTTATCCAATCAATATATCCTTTGAGTTTGTTTATGTCAACTCCTCTTGCACCTAAATGAATATCACCTAACGGCACGAGGTAAACTTTATCTGAGTAGTCAACTTTTTCAATTAACTTCAACCTTCACCTCCATTGTCAATATTTTTACTTTACTTTTATTTTGATTATTCATTTCAAATTGTAAAGTTTTTTTCTTAACAAATTTTTAATCGTATCTTCTAAGAGAAAACTAATCTCTTCTTCGTGTTCAAACTCAAAACCTCTCTCCTCTAACAAGAACTGTATGAAGTGTCCGAACTCGTGTGCTAACAATTCTGCTGTCGCTGTCTTGTTTACAATTCTTATCTCTGTCAAAGGTTTACCTCGCAAAGTTTTTAACCTAAACCCGATATCCGCTTCTACTCCGTCTTCATCTATCATCTTCTGTGCTTTTTCGCTTTGAATATCAACCCAAACTATTTTGATATACTCAATTTCTTCGGTTTTTTCATTTAAAGCCTCATTTTCGGGGTCTGTTTTTTTGCTTTGATGTATTATACCTTTTTTCAATTTTCGCCCCCATTTTTTGCGTTTAAATGCATGTTTTTAACATTCATGGTTGCGAGGCTAAGAGATTTTTTAGGTCTTGCACTTTTGCTGGCGGGAGAGGAGGATAGATTGTTTGATTTATGTCTTCACCTGTAACTGCAATAACATCTTTTTCGTTAAACTTGACCGCAGTCTTATAAAAACTCGGCACAGGTCTAAGTTCCGAAAGCGACTGTCCGAGTGTCGTTTCTAAAAGGTATTCTTTCCCATTTGTGTTCACTGTTACCCAGGCGTGTCCGTAGAGACTTCCGTTAATTGACACTGTCCCGATGTTTACCCAGGCATCAATTCCGTTTGCCCTTAGAAGACTTGCAAGGAGAAAAGAGCCGTCTTCACAATCAAGCCACGCCTCGCCGTTGTTTTGATGTTTTATAGCAAGTGTAAAAATAGGTAAATTCCATGAATCCGCACCGCCTCGCAATACAATATGTCCATTGTTTAAAATCACAAGGTCGTCTTCTTCGTAATGATATCCATTCTCAAGCCAGTTATATGTCTTTGTTATCGTTGCAATCTCATTATCGGTTTTAAATTCCTCCGCTTGTTTTTTAATAGCGTATTGCTCTGGTGTAACCCAGAATCGTATGTCTGCAGGCTCTCCAAAATATTTTTCATTTATCACATACAGACTACTAAAAATTGATATTCCGCTTGTTCTTGCTTTTACTCCGAGATAAACAAGCCCAAGACTCAAAACAATACTCAACACGGCGAGGATTGTAATCACCCTTCTCATCTCCTTTCTCCTTTCGTCAAGGTTTGAGCAAATCTTTTAACTTGTCAACTGCACTTTGAGGTAATCCGACATTGTTTATGTTTAAACTTTTTACCCCCTGAGGTAACTTAGTAACCCTGAGGGAACTCAATAAAATAATCAGAAGTATTGCCCCTGTTATAATTTCTTTTAAGTAAACTTTATCTCGTCTCACCATATTTCACCTCGATTGAAACATTAAATTGAATAAGTTTATTAAGAATGTAAAATTGAAAACTCGCAAGAGGAGAAGGATTATGATTATCAAAACAAGTATAATTCTCAAAACTAAATACAAGTCGCTCCAGTCTTTTATTCTGAATCCTTCTCCTATTTTCATACTATTCCACCTTTGACTTTGTAATCTGTGCCTGCGTTACCTTGATTTCTTTATTTGCGTTTATCCACTCCATAATCGTGTGTGCTAAATTGCCTCCGAAAGAATAAAGAAGTCCTGAAAGAACGGCATCAACATAAACTCCGACATTCGCTCCAAACATCTCAAGTATTTGTGTCTTATCTGGTGACCAGATGAGAATAGCCACTGATAAGACCTCGCCCCAGATAATAGAGACTAACTGTTTTACATTCTGAGTTAACGGTGTATCCTGTTTAAACCAACTCCAATTAGTTGAGATTTGTGTTAGCAACTGGTCAATAAAACCCAAAAAACCGACTAAAAGAATTCCTGTCAACTTCATTTCTGAACCCATTTTACACCTCCCGTGTAAGTTGTAGTATATGTTTTTGTGTCCTCGTCTTTACCGAAAATAATATTTACTTCTTTTTGTGAAAACTCATAATAATTGTTTTTCGTATGAATATACGCTGCAAGAATGTCCTCGTCTTTTTCTTTACTTAAAAGTTGCAAAAATTGTTGCCAGGTCATTTTTTACCTCCAAATTTTGAAGATATTATGTCTATTAACCACCAAATTAAGAAAACAAGCACGATAGGAACTCCAAAAATGAAAAAGATACTTAACCAAAAACCGATATAGTCAAGTATGTCTTTAATCAATTTATTCACCTTTTACCTCGATTTGTTTATTCTGTAAAGGATTATCGCTAAGTCGTTCTTAGATATCTGTGTAGACCAGTAATCGCTTGTAAAGTATTGCGGGCTTGGTAAATCACCTTTTAGAATTCCTGTCTCCATAACCCACTCTTTGGCTTTCACTTCTTCAGGAAGAGTTGCTACAAATTCATTATGATTGCTAATAACTCCTACGGCCCAAGAACCATCAGAGGCATAGTAATAACCAATAGCCCCAAGAGTTTCTCCTCTATAGTATGGACCGCCTTTTGTGAGATATAATGCTTTTAGTCGGTTTGCAACATAAATAATAGCCTGTTCTCGTGTCATTGTATCCCTTATTTTGTATGCTTCTGAGTTTGGACCTGAATCTGTTATCCCCCAACTGAATAAATTGTGCCAAGGCTCTACCGCCCAAGGTCCTCTTCCCCAACCGCTTTCGTGAATTATGATTGCAAGTAAATAGTCTGCACCAATACCAGATTCTTTTTCTGCTTCCATAACATACTCACCAATGCCATAGAGAGGTGTCCCCTGCATATATTTATCTATATCTTGTGCAGTTATAAAAGAAGGTCTAAGCACCGTAATCGTCTGTGCGAGTTGAATCGCTGTTTTTTCAGGGATACTCACCTCTTTAGATAAGTCTTGAATTTTGAATACAAGTATTGCGACAGATATGATTAACACAAAAACGATTATGTAAAACAAAATTCTTTCTACTTTATACATTCGCCACCTCATAAAAATACTGAATCCACGACACGGAACGCAAATGTCCCCCAAGTCTCAACATAGCCATCCCCGTAGACTTGAATCTCTACGACATACAAGCCGAGTGTCGAGGTTATATCAGCAGTTATCGGCACTAATACAGTATCGCCTTCAATAGTGCAATTAACTGTGAATAATGTGTTGTCTGACATTCTTTTTATCCCTGCTCTGACTTGTAAACCTGTCAAGTCTTTAATTTTGTTGTCCTCCATAATCGTGACAGGGATATTTAGAACATTCCCTTGAAAAATTTCAATCAAGTTTCACCTCCCGATTTTTATTCTTACTAAGTTTATTTTTATTTAATCTCGTTGTCTCCCGTGTCTTATTCAAAAGAAGTCCGTCCTTATTCAAGTCCGTGCCTCTGAACTTGTTAAGCAAGACTTTCATTTTTCCTTCGATTTCGCCAGGCATTCCGCTTACAAATAGTTTGTCAAGTCCGATAAGGTTGTCTAAGATTGATAAAGTCGTAAGTATTCCAATTATTTCCGTTACCGTTGCATGGTCTTGAATTCTTAAGTCATTTAGGACTGAAAGAATTTCTGAACCTACAACAAAGTCGTTTAATTCTAATGAGTTGAGAACCTCAATAATCTCATAAATGCTTGCTGAATCATTAACTTGTAATGTATTTGAAATACTTAAACTCTCTGAACCTAAAACTGCATCTGCTATACTTATCGCTACGGTTGAAAGAATTGAAAACGCTTCACTTCCGACTGCTGAGTCTAAAAGTCCGAGATTCACGATTAAGTTAATTATTTCAATACCTGCTGAAGCGTCTAAAACATTGAGGTTGTTAAGAATTTGTATTACATTTTCAATTCCATTTGCAAGGTCATAAACACTTAAACTGTTTAGTATATTTAGTAAGTCCGCTCCAGTCGCTGAATCTGAGATTAGTTTTTCTAAGAGTAAGGCTATATCATCATTCCCGCTTCCAGAATCTAATAAGTTAAATGCGTTTTGAATTGTTAAGTTGTCAAGCCCACCGACTGAGTCTGAAATCTCTTTAAGCAAAGTAAGTAATAAAAGTTCCGTTCCAACTGCTGAATCTTGGAGACTAAACGAGTTTGAGAAGTCTCCGCTCTCAACACCTAAACCTGAATCAGAAACTCCGAAAGAATTTAAAATTCCTATGCTCTCGCTTCCTGAAAGAGAATCAGAAATAAATATATTTACACCCGCCTCAACAAGTGCGAGGTCAATCAAGTCTACAACTCCAAGCCAATATAATAAATCAAATTCCTCTTGTGTCATTTAACCCTTAAAGTCTGTGTAAAATTAACCTCGCTTCCTACAGTCACAGTAGGCTCTGTGGGTGTAAAATTTCGCAGTGCTATCCAGTCGTAATCAGATTTAGCAGTTCCAGAATAGTAATACACCGTAAACTGCGGATAGTTTGTTCCACTCGTGTATCTGTCTTGTGTAGTCGTAGTATTTACTTGCGTGCCGTTTTCAAAATATTTTACGGAACTCGATGTCACCTGAACAGATATTCTTGTCCAAGAGGTTGGAGCGCTTCGAGAAAAAGACTGATAAGTAGTTGAAGTTCCACTTACTTTTTTCTGATAATAGAAAGTTCCACTTGAATATCCAACTCTTACCCAGTCGCTATCGCTTCCGCCGACTGTCTGTGTAAAAGCGTGCCAATTCTCGCCAGTATTATTTTTCCATACCCCTTCTATAGCAAAAGGGAAAGATGTCCCAAGTTTTGAGACTATTGCTGCCGATGTAGTGGTATCTGCAGATATCTCGACATATCCATTCGAGACGGTTGCAGAATAATTTCCCGAGCCATAGGTTCTTGCTAAAGTCCATTTATTTGTATTTAATGAACTCCCCAGAAAATCATCAAAGAGCAAAAACGTATCATCTCCACTGCTTGCACTTGTCAAGTTCGGATTC
>Ga0334722_10001269_pt1 | contig 32506 bp, 33 predicted proteins | sample C3_bottom_MG_FD_207210 | JGI IMG/M metagenome (GOLD analysis project Ga0334722, IMG submission 207210) | Sediment microbial communities from Yellowstone Lake, YNP, Wyoming, USA - C3_bottom | ecosystem: Environmental > Aquatic > Freshwater > Lake > Sediment | place: USA: Wyoming | collected... | reverse complement strand
ACCCGCCGTAGTCCCGCGAATGCGCCGGCCGTGGTGGCGGCATCGAGGTCCGCAGCGTCGGCCGGCGCCTTCCTCGGAAGGAGGATCGCCGGCCAGTCCTGGGGCGTGGGGAGCATCGCCAGCCCGGTCATGTGCCGCCTCCCCGCCGGCCGGCCAGCGAGGCACCGAGCCCGGCCAGGTAGGCGGCCTCGGTCGGTCGACGGGCGGCCATCTCGTCGGCCTGCTCCGTCCGCGATGCCGGTTCGAACCGGAGGTGGCCGTAGAACGACGCGGTTCCGTAGATCTGGGCGTACCAGGCTCCGGTCACCTGGCTGATGTGCTTGAGCGCGGCCACCGGCAGATAGCCGAAGTGCGCCTGCGTGGCCTCGAGGATCCCCAGGAGCCGGGCAGGGTCGTGGTCGAAGGCCTCGAGGATCTCGTCCACGGCCGCGGTGTCGAGCCCGTCGAAGTGCTCGTAGGCGGGGTCCGGCACGGTCCTGCCGGATCGCCGTAGGGCGGACTCCTCGCGCCGTTCGCCGTACGTCTCGGCCGCTCCCCAGTGGACGTGGAAGCGCCCCTTCGTGTCCATGCCCCCCATGTCGATGCACTCGACGGGGCACGCCTGGGCACATTGGAAGCAGGTCTCGCACTTGAGCGTTCCGTACTCGTCGTAGAGGAGCTGCAGGCGGCCCCGGAACTTCGGCGGGATATCGGCCTTGACCTCGGGGTAGCGGATCGTCGCCTTCGGTTCGAAGAACCGGCGAAGCGTCAGGCCCATGCCGCGCACGAGGCCCAGGCCGGGGATCAGGCTCATGGAGAGGTCCTCATGAACCGACCACGACGATCGCCGCGGCGGTCACGAAGAGGTTGAGCAGGGACGCCGGAAGCAGCCACTTCCAGGCGAACCCCATCAGCTGGTCGATCCGGACGCGCGGGAGCGTGGCGCGCATCCAGACGAAGACGAAGACGAGGCCGAATGCCTTGGCCATGAACCAGACCAGACCCGCCACCCAGTCCAGGCTGATGTAGGCCCATGCGAACACGAGCCCGCCGGCGAGGACGTTGAACAGGACGAAGCCGATGATCAGGGCGACCCACCAGCGCGTCGCACTCCGCGCGAGGTAGAACGGCGCCGCCAGCACGAGCGTCGCAATCAGGGGCACCAGGGCGATCAGGAAGAGGAGCGGGATCCCGAGCGAGCCCGGGTCGATGGCGAGGGAAACGTGCGGGAGCGGGAACGGAGCGTTCCAGCCGCCCAGGAACAGCACGGTTGTCAGGGCAGACAGGAGGAACACGTTGATGTACTCGGCGAAGAAGAAGAAGCCGAAGCGCATTCCCGAGTACTCGGTCGCGAAGCCGGCCACGATCTCTGAATCGGCCTCGGTCAGGTCGAATGGCGTGCGGTTGCCCTCGGCTGTGGCGGCGATGAAGAAGATCAGGAAACCGAGCGGCTGGCGGAACAGGTACCAGTCGGTGAACCACCCGGACTGCTGCTCGACGATCCGGCTGAGGCTCATCGTGCCGGCCAGGATCAGCAGGCCCACCACCGACAGGGTGAGCGGGATCTCGTAGCTGACGACCTGCGCCGCCGATCGGAGGCCGCCCACCAGCGAGTACTTGTTGAAGCTGGACCAGCCGGCCATCAGCAGGCTCACCACGGTCAGCCCGCCGATCGCGAAGAAGTAGAGCAGGCCGAGGTTGAAATCCTGCCCGAACAGGCCGGGTGCAAAGGGCAGGATCATCGCGCTCATCGCGCTGGTGGTGAAGGCCAGAACCGGAGCCCAGGTGAACACGACGGGATCTGCCCCGGTCGGCGTGAAGTCCTCCTTCGCCAGGACTTTGAGGCCGTGCACCGTGGAGAGGAGGATGCCCCACGGGCCGACCCTGTCCGGTCCGATGCGAAGGTTCATCAGGGCGATGATCTTCATCTCCATGTAGATGATCACGAACGCGATCGGCGGGGCGAGCAGCAGCAGGACCAGCGCCATGACCCCGAACCTGACCACGCCGAGGTTCGCCAGGACGATGTCCCAGACAGCCCCGCCGAAGAGCGCCAGCGTCACGATGAGCCCGGTGGTCAGGACGACGAGCAGCGGCAGGAGCGTGAAGACGACCTTGCCGGGCAGGGTCAGGCGGCCCCATGTCCGCGAGATCGCAGTCATATCGTTGCTCCCCGATGACCGCCGGCGGACGAGGGCAGCCCAAGGCGGCGGGGAGCACGCGAGCGAGCGCACTCCAAGGTGCGTGAGCGAGCGCGCGCAAACGCCAACGCCGGGATGACCCGTCCGGTGGCGGTCACTTGTCGACGCCGCCCATGATCGGGTCGAGCGAGGCGTTGATCACCATCCAGTCGGCGATCAGCCCGCCCGGAGCGAGCAGGGGGAAACTCTGGAGGTGGAGGAAGCTCGGGTCGTGGATCCGGAAGCGGAACGGCTGGTCCGTCCCGTCGCTGACGGCATAGATGCCGTATTCGCCGCGAGGACCCTCGACGGCCGCGAAGGCACGGCCCGGCCGGGGGCGGAGCAGACGCGGCAGCTTGGCCATTACCGGCCCGTCCGGCATCTGGTGGAGGCACTGGTCAATGATCCGGAGGCTCTGCTTGACCTCGTCGATCCGGAGCAGGTAGCGCGCCAGCGAATCGCCTTCGTCGCGGGTCGGGATGTCGAACTCGAGCTCCGGGTAGACGCTGTACGGGTGGGCCCGGCGGAGATCGAACGGGACGCCGCAGGCCCGGAGGTTCGGGCCCGTCCAGCACATGCGGATCGCGGTCTCGCGATCCATGGTCCCCACGCCGCGGTTGCGCTGGACGAAGATCTCGTTCTCGTTGAGGAGGCCCGCGTTGGCCGCGACCTGCTCAGTCGCGCGGCTCATCCAGTCGCCGAGACGGCTCATGAAGTCGTGGTTCAGATCGCCGTTGACGCCACCGATCCGGAAGTAGTTGAAGAGCATCCGCTGGCCGGTGATCGCCGCCAGCATGTCCACGATCTCGTCCCGCTCGATGAAGCTGTACAGGATCGGGGTGAGACCACCGAGGTCGAGAGCGTGGAAGCCCATCGCCAGGAGGTGGCTCGATACCCGGTTGAGCTCACCGGTCAGGACCCGGATGTATTCCGCCCTGCGCGGCACTTCCACGTCGAGGAGCTTCTCGTAGGCCATCACCGCCGGCCACTCGCAGAACAGCGAGGCGACGTACTCGAGCGGGTCCATGTAGGCGATGGTCTGGTGGTAGTCGGCGTTTTCGCACAGCTTCTCCACCCCGCGGTGGAGGTATCCGAGGATGGGATCGAGGTCCACGATCCGCTCGCCGTCGAGCTTCATCACGACCCGCAGGACGCCATGCGTCGCGGGGTGGTGGGGACCGGCGTTCAGGAACATCTCGCCGTCGCCTAGCGTGTAGAACTCGGCCTCGCGCTCGGTCCTGGGCGGGTACGGCGGGACCGGTTCGAAGAGGCCGGCCCCCTCGTCCAGGAGGACGCGGGGGTCGTCGGCGGAGGGCCGCTGGCGGGCAGTCGTCGTCATCGTCCGGGCGGCCTCAGGCCGGGGTTCGCCGGATCGTTCCGGCTGGCACGGCGTTGGGGGCACCGGTCCGCTCCATCGGTCGAGTCCCGCCGCCGGGCGAGCGGGCCGCGTCGTCCGGGAGGTAGAAGTCCTTGCGCAGCGGGAAGCTGGTGTAGTCGGGCGGCATGAAGATCCGGCGCAGGTCCCGGTTGCCCTCGAACCGGATGCCGAACATGTCGTACGCCTCGCGCTCGAGCCATTCCGCGCCGGGCCACAGGAAGGTCACGGACGGGGCCCGGGGATCGTCCCTTGGCAGGTCGTCGGCGATGACCCGGAGCCAGTCGGCGGACGACGTGCTCCAGAGGTGGTAGACGACCTGCATGTGATCGCCGGTATCCACGCCCGCGAGGTCGGCGAGAAGCTGGAACTCGAAGGCCGGCTCGTCGTTGAGGGCGCGCAGGACGTCCGGGACGTCGCGGGCCCGGATCCGCAGCTCCGTCTCGTCGTGGCGCTGCCGGATGGGTCCCGTGGAGACGTCGGCGAAGCGCGCCTCGAGGCGGGCCTTGAGCGCTCGATCCACCGGCTCAGACTCCTGCCGGCACGGTGGGCCCCACCGCGCGCTCCGGCCAGTGGCCCCGACGATCCAGGACCAGCTGCTGGAGCTTCATCATCGCGTAGATGAGGCCCTCGGGCCGGGGCGGGCAACCGGGGACGTAGACGTCCACGGGCATGACCCGGTCGATGCCCTCGACCGTGCTGTAGCTCCGCTTGTAGCGCCCCCCCGAGCAGGTGCAGTCGCCCATCGCGACACACCACTTCGGCTCCGGCATCTGCTCCCAGAGCCTGACCAGGGGACCGGCCATCTTCGTTGTCAGCGTGCCGGCGACGATCAGGACGTCGGCCTGGCGGGGCGAGGCCCGGAACGGAAACATGCCCCACCGGTCGATGTCGTTCTTCGATGTGGCCGACGACATCATCTCGAAGGCGCAGCAGGCCAGGCCGGACAGGAGCGGCCAGAGGCTGTTGGCTCGGAGGAGGTCGAGGACGTAGTCCGCCTTCGTGGGGATGATCTCGAGCGCCCCCGACCAGCGGGCGTCGTCGCGGGCCGCGATGCCGCTCGCCTCGACCTCGGCGAGGTGGGTGATGTCGCTCGCCCGGCCCCCGTCGTAGGCGGCCGGATCCGCCGCCGACCAGAGGTCGTTGCGAACAATGATCGGCACGCCGACGGCCGCGCTGCCCGGCACGACCAGGGCGCTCGAGCGGGACTCCCCTTCGCCGGTCAGTGCCAAGTCAGGACTCCCTTGCGCCAGGCATATCCGAGGCCGACGAGGAGGATCGCCACGAAGACCAGCATGCTCACGAAGCCGCCGAGGAGGATGTCCCGGAAGACGATCGCCCAGAGGTAGATGAACACGACCTCGATGTCGAAGGCAACGAAGAGGAGGGCGTAGATGTAGAACGGGAGCCCGAACCGGCCGTGCGTGTCCCCGAAGGTGTCGATGCCGGATTCGTAGGGCAGGCCCTTATGGCCGTCACCGCGGTTGCGATGGGTGAGGAGCCAGGCGGCGCCGAACGTCAGGAACGCGAACGACGCGGCCGCGACGGCGAACCCGACGATGTACCAGATCCCGGTCAACCGATCCTCACTCCGGGCGTCCCCAGCGATGGGACGCGCGCTTCTGGGGGGCGGCAACGTGCAGGGCGGGACGGCCCCGGAGGGCAATCGCAACTGACCGTTCACCGACGGCCGTCGCCCGCGGGCATTCTAGCAGGGGCACCTGGGCAATCCGGGGCGCCAGCAATCCGGGGCGCCCGTCAGCAACCCGGGGCGCCCGTCAGCAACCCGGGGCGCCCGACCTCGACGCCGGTTTCCTGCCCGATCGCCGGACGCCGCCGGAATCCGACGCGGATGGGCGGGGTGAAACCTCTCAGCGGCGACGCGGCAGGCGGAACGAGAGGCCCCGAAGGGCCGGCTCCGCCGGTACTCCCCGCCCGAAGACCACGACCGCGAAGCGCCCCGTTGCCGCGGGATCCAGCAGACGGAACAGCGCAGAGCGGGCCGTGAGGTAGTCCTCGAGTCCCGTGCGCGGAGCCTCCTGCAGGGCGAGAAGGAGCTCGCCGGCGCCGAGGCCGGTCAGGAACTCCGCCTGGGTCGTCGTGCCGAGGTGAGCCAGGCCGGCCGTTGCTGCCGCCCGTTCGACCGCGGTCAGGTCGACGTGGGCGGTCAGGTCCTGGCGGCCGACATTGGCGTAGGGATCGGCATGCACGCGGTGCTGAACGTAGGCGCGCAGCAGGCTCCCGCGGCCCGGCTCGTAGAGCGCCGCGGCCGGATGGCCGTAGTCGATCAGGAGCAGCAGGCCGCGCTCGAGGCCGCCGGCCGCCGCGGTGATCCATGGGCCCAGCTGCAGACAGATCTCGGCGCGCTGACCGGGGGCCAGCCGGACACCCTCACGCTCGAGATGGGCGCGGAGGGCGTCCGTCGTCGGGCGTCCGGCAACGGTGACGAGCTGCCCCGCGGGGTCGACATCAACCAGCAGCTCTCGCAGCTCTCCATCGGCCGTGCCCTCCACCCGGTGGACGGGCAGGGCGTCGAGGACCTCGTTCGCCACGATCGCGCCCTCGATCGGGCCTCCGTCGTCCGGTTCCAGCACGCCCGCGGCGCCGGACGCCTCGAGGCGCTGCCGGATCTGGCGTTCCCGGTCCGGTCCCCGCTCGGCGATCCGGTAGCGCAGCACCGCACCCAGGGGCGATCCCGAGCGGGCCAGGCCCTCGATGATCCCGGCGGCGAGCGAGCCCGTCCCGGCGCCATGTTCGCGCACGGTGAATCGCGACGGTCGGCCGAGCCGGTCCCACGCCTCCTCGAGCTGTCGCGCGACCGCCCAGCCGAAGATCGGGTGCGACTCGGGTGCGGTGAGGAAGTCCGACGCTCGGCCCGGCCCACGCCGCCCGGTCGCGTAGTAGCCGAGCTCTGGGTGGTACAGCGCCAGCTCCATGAACCTGGCGAAGGTCATGGGCCCGCCGGCCCGTATCTCGGAGCGGATGGCCTCGAGCAGGGCGGGTTCATGCCCTGGATCCGGTCGGGGGACGAGCTCCGGTGGCCGGCGCAGGCCCAGTTGGACGCCTGGGCTCACGAGCGCGGCGGCCGCAGCAGAAGCCGGAGGCCCGGCCCGACGACCGTGTGGCCGCCGAGCAGGATGGGGATGGGGGCGTCGGCGGCGGAGCGGGTGAGGTTCCGGAGCCATGGATCTTCGACTTGCTCGTGGAGCAGGAGGTCGCTGGCGAAGCGATCCTCGGCTGATGGCCAGGCGGCCTCGTCGAGGCCGAGCCGGTGGGCGAGCAGCACGCGCGAGTCGATGACGGCGGCATCGCACAGCTCGCCGAGGAGGCGCCCGAGCGCGTCGGGGCCGTCCCGGTCGAGAAGGAGGCCGAGGCTCGACCGGACGGGACGCTGACCGGGGCCGGCCGTCCGCATCCCTCGCTCTTCGATCAGGGCGCGCGTCCGGCTCGCTGTCTGCTCCTCGAGCCAGCGAAGTGTGACCCCCGACGTCCGGCCCGCAACGAGGAGCTCGGAGCCCGGGTCGGCTGCCCGCTGCCGGATGCGCCCGGCCGCATCGCGCACCCGCTCGTGGAGCGGGTCGTCCCGCCCGGCGAGACCCGTCAGTTCGAGGTCGAGCGCGGAATCGAGATCGACCTGGAGGCGCCAGCGGTCTCGGAGATCGCGGACGGCCACGCCGCGCTCGGTGAACCAGCGCGGAAGGGCGTTGTCGATGGCCAGCTCGGGGATCCCGGAGAGATCGACCGTGCCCGGGATCGCGAGGATGTCGGCCGAGAACCGGTTGTTGGTGAGCACGGCTCCTGCGGCCGCCGCAGCCGCGACGAACTCGCGTCGATCCGCAGCCGTCGCGAGGGGCACGCTGCCGGACCCGAGGACGACCATACCGGCGCCGGCATCGAGCGCTGCGAGACGCTTGAGCCGGGTCCCGAAGGGGGCTCCCTCGGGCCTGACCTCGACGATCCGGGTGAGCGCACCGGCCGCTTCGAAGCCGCGCGCCTGGCGCTGGGCGTTCCGCAGCCGGGCCGCGGCGAGAGCCGCCGCCAGGGGTCCGGCATCTGCCGGCAGGGCATGCAGGATGATGGCGACGACACGGGTCACTCCGTCAGTCTAGCGATGAGGTGTCAACAGCCATGCGCCGCGTCCGAGCGTACGTTGGACTCGGGGCGAACATCGGCGACGCGCCGGGGACCCTCGCCGCGGCCATCCAGGCGCTGGCCGCCCTGCCCGGAGTCACCCTTCGCGGCGTGTCTCGGCTGTACGCGACGCGGCCGGTCGGCGTGGCCGGTCAACCCGAGTTCCGCAATGCGGTCGTCGCCCTGGATGTCCCCGCCGGTCCAGACCCGGCGACCGGAGCCGTCTCGCTCCTCGTGGCACTGAAGCGCCTCGAGCGGGCCTTCGGGCGGCAGGACCGCGACCGCTGGGGCCCCCGTGAGCTCGACCTCGACCTGCTCGTGTTCGGCCGCGCTCGACTCTCGATAGAGCGTCCGCCCGACGCGCTGTCGCTCAGCGCCGGCAAGGCGGACCGTCTTCTCGTGGTTCCGCATCGCGATGCCGCCGAGCGCCTGTTCGTCCTCGCCCCGCTGAGCGATCTCGTCCCCGGCCTCGCCCCGCCCGGCTGGCACGAGACCGTCGACGCCGCCCGGCGCCGGCGGGCGAAGATCGAGGGCGAGGCCGCAGTCCGTCCGGTCGGGTCGTGGGACGCCGCGGCCCGCGACTGGCAGGCGTAGCGGGTCTCGAAGACCAGCCTACAGCCGGACGCTGGGCGGGCGGTCCCGATCGAACATGTGAACCGTATCGACGAAGCGGACCGTCTTGGTCTGGTAGGCCATGACCAGCGAATGGGTGCGCGCCCCGCCGCCGAAGAACCGGACCCCCCGGAGAAGATCGCCGCTGGTGACCCCCGTCGCGGCAAACACGAGGTGGTCGCCCGAGGCGAGGTCCTCGGTGCGGTACACCCGCGCTTCGTCGCCGTGGCCCATCCGGCGGCCCCGCTCCCGCTCCTCCTCGTTGCGGTAGTGGAAACGGGCCTGGATCTCGCCCCCGAGGCAGCGCAAGGCCGCGGCGGTGATTACCCCCTCGGGAGCCCCGCCGATGCCCATGACGGCGTGGACGCCGGTGCCCTGGACCGCGCAGCTGATCGCGCCCGAGAGGTCGCCGTCGGTGATGAGCTTGATCCGTGCGCCCGTGGCCCGAACCTCCGCGATGAGCTTCTCGTGGCGCGGCCGGTCCAGGATGACCACGGTGATGTCACCCGGCTTGCGGCGCAGCACCTCGGCGATCCGGTTGATGTTCTCGCTGGCCGAGACCCTGATATCGACCTGGCCGGCCACCAGCGGTCCAACGCAGAGCTTCTCGAGGTAGGTGTCCGGGGCGTGGACGAGGCCTCCCCGTTCGGACGCTGCAAGGACGGTGATCGCGTTCGCCGAGCCGGTCGCCAGGAGATTCGTTCCCTCGAGCGGATCGACCGCGATGTCGACCTCGGGCACGACGCCGTCATCGCCGCGCATGCCTACCTGCTCCCCGATGTAGAGCATCGGCGCTTCGTCCCGCTCGCCCTCGCCGATCACGATGGTGCCCGCCATCTCGATCTCGTCCATGGCCGCGCGCATGGCCTCGGTCGCTGCACGATCCGCCTCGGGCCGGTCGCCGCGACCCATGAGCCGGGCGGAGGCAATGGCGGCGGCTTCGGTGACCCGGACCATCTCGAGCGCGAGGAGCTGTTCCATCGAGCGTCCTTTCGGCGGCGTCCGCCGCTGGTGGTCAGTGGCGGAAGTGTCGCCTGCCGGTGAAGACCATGGCCAGGTGGTGTCGATCGGCGACCTCGATCGCCATCTCGTCGCGGATGGACCCGCCCGGCTGGATGATCGCGGTGACCCCGGCCTGGGCTGCCATCTGGATCCCGTCCGGGAACGGGAAGTAAGCATCGCTGGCCAGCACGCTGAGGCGAGCCCGATCGCCCGCCCGGCGCAGCGCGATTTCAACAGACACCTGGCGGCTGGCCTGGCCGGCGCCTATGCCCACGGTCGCCCCGTTGCGGGCAAGGACGATCGCGTTGGACCGGATGTGCCGAACCGCGCGCCAGGCGAACAGGAGGTCGGTCAGCTCTTCGAGCGTCGGCCGGCGCTTCGTGACGACCTGGAGCTGACCTCGATCGAGATCGAGCGTGTCCAGCGTCTCCACCAGGAGACCGCCCCCGATCCGCTTGAAATCGAGGTTCGCGATCCCGTAGTCGCGCATCCCGTCCATGGGGTTCGGCGGGACGGCGATGATCTCTAGGCCGGGCTTCTGGCGAAGGATCGCCAGCGCGGGGCGATCGAACCCCGGTCCGACGACCGCCTCGAACGAGTTCTGGACGATGGCCTTGGCGGTCGCGCCATCGAGCTCGCGGTTCAGTCCGACGACACCGCCGAATGACGCCACCGGATCAGTCTCCAGCGCCCGTCGGTAGGCTTCGGGGAGTGTATCGGCCGAGGCGATCCCGACCGGGTCGGTGTGCTTGCAGATGGCCACCGTCGGGCCGGTGTAATCCGCGGCGGTCCGGTAGGCGGCGTCGATATCGAGCAGGTTGTTGAACGAAGGCCGCTCGCCGTGGAGCTGGGTGCTGTCGGCGAGGGTCCCCGAACGGTGGGTGGTCTCGCGATAGAACGCCGCCGACTGGTGCGGGTTCTCGCCGTACCGCAGGTCGGCCACCTTCTCGAGGACCATCGCGAGGCGCCTTGGAAATGTCGTCCCGGAAAGCTGGTTGAGATAGGCAGCGATCTCTGCGTGATACGCGGCCACCGTCCCGAACGCCTCGGCGGCCAGTTGCGCCCGGAAGAGCGGGCTCACGACGCCGCGCTCCCGGATCTCGGCGACTACCTGTGGGTAATGCTCCGGACTCGCCACGGCCGCGACACCGGCCGCGTTTCGCGCCGCCGCGCCGAGCAGTGCCGCGCCGCCGACGTCGATCATCTCGATGGCCTGCTCGAGCCCGATGAGGCGCCGCCCGATCTCCGCGCCGAACGGCTTCACGTTCACGACCACGAGGTCGATCGTGACGATCCCGCCCTCGGCCAGCTCGGCCAGCTGCTCCGGCTTGTCGCGCCGGGCCAGGATGCCGGCATACACGGCCGGGTGGAACGTCTTGACCTGTCCGCCCAGGAGCGCCGGGACGCCCGTCAGGTCCGAGATGGGTCGCACCTCCACCCCGTCGGCGGCCAGGTGGTCACGGGTGCCGTCGGTGGCGAAGAGCTCGACGCCGAGGGACTGCAGGTCCCGCGCAAAGGCGGTGATGCCGTCGCGCGTTGCGACCGACAGCAGGGCTCGCACGCGTCCTCCTCAATCCGCCATCGACCGGTTGCGCGACTTCGGCCGAGTATACCCGCGGGCCATGGCATACTCCACGCTCGCCCGGCCCGAAACCGCGGCGGAGTGGCTCGAACCACCAGGAGACACCGTGACGCTGCCACCCTGGGAATACCTCTTTCTCCCCTTCTCGCAGACCAACTTTCCCGACCTGTACATCCCGTCGATCGCCGGCTCCCTGGGGCTGCTCGTGGTCCTCGTCGTCCTCTACAACGTGCGGACCCGCGCGCTCCACCGGCATCGCCTCTACACGGACATGTGGGAGTGGCTCCTGTGGACCGGCCTGATCACGTTCATGCTCGTGACGATGGGGGCGATCTTCCTGTTCGATTTCGTCGTCGTGCTCGTGATCGAGGCGGCCGGCCTCGGCACGCTGGTCTGGGTCCGCTTCCGCCGATACCCGCCGCTTTTCGCGGCCTACGAGCAGCAACTCGCCCGGCAGCGCTACCTCAGCCGCCAGAAGGCTGCCCGGCCCGAGGCCACGATCCGCTCCAGGGGTTCGCGCCGCCGCCGGCGGTGAGCCGGTGATGAGCCGGCGGTGAGCCGGCGATGAGCCGGCCCTCCCCCAGCGCGGACAGCCAGGCCCTGCCCGACCGATGCCAATCGAGGTTCGCCGGTTCGGCGTTGGCTTCCGGCGGCCGGAGGGGCCGGCCGGCACCCGCGGGCTGACCGGCCAGGTGATCCACTCGGACGCCCGCGGGCTGATCTCGGAGCTCGCCTTCACGCGGGGCGGCGCCATCACTCCGCACGAGAATCCCAATACCACCTGGTTCTGCGTCATCGAAGGCGGCGGCTGGGTCCTCGTCGGCGACGAGCGACGCCGGGTTGCCGCGGGCGAAGCCGTCCTGTGGCCCGCCAACGTCAACCATGCCGCGTGGACGGATCACGCCGAGATGCGGGCCGTCGTCGTCGAGTTCGCCGGGGCCGACGATGCGGCGGCCCTCGCGGCACTCGAGGGTGCTGCGCGACGCCTGGGACCGGGCGAAGCCGGGGGCGTGGGTCGCGGTGAGGGCCGCCTCAGCGAGCGCCCGGCGGATCCCGCCGCGATGGATCGCACCGAGGGTGAACCGGTCTGACGGTGTCCGGCGCTTCCGCGTCCGCCTCCTTCGGCCTCCGCCCCGCTCCTGACCGTGCCGATGTTCAGTGCATGGACATCACGAACACAAGCCGGCATCACAAGCGTGTCCGGGCGACCGGTTTGGTGGTCCGCGTGGCGAATCTGAACAGGGCCAGGGCCCTTTGGGGGCCGGCGATGCCGGGCGATCCCCCGCCTGAACCGCCGCGACGCGGCACCCGTGGCTTGATGACCGACCTTGCCTTCGGGCTGTCCATGCAGCCGTCACGACGCCCAACAGGCCGAGGGCATGGGGCCGGCCGGTCACGACGCCCAACAGGCCAGAGGGCGCAAGGCCGGCCGGTCCAGACCGCGAGATCGTGGGGCGCGGCCGCCCGGTCCGGCCGGCGGCGCCGCTACGGACCCGCGTCGAGCAAGGCTCCGAGCTGGCCGAGAATCCGCGCGGTCGCGCCCCAGACCCGCAGCCCAAGTACCGGATAGGCACCGAAACGCAGCGGGAACCCGCGGATCTCGGTCTCGACCAGCTCGATCGGGGCGTTGGTGAGAAAGGCCGCGAGAGGCGCGCGGACGATCTCCTCGACCTCGTCCAGCGAAGGCGTGAGCACCGGCCGCCGCGCTGCTATGGCCAGGACCGGGGTCACCCGATAGTCGGAGATCGGGATCCAGAATGTCTCGAGCTCCCCGACGACGCGGACGCCGGCCGCGACCGGGTCCAGGCCAACCTCCTCCGTCGCCTCGCGCAGGGCCGCACCAGCCGCATCCCGGTCGCCCGCCTCGAACCGACCGCCCGGAAGGGCAATGTCCCCCGAGTGATGGCCGCCACGATCCACGCGCCGGATGAGGATCACCTCGGCCTCCGCCTCGGCGTCCGGGGCCTCGGAGCCCGGGGCCAGCAGCACGAGCACGGCTGCCAGCCGCGCCGACTCCGGACCGAACAGGATCGCCGGGCCGCGCCGCTCGCCAGTGTCCAGCCGAACTGGCATGAGCGACTCCGGCGGCTGGGGCAGCACACCCGGGAGCGTGACCAGCCGGGCCACCGCATCTGCGTATTTCAGTTGACGAGGCCCTCGCGGTCCCGTTTCCGCGGTGTCGTATCGGGCAGGTCCAGCGGGGAGCTGCCGCGCTCGGCAGCCACTCCCGCCGCGTCGGCCCTGCCGGCCGACCGGGCATCACGGCGCGCGCCCGCATCCGTCACCAGGGTCGTCTCCCCGGTCGAGAAGATGAGCGTCGTCCCGACCGGATCGGCATCGGCCAGTACGTGCTCACCCGGCTTGAAACGACCCTCGATGAGCGCCCGGGCGAAGGGGTTCTCGACGAGCCGCTGGATCGTCCGTTTCAGGGGCCGTGCCCCGAACGCCGGGTCGTGGCCCTCCCGCGCGATCAACGCCCGGGCCGCCGGGGTAAGCTCGAGCGCGAGCTCCTGCGTTGCCAGCCGGCGCTGCAGGTCGGCGAGCAGCAGATCCACGATCGCGGTCAGATCGGTATCCGTGAGCGCGTGGAAGACGATCACCTCGTCCACCCGGTTCAGGAACTCAGGCCGGAACTGGAGGCGCAGGGCGTCGGTGACCTCGCGCTTCATCGCCTCGTATGCGGACGCGTCCTCGGCACGACCGGCGTAACCCTGGATCACGTTCGAACCAACGTTGCTGGTCATGATCACGACGGTGTTCTTGAAGTCCACGGTCCGGCCCTGGCCATCGGTCAGGCGGCCGTCGTCGAGGACCTGGAGCAGGACGTTGAAGACATCCGGGTGGGCCTTCTCGATCTCATCGAGCAGGAGCACCTGGTACGGCCGGCGGCGAACGGCCTCGGTGAGCTGGCCGCCCTCCTCGTAGCCGACGTAGCCGGGCGGCGCCCCAACGAGCCGCGAGACCGTGAACTTCTCCATGTACTCGCTCATGTCGATCCGGACCATGGCGTGCTCGTCGTCGAACAGGAACGCCGCGAGGGCGCGCGCGAGCTCGGTCTTGCCGACGCCGGTCGGACCGAGGAACAGGAACGACCCGATCGGTCGGCGCGGGTCCTTCAGGCCGGCCCTGGCCCGCCGGACGGCGTCTGAGACCGCGGCGATCGCCTCGTCCTGGCCGATCACCCGGTCGTGGAGCCGCTCCTCCATGTGGATGAGCTTGGCCGTCTCGCCCTCCAGGAGCTTCGAGACCGGGATGCCGGTCCAGGCGCCGACGATCCCGGCGATATCGTCGGCGGAGACCTCCTCCTTGAGCAGCGCGTTCGGACCCTGGAGGGCGGCGATCGCCTTCTCCTGCTCACGGAGGCGCTCCGCAAGCTCACGCTGTGTGCCGTACTTCAGCTGCGCCGCCCGCTCGTAGTCCGCTTCGCGCTCCGCCTGCTCGATGCGGACGGCCAGGATCTCCTGCTCCGACTTCGTGGCCCGGATCGCGGCGATGGCCGACTTCTCGGCCTCCCAGCGCTGCTTCATGGCGCCGGCCTCCTCGGCGATCTCGGCGAGCTCCTTCTCGAGGGCCTCGAGACGAGCCTTCGACGCGTCGTCGGTCTCCTTGCGAAGGGCCTCGCGTTCGATCTCGAGCTGGATGCGGCGCCGCTCGAGCTCGTCCAGCTCCACCGGCATCGAGTCGATCTCCATCCTGAGGCGCGAGGCGGCCTCGTCCACGAGGTCGATCGCCTTGTCGGGCAGGAAGCGCTCGGTGATGTAGCGGTTGGAGAGGGTCGCCGCGGCAACGAGTGCGGAATCGGTGATCCGGACCCCGTGATGCACCTCGTACCGCTCGCGCAGGCCGCGCAGGATCGAGATGGTCTCCTCGACCGTCGGCTGGTCCACGACCACCGGCTGGAAGCGTCGCTCGAGGGCGGCGTCCTTCTCGATGTGCTTCCGATACTCGTCGAGGGTCGTCGCGCCGATCGTATGGAGCTCACCCCGGGCGAGCATCGGCTTGAGCAGGTTGGAGGCGTCCATCGCGCCCTCTGCGGCTCCCGCACCGACGACCGTGTGGAGCTCGTCGATGAAGAGGACGATCGACCCCTCCGAGTCCTTGATCTCCTTGAGGACGGCCTTGAGTCGCTCCTCGAACTCGCCCCGGAACTTTGCCCCGGCGATGACCGCGCCCAGGTCCAGCGAGACCACCCGCTTGTCCTTCAGGCCTTCGGGAACGTCACCGCGCACGATCCGCTGGGCGAGGCCTTCGGCGATCGCCGTCTTGCCGACACCGGGCTCGCCGATCAGGACGGGGTTGTTCTTGGTTCGCCGGGAGAGGACCTGCATCACGCGCCGGATCTCCTCGTCCCGGCCGATGACCGGGTCAAGCCGGCCGGCGCGCGCCTCCGCGGTGAGGTCGCGGCCGTACTTCTCGAGGGCCTGGTAGGTCCCCTCGGGGTTGGGCGAGGTCACACGCTGCCCGCCCCGCACCGACGCCAGCGCCCCGAGGATGGCCTCACGGTTGGCGCCGCTTCGGTCGAGGACCTTCTGGCCCTCCCCGCCGACCTCGGCGACGCCCAGGAGCAGGTGTTCGGTCGATGTGTACTCGTCGCCGAGTCGTCGGGCCTCCTCCCCCGCCCGGTCCATGACTCGCTTCGCCCGCGGATCAAGCGCCAGCGAGCCGCCCTGGATCTTGGCCCGTCGGGCGAGGATCGCGGCGAGCTCAGCGCGCAGGGCCGGCAGGTCGACGCCCAGCCGGCGGAGCGTCTCCGCCGGGACGCCATCGTCCGGTTCGATGAGGGCGCTGAGCAGGTGTTCCGCGTCGAGCACGGGGCTCTGAAGTCGCTCGGCGAGCTGCTGGGCGGCGAGAACAGCCGCCTGGGCCTTCTCGGTGAAGCGATCGAGTTGCATGTCGGGTCTCGGTTTCAGTCGGTCGCGGGCCGCGGGGTCAGGCCCGCGGGTCCGGTTGATGGGCGAGGTCGAGGAACCGCGTCGCGGCCTCTCTCGCCTCGTCGGTCAGGTGGGCGGGCAGCACGACGCGGATCCGCACGTAGAGGTCGCCGGGGTCGCCGGCCTTCAGGCGCGGCATGCCCTGGCCGGTGAGGCGGAACGACTTGCCCGCCTGGGTTCCCATCGGGAGCGTGAGGAGCACCCGGCCCTTCAGGGTCCGGACCGAAACCTCGCCGCCGAGCAGGGCCTCGCGCAGGGTCACAGGCACTTCACGCTCGAGGTCCGCTCCGCGCCGGGTGAAGACTCCGTGCGGCTGGAGGCGGATCACGACCACCAGGTCACGACCGTCCGGGCCCTTTCCAGTCAGGCGCACGCGGCTGCCCGAATCGACGCCGCGGGGGATCGCGACCTCCAGGCGCCGACCATTGACGTCCACGATCCGACTGGCGCCGTGGAACGCCTCTTCGAGGGTGATCTCCGCCGTCGCCTCGACGGGCGCCAGCACGCGCCGGGCGCCATCCGATCCAGCCGCGCCCCGGGGCGCACCCGCTCCTGATGCTCCGGCGAACGAGCCGCCGCCGAACAGCATCTCGAAGAAGTCGCTGAAGCCGGCGCCGCCCCCGGCCGCACCTGCACCGCCCGGACCGCTCGTCCGGAACTCGTAGCGGACGTTGCCGCCGCCACCACCGAAGCCGGCGTAGCCCGCAAAGGGCCCACCAGGCCCGAACGGGTCCCCCGCCCCTCCGCCGCGGCCAGCTCCGGCGCCGGCCTTTGCGGCCCGCTCGTAGGCCTCCCAGTCCTTGCCGAACCGGTCGTACTTGGTCCGCTTGTCCGGGTCGGACAGGACCTCGTTGGCCTCGTTGACGTCCTTGAACCGCTGCTCGGCGACCTTGTCGCCCGGCTTCTTGTCAGGGTGGTTCTCGCGGGCGAGTTTCCGAAACGCCTTCTTGATCTCGGCCGGGGTCGCGGTCCTGGCTACTCCCAGCGTCTGGTAGTAGTCGCGAACATCCATCGATCAGCGGCCTCGGCCCGGTTGCTCAGACCACGACCGCTGGCTGGTCGGTCGGGAAGGCCGGCGGGCGAACGGGTGCCTGTCCGCGCGCGCCGCCCGGGCCCGGATCGGCCTTGGCGGTCGCCGGGAGCGGCTTCGGACGGCGCCGGAGCGCCGTCTCGAGGACCTGGTCCATCGAGTCGACGAGGACGAGCTTGATCGACTTGCGGATCTCCTCGGGGATGTCCCGCAGGTCCTTCTCGTTCTTCCTCGGCAGGACCACCATCTTCGCGCCGGACAGGTGCGCCGCGAGGATCTTGCTCTTGAGTCCGCCGATCGGGAGCACCCGGCCGCGCAGGGTGATCTCGCCGGTCATCGCCAGATCCTTGCGGACGGGAATGCCGGTGAAGGCGGAGACCATCGCCGTCGCCATCGTGATCCCGGCAGACGGCCCGTCCTTGGGGATCCCGCCGGCCGGCACGTGGATGTGAAGGGTCTGCTTCTCGAACGTCTCGCGGGTGATCCCGAGCTGGTCCGCGTGGGTGCGAATCCAGGACAGGCCGGCCCGCGCCGATTCGCGCATCACCTCGCCGAGCTGGCCGGTCAGGATGAAGTCCTCCTTGCCGTCCATCCGTGTCACCTCGACCGCGACGATGTCGCCGCCGACTTCGGTCACGACGAGGCCCGTTGCTGAACCGATCTGGTCCTCGGGCTCGAGCTCGCCGTATTCCCAACGCGGTGGCCCGAGGAACTCGACGAGCTTCTTCCGGTCGACGACCGTCTTCCGCTTGCGGCCCTCGGCCACGCTTCGGGCTACCTTGCGCATCACGTTGGCGATCTCGCGCTCGAGGTTCCGGACGCCGGCCTCCTTGGTGTAGGCCTGGACGAGCTCGGTCATTGCCTCGTCGGTGATCTCGATGTGGCCGGCCTTGAGGCCGTGGTTCGTCATCTGCTTGGCGACGAGGAAGCGCTTGCCGATCTCGATCTTCTCCTGCTGGGTGTAGCCCGGCAGCTGGATGATTTCCATCCGGTCGCGCAGGGCCGCCGGGATCGGATCCATGAGGTTGCCGGTCGCGATGAACAGGACCTTGCTTAGATCGAAGGGCACCTCGAGATAGTTGTCCTGGAAGGTGTTGTTCTGCTCGGGATCCAGCACCTCGAGGAGCGCGGACGACGGGTCGCCCCGGAAGTCCATCCCGATCTTGTCAACCTCGTCGAGCATGAACACGGGATTGGCCGTGCCGGCAGTCTTGATGTTCTGGATGATCCGTCCCGGGAGCGCCCCGATGTAGGTGCGCCGATGGCCGCGGATCTCGGCCTCGTCGTGGATGCCGCCGAGGCTCATCCGGACGAACTTGCGGCCCATCGCCCGCGCCACGCTCTTACCGAGCGATGTCTTGCCGACGCCGGGCGGCCCGATCAGGGCGAGGATGGGGCTGCGGATCGTATCGGCGAGGGACCGGACCGCGAGGTACTCGAGGATCCGTTCCTTGATCTTCTCGAGACCGTAGTGGTCCTCATCGAGGATCTTGGCAGCCTCCTTGATGTCGTAGCGGTCGTCCGTGGTCACGTTCCAGGGCAGGCTGATGAGCCAGTCGACGTAGGTCCGGATGACCCCCACCTCCGGCGAGGCGGACGGGATCCGGCTCATCCGGTCGACTTCCTTGATCGCCCGCGCCTTGACCTCGTCGGGCATGCCGGAGGATTCGACCTTCTCGCGAAGCTCATTGATCTCGGCCTGCTGCGGATCGTCCTCGCCGAGCTCGCGCTGAATGGCCTTCAGCTGCTCGCGCAGGATGTACTCGCGCTGGGTCTTGTCCATCTCGGACTTGACCTCGGACTGGATCTTGCCCTTGAGGTCGAGGATCTCGATCTGCCGGGCGAGAAAGGTCGACACGAGCTTGAGCCGGTCGACGATGTCGATCGTCTCGAGCAGCTCCTGGCGCTGCTCCGTGGTCATGTCCGGGCTGTACGCGGTCATATCCGCCAGGAGCCCGGGCTCGGAGATGTTCTTGGCCGCGACGGCCGCCTCGGGCGGAACGGGCGCCCCCGCCTGGACGTACTGCTCGACCTGGGCCTGGACCGAGCGCATCAGCGCCTGGATCTCGACGTTCCGGGGCGTGCTGTCGCTCAGTTCCTCGACCCGCGCTCGAAGGAAGGGCTCCGTCTGCGCGAAGCCGTGCACCCTGATCCGCGTCTGGCCCTGGACGATGGCCCGCACCGTCCCGTCCTGGAGCTTGACGACCTGGGCGATCTTCGCCAGGGTCCCGATCCCGTAGAGCTCGGACGGGTCGCCGATGTCCTCCTGGTCCGCCTGCCGCTGGGTGACGAGCGCGATCGCGCTGCCGGCCTCGACGGCGGCGTTGAGGGCCGCGACGCTCTTGTCCCGCCCGACCTGGAGCGGCACGATCATCTCGGGAAAGATGACGGTCTCCCGCAGGGCGACGAGGGGCAGGTCCTGAATCTTCGGGTCAGCCGACTTGGCGTCCGATCGTGATGGTCGCTTGGCCATCGGGTGCTCCTGTCTGATGTGGTGGGCTGGGTCGCCCGGTTCCGGGGCGGGGTCGCCGGCGACGCCGTTGTTACGTCGCTGCTGCGGCGCGGGCCGCCGGGGCGGCCGCTCCTTCTGGTTTGTCGATGGTAGATCCGGCTGCGGGCGACGCTTCCGCGCCGCCGAACTCAGCCGCACCCTCGTCGTAGAGCCGCTCGAGGATTCGTGTCCCGAGGCGCTCCTCGAGCTCGAACAGGATCCTGACCCCGGCCAGGTTGACGCCGAGGTTCTGGGTGAGATGACGGATCCACATGACCCGCCTGATGTCGTTCTCGGAGTAGAGGCGGATGTTGGTCGGGGTCCGTGCCGGGCAGATGAGGCCGGCGTCCTCGTAGATCCGGAGCGTCCGAGGGTGGACGCTGACAATGCCGGCGGCCACGCTGATCACGTAGACCGGTCGGCCCGGATCCCGAGGATCGGTTCGGCGGATCGTCACGCGCACGGACCCCGACCTCCCCGCTCAGGCTTTCGAGGTCTCGGCCGGATCGCCGATCGCCCGTGGGGCAATCGCGTCGGTGGTCGGTGAGATCCTGATCTGGCGGGGCTTGACTTCCTCCGCCTTCGGGATTCGGAGCTTGAGGACGCCGTGCTCGAACGTAGCCGTTGCCTTGTCCGGCTCGAGGCCGTTGGGAAGGGTGATCGACCGGCTGAAGCTGCCGCGCCGGATCTCCTGGACGAGGTAGCTGCCCTCCTCGGCGCGGCGCTCTTGGGCGGTCCTGCCGAAGATGGTGAGCGTCCCGTTCTCGACCGTGATCTCGACGTCGTCCGGCGCAATGCCCGGGAGCGAGGCCTCGACCGTGAGCGCATCCGTGTTCGTGCTCACATCCAGCGGGAGTGCCGGGCCGTCAACGGCGCCGGGGATCCAGCGAAGCGGACGGAACACGTCGTCGTCGAATAGGCGATCCATCGCCTGTCGGAGCGAGATGAACTCGCCCAGGGGCGAGGGTCGGCGCACGATGGTCATTTCGTGTCACCTCCTGTGCTGATCCTCTCCTGCCCGGCCTGGTCGGTGTTCGAGAGCCGGGCGTCCGTCCCCATGGACTGGACACCAGTATCCTAGAAACATGACAATCCCATTGTCAAGATGTCGGTGGGTTGCGTTTTCTTGATTCTGGCGCAGGGCGTACCCATACCGCCAGACCAGGAGCGGACTCCGGCGCGCCCGGCCGTCCTCAGGCGAGGGGCGTGACGGCTTCCGCGTCGTCGCCGATCAGCTGCTGGTGAAGGAGCGCCTCGCACTCGCTGGGGCCGATGGCGATGACCTTGTCGCCGACCCGCAGCGTCATGTCCGGCCGAAGCGGCGTCGCGACGCCGTCGCGCACCACCGCGAACAGCGAGCAGCCCTCTGGCATCAGGAGATCACCGGCCGCCCGGCCGATCGCCGGGGAACCCTCCTGGAGGTGCGCCTCGATGATCTCCAGCTCTCCCTCGCCCAGGGCCGCCAGGTGGAGCAGCTCATGGACCGGGATGTCCTGCTCGATGGAGCCGAGGATCATCCGGGTCGGGCTGATGATCTCGTCTGCGCCGAGGTGCCGGAAGAGCGCCTCGTTCTTCGGGTTGTTGACCCGGGCGATCGTCCGACGGACATCGAAGTGGTGCTTGGCCATCTGGCAGATGACGAGGTTGTCCTCATCGTCGCCGGTGACCGCTGCAACGATGTCCGCCCGGGCGCAGCCGGCCTCGCCGAGGTACTTGCCCTCGCAGCCGTCGTGGGCAACAACGATCGAGCCGATCTCGTCGGCGATCTGGTCTGCCCGCGCTCGATCCTTCTCCATGAGTACGACCTCGTGGCCGCTCTCGATCAGTTCCTTGGTGAGGTAGTAGCCGACCTTTCCACCCCCGACGACGAGCACGAACATGGCTCAGGCCTCCCTGCCGGTCGTGCCGGCGCCGATGGTTGTCGCCAGTGGAGCATGCTCGCCGCCGTGATGGCTCCCGGTTGCGGCGATGACGCCGGGCAACCCGAGCGACTCGAACCCGAGGAAGGCACTGATCGCATCCGCGATCATCGAGGTTCGGCAGATCGTCGCGATGCCCAGCTCCGCATAGGCTGCCGCCCGGACAGGGTCGTTGATCTTGGCGAGGACCTTCCCGATGCCGAGCTTCTCGGTCGCGACCTGGGCGGCCATGACGTTCCGATTGTCACCCTCGGTAAGCGCGAGAAAGACGTCCGCGTCCCCGGCGCCCACGCGGCGCAAGGTGTCCTCGTCCGTGCCGTCGCCTCGGACTGCCCGGCCACGGAACTCGGCCGGCAGCCGGTCGAAGGCGCGGGTCGAGAGATCCAGGATCACGACCTGGTGGCCGGCGGCGTCGTACGCCTCCGCCAGGACGGATCCGACACGGCCGGATCCCACGATGACGATCTTCACGATGCTTCCTCGATGATGGGCTCGCGCACCACCCAGACGGCGCACGGCGCGTTCTTCAGGACATAGGGAATGGTCCGGCCGATGGCGAAGTCGCCACCGAACCGTTTGCGATAGGGCAGGCTCAGGACAAGCAGGTCGGCAGAGCGCTCGGTGGCCTCGTCCACCAGGGCCGCGGCGACGTCCCGCGCCTGGAGCAGGACCGGCTCCAGGGTCATTTTCGACTCCTCGGCTGTCGCCTCGGCCACATCCAGGATCCGCTGGGCCTCCTCGGATCGGCCGGCGACATCCGCGTCGAGGGGCATCGACCAGCCAATCTCGACGACATGCACGGCCACGAGCTCCGCCCTGGTCGGCCGGGCAAGCTCCGAGACCAGCTGCACGATGCGGGTGTCACCGGTGCCTCCGGCCAGCGCGATAACGGCGCGCTGGAAGACTGGTGGATGGCTTTCGGACACCGGTCTGTTCGGCCGCCTCGGACTGGCGCGGGACGTTGCTGCCCGCTCGATTACCGGCCCAGGTCGGGCCGTTCGCGGCGGTCACGATACCACCGCGGCGACCGTTAGCCGCGCCGCTCGGCACACGCTCGCGCCACGGGCCGGCCCGGCGGTCAGTGATCGCGCCGGTACGGAACGTCGGCGATGACAGTGTGTTCCCGACCGACGATGGCCGCCTTGAGTCGTTTCGCGGCCTGGTTGTAGAGCAGCCGGTCCCACCAGTGCTTGGCGATGAATTCGGGCAGGACCACGATCGTGACCGGCGCTTCGCGATCCGGGGGCCAGCTCTCCGCCAGGACGTCGAGATAGGCGACCATCGGCTCGACGATGGCGCGGTAGGGCGACTCGACGATGACGAGCGGCACGCCGGGTAGCTGGCGCTCCCATCGTCGGCGCAGTTCTTCACCCTCGTCGGCGTCTGCGGTAATGAAGACCGCGCGAATATCCGAGGCGATGGTCCGCGCGAATGTCACCGCCTGGACGACGGCACGGTTGATCCCGTTCACGGGCACGACGACCCGCTGCTCGCGGTGGGCGCTTGCAAAGACGACGTCCTCGCGCACGAGAAGCTCTGCCGCCTGATCCTCGTATTGGCGCCGGATCGCGAGCATCAGGAGCACGAGAAGCGGGATGAGGACGAGGACGATCGCCGATGCGGGCCACTTCGCGTACGTGACGACGACCGCCACGACCGCGGTCAGAACGCAGCCGAACGCGTTGATCGCGAGCCGGCGCTGCCAGCCGGGCGGCCGCTCCCGGAGCCAGTGCCGGATCATGCCCGCCTGGCTGATCGTGAAGTCGATGAACACGCCGACCGCGTACAGCGGGATGAGCAGGTGGGTCTCGCCGTTGAAGGCGACGATGAGCAGTGAGGCGACGACCGCGAGGGCGACGATCCCGTACGAGAACGCGAGGCGGTCGCCGCGGAACCCGAACTGGCGGGGCATGTGGGAGTCGCCGGCGAGGATCGCCAGGAGGCGGGGGAAGGCGTTGAAGCTCGTGTTCGCGGCGAGGAAGAGGAGGAGCGCCGTGAATGTCTGGAACAGGTAGAACGGGATCGAGGCTTCCCCGTACACGCGACGAGCGACCTGGCTGATGACCGTCTGCTTCTCTGGGAATTCCAGGTGGGTGATCCCGAAGTTCACGGCGAGGAAGGTGATCCCGATGAAGAGGATCCCGAGCAGGGCGGCCATCGCGGCGAGGGTCGTGGCCGCGTTCCTCGACTCGGGCGGCTGGAAGGCCGGGACGCCGGTCGCGATCGCCTCCGTTCCCGTGAGGGCGACCGCCCCGGCGGCGAAGGCGCGTAGGAGGAGGAGCGCGGTCACGTCCTCCGGGATCTTCGCGGCCTGGGCGACAACCTCGGGCGGGAACTCGGCGCCCTTGCCCCCGATGACGATTCGGAACACGCCGATGGCGATCATCAGGAACGCCGAGCCAATGAACAGGTAGGTCGGGATCGCGAAGATGTTCCCGGCTTCCCGGAGGCCACGGAGGTTGCCGATGGTGATCAGGGCGATCGCGAGCACGCCGATGATGACCCGCTCGTCCACGAGGGAGGGCACGGCCGAGGTGATCTGCTCGACCGCCGAGGTCGTTGAGACGGCCACGGTCATCACGTAGTCGATAAGCAGCGCCGACGCGGCGATAAGCGAGACGTTCCGGCCGAAATTCCGCTTCGAGACCGAGTACGAGCCGCCGCCGGTCGGGTAGGCGATGCAGACCTGGCGGTAGCTGATGGCGACCACGACGAGCAGAACCGCGATCGCCATCGCGATCTCGAGCCCGTAGGCCAGGGCGACCACCCCGCCGAGGATCAGGACACGGAGGATCTCCTCGGTCGCGTAGGCGGAGGAGGAGATGGCGTCCGAGCTGAAGATCGCGAGAGCCTTCTTCTTCGACAGTCGCTCACCGATCTCCTCGCCTGACGCAAGCGGACGGCCAAGGAGGGAGTGACGGACGGTTGCCAGGACACGGCCAAATCCGGTCGTCGGGGTGCTCGCCGCGGCCTTCGCGGTCATGACCCCCTTCCCGCTCCAGCGGAAGTAGGCGGCGTGCGGCCGCTCGACCCGGACGCGCCGGTCGCCGAGCTTTCGTCCTCGAATGGGTTGCCGGCCGCCAATCATGTCGTGATTGGCCTCAGAACCCGACGCTCAGGCGCGCGGCCAGGTTGGCCGGGAGCATGGCCGCGCGCATGGCCGCCTGGACGCCCGCCACGTCATAGGCAACGCGGTGCCAGGCTACCGTGTCGGCGACAGTGTCGACGATGGCGAAGGCGGCGTTCGGGTCACCATCGCGGGGCTGGCCGACGCTGCCCGGGTTGACCAGGGCTCGCCGCCCGCGCAGGTCAAGGACGGACCCATCGCCGGGGCCGATGACTTCGATTGCGCCGTCCTCTTCTAGCCAGGCCCGAGGCAGGTGGGTATGTCCATGCAAGCCGACACGGGTGGGCAGCGTGGCGAACCCTGCCCGCGCCACCGGGATCGACGTGATGTACTCCCAGGTCGGGTCGCGCGGGCTTCCATGGACCAGGGTGACTTCGCCGATAGTCAGGGTGAGGGGCAGGTCCGCGAGCCACCTTCGTGTTGCCGGGGAAATCGCTGCCCGGGTCCATTCCATCGCGCGGCGGGCATCGGGGTTGAACCACTCGATCTCGTCGCCTCCGAGCGCGGCCGCGTCGTGGTTGCCCTGCACCCCGATCGCGCCGAGGGCGCGGAGCCGGCCGACGACGGCGTCCGGGTCCGGCCCGTACCCGACCACGTCACCGAGGTGCCAGATTCCGTCCACCGAGCCGGCGGCGGCCACCACCGCGTCGAGGGCGGCAAGGTTGGCGTGGATGTCGGACACGACGACGGCGCGCATGCCGGGGCAGCGTAGCAGGGGCTCCGCCTACCAGGGTCGCCGCCTTCGCGCCGCCGGATCCCGCGGGAATCCGGGCGGCGTCTCAAGCACTTTCCGGACCACGACGACGCCGTGCCCGTCCAGGCCCGCGGCCCGGACGAGCGAGTCCGGGTACGGCCGCCAGATCGGTACCGCGCCCCCGAGTGCTGCCGCCGCGCGCGAGGCGATACGCATTTCCTGGCCGACATCGCCGCGCTTCCAGGCCACGAGGCGGCCACCCGGAGCCAGCAGCGGGAGCGCAATCTCAACCAGGTCGGCGAGACTGCCGACGGCTCGAGCCGTGACGACATCCCAGAACCCCGGAGCCACGGCCTCGCCACGATCCGCCAGGACGACGACCCGTCCCTCGAGGCCCGTCGCGTTGGACGCCGCATCGAGAAACGCCGCCTTCTTGCGGACGGATTCAACGAGCGTGACTCGATCCTCAGAGAGCACCGCCGCGATCGTGATCCCGGGAAAGCCGCCGCCGCTGCCGAGATCGAGGACCGTCGCGTGCGGGCCTTCGTGGATGATCGGGATCCCTGCGAGGCTGTCGACCACGTGGAGCCGGGCGACCGCCGCGGGCTCCGTGATCGAGGTGAGATTGATCGCCTGGTTCCAGGCAAGAAGAAGCCGGATGTGGTCGGCGATGGTGACCAGTGCCCGTTCGTCGAGGCGGACCTCGTACGCGGCGAGCGCAGCCAGTGCAGGCTCGAGCGCGATCCCATACGCGTCGGGCAGGGGAGGCAGCTCGCCGACGCGCGTCGGGAGCGGTTCTCGCTGTCGGTTCAGGCCTTCCTCCCCTGTTGGGGCATTCGGCCGCCACGGAGAGCCGCCCCCGGCGACGACGTTCTTGAGCGCAACCGTGGCCTCGGTCTGTCGCGTGGCGGTCGGTTCGCGGCCGGGTTTCCCCATGCCCCTTGCGCGGCGCGTTCCCCGGTGCCGTACCGGTGCGGATGCCGGACGCTAGAGGGACCACCGGGTCGCGTCAACAGGGTTATCCACGAGGTTGCCCGCGATTGCGAGGCGGCCGGTGGATAACCGCGCCCAGCCGCAGCCGCGCCGCGAGACGCGGCCCGGACCGCGCGCCGAACCGCAGCCCGGCGGGCCGGACTCAGGCTTTCGACGCGCCTCGAACGGGGCGGCCGAGCGTTCGCCGCACGACGTCGATGACCTCCTCGACATATCGGTCGGCGTCGCCGTGTCGGGCAGCCGTCCGGACGCAACCCTGGACGTGGTCCTCGAGGATCACGATCGCGAGCGAGTCGACCGCCGCGCGCAAGGCCGACGTCTGCTGGAGGATGTCCACGCAGTATTCCTCGCGCTCGATCATTCGGGCGATCCCACGAACCTGGCCCTCGATCCGGGCCAGGCGTCGCACGAGCTGCGCCTTGTCCTTCGAGTAGCTGTGACGGAACGCCTCGACGTCGATCCCGTGGCCGCCGGCGTGATCGTGGGTGGTGGGCATCGGATTTCGTCAGCTCCCTTGGGGCCGCCTGGGACGGTGGCGGCCGAACGCGCGCCGATGATACCCCCTGGGGGTATGGGCGACAATACGGTCCCTGCCTCGTCGCTCGACTCTCCGACCCGCTACACTCCCCCTGGATGGATCCCCGCGACCAACTTCGCGCGTTCCGGGACGGCGTGGCCTGCACCGTCTTCGAGGTCCACCGAGCCGGCGGCGGCTTGCCGGCCGCTGCCCGATGACCGACGCGCGGACGCCGGAGGACAACGCGAGCAGCCTCGCCGCGGGCCCCCCGCCGGTCGCCCTCGACGGAAGCGGACGCCCGTGGCCGGTCTTCGCCCATGGAAGCGAGGCCGAGATGGCCCGGATCCTAGACTTCTACGCCGTCGCTTGGGACTACGAGCCCCGGACGTTCCCAATCCTGTGGAACCTCGAGGGCGAGGTGGTCGAGAGCTTCTCGCCCGACTTCTACCTGCCCGAGCTGGGTCTCTACCTCGAGATGACGACCCTCAAGCAGCGTCTCGTGCGCAAGAAGAATCGGAAGCTGCGGCGGCTGCGCGAGATCTACCCCGACATCCGGATCAAGCTCTTCTATGCCCGCGATTTCCGGGCGATGATGCTCAAATACGGCCGGCTGGCACTGGCGGATTCCCTGTCGGGGACGCTCGGCCAGGTCGTGCCCGAGCGTCTCGAGGCGATCATCGAGGCGCCGGTGCTGGCGGCCGTGGCCGACCCCGAGCCGCGGCCCGCCTCGCGTGGCGCCCGCCGCCACCGTCCGAACCTGGCGGGCGCGGGTGACCCGTCGCCGGGCAAGGAGGCGTTTGTCGAACGATGAGAACCTCGACCGATCTCGAGGCAGACATCGGGGAGGTGCTCCTCGAGGAGGGTCAGATCCAGGCCCGCATTCGCGAACTCGGCGCGCAGATCTCAGCCGACTACGCCGGACGTCAGCTCACGCTGGTGAGCGTGCTCAAGGGTTCGCTCCCGTTCATGGCCGACCTCATGCGGGCGATCACCCTGCCCCTCCGGATCGACCTCATGGAGGTCAGCTCGTACGGCGGCGCCACAACCGAATCCTCGGGCCTCGTCAGGATCCTCAAGGACCTCTCGGCGAGCATCGAAGGCGAGGAGGTCCTGATCTGCGAGGACATCATCGACACGGGCCTCACCCTGAACTACCTCGTTCGCTATCTCGGCGGCAAGAAGCCGGCGTCCCTGCGCATCTGCACCCTGCTCGACAAGCCTGCCCGGCGCCTGGTCGAGATCCCGGTCGACTACACGGGTTTCGTGATCCCCGACCAGTTCGTGGTTGGGTACGGTCTCGACTACGGCGAGCTCTACCGGAACCTGAGGTTCGTGGGAGTCCTCAGGCCCGAGGTCTACACGTCCCCCGAATGAGCGCGCATCGTCGCCCCGTGGGCCGGGCCCGGATCCTCGGCGCCCTCGGCGCCCTCGTCATCCTCGTCGGTTGCGTGCTTCGCTGGTGGACCGTCGGCGGCGCCAACGGTCTGCCGGAGCTGGGCGGCAACGCCTTCGACGGCATGGGCATCGTGGTGTTCGTGGTGGCACTTGCGGTCATCGCCGTGGTGACGTTGCCCTACGCCCTGGATCGGCCGGTCAACGCCGACCGCTGGCCGGTCTACGCCCTCCTCGGCGCGCTCGGCTGGGTGGCCCTCCTGGTTCGGATCATCGATCTTGCCGGGCTGCGGGCCTTCGCCTTCGGCGAGCCCTCGGACGTCTTGACGAACGGTCCCGGGCTGTGGGTGACCGGTGTCGGGCTGCTGATGCTGACGCGCGCCGCCTACGACATCTTCCGGGAGGCGGACCTCCGCTAGTCTCGAGGCCCGGTCCGGGTGACCCGGCTCGCAGTCAGTCCTCGCCGAGATACGCCTTGCGGACGCTCTCGTTCTCCATGACCTCTCTGGCAGGGCCGGTCAGGACGACCCGGCCGGTCTGGAGGACGTATGCCCGATGGGCGATTGATAGCGCCTGGAGCGCGTTCTGCTCGACGAGGAGGATCGTGGTGCCCTGGCCGTTGATCTCGCGGATGATCGAGAAGATCTGCTGGACCAGGATTGGCGAGAGACCGAGTGACGGCTCGTCGAGCAGGAGCAGGCGAGGCGCGCACATCAGCGCGCGCGCGATCGCGAGCATCTGCTGCTCGCCGCCGGAGAGCGTTCCGCCGAGCTGATGGGTCCGCTCGCGGAGCCTCGGAAACAGGCTCATGACTCGATCCAGGTCCGGCCCGATCGTCGTCTGGTCCCGGGTGAAGGCGCCCATCATCAGGTTCTCGAAGACGGACATCCGGCCGAAGATCCGGCGACCTTCGGGCGCGTGACCGATGCCTCGCTGCACCAGGGTGTGGGCAGGCGTCTTGGAGATGTCCGCCCCTTCGAAGCGGACAGTTCCGCGGCGCGGATGAAGGAGGCCGCTGATCGTCTTCAGCGTCGTCGTCTTGCCCGCGCCGTTGGCGCCGATCAGCGTCACGATCTCGCCCTTGGCGACGCTGAGGTTGACCCCCTGGAGGGCATGGATCTGGCCGTAGAAAGTGTTGACCTCGTCGAGGCCGAGCATCGGCTCCGTGGTCTGACCCGAGCTGTCGGCGGCGGTCATACGGCCGGTGCTCCGAGGTAGGCTTCGATGACCTTCGGGTCCCGGCGGATCTCCTCGGGCGTTCCCTCGGCGATCTTCTCGCCATGGTCGAGGACGGTCACCCGATCGCTGATCCCCATGACCACCTTCATGTCGTGCTCGATCAGCAGGATCGTCAGGCCGAGATCCTTGCGAAGTCGCCCGATGAGCGCCGTGAGGCCCGCCGTCTCGTTGGCATTCATGCCGGCCGTCGGCTCGTCGAGCAGCAGGAGCACCGGGTCCGAGGCGATAGCCCGGGCGATCTCCAGGCGGCGCTGGTCGCCGTAGGGGAGGTTCTTTGCCAGCCCGTCGCCGGCCCCCTCCAGGCCGACCAGGGTGAGCAATTCTTCCGCCCTGAGCCGCGATGACAGCTCCTCCGCCCTGGCGCGCGGGGTGGACAGGAGGGCGTCGAGCCAGCCCGCGTGGAGCCGCGAGTGCATCCCCACCTGCACGTTCTCGAGCGCGGTCATGTTCTGGAAGAGCCGGATGTTCTGGAAGGTGCGGCCGAGCCCGGCCACGACCATGTCGTTGGGGCGGGCGCTGCGGAAGATCCCGAACCGGCTCAGGAAGCGCTGATAGGCCGGGCCGCGGGCGACTCCCGTTACCAGCGAGGCGAGCAGAACGCCCACAGTCGCGAAGATCCCGAGGATCACGGTCCCCTGGGCTATCCCAGAAAAGCTCGCCGCGATGGTCACAGCGGCGACCACTCCCGGCATCGCCAGCCAGAGGATCGGCTCGAGCCAGGCTCGCCTGGCGTGGGCGATCATCGTCTCACCCCGGAACTCGATCCGGCCGTCGGTCGGGTCGTAGATGCCGGCGATGATGTTGAAGAACGTCGTCTTGCCGGCCCCATTCGGCCCGATCAGGCTGACGATGCTGTGCCTGGGGATCGCGAAGTCGATGGTGTTGACGGCGATCAGCCCACCGAACCGTTTCGTCACCTTGTCGGCGCGGAGAACCTCGCTCGTATCTGTCATCGGTCGCGACCCGGGACATCTTCGCCGGCGGCCTCGCCGAACTCATCGGCCGAGCCGGGTGCCTCCCCAAGCGCACCGATCACGCCCGGTTCGTCGATCGGACCCGCGAGCTCATCGGCGATGTGGAGCTCCCGCCGGCGCCGCTGGCTCGGGAACAGCCCCTCCGGCCTCAGCAGCATCATGAACACCAGGGCCAGACCGAAGAGGAGGTACTGGTAGTCGACGAAGTTGATCTTGTCGAGGACCGGGATCCCGAGTCCCTCGACCATGCTGTTGAGCCCCTTGAGGACCACGACCTGGATCAGGTAGACGATGAAGGCCCCGGCGGCGACGCCCCAGATGTTGCCCATGCCGCCGAGGATGACCATGGCCAGGACGGAGAACGAAACCGCGAACAGGAACTGCTCCGGTGAGACGATGGTCAGTTTGGAGGCGTTGAAGACGCCCGCGAATCCGGCGGTCGTGGCGCCGATGGCGAAGGCGAGGAGCTTTGTCGTCACGGTGTTGATGCCGTTGGCCGCTGCCGCGAGCTCGTCTTCTCGGATGGCGTTCCAGGCGCGGCCGATCCGCGAATCCTGCATCCGGTAGAGCAGGATCATGGCGACCGTGACGATCCCGACCATGAGGATGTAATAGGCGAAGGGCGACAGGGCGCTGAACTCGCCGATGATCGGCAGCGGCTCGGGCCGGAAGATGCCCCCGATGCCGTTGGTGCCCTCGGTCCACTTGTCGAGATTCAGGAACACGATCGGCACAATCTCGCCGAAGCCAAGGGTCATGATCGCCAGGTAGTCGCCGCGCAACCGCAGCGTGGGGGCGCCCAGGGCGATCCCGAAGACCGCCGCCACCGCCGCGCCGACCACCAGCATGGGCAGGAACGGCAGATCCTGCTGTGAGAAGGGCGAGTTCGAGTAGGCGTAGGTGTAGGCCCCGATCGCGAAGAACGCGGCATAGCCCAGGTCGAGCAGGCCGGCCAGTCCGACGACCACGTTGAGGCCCATCGCCAGCAGGATGAAGACGCCGGCGTTCGCGAAGGTGTCGAACCATGAACTCTGGCGCTGGATCAAGGACAGCGGAGGGACCTGGGGCAGGATGATCATGGCGACCGTGATGAGCGCCATCGAGACCACGATGGTCGCCGAGCGGTGCCGGATGGCATAGGCCTGCAAACGCGCGCGCGGCGACCGGAAGCGCCCGGCGGCAGGCGGAACGGCCGTCGTGGCGGTCATGCGCGATCACCTGCCGCCTGGCCGAGGATGCCGGTCGGCCTGAAGATCAGGACCAGGGTCAGGATCACGAACACGAGAAACTCCGACCAGCGCGAGTAGCCGAGCGCCGCCGAGAAGTTCTCGATGAAGCCGATGATGAAGCCGCCGAGAACAGCGCCGGTGATGTTGCCGATGCCCCCGAGGACCGCGGCCGTGAAGGCCTTGAGGCCGGAGTTGAAGCCGAGATCGAAGCGGACGAAGCCGAAACGGAGGCCCCAGACCACGCCTGCCGCCGCCGCGAGCACCCCGCCGATCATGAAGGTGAGGGCGATCGTCTGGTTGGCGTCGACGCCCATGAGGGCGGACGCCTCCTGGTCCTGCGCCGTCGCGCGCATTGCGCGTCCGAGCCGGGTTCGCGAGACGAACGTCTGGAGGGCGATCATCAGAACCATCGAAAGTAGAAATATGAAGATCGACAGGATCGAGATCTGGGCGCCACCGACCGGGATCTGCCATTCCAGCGGGAAGATCTGGGGGGCCTTCCGATCACCCGACCCGGCAATGGTCAGGGCCACGTTCTGCAGGATGAACGAGACGCCGACTGCCGTGATCAGTGGGGCGAGCCGCGGGGCGTGGCGGAGCGGGCGATAGACCGCGCGTTCGATGCCGGCATTTAGCAGCCCGATGATCGGCATCGAGAAGAGCAGGGCGCCAAGCAGCAGGATGATCAGCAATGGGATATCCGTGACCGCCTCGTTATGCCCGGTGATCCCGCCGATGAAGACGACCGACATGAACGCCCCGAGCATGAAGATGTCGCCGTGGGCAAAGTTGATCAGCTCGATGATCCCGTAGACCATCGTGTAGCCGAGCGCAATGAGGGCATAGATCGCGCCGATCGACAGGGCATTGACCGTCTGCTGCAGGGCTTCCGGAAACGCGTTGTCGATCGTCCTGCCGCCGAAGAGGAAGAGCGCCATCCACAGCACGATCAGGTAGACGGCGACCGCGGCGACCGCGATCGCAGTCATGCGCAGTCCTCTGGCGATCGGGTTCGGTTGCCCGGCTGGCGAGGCGATCGCAGTCACGACGTCGACCTCTGGGTGAGGGGCGTTGGAACAGGGTACAGGAGAAAGGAGAGGTCGGGGACC